>Ga0351962_1038_pt1 | contig 38226 bp, 26 predicted proteins | sample TotcelT113001N13_FD_205805 | JGI IMG/M metagenome (GOLD analysis project Ga0351962, IMG submission 205805) | Enriched cells from coal bed in the Powder River Basin, Montana, United States - Total cells T11 rep3 HSBNCT.T11.300.1.N13 ...
GGAAATGGTCCGGCGCTTTCCAGTTAAATCCCGTTCCCTGCACCAGCAATACCTTCTTTTCCAGGAGAAAATCGAGGAGAAACTTTTGATCATCGTGGATTTTGTATTTCTTTACATCGATTTTCGGGAATAAATAGAGAGCACCCATCGGCTTGACACAGGATATGCCTGGTATGGCTTTGAAGGACTCGTATGCGGCCTTGCGCTGCTCATATAGCCTTCCTCCGGGAGAAATCAACCGGGTAAGGCTCTGGTGTCCACCGAGCGCCGTTTGTATGGTGAACTGAGCGACCATATTGCCACACATACGCATGTTTGCCAGAGTGTCCAGCCCCTCAGATGTATAATCCTGGGCTGCATGCTTTTTGCCGCTTACTATCATCCATCCAGCCCGAAGGCCTGGGATACGGTGTGATTTTGATAATCCGTTAAAGGTGATGAAGAGGACATCATTCGAGAGCGAAGCGAGCGGGATATGCTTGGCGCCATCGTAGAGGATCTGGTCATAGATCTCATCAGCATAAATTATGAGATTGTGTTTCTCCGCTAGTTCAACGATCTTTAGCAGAATATCTTTGTGATAGACAGCGCCTGTGGGATTGTTGGGATTGATTACTACAATACCTCTCGTTCTTGAGGTGATTTTCGACTCCATGTCTTTGAGGTCCGGATTCCAATCGGACGCCTCGTCGTTCATGTAATGGACTGGCTTACCTCCTGACAGATTAATGGCTGCCGTCCATAAAGGGTAGTCAGGAGAGGGGACAAGCATTTCATCCCCGTCGTTGAGGAGTCCCTGCATAGCCATCATGATCATCTCGCTGACTCCATTACCCACATAAATGTCCTCAATCTGCACATCTTCGATGCCTACAAGCTGGCATCGCTGCATAATTGCCTTCCGCGCCGAGAAAAGCCCCTTAGCATCCCCATAGGCCTGGGCCGACCTGATGTTGAGAATAGCGTCATGTATTATTTCGTCCGGTGCATTGATGCCGAAAGCGGGTGGATTACCGCTGTTTAGCTTGATGATAGTGTATCCCTCCTCCTCGAGGCGCTTCGCCTCTCTCAGGAGAGGGCCACGGATTTCATAACATACATTTTCAAGCTTTTTGGATTTTAATACCTTAGGCATACCACTCCCTTATTTCTCGTTATTCAGCTAACAAATATCTGCATTCATTATCAGGGAAAACGGGTTATTTGTCAAGAAGGCGAAAAGCCAAACATATTTGCAGCAATACCCCTATGAGGTTGTAGGGAGAGTTTCGTAGCATTGTGAAAAAATCTTGTTAAATGCGCAGCCCGGGAAAAGTTCTTATGGTATCAAGAATAGGTAAGAGTTTATTTAACATGAAGTCTTTCGGAGGCGATGAGGGCTGCGCCGAAGGCAGCCGTGATTTGGGGCTCATCGGCAACAAAGGCAGTGGCTGACAGCTCTGCCTGAATAGCTTTGACCAACCCCTTGTTCTTTGCTCCTCCACCGGTGATAGCGCAATCAGGTGCGTAACTCACACGGGTAACGAGGGTAACGATTTTTGATGCCATAGCCTTGTTAAGGCCCGCCAGTATATCGGCTGGGGCAGCGCCCTCAGCAATTCGTGATACTGCCTCAGATTCTGCAAAAACTGCGCATGCCGTAGTGAAATCAACGGGTTTGGTGGCGGCGAGGGAGAGATCACCGATTTCACTCACATTCATATACAGAATCCTGGCGATGGTCTGGAGAAACTTTCCGCTTCCACCAGCACACTTTTCATTGAGAATAAAGTTAGCAATTCTTCCATCGTTGTCGAGACGTATGGCTCTGCTGAACTGGGCGCCAATATCGATAACAGTCTTAACAGATGGGAAAAAGTGATGAATACCCATGGCATGGCAGGAAATATCTGTCAATGAATGATTGGCAAAATCGACCATACTGGCACCATATCCTGCGGCAACGGTGTATGCAATCTCTTTCAAGGAAAGGCCTATCTCTGAAAGGGCTTTTGTCGAAACAGTTCTCGCAATCTCCTTGTAGTCTCCACCGGAAGGCATGACAGCGAAGGAACGGATGGTCGTGTCTTCGCATACCACTGCCTTCGAATAACCTGAGCCCACATCTATGCCAAGAACAAGTGTCATCTAAAGAATCCGTTCGGCGTAAATCGCATATCGAATAGCGTGATGCAGGGCATCGTTTCTGCATTTGCTGACAACTAAACGCTGTATGCTAAACGCCTTGAGTATTTTCATGAAAACAACTTTGCCTCTTCCAGGCCATGCCCACTCCTTGTCGGCGCCTGACCTTCAGCTGCATATTTTTGGTATACTTCTTTTCCCACAAGAGCAGCACCAAGGGCTCCCGTAATCAAGGGTTCAGGTGGCACTGAAATTGGAAAACCGAACTTCCCTTCCAGGGCCTTGATAAGACCAATATTTTTTGCTCCACCACCTGTGATTGCAACTTCAGGTTCAATCTTAAGCTTATTCACCAACGCATACACCCTCGTGGCTACAGACTCATGGATGCCGGCAACCAGATTTGCTACGGACTCTCCACCGGCGAGCTTGTTGATCACCTCATGCTCAGCAAAAACCGTGCATGTGCTGCTAATTTCGGCAGCCCTCTCCGCTGTGAGGGATGTCTCTCCTAATTTTTCAAGGGGAACACCAAGCGAGGACATTTATGTGGGTAATGGAGTCAGCGATGATCTCAAGAAATCTTCCTGTGCCTGCAGCGCACTTGTCATTCATAACAAAGCTGGTTACTTTACCATTATTTATCTTAATGCCTTTACTGTCCTGACCACCAATATCTACTATCGTTTTCACAGATGGGAGAAGATGATGAATGCCCTTGGCATGACAGGTTATCTCGGTCACCTGTCTGTCGGCAAAGGGGACATTGATCCTGCCATACCCTGTTGCAACAATATAGGCGAGATCTTCAAATCTGAGGCCGGCTTTGCTAAGCGCCTCTTCTATAACTCTATTGGCAAGTTTTCGATGCTCAGGTCCTGTGGGCCCTATGATCGAGGCTACAATCTCATCACCCACTATGACCACTTTGGTCATCGTCGAACCAATGTCTATGCCTGCAAAATATTCCATCTTCAACCACTCTCTAGAAAATATCAGGGTCCAAGACAAGCATTTTCTGTCTTGCTCGCCTCGAACCCTATAATCCCTTAATCCCTATCCCTTTTTTAATCCTGTTTTTTTAGTTACCCCTCTTCTTGTAGGCATCGAGAGCTTCTATAAATGCATCGATCCTGTTGTGCGTGTCTGCCTCATTATAAGAACTGATGTCAACGATGTCACCCTCCATGATAAGGACGGGTATATCCTTGTATACCTTCTTTAAGGTCTTTGCCTGGTGCACAATCCCGGCGTGCCATGAGCGGCATGAAAAGGCGGAATGGAAAACCACGCCGTCGCACTTGTATTCTTCAATATAGCTAATAATGCGCTCGACCTTCGGTATGGAGCCCTGACGCTTCCGTGCCGCATCATACCAATAGGTCCACAGCCTCACCCATCGCCGGGCAATGCGCTCCAAAGGATCATTTGTCTGAGGAAGATCGAGGCGCTCTATCTTCTCACAATTGCGGTAGGTGATTTCTACGGGGAACACGGCGCCCTTCTCATTGAAATATTGGAAATCGCCGAGGGCAAACCATGAAGGAAGTCCTGCGCCCCAGACGATTCTGTATTTTTCGTTCTCAGCCACACCCTGTTGATTCTTGATCTTTTCCGTAAGCTCGTCGTAGAGAGCCTTATAAAAATCGTAGGCTTCCTGGGTTGCGAGGTTAAAGGTAAGGGGCACCATGGTATTCATGGCATCGCCCGTGTCCATAGGAGTCGGCATGGCCTTGCGGAGTTCATAGGTGTCGATAAACAAGTCCCAGGTCCTTTCGGTCAGATCCACAAGTTCCGAAAGTCGGTCCCAGTCCATCCTCTTTCCGGTGTGTTTTTCGCAGAAGCGGACAAGCTCCATGAGTTCCGCTTTTGCATACTTCACATAGATCTCTTCCTGTTCGTGGTGATCCATATTCGGGTCATACTGGGGATAGTACATGTTCCCCACGAAGACGGGGACGTCCTGAAGGTAGTGCTGCGTTGCCTGGGGCCATTTGAACCGCGGATCGCACAATTGCTGGGCGCTGCCGATGATCATATCCGGCCTTCCCATGCCGCCCCACGGGGCCTTGGGAGGCGTCTCACCGCCCAATTCTTCGCGCCACATATCAAAGCCGATGGTACACGTCGCGTAGGTGCAGAGTGAACGGGAGAAATTGTCGGCTTCTGCCTTCTGCAAATACTGCTCGGCATCACGCTTTGCTGCACAGACGCCGGCAAAACTCTCACCCCATGCGGGCACTATATCCATGGCCCGAATAATTTCATCCTGACCATCGTTAATATATGCGTAAGCTACCTTCTTCCCCTCTTCTTTTGCCTTTAGGGTGGCTGAAAGGTTGCCACGAACAAATTTTGGAATGCTTGCTGCTGCCTTTGTTGCTAATGCTCTTGGTTTTTTTTCGTCAGCCATGTGATTATCCTCTCTTCTTTATTTGGGCTCTCGTCGCCCCCTCCATCGGCCAAGCCGCTGGAGCCTCCCCTTCTCGCTCGCTGGGCGGGCTAAAGGGTTTCTCGTTATGTATATTCTATGCGATCATTTCGAGGAATGCCTCGATCCTGGTCTTCACCCGAGCCAGCGTGGAAGTGGAATATTCATCCTCCAGGTAAAGCACTGGAGTTCCCCCTGCTTCGATGAAGCTCTTCATTGCCGGGACGTCAAAGCCATAAGGATCGCAATATTTGTAGATGAAGAGAATGGCTCCGTCGACCTTAAAGTCTTTTATGTATTGCTTCATATGGCCGAATCGCGCTTCCAGGTTCTCCTGATATGTATCACCGTCGCTTACAAACGTCGTGGGGATTTTCAGTTTTCTCAAATAGCGCTCCGCGATGCCCTGGACCGGGTCTGGAGTTACGTCAATATCGTTCCAATACATCTTGCTCCCAACTGACAGGTCATCCATGACCAGTCGTGCGCCAGTCCCTTCAATGGCGTCGATAATGGCCGCATCGTCGATCTGATCGCCGATGAGCATAATCCTGGGCGCCTTCCTGCCGGTAGGTATCTGCCTTTGCTTTACCTCTTCGGTAACGCTTTTTATCATGGCGCTCGATTCGTCCACAGGAAGGCTCATGGCTGCCACAAGAACCTTCATCATCTCAACCCCTGAGATCATGGGCGAATCTGCCTTCCGTAACGCATACAGGTCCCTCATAAGCTGCCGGTTCTCATTGTGTGCCTTGACCGCCTGCGCTATGGCGTCATCGGTTACCTTTTTTCCGGTGAGCTTCTCCAGGCTACCAACGAGGAGACGTAGTATCTCCTGCATGAATTCTATGGATGGATCGTCGGTGACGTGGGGCACGTTCAGATAGTGCCAGTAGGGTAACTTAAGGGTATCGGCCCAGACATCATCTGTCCTGTCGATGGAGTCGCACTGATGGGGGAGAACCATACCGTCAAGAAAGCTAAATTTTCCCTTCACCGCCGAATCAAAGACATTTCTCACAAAGGGGCAGACGATCGTCTCCATGTAGGCATCCCCTTTTGTAATGGCTTCGGATACATTCCCTTTAAGCCTGAAGGGTACCACCCCTGCCGCTGTCAAGATCTCAACCGGACCAAGGGCAGTCAGGTAACCAATAATCTTCTTACCTGAATTTTTTAGCTCCTGCGCTCTCAATCCGTACTGGCTGTAATATTTCTCAGCCGTTGCTAAACCATTGCCATTTCCAAAATCAGTCATTGTGACACCCCTTGTCTGCCCCATGGCTGAATAGTGCCATTTGGGGATATTAATAAAATTGCTTGTCCATATAGCTTGTGAATAATATAACTTATTACGGATATGTTTTCCAGACTTAAATGATTAAGAACAGTGGGCAGGAGAATAAAGAAAAGTCTTTTGTTGCAGTAATTTCCATAAAAAAATACAAGAGGGAGTCTAGCAAAACTCCCTCTTGTATACGTGTTCGTTATATGGAGTAAATTCAGTGCAGGAATATCACCCTCTTCAGGAAAGACGATCATGCACACGCTTCAGCCACTCGGTTGAAGAATCCGTTGTTGCTACTATGGGTAGTTGCAATTCTCTCTCTATCCTCTTTCTGTCTCTGATGACATCGAGCAAAATTACCTTGTGGTCAAGTGCGATGCAGCCGAAAACTTCAACAAGCATTTCTTCCATTGGGCTCCTGTCAAGGTAGAAGTAACGGCTAATCTGCCTTCTATCTTTTACTACGTTTCTCTTAACTGTTTCATTACCATCAAGAGAAACACAGCCGAATATTTCAACCAGTGACTGTTCCAAGGATTTTTTTACCTTACCGATTGTTGTCCTTAATTTAAGCTCTTTTCCCATGTTACCCTCCTTTATCTTGTCTTACCGTATATCTTCGTTTGATACCATATTGTAAGGCAAGATATGTGCCAAATTCTAAGCTCAATAAAATCAGTGGGTTAATGATTAAATTTTGCTTAATCTGATATATATAACAGTTTATAACTATTATATTCGTCAGTTCATCTACTTACTAACACATATTACAGTTTTATTAACTTACAGTATGGGCTTTTCAGGGAATCTTGGTAGAATAAAATAGTAAATTTGCGCTGCTTGGCATTGAGCTTAGGTTTAATATCCAATTTCTTTACCGAATACATTGCTACTTTTTCAAAAACTATGTAAACTGTAAAATATGACAGAAAATACTCAGGATGTCCCTACGAAGGTTGATGAAAACCAATTCTTCCGGGAAATGACATTACGTATATGTGGGAGCCTTGAGATTGAAAAGGCACTTTGGCATTGTTTTCTCTATGTTCGTGACATAATACCGGCAGACGAATTAATCCTTACTGTTTACGACCCTGATGCAGGAGTGCTGGAAGTTGTCGCTACGGCAAATAATAAAGGTGGCGCCGTAGGTTCAGACAAGATTCCCATGCCTTCTTATGTCAGGACCCATCTGGAAGAACCCCTCAAGTTCCCAAGGGTGAGGATGTCGGACGATGCAAACAAGGACGAGATCTTTGCTGTTGTTGCAGAACGTTATCACTGGACTGAATCCTCTATCATAGTCGGAAGACTCATCATTGAGAATAAGTTTGTCGGTTCTTTGATTGTTCGTGCAAATGGTAAGCGAAGGTATTCGGAGAACGATGCAGCTTTATGGGCTCTCATCAACGAGCCTGCAGCAGTCGCCCTTGCCAACAGCAGGCGCTACCTGGAACTGATGAAGCTTAAAGAACTCTTGGCAGACGACAGCAAATACTTCCAGAACGAGTTGCGGCGAGGCTTCAGCGAAGAGATAGTCGGTGCAGAGTTTGGCTTAAAAGGAGTTATGGAGCAGATTCTCAAGATTTCTCCCCTTTCAAGTCCTGTATTGCTCATTGGCAAGACAGGCACCGGCAAGGAACTCGTTGCAAATGCCATCCATAGCTTCTCACCCCGGCATAATGGCCCGCTTATCAAGGTAAATTGTGGGGCTATACCTGATACACTTATTGACAGTGAACTTTTCGGCCACGAAAAAGGAGCATTCACCGGAGCCGTGGCCCAGCAAAGAGGGAGGTTTGAGCGCGCCCACGGAGGAACCATTTTTCTCGATGAAGTGAGCGAGCTTCCTTTGAATGCCCAGGTTCGTTTATTGCGGGTCCTCCAGGAAAAGGAGATTGAGCGCATTGGCGGCACACAACCCATAAAAATTGACGTGCGTGTTATTTCTGCAACAAATAAAGATCTGAAAAAACTTGTAGCTGAAAAGGCATTCAGAGATGATCTGTTCTACCGTCTATGTGTCTTTCCTATCCACATCCCTCCCCTCAAAGAACGAAAAATGGATATACCACCCCTGGTGGAATATTTCCTGCGAAAAAAAGCGAAAGAAATTGGACTCCACTTTATCCCAAAACTTTTGCCTGGAACAATAGATGCACTTATAGAATATGACTGGCCAGGGAATGTGAGGGAATTAAGCAACGCTATTGAAAGGGCTATCATTATTCATGAAGGTAGACCGTTGAGTTTTGAAGACATTATTGGCTTTCCAGGACACTCAGCTGATGAGATTAGATTCAGACCAACTGAAGTAAGCCTGACCCTATGCGAGATGGAGGCCGACCATATCAGGAATGCAATGGAAAAGGCCGGTGGAAGGGTTGAGGGAGAACACGGAGCTGCTGCCCTTCTTGGCATGAATCCAGGAACATTGCGCCACAGGATGAGAAAGTTAAAGATTCCTTTTGGACGGAAGGCAAAGGCCAGTAAATAGTGAGAAGTGAAAAGTAAGGAGTTGAGTAGTTGAGTATGAAAAAATCGGGAAAATAGAATGGATAAGGAAGATAAAACAAAGGAACAATTAATACAGGAGCTGGCAAAAGCTCATCAGCGTATCAACGAGCTCGAAAAAGCAGAAATCCAGCAGCGGTATCGAATTATCGTAGATACGGCAGACGAGGGTATTTGGGTTTTTGATGATCAATACGTAACAACCTTTGTCAACAACCGCATGATCGAGATACTGGGTTATAGCGAACAAGACATTATTGGGAAAAGCCTTGCTTTCTTTCTTTTTGATGAAGACCTTTCCGATTTTGAAAAGAAAGCTTTCCGGCGAAGGCAGGGGATTGCAGAACGATATGAGCGAAGGATCATACGAAAAGACGGTGGCGTCATATGGGCCCACATATCGGCCACCCCTATTATGGATAGCGATGGTCGTTTTCTGGGATCTTTCGCTATGTTTACCGACATCACCGAACGTGAGGAAGCAGAAAAGGCTCTCAGGGAAAGTGAGGAAAAATACCGCAGTATCTTTGAGAATGCGGTTGAGGGGATGTTCCAGAGTACGCCTGAGGGTCAGCTCATAACTGCCAATCCATCCATGGCACGCATCTTTGGCTACGCTTCACAAGAAGAGATGCTTGCTCAGGTCAGCAACATAGGTCTCCAGCTTTATGCGAACGAAAAGGATCGGAGGGCCTTCCAGAAACTCCTGAAAGAGCATGGTATTGCAGGAGGTTTTGAAGCGCCATTTTTTCGCAAAGACGGATCAGTTCTCTGGGGAACCCTGAATGTCCGCGCAGTGACGGATGCAGACAACAATGTCCTCTACTACGAGGGCACTCTTGAGGATATAACTCCCCGTAAAACAGCAGAAGAAGAATTAAAAAAATCAGAAGAAAAATACCGCAACATTTTCGAAAACGCAGTCATGGGCATCTACCAGGTCACGCCAGGCGGACAATTTCTGAGCGCCAACCCTATTCTTGCAAGTATCCATGGATATAGTTCTCCTGAAGAAATGATTAATTCTGTCGCTGATGTTACTCAACTCTATATAGATCCCAGCCGTCGCACAGAGCTCAAGAAAATTATGAATGAGCGGGGCTTCGTCAAGGATTTCGAGATTATCATGCGAAGGAAAGATGGGAGCCTGCATTGGGTCTCCAATACGGCTCAGGCAGTTCGTGATGAACATGGGGTGACCCTCTATTACGAAGGAACTATCGAAGACATTACCTCCCGAAAACTTGCTGAAGAAAGTGCGAAACAATTGAAACAAACTCTATTTGGTACTCTTCATGCCCTTTCACAATCAATCGAAATCAGGGAACCCGGCATAGTTGGTCACCACAAGAGAGTCTCAAGCCTTTGTAATGCAGTCGCCAGAGCTATGAATCTTGGAGAGGAAATAACGGAAAGCATCGGGATGGCTGGTTTCGTTCATGACATCGGTGATATGTCTGTTCCTTCAGAGATCCTGAGCAAGCCCGGCAGGTTGAGCGAAATGGAATACAACTTTGTCAAGCTTCATCCCCGCTCAGGATACGACATCCTCAAAGAAACCGGCCTGCCCTATCCTGTAGCCGAGATCGTGCTTCAGCACCATGAGAGGATGAATGGTTCCGGCTACCCACAAAACCTTAAAGGTAAAGACATACTACTCGAAGCGCGAATTCTCGCAGTGGCCGATGTGGTAGAAGCCATGTCCTCCCCTCGTCCTTACCGGTCTGCCCTGGGCATTGATGCAGCCCTTGATGAGATACGGAAGAACAAAGGTACCCTCTACGACGTTCAGGTAGTCGAAGCCTGCCTCGCATTATTCAAGACAAAAAAATTCCAATTTTGAAAACCTAGAATTTTGGATGGGGATGAACGAGGATGAGCATGGTGTCGGGCATTCCCCGCAAACACGCTCAGTCGCTCCGGCGGCTCATATTTCAGGGGCTTGCGTCGCCCCCTCTATCTGCGAAGCCGTCAGAGTCTCCCCTTCTCGCCCACTGTGTGGGCTGGTTTCAAAACTCCTGCTTCCGCAAAAGACCAAGCTTCCTTGCTTCTCGACGGTTTGCTCAGGAAAACCCGACACCATGCTCTCATAGTCTATTTAAGAAAATATATGCGCGGGAAGAGTGTTCCCCCGTATGCTCTGGCTCAACCTGACAGACAACCAGGGTGCACGGTTCAAACTCTCTGATGTGAAAAAGGGAAATGCCTGGCATGAATAGAGACCCACAAAAATTGTCTTGACAGAATCGTACAAAAAGATGATAATAGAAAATGGTACGTAACACTATAATATCAAAAGAGAAAGAAGGATATGTTACGTATATCACCTACAAACAAACGGCCCTCTCGATAAGTATCGCCAAGAATTACCATATGTAATAAACAAACAAATGTTACAAAAAAAGGCTGAGGTTTTATCCACAGCCCTTGTTTTAATCTATGGTGAAGGTTCGATCGTAAAGTCTGACGGTGCCTCTGCAATTCCTACCTTATTCACGACCTTCAACCGATAGGTTCCCGGAGGGAAACTCTTCGATGTTTTTGGTACTGAAAAAGTGATACTATCCATTCCCCAAGACATGACTTTGCAGTTCTTCTTTTTGAGTCTAGCGCCCTGTTCATACTCCAGATATACCTTTCCCTTTTTGGTTCCGAAGAAGTTCCCCAAGACGCGGATGCCATCAGGTGTTGATCCTGATGGAGGATCAACCAATACAATTTCCGGTGCCATCATGATGAATGCATCTTGCAAAATGATAGTGTCTGCTCCTTTTGGTTTTATTTCGACAGCATATGATGGTCCGAGCGATAAAGTCTTTTTGATCTCAAAGTCTATAAAAGAATCACTCCAACTGATAATTTTCGTTGCCGCATTCCCCACAAGAACTTTCCCCTTATTGGTCCCTAACTGTGAGCCTAAAAAGTAGAGCCTCGTACCAATGGTGCCCTTATCATAGGACAATGGCGAAAGAGAGTAACGAAAGAAAATACCCCTGCGATTTAAAGGTATTGTCTTACCCACGGCCCATCCCTCGGTAGCCGAGGTGAAATGAACCCCATGAAGGGCTGAAGTAGCGCTCAAGACCGAGGGAGTGTCCTCGGCCCAGGCCCCGCCCTGGTAATGAAGAAGAATCCCTCCGCCACTGAGGTCCTCTCCCACGGCCCACCCTTCATCCGCCGAGGTGAAATGAACCCCGTTCAGTCTATAAGACCCGGTCGATGCCGGGGCAGTTACTAATTTCCAGGTACCGTTCTGATAGTGGAGCAAGACTCCTGACCAATTGGAAGAATCATCAACCGCACCATACCCCACGGCCCACCCCTCGGTAGCCGAGGTGAAATGAACCCCATGAAGTTTCCACTGCCAAAATACGGCAGAAGGTTTGACGTCGGTCCAGGTACCGTTCTGATAGTGGAGCAAGACTCCTCTTTCAACAGATCCATCATATCCATACCCCACGGCCCACCCCTCGGTAGCCGAGGTGAAATGAACCCCGTTCAGCATACAAAATCCCTCAATCGGACACGCGACAGACGTCCAGGCCCCGCCCTGATAATGGAGAAGAACCCCTCCGTACATGGTGGAGTGTCCCACGGCCCACCCCTCATCCGCTGAGGTAAAATGAACCCCATATAGATAAGTCTGTCCAAGGCTAGTGGCGTAGTAGGGAGTCCACAACCCATTCTGATATTTGTACAGACCTGGGAAGCCTGAGGGGCCGGCACCCACGGCCCACCCCTCGGTAGCCGAGGTAAAATGAACCCCATATAGTTCCTTATTATAATCTAAATCGACCAAGGGAGTTACCGGGGCCCAGGCGCCATACTTGTAGTGGAGCACGAGACCTTTAGCCGGCTCACCCGGATTCGGATAGACTGCTCCCACGGCCCACCCCTCATCCGCTGAGGTAAAATGAACCCCACGTATTTCCCAACCCCAACCCACGTCCAGGAGCGTGAATGCTTTCCACTGGCCATACACCGATGAGTATGAAGTCAAGAGGATGATAAAAGGAAGAAAGAACATAAAAACCCACTTAGTACAATTGTTTCTCGTTAGCTCCATGACAAACCTCCTTTTGTTTATTAAAGTTTACCAGTCTTTGGTATGCCCCCTGAGAGGATTTCCTATGAACAGGAAGCGGGGAAGATTGGTATTTAAACGTTTTACCCCTGTCGTATGAATGGAGCACTTTTGACTGCGGCGGTATGACCGTTCTTTTGTCGAGCCAAGGGTATAATGCAAGGTAGATAGGTGTATACTTTCCTCCAAACCTACGGCATGTGAAAGCAAAAAGGAGTGGGGAGGAAAGCTGCAGCGAATGGTATGTGGGAGGGCTAAGGCTGTACTTGCAGTCCCCACCTGGTTGGTAACCATTAACGGATAGACTTACCATGGTTCCCATGGTGGCAAAGGCCCTAAGTTTATAAAAAGGAGTGAGCTTGCAGTCCCCACCTGATTGGTAACCATTAACCAATAGCTTTCAGAAGGGGCCCATGGCACTATGAACCTGAGCTCGCTTGCTCCTGTGGTCCCATCCATGCGCCAGCGTGTGACCCTGCATCTCTCTTTTCTTGTCGTTCCCTTTTTATCCTGATACTCCACGTACACCTCTCCTTTTTTTGTGCCAAAGAATGTACCTGCAAAGGTGAGTTCTTCTCCGGAAACGCCAGATGAAGGGATGGGATAAATAAATTCAGGTGGCGTTGAGACAAACGCACCAGGCAGTATGGTAGGGGGTGCCGTCTTAAGAGGCTGCGCCAGTATGGTCACATCATGAGACTCCCAAGCATTAAGAGCCTTGGTCACTTTACATGTAATGCTTGTGTCTGCCCACTTAATGATCCTGGCAGGAGTAACGCCTATAAGGACTTTCCCCTTTTTGGTACCGAAGCCACTTCCGATTATGGTAATCTTCGAACCGATGGTGCCTTGGCGGTTTAAGAGTTCGGGGGCCCCGGAGATGATAAAAAAAGCTTGAACGGTTTTTTCAGCGTCCATAGTAACCATGCATGTTCCTCTACCCGAGCAGCCATTACCGAACCAACCGCCAAACAAAGAGCCTGGGTCTGGTTGTGCGGTGATGGTTACAACGCTGCCCGCGATAAATAAATGGCCGCACGTAGACGTACAGTTGACGCCCGGGGGGTCGCTTGTAAAGGTGCCAGAGCCAGACCCTCTCTTTATTATTGTGAGGTTGTGCAATTGCGAAACGTTGCACACCATATTCGGAGATGTTGTCGAATCGCTTATTGTCGCATTTGTGTCTGAAAGAATTGCCGCAGAAATGCTGGGGACCACCGATGAATCGGCGGGGAAAACGTAAGTATCCCATACAATTGGTGTTGATATTCCGGCGGCACTGCAGTTTTGAACATCCCCATTGCTATCGAGCTTGAGGATTTTGGCATCGCCATAGATTGCATAGCCAGACACAATATAGCCCCCGTCCGAAGTCTGCTGGATTGAGTCTGCACGTTCACTCTCCGATCCGGATTGGCGATAGGTTTTCTGCCAGGAGACATTGCCGCTTTCGTCAAGCTTAAGGATCCAGATATTATCGAAGAAGATATCTCCGAAACTGTCAGTCCAGCCAGCCACAATGTAGCCCCCGTCTGAAGTCTGCTGGATTGAACTTGGCTGATCAACGCCTGCACCCCCATAGGTCTTCTGCCAGGTAATTGCTCCGGCACTATCGAGTTTTAAGACCCAGGCATCACAAGAGCCCGCACCAAAGGACCATGTTTCGCCAGCCACAATGTAGCCCCCGTCTGAAGTCTGCTGAATAGTTCTTGCGAAATCAGAGGACGTCCCCCCATAGGTTTTCTGCCAGGAGACATTGCCGCTTGCGTCAAGCTTGAGTACCCAGATGTCGCCTTCTTTGTCAGAGTAGGAGTAGGTATTACCAGCCACAATGTAGCCCCCGTCTGAAGTCTGCTGAATAGTGCTTGCGAAATCAGAGGACGTCCCCCCATAGGTTTTCTGCCAGGAGACATTGCCGCTTGCGTCAAGCTTGAGTACCCACATATCAGTTTGGCCTTCTCCAAAAGAGTCGGTCCGGCCAGCCACAATGTAGCCCCCGTCCGAAGTCTGCTGAATGGAGTGGACTTGCTCTTCGTATTCACCACCGTATGTGGCTATCCATTGGCCATAAGCAGCAGCAGGCAAGAAAAGGAAAAGAAGGAGAACTATACTGAGAATTTCAGCTACCAAAGCCTTTTTTGCTGTCATAGACTCCATGTATGAATCCTCCTCACATTCTTGATTATGCATCACCATGATGCCTTTCTGAAGTACTGTCAACCCAATAACGCTATATGCCCGTTACAGGCTCAACGGGATGATCCGGAGTGTGTATCCTGAAACATTCGAAACCAGTAACCGTGTCATAGGTTTCGATACACACGCTCGTTCATTTCCTTCCCCCCCGTTGTTTGTTTTACCGGAAGCGGTTTTTTAAGTTAATGGTTATTCTCTCCTATCGGTTTGCCCGTCTTGGTTCCCGGACATGCCATCACTTTATGGAAAGGCCAGCGTGATCTGGAAGTAGACAAATCTTTTTGGCTGTACGATCGGATTACCCCTATCCGTATCCTCATATTTGAAATGCCGGTCAAAAAGGTTTGTCGCTCCGATGGAAATAAATCCGTAACGCTTCGGCAGCCGGTAACTAACTGCAGCGTCTGCTGTCCAGAAATTATCCCTGCCTGACTCAAAGCCTTCTCTGTCGAAAAATGAGAATTCACCGTTCTGGTTGAAATAAGTCCCCTTCAACACCATACTCAATCCGGATGGATGGAAGAATCGTAAGCCAAGAGGAATTCGAGATGTTGTTAATCTATAAAAAGTGCTAATGCTATCCCGTTGGTTCTTGAAACGTTCATACATATATTCAGCGGTCAGTGCAAACCACGGATGGGGAGACCAGAAAAGGTAAGCGCGGCCAAACTGTTCCTTTCCGTCTTCGTGCGTAATTGTATACAAAGTCCCTCTTGTGTGCGCGTTTGGAATACTCAAATCCCTCAGAGAGAATTCTACCCCTCCATAGAAATCTTGATAAAATTTCTGATCCAAGGCCAGGCCATAGCGCCACGATTCTGTTGAGTACCACTCATCATAAAACTGGTTGAAACCAGCAACCTGGGTCGGCTCAAGAGTCTGCTTCCCGACAAAAACTCTCCTCAAGCCCCTGAACGCCGCTGCGCGAACAGTTGTTGCCGGCAGCGGATTCCAGGTAACCCCGAACTTCGGGTTAAATTGCTTTCGTGACTCGTAGTACTTGCTTTCACTGTGAATTAGTGTGCCACTCGCTCCAATAGTGAGCCACACGCTTGGCAAGGGATGGATATACGAATACAGATACGCGCTGCTGTCTATGGTATCGCGGGTTCTGATTGTCACGACAGGATCCATCAGAAAAATAGGGCGGTACACTTGCGTATCATGCTCTCTGGCATTCCCGGAGATATATCCTGCACCAGAGACAAGGTTAACATAGTGCGAACGGAACATGTACTGCGCCTCGCCGCTAAAGTCTTCAGAATTAGGGATCGATTTGTCCCATAAGGCGAGCCATGTTCCAACCGGCCTCATCGATGCACCATAATCCTGATGTGAATACATAAACGAACCAAGGATTGTTGAATTGGGCGTGAAATCATGACGCAGTCCAAGACGGAATACGTTGGTCTCGCTATCTACTCTATTGCTCGTGCGCAAGTAATCAGGAATGAAAGTAAGTGTACGATCTCCCTGTTCAATTTTTCTGTAGCGGTATTCACCCTGGATACTTGTCTGGGGTGTCGGACTCACCTGGAGAAAGACATTGGTAATGCTGTTTTTCAAATCATTGTTCCTGTGAAAACCATCTGTTTCGTAAAAGTACTGTCCCACACTGAGGGAGACCTTGTTGTAAATGGCTGCGAGAACAACTTCCTCACTGAAGGTACCGTTTTCTCCCGCCAGGCTGCTTGTCATCAAAGCCACACGGTTTCGGTTGAAGACGGGATTAAATTCATTGAAGGAAAGGTCCGTTGGACCTCGGCTGCCCAATAACAGGTCGCTTTCAGCAAGGAGCGGTTGAATGGGTGTTATGTTCAGCGGCTGGAGGAGCTGGGACTGGAGGAGTTCGCTGACACGAGCAATTTTGTGACGGGGCAATACTGCATAGGTGTCTGCCAGAAACCGGTGACCGGAAAAATCAGCGGGGTCAGCGTCGACCGATCTCCATCCCTCCACAAGTGCCCGCTGCTGAAAGCCGAGGTCGTTGTAAATTTTTCCAAGGCTTGCGCTCCTGGCTGCCAGGTCGGCATCGAGCAATAACTTTGAGCGGTAGACTGCCCGGTTGTTATTGAGTTCTATTGCATTCTGCAGTTCATGCAAAGCCTCCACGGGACGGTTCGTGGCCTGTTTCAGGATTGCGTCATAAAAATATGCGGTTGGATCTAACGGATCAAGTTCCTTGGCTATCCTGTACTCTTCCGATGCCTGCTTTTCCCGTTTTTCTTCATAATAAGCTTTGCCCAGGTAGCTTCGGACAAGGGAATTGTTCGGGGCAAGGCTCGCAGCGATCTCAATCTCCTTGCCCCCATCCTCAAGGTCTCCCGTGCGGATTTTAGCTAGCCCAAGGCCAAGCCTCGGGAGCGAGTCTGTCTGGTCAAGTTCAATCGCTTTTTCAAACGCCTTCTTTGAGTCATCGATTTTGACCTCTGTCAAGTAAGCAAAGCCAAGGACAGTCTGTGTGCGAGAAAGATTGGGGTCCAGGGCTTCAGCCCGTCGAGCTGCGCTGAGCGCTTTCTTTGACTCATTAAAAGAAAGCCACATCTCTGACAGGCGTGCCCAGGCAAGGGCATTATCGGGGCTCAATTTTGTTGCCTCCTGAACGCTGTCAAGGGCGCCGTTGAGATCAAAGTTTGCCTGCTGAGCATAGGAAAGGGCAATGCGGGTCGTGGCAGACATTGGGTCTGCCACGACTGCCATTTTTGCCAGGGTAAGCGCTTTATCTTTCTCATTATGGGTAATTTCAATAATGGATTGAAGCGCAAAGGCATCCCCGTTTTGCGGTGAGAGACTGAGGGCTTTATCGATGTCAGGCTTTGCCTCATCCGCCCTTCCAACTCCAAGGAGCAGGAATGCTCGGTAGAGGAACAAACGGGGGTCACGCAGATCTTCAGGCAAACCGGAGATGCTTTCAAGGGCACCCTTCATATCGCCTTTTCCATAGGCATGAATGGATTGTACGATCAAGACCTGTGCTTTATGAGGGAGATCCCGATAATCTGAGGGGCGCGGGATTAGCGTTGGCGGATAGTAGAGGGTCCACTGAACAGCATCCCGGGGTTTCACGACGATAATCAACTCGGGTGCCTTGCCCGACTCTGCTACAGCAGATTGCCCGCTGGTTAACATTAGTTTGCCGAGTTCATTCCAGGCCAATACCTTCCCTGAAAATATGGAAAGAAGGGTTCTGTCCTCCTCAACCCTTATAAAAAACTCGGTTCCTTCCACGCCTGCGCTCACAAACGCTGTCTCGACTTCAAGTACCCTTGGTGTTCTACTGAGAAAGTGTGCCGCACCCTTGATAAGCTCAATTACCGAGGTACGCCCCTCTTTCACCCCTTTGAGCGTTACGGTTGATCCCTGATCAAGACGCAGTATTGGCTGGTTCGCCAGGACAAAGTCTGCCCGACTTTTCTCGTCAACGCGAATGGTGTCGCCGGTGCAGTAAGTGTCGTTCAGTCTTACGGGTTGCCACCGTGTATCTCCTGCCCTTTTTACCTCAACGAGTCCCTGCACTGAAACCGCCTTTGCAACTGACTTCGTGCATGTTTCTGCTGACGCAGAAAAGGGGAAGAGCATGGTGATTGTGATGGTGAAGAATATGAGAAGACTGAGAGGCAGTGCAGATCTGTCGTTCATCAATTGTCTCCTTCCGTATAATGATTGTGTTCTGAACTACCCATTACTCACCTGTCTATTTCTCTTCCACACACACCACTGCACCCCATGACTCCATGGACGGATCTGCTTTGCATTTTGCACATTGTCTTATGTAAAAGCGCGAAGGACCGTCATCCCCGAAATCTTCAATATACCGTTGAAACATATCTGCCGCCTCATCCCAGGATTGTCTGCTGTATGTATCGAGGGCTTCGGCAAAGACGGCGCATGCCTTTTGTGCCTTCTCATCGAACTCAGATTTATAACTGATTAACTGGTGAAGAGTAACGGGCTTCATCTTGCCAACCAGCCTAAAGTTGCCAAGCTTCCTGGTAACAAACCCATCAAGCTGGCCTATTACCTCTTCAGACACCAGCAATGATGTGCCAAGCTGCTTGTTGAGACCCTCAATTCTCGATGCAGTGTTGACAATATCCCCCATGGGTGTGTATTCATAGTGGTCAAGGGCACCAACATTACCAAGCAGGATTTGACCGCAATGAACGCCGATCCTCGTCCTGAGCATTGTTGTATCAGAAGATTCGTAAAAGCGTTGCAGTTCTCTGTGAATATCCAAAGCTGCCATGCAGGCCCTGTCTTTGAAAGTATTTTCTGAGCTTGCCTCCACCCATACAGCAAGCATCGAATCACCAACAACGCCTGAGATAAATCCACCATTCTGCTTGACCGGTTTGAACATTGTTTCGTAGTATTGATTCATGAATCTTCCCAGTTCGGCAGGGTCCATGGTTTCAGAGAGGGTTGTGTAGTGCTCTGCATCGGTAAAAAGACAAATCCCATATACGATCTTGCTTCCCATGCTTAAGTTGGCAATGTTTCTTGAAAGCTGAGCTACCACATCTTTTGGGACATAGTGTTCAAATGCCTTCTTGATGTTCTCCCGCTCTTTGTTTGTGTCCCAATAGTTCCATACTACGGCTCCAAAAAAAGCGAGGGGCGCTTGAAAAAAAAGGGGGATTACAATCGGGTACAAACTCGCGTTCACCTTGAACTCATATTCTACAAAAACAAGATAGAGAATGTTCAGTCCAATCACGCTCAATATCGAGGTAATGACAGTGGTCATGCGACAGATTATGCCCAAGATAGCACCCCAGAAGATTATCAACGGGATAAAGAGGTACAACGGGAGCGGAGTTAATGATCCGTCTTCCATGAGATTTGTAAATGCCGTTGCGCCAATCTCCACCCCGCTGATAAAAAGCCCGTTTGCCTGTGAAAAGACCGTGTAATAACTATCTTTTCTCTCCGCAAGTAATGCTTCCGAAAGCCCTATAAACACTGCCTTATCCTTAAGATCTACCCTTCTCTCCCCAATTCTTCCCCCTTTTAATTGCAGCGCCTGGTAATAGGGGATGGTGGTGATCGTCCGGGGAGGGCCATAGAAGTTGATGTATCGGTTCGTGCTACCATGATACATCTTGATCAGACTCCTGACCGTGTGACGTTTTTTTGCATCATTCGCCAGAGTTTTAGAATTCTTGAGTTCAATAAGCATTCTTTCTGCAACGAGTAGATCGTTTTCAAAAATCTCCCGAACATTCCTCATCAATCCTTTCACATTCTTAGCCTCAACAGCCAAATCAAAGTCTTTCAAAAGTTTTTCAGTGGAACCAGGCTTCACCTTTTCCAACAATCCGATGAACTCTCCATACGCGTCTTTTGTGAACAGTTGAAACACAACAACGGGCAGCGTTGGAACGTCTCCTGCGCTTTTCTGGAATGTCCAGTATTGGTTCACCTTGAATGGTATCCTTGGCAAAGGAAAAGGGGCCGTGGCCGCTGCAGGGTTGGCAAAGAGCTCGATTGGTTTCACTATTTTGACGATACTCAGGAGGTCGTTGCGAGAGCTTTCACGTCCAGAAAAATTTACTTCTTTTGTCTTGAGGGGCTCGCACAATACAACGGTGCCAGCCTTGCCAATGGCCTCAGAAAACCGGTTGTCATCTTGTGCAGATCGGGGTTCGATGAAGTGTACGTCAAAGGCAATGACCTTTACCCCTTCATTGGCAAGGATTTCTGTCAAGCGGGCATGGATTGATCGAGGCCATTTGTCGGGGTTTTCGTTCAGGCTGAGGTGTTCGGCAGATTCTTTATCTATGCTGATGACAACGACGTCATTCGACACTCGCCTCACGCCCCTGAGCTTAAAGAGAATGTTCAGGCCTATATCTTCGTCTAGGTCGAGCACGAAAGGAAGGACGCTTACCATAAGACCCACAATGCCTGTCAATAAACCCAGGATTACTGCTTTAATCAAACGTGGTGACATACTCAGTGCACACATCCCTGGCGAGCGATTTTATCAGCCATGTTCAGCGGGAACGATCACAATAAGGGAAGCCTTTCTTTCGTTGATCTACCCATGATGCCCCCCTTCTTTTTATTGCACTACTGTCCCTTCAGAAAAGCATTGTCACTTCATACACACCATCGGAACTGGAAACAGAAACCTTGCTGGAAACACCCTTTGCCAGACGAACCATCTTAGTATTTGACATCAAGATTTCAGCGGTAAATCCGCGCAAGCCCCTCGCCTGGGCAAACTCTCTCATGCGTCGCTGGAGCGCTGACCCTAACCCCGTGCTCTGCCATTTCGGGCTGATCATGTAGGCCACCTCGGCAAGATTTGTGGAAGGGTTTACAAAGTAACACGAGCTGCCAACGATCTCTTCGTGTTCTCTCTCGCCGGTGACGGCAAGGAATGCCACTTCGTTATCGTAATCCACATTACAGAGAAACTGTGCCTCCGAGACGCCAAGAGACTCAAGCCTTCTGAAGAATCGCGTGTAGATATTCTCTTTGCTCATGCCGTAGAAAAGCTCCTGCAGCATCCTCACGTCACTTGCCTTGGAAGGTCGAATCAGAACCTTTTTGTCGTTTTTAAGGCTTATCTCCCGTTCTTCTTCTACGGGGTAGCAAACCTTGCTCTTCAGTGACTGGTCATTACGCACGTAGCCCAACTGCTTGGCCTGTTCCAGAAGCCACGGGCGGACCGAGGGATGGGCGATTTCAATGAGGGCAAGGGCCCGCTCACGAATTGACTTGCCGAATAAGTATGCGGATCCGTATTCCGTGACCACGTAGTGCACGTCCGAACGGGAAATGGTTACGCCTTCGCCCTCCAGAAGCAGTGGTCTGATACGGGATTTGGACATGTCTTCCGTCATTGACGTGAGGCAGATAATTGGTTTGCCCCCTTCGGAGGCCGCGGCGCCCCGAAGAAACTCGTGTTGCGTGGAAACCCCGCTGTAGAATTCTCCTTCGAACTGGTCGGCGCATATCTGGCCGGTGAGATCAACTGCAAAGGCCTGCGTCACTGACACAAATCGGTTGTGTGCGGCAATGCGCGTAAAGTCGCTGACATAATCTATAGGATGGAATGAGAAAAGAGGATTTTTGTCTATCAGATCGTAAAGTGTCCGAGTTCCGAGGCAATAACTTGTTACGATCTGGCCCCGGTGAAGAGATTTTTTATTTCCCGTAACAACGCCTCTTTCTACAAGAGGAATCAGGGAATCAGTGATAAGATCAGAATGAATTCCAAGGTTTTTTCTGCCCGACAAGTACTTCAGCATTTCGTTAGGTACTCGTCCGAGACCTATCTGGAGGGTAGAGCCGTCCTCAATGAGAGAAGCTATGTAACGTGCAATCTGCTCTGCTGCGGCATCCACATGTTGATGGACGTACTCGATAACAGGTGTTTCCACGGGCACGAAGCAATCGATATCATCGATTGAAACTAAGCTGTCCCCCAGTGTCCGGGGCATATGTGGGTTTACTTCTGCAATCACTGTTTTCGCATTGGCTATGACTGACGGGATGACGTCAACCGAAACGCCAAGGCTGACAAAACCTTGCTCATCAGGATAAGAAACTTGGATCAATGCCGTATCTATCGATATACGGCCGTTTTCAAGCAAACGGGGAACCTGGGCTATGGAAATGGGTATATAATCGGCCCTGCCAACCTTAATGGCATCACGAACATCCGACCCTGCGAAAAAGGAATAGTGCTGAAATCTTGTTGCGGGTAAACCATTTTTGATGGGTATTGCGCCAGTGGTGAGAAAATGATACATGCATATATCAGAGAGATTTTTCCCGGATTCCTCAAGGGCCTTCACGAGGGCACGAGGTGTTGCGCATGCCGTACCCACAAAAACATGACTACCAGGTTGGATTCCAGCAACTGCTTCTTCTGCTGAAACCATTTTACTATTCGGCAGGTTGTTCAAAAAACTGTTAACTGTCATTCTGGACCCCGCAACGTTTTGCCAATTACAGTTATGTTTATTGTGGGGCTTTGTTTCCTCCCATACCTCACGAAGAATTACTGCCTGAACCCTAAACTAGGGTATTACTGCCGATTCATTTGTTCGGACCTGGTCCACTATGATTTCAGCTTCCATTTCTGTCGGGCCATCCACGCAATTCCCTGCAACCATCTGCATGCGGACATCGGCAAAGGGGGTATTGGCAGGACCACTATTCAGCTTAGAATCATAGGATAGAATCACATCCGGACCGTTATTCAGCCTGACCAAAAAGCGGTTATTCGATTCATCCCAGATCGCACGGAGCGTGAACCACTTTCCAGCTCTGACTTTCCCCATATCGAGAGCCTGCGCGATACTGACGCCGTTTATGCAATCACTATCTGTGCAGCTGAAAAGAAATGCCTGCGTGGTAAATATACCCGGAGGATCACTGGAAACAGACTCCCGGTTCACAAGCACCCGTACGATATGATCCCCGGTCATATCTTCCTGACCGGTTGAGGAACCATCATTGAACTTGTTAAGGGAAATTGCGGCAGGACGAATCCTTGTCGAGCCTGGATTCTCAGCGCATCCCGTTATGGTGGAGCTCTTGATCTTAATGTCTGCCTCAATCTGATTGATATTGGATGCATTCATTGCGTAAATCCTATGGTACCCATTGATAAAGCCAGTGTTTGAGGATGTGGATCCTGCCACCCGATAACGCATGACAAGCTGGCTCTTTGCTATTTCTCTCTTTACTTCCAGTGCGAGGTCAGACCTTCCCCGCCAGCGATCGGCCCTAATTTGGGATCCGTTCCAGTTTTCATAGACTCCCCATGGTTGTTCTTCTCCAATCTGGCAATATACCGGGGATGGAAACATCAAGTTTCCCAAAATGAACGCTGCAAAAACTGTTAAATAACTGATTATTTTCATGTAGTTCCTCCTTGAATTGAAATTTATAGAATACCGTTAAAACTCCTCTTGATGAGGACAAGGACACCTTTCCCTTGGGAATGGGGGTATCTTTTTCGAGAAAGGCATCCAGGTCATTTAAGCTTCATAGTAGCTGCATCAGTTAGCACTATCCCACTAACTCATCTTGGCTTCATTCGCACTTAAGTTTACGGCACAGGAAGCACTGTCAATTGGGTAACCGTAAGCATCTTGCCTGCGGTGGTATACTCGCAGTTCTTTTCAATGAACCATGTGTTTCCCTGCGAAATAGTATACCGTTTGTTCACCTCCAACTATGTTCGTCTCCTTTTATCTTTTATATGTAGACCACCCGAAACATCCTTTTATTGCGCATAGCAGTGGGTACAAATGGGTCATATCAGTAGGAACCTGCCTGCCTCACGGTAAATTCCATTCCCGCAATCGTGATGGCCCCTGTCCGGGAAATGAAGGACTTGTTGTACGATACCGAGTAGGTTACCGTGCCGTTGCCTGATCCGCTTGAACCTGAGGTAATGGTTATCCAGGAAGCATTGCTTGTTGCGCTCCACGTGCAGCCTGGTGTAGCTGTTACTGTGATGCTTCCACTAGCACTGAGCTTGCCGAAGGACCCCGAAGTGGGGTCAAAACTGTAGTTACAGGCGCCAATACCTTCTTGTGTAACGGTAAATGTCTTCCCGGCGATGGTCGTGGTCCCGATTCTCGAAAATAAACCTGCATTGGCTGCCACCGAGTAGGTTACCGTGCCGTTGCCTGATCCGTTTGAACCTGAGGTAATGGTGATCCAGGAAGCATTGCTTGTTGCGCTCCACGTGCATCCGGATAGATTTGATGTTACGTTTACGCTTCCACTTCCCCCGGGTGCATCGTATTGAGCAGAGTAAGAACTGAGGCCTAAAGTGCAGATCGGTAGTGGGCCAATACCTTCTTGTGTAACGGTAAATGTCTTCCCCAAGACGGTTATGGTCCCGGTGCGGTTAAAGGAGCTCTTGTTTTCATTTACTGAATAGCTTACCGAACCGTCTCCATTTCCGGGTGAACCTGAGGTAATGGTGATCCATGTGTCATTACTGGATGCTGTCCATGGGCACGAGGAGGAAAGGACATCTACGTTGAAGCTTCCACTACCTCCGAATGAACCGTATGAGGCAGAGTTGGGGCTCATACTACAGGTCATACACACGATGTCAAAATCACCTCTTTCTTGATCAACAGTAAATGTCTGTCCCCCTACAATGATTTTCGCGGTCCTCTTAAAAGTGCTCTTGTTTTCTGGTACCGAGTATTTTACCGTCTTGTTCCCTGATCCGCTTGAACCTGAGGTAATGGTTATCCAGGGACTCGGGGGTGGATCAAAAGGTATGTATGATTGATATTCCACAGTTGCTGTCCATGTGCATCCTGGAGGGGCCGTAATAGTGAAGCTTCCACTGCCCCCCAACTTTCCGTATGAAGCAGAAGTGGGGTCGATACTGAAGTAGCTACACATGCCAATAGTGACCGACTTTGATACCGGATTATGTCTCGGTTTATCGTCCGTAACACTCACAGAGACAGTTGCAGTCGCGGAAGTAGCGGGGGCTGTCCACGTGACGTTACCGCACCCCGTGCTAGCTGACAGGGTTCCCTTGTCCGCTGACCAGGAGCAGGTGTATGGATCACCGTCAGGATCACTGGCTAACAACTTGATGGTGGAAGTTCCGCCAGGCGTAACCAGGGGAGGATCAGCGGTCATGCTAAAAATTTCTGGAGGCTTATTGCCCTCTAAATGCTTTATATAATACTTATTATCAAAAAGTTCAATTGACCGTTCTACGCTAAAACCGAAAATTCCAAACCTTACACCCGCGCCGCCTAAAAGCCTCCCCCACAGAACTAACCATGGATCAGCCAAAGGATCCATTTCGATTAAGAAACCTCCCTTCACTGCCGTAAAAGCTCCGGCCACGCCGTAGGTCATAAAACTAAAGTCCGCCCCCGCGTAGGCCCCCACCTCTGCCTCTACTTTAAGCGTTGGTAAAATGTATTCAAAACTGTTCGTGATGTTTGCAATCGCATCCCAATCCCCATCGTAATAAGATATCCCTGCGGTCACATCTGCACTCTGGGTCACCCCGGTTGTGATGCCTGCCGACACACTGCCCTCGAGCGAGACATACAGGGTAAGAATAGGAAAAAACACGACAGGTCCAACGGGAACACCCCCAAAAACAATTGTTGCAATTGGAATGTCTTTAACTAACTGATAGTTATATTGAGCATTCAGGGTCAGGGAAATGGTCTCTGAAATTTCGGTAGAGAGAACTATTTTCTTGATACCGCAGGGAATACCCCAGCATCTTTCAAAACCAAAGGCGGCATTAAACGACGGATCAATGCAAAGCTCACCATTTAATGTTATCTGATCGTTCTTTGTGTTGTTGTTGCCATCATTATCATACAAAACAACATCGGCAACGTCATAACAAAAATTCCTCTGAGGTGCAACAGGGCCAGGTATCGGTTCTTGGAGGGTCACTCCTTCCATCAGAGGAACAAAAGACGTCATGTCACTGGCAACTAATTTCTGGTTGACTATGATAACCCCTTCCTCAATAACATCTTCAAAAGTGGCTTGAGTGGTTTCTATGGTAGCTTGGGAACTGTCAATGGCAACACTCGTCACCTTTTTGAGTAGACCATAGGGTGCTATGTCAGTGCTGATGTTGCTCAGGATTACATCGCCGACCTGGATCGATTCAAGGCTTGGAGTAATTCCTGTAAAGATGAGCACACTTCCGTCCTCTGAAATGGATGTGAGATTCTGCGCTGTCGCCTCATCCAGAATTATTGTATTCGCAGTTAACGTAGGTTCTACCTCAGACGTAGCGTATACGCTGGTATCACCCGTCGGCGTGAGAGCATATGTATAAACTTTTCCTTTCTTAGTTATATCAACCTGCTTCCCATTCACCAATAGTATGGGCACGACGTCTTCACTCTCTGGCTTGATCTTCAGGTTCACTATCTTTCCATATTGAACGGTCTTTTTGCCTCGGGGGGAAACACTTACCTTTCCTCCTTGTGCAATCGTGACGGAAAAGGTTTTTTTGATGAATTTTGCCTTGATGGAATGTTTTTGGGTTATGTCAGTAAAGGTATATGTATCGACAACACCCTGCGAGACCTTATCAACGATAACATCCTTGATTTGATACCCGGTATTTGGGATTATAGTGAACTGCTGGTTCTCACCAGATTCTACCGTAACCTTGCCGGAGGGGCTGATAGCCCCTCCTTTTTTTGGAGAAGCAGATGCTTTAATGGTAAATGTGTCTGCAAAGACAGAAGTTGAAAGAGCGAAAATGAATAACATTGCTAATAGGACACTTTTCTTGCCGTGCATGCAATTCATGACCATATCCTCCTTGCGTTTTGTGAAATGCTGACTTTTATCTTGCTATAGTTGCCTTGATATATAAAACCAGCGTGCTGATGTGGTAAAAGTGTGGTAAGATTCTGTTTAGGCTGTTTCGAACTGCACGGCAATCTCATGCAACCATGCAAATGAATCATTTGCCCTCGTTACCGCGTTACACTTCATCTTTTATTGTGTTGGCTTACTTGTTTACAGAATACTCGTGAAAATGCTGTTTGACAATATCAAAAATCTACTAACTTACTACGAACATTTTATTTGTACTATGACAGAGATTTGAGGAAAGCCTGCAGATTGGTCTTATCCTTATTGAGGCCAAGCTTCTTTCGTATCATAAGTCTTTGAATTTCAACTGCCCGTTCGTTCATATTCAAAATGCGTGCGATGTCCTTTGTTGTTCTTCCTTCCCGGATGAGGGTGGCTACCTCCAATTGGCGGGGGGTGAATTTGAAGCCCTGTATGCTCTTCAGAAAAGGGGAGACAAGTTCGCTGAGATTCGATTCGATGAAATCAATAGACATGTGCTGGACCGGATCCAGGGCACTCTTCTTCAGCTTTTCCACATAGGGCATGACGAGCCGCTGTACATTTGACAGAAACCTCTCTTCTAGCTCCTTTTTATCCTCCTCCCGGTGTTTCAGCAGTACCTTGAGGGCGGTATTTGCTTCCTGTAAGGCGGTATGTGCTTCCCCAAGGTTACGATGCTCTGATTCCAGAGCATCCTGGGCCTCCCTCCGTGCCAGGATCTCCCTTTCAAGTTGTTCCCGGGCCTTGATACGGGCAATAATGTTCCCCGATTCTGCCGCAAGGACTTCGAGACCTATGCGAACCTGCTCCGGGACCTCCGTAAGAACCTTGGAAGCCATACAAAGAAAACCGATGACATCATCCTCCCGAAGCATTGGCATGACCGAAATAAACCGGAAACCCTCCTGAAAGGCAATGGGAGTTAACTTTTTAATGGGGCGAATGTGAAAACCCTTCTTCTCCATCATCTGTGACCAGGTGAATGATCCGACCAGAATATGCTGAATTTTTTTCTGAAAGTTCTTCGTCAATCCAGTCGAGTGGACGAGATCGAAACCGCCCGTTTCGCTGTTTTTCAGGGAAATACCGCCACACTCCATGCCTGATATCGTAATCGCTGCCTGGAGTACCTGGGCCAGACCCTCCCCGAGGCTGTGTACGCGGGCCAGCTTCAAAGCGAGGTCCCGCTGCAGTGTGACAAGCGCCAAGGCAAGTTTCTTTTCGGTAACATCCTGGACTATGCCTTCATAAAAAAGGGTCTTTCCATTGCCATCCTTTACCGTGCTGGCGTTCACGGACACATACTTTATGGAGCCGTTTTGTTTTCGAGCCTGCATTTCAAAATTACGGACAATTCCATCCCGCTCGGCAAGAGCTATAAAATCTTTTCGTCGCTCCGGGTCCACATAGATATCGGTTGCAATATTTGTGACGGCCCGCATGAATTCCTCGGGGTTCTTGTATCCGTATATGTGAGCGAGAGCAGGGTTGACCGTGAGAAAACGGCCTTCAGGAGTTGACTGGTATATCCCCTCTACTGCATTCTCGAATATATTCCTGAACTTTTCCTCGCTCTTCTTCAACTCCTTCGTCCGCTCATCTACGAGTTTCTCAAGGTGTTCCCGATAGTCTCTGAGTTGCTTCTCTATCTTTTTGTGCTCCGTGAGATCACGCACTGCGGATACCCTGAGCTTCTTCCCGTCATGTTCAAATTCACGGGGGTTTACCTCGATGGGGAAGGTGCTCCCATCTTTTCTTAAACCGAAGGTTTCATAAGCACCCGCGGTTCGGGTCCGTATTCTCTTGTCTGTGAAGAACCTCCTTTCGGGCACGATAAAATCAGTTGCCCGTCTTCCGCAGAGGTCATCTCCCCCATAGCCGAAGAGGCAGTTCAAGGCATCGTTCGCATCGACAATAATCCCGTCTTCAATAAATACGATGGCTTCAAGGGATGCTTCGGACAGGTTTCTGAAACGACGCTCGCTATTTTCGATCTGCTCCTCTGCCATCTTGCGGTCAGTGATATCGTAGGTTACCACGATAACAGAGGCAATGTCCCCCTCAGGGTTCTGGTAAGGTGAATAGACCGTTTCGCAGTAGCATCGTCCCCGTGCAGAGAAGTTTACCCATGCCTCTTTCCTGACTTCATAGCCCTCTAAACACCTATCGAGGTTTTCCTTGATGAAGTCATCGAATACTTCCTGGCCCCACACAGCAGGCACTGTATTACCGATCAGGTCTGATGGTTTTGTCCCCTGGGCACGACAATAGCAGGCATTCACCCATTCGTACTCATAGCGGTTATTGATGAGGGTTATGGGGAGGTTCACCGCTTCAAAAATGGTATGAAAAAGATTCTCGTTTGAAGCAAGTTTTATTTTCTTGACAACTTTCACTGTTCATATCCCCCGGAGTATTGAAAGTTATTAATCTCTCATTATACACCTTTTAAGAAATCATGACCTCTTAGAAATTGATGTTTTTCTCTGGAGTGAGCACTACAAACAAAATGCTTGCACCGAGGAATTTCTGTACAAATCAGATTATTTTGCTATAATGGTATTAATCACATCTCAAGAAATCATACAGGGGGGGAATGTCAGACCAACAGGTCAAGCGCAAACTTGCTGCAATTCTCAGTGCAGACGTAAATGGATTTAGCCGTTTGCTCGGCGAGGACGAAGCATCATATATTAACACCCTTTTTTCCTACCTAGCCCTCATGACGGACCTCATAGATCGACACGGGGGTCGAGTCGTTAACAAACCCGGGGATGGTATCCTTGCCGAATTCTCAAGCGTCGTAGATGCCACTGAATGTGCCCTTGAAATCCAGAAAGAGCTAAAAACCCGAAACGATAATGTTCCCGATCAAAAAATGGAGTTCCGGATTGGTATCAACATAGGGGATGTAATCCAAGAAGATGGTAGCATCTTCGGACAGGCAGTGAACATCGCAGAGCGGGTACAGGGTGTTGCAAAAGGTGGCGACATCTGTATGACGGATACCGCCTTTTACCACGTGAAGGACAGACTGGATGTGTCTTGTGAAGATCTTGGGAAGCAGAAGGTCAAGAATGTGGAGGAACCGATACATGTCTATAAAGTGTCAGCCAATTCCAACGGCTACAAGGTAAAGGCGGGTAGCAGGAAAAGATCGAAGATCAGCTACTGGAGAAGCAGAGTACCGCTTATTTTCATACTATTAGCGGCAACAATTGTCGTGACAGGTTCGATAGTCGGTTTGCTGTATACGTTTCGACCATCCCTATTCCCGAATGTAAAAATAACCTCTGCATCACCGACAGGAAACACCACATCTATAGACGCACACGTAGCCTTTGTCGAGGGTTGGCGTTATCTTAGTTTTGGGAACGACGACCCTGAGAACATTGTAAAGGCGAAGTTCTCTTTCGAACGGGCTATAGAATTTGATCCGAATTACAACAGGGCCTTAGCTGGGCTGGCCATGGTCTACTGGAAAGCGACAGTTATTTCAGACTTGACAATGCGCGTGGGAGTAACGTCCTGGGCTCAGGCACGCTTAAAATCCCTGGAGTACCTCAGGAAAGCCATGGAGAAACCGACAGCCACGGCTCATCAGGTAGCCTCGCGGATGTACCTTCAGAGGCGGCAGTACGAGCAGGCTGAGATAGAAGCTAACCGGGCCCTTGCGCTCGACCCGAATGACCGTGAATCCTACCTGACTGCAGGGTATGTAAGGCTAATGGCAGGTCACCCTGACGACGCCAAAACACTTTTTTCAAAGGGCGTCCGTCTCGACGTTACCTCGCCAAACAAGTTTTATTACTACCTTGCTATAACGGCCTTTCACGCTGGAAAGCTGGACGAGGCGGTGGACTATCTTGAAAGGTTGGATAAGCTCCATCCTAAGTTCAGGTACAGACATGGGCTGCTCGCCGCAATCTACGCCCTGCAGGGTAAGACCGAACAGGCCCGCGCTGCCATAGAGTTCTATCGAGGACCCCGCAGTCCAAACGTCACCGGTATCATGTATTTCTGGGCATACAAAGATATGTCGGTGGCACAAAGGCATGCTGATGGCTTAGAGAAGGCCGGGCTGCTCCCTGGGCTAATTGGTAATCCGAAAATATCGACCAAGATGAGGGTCACAGGCAATCAAATGGAGTCACTGTTCTTCGGACGCACCATTGCCACTGTCGGACCGGCCGGTGAAAAACTGTCTTTATCATGTGGGAAGGACGGGAGGGCAATCTGGCATTCAAGCGGCGACGATGACATCGGTAAGATGTGGGTTGAAGGAGAAACAGTCTGTGTGCGGTGGGCTAAGAGGCAGGGAGGCTTCCCCTATTGTGGGACTGTCTTTCGCAACCCGGAAGGAAAATCTGAAAAAAACAATGAGTATTTCTGGATCACCGATATAGGTCTGGTGATGTTTTCATCCTTAACTGAATGAAAAACAAACCCTTATACTCCTGTTCCTTAAAATCCCTCAGAGCTCGCCTCTGCAGGAGTTCGATTCTCGTCCTAAGTATGAATGACTTCGAGTAGTTCCTTATTCCTTCACATTCGCTGCCTCTGTCCAAATAAGTATAGTTGTTCCATAAGTTTGCCTGTGGCCCTCAGAAACTTCTCGAAACTGACCAATATCTCCCTACATGATAAGGAAAGTAAAATCCCTGACAATCAAATATTTGAGAGGATTATCTTGGGCTTAGGAAATGAGCTGTTCGAGCCCGGCCGTGCCCTCCAGCACAAAAATCATTTGTCGATCATAATGAAAATCCTGAAATGAATGAAACGAACAACACTCCCAACGAGTTACCGCTTGTAACATGGTTCTATTGCAAAAAATCTGAAAGTGAGGATTTCAGGAAGGAATCCGTCAGGTAAGTATCCAATTTCCTAAAGTCTTGCCTCTTTAATCCATCAAGGGTAGATGTTGATGTCGGTTAGAAGAAATAATTCGACTCTGGTGACAGTCTGGCGACAGAAAGATAGAAGGTCAGAATTTACTAACAAAATAATATTACAGCTTATTCAATGGTGCCGGAGGCGGGGCTTTAACCCCCGCCCAGTTTCAACACCCTATGTGCACAAGAACAGAAAGGCTTTTTGTGGAGTAAGCATCTGAGGACTGGTTGGGGGACTTGGCAAGGTATGATGAGGGAGAGTGAACGATTCCCGATGAAATCTGGAACGATGGGCATTGCTTGAAGCCAGATAAATTATAAGAGCATGGTGGCGGGTTTTCCTGAGCAAACCGTTGAGAAGCGAGGATGCTTGGTCTTTTGCATAAGCAAAAGTTTTGAAATCAGCCCACACAGTGGGCGAGAGGGGGAGCCTCGGTCCCGCTTGACGGGATAGAGGGGGCGACGTGAGCCCCTGCAATATGTTCCGAAGCTGAACGCGAGCGAAGGTCGCCGCTGGAGCGAACGAGCGTGTTTGCGGGGAATAGCCCGACACCAATATCTATTCTGGCAGGTACTCTGGCCGGATCAAATATTATTCCGGCAATCTTTTACTATCCTCCTGCAAAGGTATACTTAATGGCCTTCGCTGGGCAGGCATCAACACACGTGCCACAGAGAATGCATTCTGCGTTTTCCATTTTATTTGATTTTACCATGTCCTCCACGGGAAGACTCATGGGGCAATGTTTATCGCATAGATGGCAGCTTTTACATACACTGGGTTCTGCTATCAATTTCAGGGACGGCCAATTAAAGATGTTCCTTACTTTTCTCCCTATAATAAGGAATGGGGCCATCCAACAGATATGGTGACAAAATGATCGTCTTCCAAAAATATAGGCCGGTAAAGCTATAAGAACAAGGAGAACGACCAGGTAAGCGATAAGGGCAGACAGATTGCCTATGGAGAGCCCATGCGTTGTTTCGTAGAGAAAATCTATCTTCGTATAACCACCAGCCCTAATCGCAAGAATCACAATAGCGCTTACCCATGGGACCCATAAAATCCATTTAATAAAGTTTCCTTTCCGTATCTTTTTATCCCTTGCCAGGAATATAGCCTCCTGACATCCCCCGGCGCCACAAGCCCACCCACACCATGCCCTGCCCAAGACCAATCCACTGATAAACAACACCACAAACATGACAAAGCTGCCATTGATAATACCCTTTACGGTTGATTGAATGATAATAACAGGAGAGAAATAATAAAAAAGGGCGGGAAAAAGAAAAAACATAAATAAAAGAATGCCCTTCCGTATCTTTTGCCTGTTCTTCATGTCAGGACTCCTCTGAATGCCAGGATAATGTGCAAGAACATTTTAATCCCCTGTTATCTTAGCATATCAGCCTTCAATAAAATTAGTGGAAAACAAAGGAAGTGGTTTGTTGTTTATCTATTTACTTATTTCTTCAATTTTTCATAAACGGTGGCAAACCATTTAGCTCTTTTCACAATATGCAAAACAAGAAAGACAATTAAGAGCAGTGCAAGTTTGTCGTGTATTTCAATAAAAAATATTTGTACTATTATTGAATTACCCGATAAATCAATAAACCAAGGAATAAAGCCGGTAAGAGCAACCAAAAAGAAGAGCACAGATAATGTAATCACCTGAATGTTTTTGCGGATTAAATGCTTGGCGATAACTCCCTTATACCACTTCCAATGAGCACAGATGTGATATATCATTAGCAACGAAAAGAAAACAATAGCAAATTTATGAATGGTTGACCAGGCATGATAATTAAACCCATACACAATTTTGCTTGTATCGAACCCCCTTACCTGCTCATATCGCATTGATTGGTGTTGCACTTCATGAACGCCAATCTGATGCACGCCGGGTCCACCACGATGATATCCCAGTTGAAGAACTAATCCAGAAAGAACCATGGCCAACCCAAAAACAATCAATAGAGTATTGATAAGAAAATTATTGAAAGTCCGCTTTCCTCTGCTTTTCAGTTCCATGTTTTGCCTCGTCAATTATTGAATAACAATCATATTCACATACGTTCATGCATTTCAGACATCCAGTACATTTGTCAGGCTCAACGATCAGGGCGTGTTTGTGCCAAGGCAAATCTACCTTGCTGATGACCCGGTTTGGGCAATCTTCAAGACATTTCCAACATGCTTTGCATTTTCGGGTGTCAAGCTGAACGAATGGTGTCTTTGTATGTTCGCGGTTAAAAAATGGTGGTTTCATAGTGTTATCATTTCAGACCTGTTTAAACCTGATGCAAAATGATCATCCTGTGAAGCATGTACATGGATTTATCCTCTCAATACTTGCAAGGGATACTTAAACCTCATGTATGGAATATATTACGGAAAGGATAACGCTGTAATTAACAATTGTTAATTTGTTTTCTCAATCTGGTTCTGATCCGGGATAGTGAAACCGGGGTAATTCCCAGATAGGATGCAATATATTGCTGGGGCAATCTTGAAACTAATTCCGGATTATCCTGTAGTAGTTTTTTATACCTTTTTTCAGGATTATCAAGAATAAATGATGCATGATGATTCATGTAAAAGATTAGCCTTGATATTAAATACTTGTTAAAATGATACATCCCGGGGCCTGATTCGCTAATCATTTTTTTAAACTTTGTGATTTGGATAAATCCAATTATTGAGTCCTCGACTGCATCTATGTATTGCCTACTTGGCGCTCCAGTCATTGCGCTTTCAAAAGATGAAACCATCTGGCCTTCGATAAAAAATTGTGATGTTATTTCAATGCCGCTCTCTTTAATAAAATATGTCCTCAAACATCCATTAATAACCAAGAATAGTTTTGTTGCAATATCACCTTCAGATAATAAAGTAGTTCCGGAAGGCATTTCTTTGACAATAATTTTGTCTAACAGTTTTTCAAAATGAGGGAAACGTTCTGATATTGTATCTCTGTATTCTTTCTTCATTGTTTAATTATTATAACCAATTAATCTAGATATTCAATTCTGATCTTTATAAATATGGCATTTAGCCGCGCGCGCATAAAAACTGATCATCACAAAACAATATGATGATCCATCTTCCCGTATAATGAGCCGACAGCTATGAGTTACTTACGCCTTCATCTGGTTTAGTGCTTCTTCAAGACGCTGTGCTTCCTGGAGGATGATTTGAGCATATTTTCCACCCTTTGATTCAGGATCGAGGGTTGAGGAAAGTTTTCTTGCAAAACCAGCCACCGCAACGAGGGGGTTCCTGATCTCGTGGGCTACTGCTTGCAGGGTGTTGGTAATCAAGCCCTGGCCATTCCTCTCTTCCTTAATGGTTTCAAATGAAGGTGGCTCAGTCACGCCTCCCTGAAACTGCATCATGGAGATTTTTTCAGAGATGCCGCTTAGGGCATAGTTCGCCTTCTCCATTAATCCAAGAAGGTCCTTTTCTTTGTCCATTTCAATCTTGAGGCTCTCTGCTATGTCATCAACCTCCTGAAATACCGAAAGGATAGCCGCGTTGATTGCGTTTTCTCCAAGTCCAAGCCAGTCCTTTGCATCACGGAAAAGATCATGGAAATCCCTTGATCGTCCCAGAAGACTCATGGACATAATCCGTGCAAGTTCGCAAATGGTAGACAAGGGGCTGCACCCTGGGAGTTTCAAGAATCCTTCCTGACAGTCAACAATAGAATCAGGAAATTTCCAGTAGCGAAGTGCGGCAGCTCCGATTTGCCGGTGATTCACACCAAACTTCTCCTGCTCCCACGCCAGGAGCTTTTCAAGGCTATCCAGTTCATGGCCTATTCCCTCGCCTGAATCCCTGATGAACATATTAAAAAAGATCAAGAAGCCAACCCCCAGGGTAAGACCAGCCACAAAAGCCTCTTCAGGGTTGCAGGTCCCTATTTGCTCCGCAAGAGATTTTGCCATCAGGGCCCTGTAGAGAGAGGCCCGCCAGAACCTTTCGTAATCAAAACCACCTACCGTACCCATGGGAAATGTATCCCTAAGCGACAAAGAGAGGGCCATAATGCGTAATTGCTGAAATCCAATCCTTATAACCGCCTGCCTTAATGTGGTTGCCGGTTCGGCAGTCTTGAAAAAAGCGCTATTCGCGATTTTTAGAAGGCGGATAGCAAGGGATGGATCTTTTTCAATGAGGGATACCAGGTCATTGACAGAACATTGCTCATCAGATGCCAGCTCCACGAGCCTGATTGCTACCACAGAGAGCACCGGCAAGGAATACCCTGATTCCAGGCGTTTTATCAAATCTGTCTTGGCATCCATGATCATCTCATCTGTATATAGCAGCTAAAGTTCTAGAATACAATCAGAAAATTAGCCTTTCCTTTCGACTGCCAGACAAACCTTTTTGCCGCAGATAAAATCTGACAAACCCAAAAGAGAGTATAGACACGGATAAGTTCATAAAACACCTATGTGTCCGGTATCGAGATAAACCTGCGCTACCGTATACACTCACTCCCGCGCAGCGGGGCAACAAACGTGCGGTTTCCATGTTACCCGCCGCGAAGCGGCTTGGGTGTGGACTGTATTGACGGTCCATCACAATACAGACCACGGTTTATATCAGGTTTTTTATCTGCGTCCATCTGCGTCTATCTGTGGCAAAGAAAGGTTGTCTTTGACAGAATCTGTCGAGGAACGTATACTTTTGAGAAAGGGGGTTTGGCAATGCACATTATGATGAACTATGGTAAAACCGGTTTACCCCTTGACCTGCCTGATAACTGGGATATCACGGTGATCCGAAAGAGACCTATGCCCATCCTCCATGATCCGGTGATGATTTTGAAAGAAGCCTTCGAGCATCCTACCGGAGGTCGTCCCCTTACTGAGCTGGCAAAAGGGCGCCGTAATGCCTGCATCCTCATCTGTGACATAACCAGGCCTGTTCCCAACGGAACGATTCTGCCGACACTGGTCCAACAGCTCATCTCTGGTGGTTTGAAACCAACCGACATTCGTATTTTGGTGGCGACAGGCCTCCATCGGCCCAACGAAGGTCAGGAAATGTTTGAAGTAGTTGGAAGTGAATGGATAATGCAGGCCGTGAAAGTAGAAAACCACTTCGCCCGCAGCGATGAAGACCATACTTATCTCGGTAAAACCCATAGGGGTATTCCGGTAAAGCTAGACAAACGCTTTGTGGAGGCTGATCTTCGGATTGTCGTCGGGCTCGTTGAACCGCATTTTATGGCCGGCTACTCAGGGGGAAGAAAGGTTATCACACCGGGTATTGCACACCGCGACACAATAACCTCTATTCACGCCGCCAGTATGCTTGAACAAAAAGGAGTTGAGAATTGCATAGTCGAAGGAAACCCACTTCACCAGGAATTGGCAGAGATAGCAAATATGGCGGGAGAGTGCTACGCAGTAAACGTTGTAATCGATGAGATACGCAAGATATCGTTTGTTAACTTTGGAGATATCGAAAAAAGTCACATGGAAGCGGTCTCATTCGTCCGTCCTTTTGCGGAGGTCCCGGTGGCACAGAAGTTCAAAACAGTCATTACAAGTGGAGCAGGATATCCCCTGGATAAAAATTACTATCAGACGGTAAAGGGCATGGTGGCAGCCATCGATATACTTGAACCAGGAGGAAACCTCTTCATAGTGTCCGAGTGTTCAGAGGGAATAGGCTCCCCCGAATATGCGGAATGCCAGAGGCGTCTCATCGAGATAGGCCCCGAGGCTTTCATGGAACACATTTTGCCAAAATCAAAGGCTGATATCGATGAATGGGAAACCGAGATGCAGCTTAAGGTAGCTAAGGTTGGCAAAATCCACCTGTATAGCGGATGCCTGTGCGATGCAGACAGGCAATTGACCGGCGTTGCTCCTGTCAACTCGCTGGTTGACGCAATCCAGCAGAGCGTGGATATCTTTAAGGACAAGCGTGTGGCCGTCATTCCAGAGGGGCCGTATGTGATTCCCGGATGCGCAGCGGCTGATTAGCTTCGGTTCAAAACCTCTTATCTCTCGCAGAGCCCGCTGAGACCCCAGAGAAAGGCATATGTTTTACTTTTTTGCCGGACATTGCAGAGACTGCATCAATGTCCGGCATGCAATTCCGCCTGATTTTAGAAGTCTCAGAAATCGGTCGGGAAGAAAAGAATAACTCTGAGCGCTCTGTGTTCTCGAACGAAGTGGGCGAGAGACAAGCAGTTGTTCTTTAACAGCTCTATAAAAGCAAATCTTCATAAGGAGCCTCTATGAAACCTGAGAAAATAGAATATTTTATAGGTAACGTCAGAAGTTTTCTTCAAGAGGAACAGATCGTTGCGGACAAAGAGGG
>Ga0351962_1043_pt1 | contig 36016 bp, 31 predicted proteins | sample TotcelT113001N13_FD_205805 | JGI IMG/M metagenome (GOLD analysis project Ga0351962, IMG submission 205805) | Enriched cells from coal bed in the Powder River Basin, Montana, United States - Total cells T11 rep3 HSBNCT.T11.300.1.N13 ...
GGCCGATTTGGGGCCCTTTGCCCTTGTGGCAGGCATTGCGCTTGCCGGAGCAGGGATTGCAGGGCTTGCAGGCCGCCGGGTCGGCCCTGGCAGGGCCCGGTCTGCAAGGGAGCGGATCGCCGCCCTTGAAAAGGCCCTGGCCAAAATCCTGGGAGAGCCTGGCCCCTTTGACAATGAGCTGATCAGCCGCCTTGAGGATGAGCTTTTAGACGCAAAGCAGAGGCTTGCCCAAAGGCAGCACCTTGAAGAGATTTTTGCCCAAGCCCGCCGGGAAGCGGACGGATGCAGGGCCGAGCTTGAAATCGCCCGGAAAAGGCTTGAAAAGGCAATGGAGCAGGAGCAAAAGGCAAAGGATGACTGGGACGCCCTCTGCGCCACGCTAAAGCTGCCGGCCATGACCCCCCAGGAGCTGCGCCTTGTTTTCCGGCGGGCAGAGCAGGCGGGCGATGCTGCAAAAAAAGCCCGTGAAATGGCAAGGCAGATTCAGGATGCCAGGGCCGGGCTTGCAGCTTACCTGGCTGATGCCCAAAAATTGGGCGTCCTTGAAGGGAAATTTGACTCCATTGATGTCAATAATCTTACCTGTCAAGAGCTTGAGGCCCTTCCACCGGCTTTGGAGCTTTTTCTGGAAAAAATGAAGCAGGCCCAGGACACAGCCCGCCAGCGGGAGGCTGCGGCCAGGGATTTGAACAAATCCGTTATGCAGGAGGAGCAGGCAGGCCGGGCGCTTGAAAAAAGCCGACAGGAGGATGAAATTGCAGCCATTGCCCTGGAGGAGGCCCGCAAAGCCTGGGACACATGGCTGGAGGGGCGGGACCTGCCAAAAGGCCTGGATTTTGCCGGGGCAAGGCAGGCCCTTGAACACCTGGGGGATGCTGCCCGGCTGAAGGCCGATATTACCCGCCTGGAGGAAGACAGGGCCGCAAAGAGGGTGGCTGTGGCTGCATTTGAAAAGGAGGCCCAGGATCTTTTTGAGGCGCTGGGCATCCTGCTGGACAAGGCCCTTTCCCTTGGCCAATCTGTGCTTGGCCTAAACGAAAAGGCCCGGCAGAATGCAAACAATGCCCAAAGGGCAGGGGAGCTTTTATCGCAGATACGGCAGCGGGAGGTGGAGGTCGCTCAAACAGCAGCCGAAATTGACGACCTGCTTGCCCGCAAAAAAGCGCTTTTTGCAGCAGCACGGGCGGACAATGAAGAGGATTTCCGGCGGCTTTGCGGGGAAAAAGGCCAGCAGGAGCATTGGGAGGGTATCAGGCAACAGGCTGAACTTTCCATGAAAAAACTGGCCGGAACCGGGGATTTGGAGCCTCTGCGCCAAGTCCTTTCCATGACCGCAAAGGAGGACCTGGCCCTTGAGATTGAGCGGCAGGCCTCCTTTATCAAGGAAATTGACAGGCAGACAGAGGAAAGTCGCAACCGTAAGGCGCACACGGAAGCGGAGATGAATCAGCTTGCAGGGGCAAGGAACTTGAGCGCCCTGCTTGCGGACAGGGAGGCCTTGAAAGAGGAAATCCGCCTTCTGGCGCAGAGGTGGGCAAAGTATGCAGTCTGCGGGTTTCTTGTGGAGGAGGCTGCCAAAAGCTTTGAAAGGGAGCACCAGCCCCAGGTGCTCAAGGATGCAGGCAATTACTTTGCCGCTGTCACAAGGGGCCGTTACAAGGGCGTGCTTGCCCCTGTGGGCGAAAACCTTGTGGAGGCCGTGGCCGCGGATTCCACCCGCAAGCTCGTGGAGGCCCTTTCGCGGGGGACCGCCGAGCAGCTTTATCTGTGCCTGCGCCTTGCCTACATAAAAAACGGCTCGACAACCGGCCTGCCTGTCATCATGGATGATGTTGTTGCCAATTTCGATCCGGGCCGGGCCGCTGCCTTTGCCGAGGTTCTTTGGGATTTTGCAAAGGAAAATCAGGTTCTGTTTTTCACCTGCCAGCCTGCAACTGCGGGGCTCTTTGCAAAAGTCGCCCGTCAAACGCCCTTTTTCCGCATGGCGAACCAGGACATTGCGCCTGCATCATCCTGGCCTGTATGAGCCAAAATGCAGTTTTACTTGTTGCTTTACCGTTAGATTGTGTTATAAGGCCCTATTGAAAAAACATCCAACTTGCTGGCTTTTTACGCATGGTTTATCCTGCCGTCAGAGCAGGCGGGCAAACACAAGGCTTTTGCTGGTTCAAGGCTGTCTGTGAAAGCATGCAGGTCCCGGAGCATGGAGATTGAAAAAGGAGCAAGAGCCCTGTTCAAAAGAACAGCGTAATCCAATGAATACCTGCCAGACATTGAGCCCGGCAAATACATGGAAATAGTTAAGGCATATGTCAATCCGGACTTCACAGCCCTTCTGGTATGCCCCCACTGCGGCATGAGCCGCACTACAAATGTTGAAAAGTACGCCCAGAAAAAGGACCCCCTGCGGGTGAAGTGCAGGTGCGGGGTGATCTACGGCGTGAACCTGGAGTTTCGCCGCCAGTACCGCAAAAAGACCAGCCTGCCGGGCCGCTATGTCATCATGGGGTCTGCCAACCGCATCGGCCCCATGATGGTGGTTAATGTTTCAATGGGCGGGATTGGCTTTATCGCCAAGGGTGTGAACCCCCTCAAGGTGGGCGACAAGGTGGAGGTTGACTTCAAGCTTGATGATGTCAACCAGTCACAGGTCAAGAGAAACGCAGTGGTGCGTGTGGTTGACGAAAGCTTTGTGGGCGTGCAGTTTTCCGGCCAGTCGGGTGTTTATGACGCAGCTTTGGGCTTTTATTTAAGAGGCTGAACAACCCCTTCCGTCCACGGTTTTATTCCCCAATACCACAAATTTCCCCTTCAACTCCAAACGCACAGGGCAGCCCCAGGGAAAGGAGGGCAAGGCTTGTGGGGCGAAGGTGTACTGATAGTACATCGAGACCCGGCTTTTGCCCCGCGTAACGCCGCCCTCGTTTTCCTGGGGCCGCCCCTCCATTTTTTTCCTGGGGCCGCCCCCTGCACTACTTGGCGATCATGGCCCTCATCATATCTCCCGCATTCTCCGCATGGTCGGCGATGGAGCCTATCTTTTCAACGAGCATGACAAGGTGAAACACGGTGACGCCGTCAGTAATCGTGGAAAAAATCTCCCGGTTCAGGAGGTCTTCCAGCTTGTCGGCCTCGTGCTCCTTCTGCCTTAACTTGCGGATTATTTCCTTCACCTTCACCCGCTGGGCCTCGGAAAAGGTTTCAAAATAGATTTTGGCCTGCTCCACCATGACCGAGAGATCCTCAAGGGGGTCAATGACCGCGTCAATAAGGAGCATGAAATTTTTCTGCATACCAGAGGGAATGCCCGGCTGGGGGCGGAAGGAAAGCCATTCCAGAGTGTCCTTCACGGAATCAAGGACATGATCCTGCTCGCGCAGATACCGAAAAAGCTGGAACTTTTCCACGGGCAGCAGGGTTCCCTTGGGCAAATGCCCACGGATACGCCGCTTTATGGCGTCAGCCTCGTTTTCAAGGGCATGGACCTGCTTTCGAAATTCCTCGAAGTTGAGGCATTGCTCTGCAACAAAGCATTCGGTGGCCTGCTCAAAGGCCCAGGCGCATTCCTTGACCTTGAGGGCGTGTTCCAGAAGGCCGTCAAAAGGGGATGTTACAAAGAGCTTTGCAAAGGGAATACGCATTCAAAGCCTCCTGCGTTTGGATAAGGTGCAACGGGCTGTGCGCCGGGTTTTATGAAACCGTTTCAAATATTGAGCAGCTTCTGGCCACCGATCTGCTTCCTGCTTTCCAACATTGCAGGATTATTACCCATATTTTAAAAGATAGCGTAAAGAATTTTGAAAATCAATAAACTGGTCAGAGCGGCCGCCGGAACCGTGAGCACCCAGTACAGAATGATGCGAACCACCACCATCATGTTCACGGCCTCAAGCCCTCTGGCAAGCCCAACCCCAAGCACGCCTCCCACCGCCGCGTGGGTGGTGGAAACGGGAAGCCCAAGCTTGGATGCTGCAAGAACGGTTGTGGCTGCTGCAAAATCAACGCAAAAGCCGCGGGTGTTGGAAAGGGTGGTTATTTTCCGCCCAATGGTGTCCATGACCCGGTAGCCCGCCATTGCCACTCCGGTGGCTATGCCCACGCCGCCGAAAACAAGCAGAAAGACCGGAACCGGCACCTTGTTGCCCACAGAGCCGGTTTTGACGAGAAAATAGATGACAGCCAGCGGGCCTATGGCGTTTGCCACATCGTTTGCGCCCTGGGCCAGGGCCACATAGCAGGATGTGCCTATCTGTATGCGGCGGAAAACCTCTTCAGCGCCTTTGGGGTGATCCGGAGAAATGAAACGGGCCATCAGGTTGCGGCCTATTATGCCCACCAGCACTGCCAGGACCGTTGCGCCTGCAATGGCAAAGGGAGGCCCCACCTTGAAGGTGTTGCCCAGTGGAGTTTTCCATAAGAAGGAAAGAGCCACCACAAAGACTGCAATGCCAATGAAAACCGGCGACAGGGTGAGCGCCCTCAAAAAGGATGAGCGGTGTGAAATGATGAGCACGACAATTATCTTGAACATGACATAGGCGATGACCAGGGCAAAGACAGGGGAGATGACCCAGCTTGCCACCACCTGTCCCAGGCCCTTCCAGTTGATAACCGAAAAGCCGCCTGCGGATATGCCGTAGCCTATCATTGCGCCCACAATGGAGTGGGTGGTGGAAACGGGCAGGGACTGCCATGTTGCGAAGCTCACCCAGAGGGCTGCGGCAAGTATGGCGGAAAAGGCCCCCAGCATGGCAAGATCCGGGTTGTCCATGACATCGCTGGAAACAATGCCGCTGCGGATGGTTTCCGTGACATGGGCGCCAAGAAAGGTTGCGCCCACAATGTTTAGGATGCCTGCGATGAGAACGGCCTGGCGCAGGGTTATGGCCTTGGCGCCCACAGCAGAGGCCATGGAATTGGCCACATCATTGGCCCCTATGTTCCAGGCCATGTAAAAGCCCGCCACATAACCGGCTAAAAGAATGGCAAGCTCAAATGACATGGGCCTCCGGCAGAAGAATTTGCTTTTGGTTAAAATTTTGTTAGCAAACTGTTAGCGCACTTTTGCCGCGGGAGTGGCTTTTTGTCAACCTGTAAGGCCGATAAAAGTATAACCCATCGCAATAAATGAGATATTTTTCAGCAAGCTTTTTTGCCCGGCAGGCAGCGGCATATTCGAGGTCAGGGCGGGGGTTTGGGGCGGCCCGCAGTCTTGGCGCACAAATTTTTAGCAAGCACTTTTTTATCTGCTTGAATTCTTATGAGCTGACAGGTAGTTTTTGCTTGCGGCTGCAAGAACTGCGTTTTTGTCTGGAGGCGGCTTTTTAATGGATAAGCCGGTTGAAATACCCATTGACGGAGTGCTGGATCTGCACAGTTTTTTGCCATCCGAGGCAGCGGCCGTGGTGGGGGATTATATTGAGGCCTGCCTGGAAAAGGGCGTTTATTCCATGTGGATAGTCCACGGCAAGGGCATTGGCAATCTGCGGCGCACGGTTCATGCGGCCCTTGCAAAAAACCCGGCGGTGGCCTCCTTTGAACTGGCAGACCCCCTTGCAGGAGGTTGGGGCGCAACCCTGGTTAGTCTGAAAAGGCCGGGCGGCAAGCAAAAAGGGGTGAAAGACAAATGACTGATGCAGCCGCCACAATCCGCCGGGTTATCGGGGAATTTGCCGGAGATTTCGGTGTGAAGGCCGATGACAAGCTGTTTGAGGCCCTTGCCGTCTATGCAACCCTGCTTGGTGAGTGGAACACGGTTCACAACCTCACCTCTGTCACCAATCTGGAGAAAGTGGCTGTGCGCCATTTTCTTGACAGCATGGCCTTGTTTCTTCTTCTGCCCCCAGGCCCGGCCCGTATTCTGGATGTTGGAACAGGAGCCGGCTTTCCCGGCCTTGTGCTGGCCCTTTGCAGGCCGGAGCTTTTTGTTGTTGCAGCAGACGCCACAGCCAAAAAGGTTAGCTTCTGCAAAACCGTGATAGCACAACTTGGGCTTAAAAACGCCCGTGCCGTGCAGGCAAGGCTGGGCGGCAAAGCCGCCTTTGAGGTTATCGGCAGCGGTTTTGATGCGGCTGTGTCGCGGGCCTCAATGGATGCGCCCCTGCTTGTGAAAATCGCAAAGCCGCACCTAAAAGATGGCGGCCTTGTGATTGCCATGAAGGGCGAGGATGTTGAAAAGGACAAACCGGCCTTGTTGCAGATGGCCAAAAAACCCGGCCCAAAAGAGCCTGCCCTGGAACTGCTGGAAAAATCCTACACCCTGCCGCAACACGCAAAGGCCAGATGGCTGCTTGCGGTTCGTTTGGGCGCGTCCGGCATCAAAACAACCTGATTCGTTTCAGACGGGTGAAGATTTCCTCTTTTTTGCCTGCTCTCGCGCAAATCGAACCTGTTAGCAATCCGGACCGGCCTGGGGCACAAGCAAAAAATTTGCGGTGCAGGGCCATTTTTTGAAAAGAACGATACCCTGCCAACACCTGCCTTCCAAAACGATTAATATTATGATAACAAGATGTTATATGGCATAAAAGCAGCGGAGCTTTTGCAGAAGAAAGTTTTTCAGGCAACTGCCTTTTATAAGTTGTTTCAACCTGTTGCTTGGTGTTATATTTCTTGTCCGAATGTCGCAAAGCTTCAGGTGCGTTCCTTCCAAACCGGGTCAGGCACAACATGGTTGAGCAAAATCAATCCTCCGCCGGTTCTGCGCCCCAGTCCGCCCAAAATGGGGATGGCAGGGGGCTTGCCTTGCGCACCTCTGCCCAGGATGCGGCCATTGCCAAAAAATGGGCGCGGGCAAGAGAGATAGAAGCAATAAAAAAGGCCAGGCAGGAGCGGCGGGCCCTGCGCATTGCCCGCTTCAGGCAGATTGTGGGTGCGCCTTTTAAAAAGGTGCAGGCCTTTGGTCAGACACTTCTTGCTCCCTGGTACGCCCTGCTTTTAAAAATTGAGCAGTGGCAGGAGTCCCGCGAAAAGGCCCGCCTTGAAAGGCTTGAAAAAACCAGGCCGGCCCGCGAGGCGGCGGCGAAAATAAAATGGGAGAAAAAAAAGGCCCGCCAGGAGTCCAGGAAGGCTTTTTTCGAGCGATGGAGGGCAGGCACAGTTGGTCTGCGCAAGGCCCTTGGCGCTCCGGCAAGAGCCTTTTCGGCCATTAATAAAGGCGTCAAAAGCCTTTTTCTTGCCCCTTATGAGGCTTTTTTGATCGCTCGGGAGGCTGCCGCCAAAAAGCGGGAGGCCAAAAGGCAGCTTCGCCTTGCAAGCACGGCCCAACAGCGCCAGGAAAAAATCCAGGCCAAACATACAAAAATGGTGCAAAAGCACCTGCGCCGCAAGGCGCGCCGCGAGGCCTGGGCACGCAGGTTTTCAGGGGTGGGGGCAGCGTGGCGGGCCTTCCGCCGTTTCTGGAGCCAGACAACACCCATCCGCCGGATTCTTTACCTTATTATCGCCCTCTACCTTGCCTTCCGTTATAGGCTTGAAATCCTGGCCTGGTTTGACTCCATTTTCGGGTTTGATCTGCAACGGCTTTTGAAATAGGCGGTATTTCGGCCTGATTCACTGTCAAGGAAAACCCGGCTGTAGGCAGGTATTTTTCAATCCGATAAAGGTCTATCTGCTGGATAAATCCACGGCAAAGGCGGATTTCAAGCGGGTTTTGCAGAGGTTTTCCTGCTCGTCCAGGATTTCCTTCAAAATTCCGGCGTGGGTCATTGGGTTCATGATGACGCTGCGAAGAACAACCGCCGGGCCGCCTTCGCTTTCGGGCCTTCGCAGGGTGGTGCGGGAAACAAAGCTTTTTCCGGCCTCGCGCTGGCGGCGCTGGAGCAGGGTGTTGCCACGGTTCAAAAACTGGTTTGCCCGCATTTTTTCCGCAGGCGTGGCTTTAAGGAGCCTTTCCTGCAGCTGGGCCGGGCAATAGCGGTAGGTTAGAATGTTAAGCTCCGGACGGGTCATGAGCTGAAAGTCGGGCCGGGCGGAAATGAGTTCCGCAAATGCGGCGGCTGTTTCAATGCCGTGATCTATCAGCAGGGCATAGCCCCTTTTGCCCATTATTTTGAGTGCGCCGTGCAAAATGAGCGAGTTGGCGGCCCTGGAGCCCGCCAGGGAGCGGATGCCAAGATCCACTGACCCCGGCCTGTTCACATAGGCCGCGTGGTAGGCGATTGCGTCCATTGCCTTGGGGTCCTTGAAATAGACCATGCCGCAGCTCATGGGCATATAGAACTGCTTGTGCCCGTCAATGGTGACCGAATCCGCCCTCTCTATGCCGCTTAAAAGCCCGGCGTATTTTTCGCTGAAAAGCGCAGGCCCACCCCAGGCGGCATCCACATGAAAATGTATTGCCTTGTCATGGCAGAGATCGGCCAGCTCATTCAGGGGGTCCACGGTTCCTGTTTCCGTGGTGCCTGCTATGCCCACAATGGCCATTATGCGTGCAGCAGGCTCGTCCTTTTCAAGGCAGGCCACCATTTTTTTAAGGCAGGCCATATCTATGCGGTTATCGGCATCTGTAGGCACGCTTATTATATTTTCATTGCCAATACCAAGCACGCCGCCGGATTTGCGCAGGGAGTAATGCCCAAGCTGGCTAACAAGCACAATGCAGCGGCTTATGCCATAGGCATTGTAAGCTGCTGCCATGCCAGATTGCTCCACACCTGCAAAGCCGCTTTTAGGGGCCAGAAGCCTGTTTCTGGCAACCCAAAGGGCGGTGAGGTTTGCCTGGGTTCCGCCCTCCACAAAGCCGCCGAGGCTGGTGTAGGCGCTTTGTATGTGGCGGTTGTAAAACTTCTGGCTGCGCTTGTAGATCATCCGGTGAATCTTGGCCAGCGCCTGCTTTTCAACCATTGAGACCACCTTGGAGGTTTCAATCTTGACCACATTCTGGTTCAAGGCTGCCACAAAGGTGGAAAGGTGCACCATGAAAAAGGGGATGGCGCTTGTCATGTGCCCCACAAAGTAGGGGGAGGAGACATTCACCGCATAAGGGGCGATTTCGTCAATGAGCTCGGCAATGACCTCTGCAAGGCGCTTTTCCGGCTCCGGGTTAATGGCCGAATCCATGAAGCGGCGGGAAAGCTCCACAAGGGAGCGCTCCTCGGTGATGCCCACATGGTGCATCAAAAACTCGTGCAGACCAAAAAGAATCTGCTCCATGTACTTAACAAGGGTGGCCCGGCTTGAATCGCTTTCGCGCATTATGAATATGCGCTTCAAGGTCTCCCGGTTGGCAACAAGCTCCCTGGCAGGCTCCTGCACGGGCTTTTTCGGCTCAATTTTTTTTGCCCCTTGTTTCATGACACCCTGCCCGGCTTGATTTTTTTGCCCAACCGCCGACCTCCCCGGCGCGATTTGTTATTTGGCCCGGCCCCAACCTGCTCTCACTTGGGCCTGCCCTGTTTTGGCTTTGTCGGCCCTGCCCGGTCTTGCTCAAACTTATTCAACCCGGCTTGGTTTTCTCTCTCCGGCCAGCCCCTGCCCGGTCTTGATCCCCTCATCGGCACCTAACAGACAATTTTTATTTGTATTTCAAAACAGGCAAAGGTTTCAAGGACTTTTTAAGGAGCAAAACCCCAAATTTTTTAGCGGGCTTTTCCCCTGCCCCTGTTCCTGTGCCTGCACACCCCGAACAACAAGGCCGTAGGCTGGGCTAGGATGCCAGGCTCGGATGGTTGTTTTTTGGGCACAAACAATTTTCCTGGCATCCGTAGCCCAACAAAAACACATCCCGGACAGCAAGGGCGTTAATTGGGAAAACGGCCCTGTTGTTGGGCTTTGGGTTGCCCCGGCAAATGGAAAACGGATTTATTGTTGGGCTTTTGAAAATCCCGAAAAATGCTTTCGCCTTCCAACATCCTTAAATTACGGGATTTTATGTCCTAACCTACCTTCTATTCCAATAATGATGACAGCCCTATTTTATTCTGGATTCCCGCTTTCGCGGGAATGACGGCCTGGGGCTTTTCTCTCTTTAACCACAAGCGAACAGGGCGGGTCCAGGGCGCTTTGGGTAAGGTGCACGAGCCGTGGGGTTTTTCTTTTCACCCACAAATGAACAGGGCGGTTCCAGGGAACCAGAATCCGTCATTCCGGCCTTATGCCGCTGTCGAAGGCCATGCTGTTGTTTTGCCGGAATCCATGCAGGGCGATTCCGAAGGATAGGGCCTGTTGCAGCAGAGGCATGACCCTATTTCAATAATGATGACAGATCTATTTTATTCTGGATTCCCGCTTTCGCGGGAATGACGGCCTGGGGCGCTTCTCCCCTTCAACCACAAGCGAACAGGGCGGGTCCAGGGCGCTTTGGGTAAGGTGCACGAGCCGTGGGGTTTTTCTTTTCACCCACAAATGAACAGGGCGGTTCCAGGGAACCAGAATCCGTCATTCCGGCCTTATGCCGCTGTCGAAGGCCATGCTGTTGTTTTGCCGGAATCCATGCAGGGCGATTCCGAAGGATAGGGCCTGTTGCAGCAGAGGCATGATCCTATTTCAATAATGATGACAGCCCTATTTTATTCTGGATTCCCGCTTTCGCGGGAATGACGGTCTGGGGCGCTTCTTCCCTTCAACCACAAGCATACAAGGCGTCTCCCTGGGGCCGCCCCTCTTAAAATAAATTTGACATAAACTGTTTCTTGGGTTAAATTGGTCGGACCATCGGTTGAGTTGGCGTCACGACCAATCGCCTTGCCGGTGTTTTCTGCCTGTTTTTTGCAGAAGCCTTGCCGGTCTTTTCCCGGCGCATTTTTGCTGATGCCTTATTTGCTGCCTTTTCCCGGAGAGCCATGTTCAAGCCTGTCCAAAAGCAGAGCCTCACCCAGCAGGTCTTCAACCAGATCCGCGACAGCATTCTGAACAACACCTACAGGCCCGGCCAGCGCCTGCCATCGGAGCGCGAGCTTTGCGATGCCCTGCACATAAACCGCTCATCCCTGCGGGAGGCCTTGAAGCGCCTGGAGCAGGCCCGGCTCATTGAAATCCGCCACGGCGAAGGCTCGGTGGTTCTGGACTTTAAAACCACGGCAGGTTTTGACCTGTTGCGGGACATGGTTATGCCAAACGGCGAGCTTAACCTTTTGGCCCTGCGCTCCATTGCCGAGGTGCGCACCCTTGTTACAACCCACATGGCAAGGCTCTGCGCCCAGCGGGCAGATAAGGCCTATATTGATGAAATCTCATCCATAGCAGAGCAGATTGAGCAGCTGGGCGACAACTCCAACAAACAGTTTCAGAACCTGGACTTTGCCTTTCACTACGCAATGGCCCAGGCCAGCCAGAACCTTGCCCTTGTGCTCATTTTAAACTCCATCCGCGATATTTATTTTGAATTTCAGGACTTTTTCGAGCCCATGTTCAGCATGGCCCGGCAGGAGCCTGCCATATATCTGAAAATTGCAGAGGCCATCAGAAAAAAGGATGCAAACAAGGCGGCAAAACTCACGGAAAAGCTTGTGGAAACCGGCAACCGGCTTTTCTTGGATTTGGCCCGCCAAATGCAGGAAACAGCCCCTCAATAAGAAGGGGCAAAGGTAGGGGAGGCCAGGGGGCCTTGCAGAAGGGGGAGAATGGGGAAAAGCGGTGGGCCGGGGCGCATTGAAACCTGATTCGTCCCGGCGCATCCAACTGGGGAAAAGTGAGCGGCAGACAGGGCCGTTCCCGTGGCTGAAACAAGCGTTTGCGCTGCAAACAAAACCATTTGTCAGAAAAAAATCTGGCACAAACCAAAAAGGAGGCAAGGCTGTCATGGCAAAACTGGAAGGCAAAAGGGTTTTGATAACCGGGGGCGCAAACGGCATAGGCCGGGAGATGGCCGATCTTTTTCAGGAGGCCGGCTGCAAGCTGATTTTGAGCGACATTGACGAGAAGAACCTGGAGGCTGCGGCTAAAGAGCTTGCCGCAAAGGGCCCAAGGCCCCTTATCTACAAGGTGGACATAGGCAAGCAGAAGGCTGTTGAGGAAATGACAGCCGACATAGTGGAAAAGCTCGGCGGCCTGGACATACTCATCAACAACGCGGGCATAGGCCACAACGGCGAGATGCTGGAAACCCCCATCGCCACCTGGAAAAAGCTCATGGATGTCAACTTCTGGGGCGCCCTCTACCACACCTACGCCTTTTTGCCCCACATGATCCGCCAGGGCGGCGGGCACATCGTGAATGTATCCTCCGGTCAGGCCTTTTTCCGCCTGCCCACCTGGGGGCCCTACGCCACCATAAAGCTTGCACTGGGGGCTTTTTCCGAGCTTCTGCGCTTTGAAATGAGAAAATTCAACATAAAGGTCACCACGGTCTATCCCTTCATGATTCACACGGGCTTTTACAAGGACATCGAAGGCGACACCCTTGGCGCAAAGCTCTCCATGAAGCTTCTGCCCCTTTACTCCATGAAGCCAAAGACTGTGGCGAAAATTGTGTTCAAGGCCGTGAAAAAGCAAAAAGCCGTGGAAATGGTGAGCGTGATCAACAACATGGGTGTGGTCATGCGCTCCATAGGCCCGGTTTCGGGAATTGCATCAAGAATGGTCCTCACCTTCCTTGGCAAGGACTGCGAAACGCTTCTGGATGAAAACGGCCTGCGCTAGGCGGCAAAGAAAGGAAACAGCAATGGGACGCATAAGCGACTTCAAAAAGATGATAGCCGAAAAAAGGCTTGGCTTTGTGATGGATGAGGTGATGAGCGGCGATCACACCTTTGTGCCGGGCATGGGGCCTGCCGGTAAATTCCCCTTTGAATTCAAGGTGACCTGGGGCCCCAGGGAGCTTGGCCCCTGGATCAACCCTTTTTCCGACACATTTTTCACCCAGCCGCTGGAAGGCACGGTCACGGTGGGCGGCCTGTGCGAAAAGGCCCCCTGCAAGGGCACGCTGGAGCTTGCCTATTTTACCGAAGGCAAAATCCGCTACTCGTTTGATTTTAAGGTGAAGGACAAAGAATATCACTTCATCGGCGAAAAGGTGAACATAAGGCCCTGGAACCTGCCTGTTTCCCACACCACCTGTTTTGGCACCCTGGTGGAAAAGGAATCCGGCAGGCTAGTCTCCCGCTCCGTAACCCACTTCCGCCTGCACACAACCCCGGTATTCCTGGCCAGCCTGCGCTTTGCATAGCAGGGCATGAACCAGGATAAAAATTGCGGGGAAAACTTTTTTACAAAGGTTTTCCCCGCAGCCTTTTAAAAAGGGGGGAATGCCTTCGGCAGCGCCCCGCAAGGATTCCGATCGGCAGCGGCAATGTTTCAGGTTGTGCCTGCGGGCCTTAAATGACGGTATCTGCCCGGCCTTATAATCAAACAGAATATCCTTGCATGTCAGTTTTGTTCTTTTTTTCCATAAGTCTTTGCGCATGGCCATTGCAGCAGGCCCTTTCCAATGGTTGCGGGGCGGACCTGCCCGGCGGATTGTTGCTTTGTTGCGGATTGTTGCCCTTGTCATCGCCTTCTATGATGCTTATAATAAAAAATAGAAGATTTTTTGGTGCTTATAGACCAAAGCCATTCAACAAGGAGGAAATGGAATTATGCATCGGATTTCAAAGGGATTTACCCTTGTGGCGGTTCTTGCGCTTTGTCTGGCTCTTTATGGCTGCACCGCGGGCGGACAGCCTACCCGCACGGCCAAGGGCGCTGCCATAGGCACAGCAGCGGGTGCTGCCATTGGTGCGGCCATCGGCTCCACACAGGGAGAGGTTGGCAAGGGAGCGGTCATAGGCGGCCTGGCAGGGGCAGCACTTGGAACCGCTGTGGGCTACAATCTTGAAAGGCAGGCCAAGGCACTGGAGCAGATTCCCGAAGCCAAGGTGGAGCGCAGGCCTGACAGCGTCATTGTGACCTTGAACAACTCCATCCTTTTTGCAACCAATTCAGCTTCTCTGCTTCCTGCATCCCAGGAATCTCTGAACCAGATCGCTGATGTCATGATTCAGTACCCTGAAAACCAGATAATCGTAAAAGGCCACACGGACAGCACAGGCGCCGAGGACTACAACCAGCAGTTGAGCGAGCGCCGCGCCCTCATGGTGAAAAACTACATTGTGGGCAGGGGGGTTGCCTCCCATCGCGTTGTTTCTATGGGCTTTGGCGAGTCCGTGCCCATTGCCGACAACTCCACAGAATCCGGCAGGGCGCAGAACCGCCGCGTGGAAATAGAGATCCGGCCCAACTAGCGCTGCAAAAAACTACAAAAAAACTGCAAAAAAATATTGCGGGGGAGGGCTTTGTACAAAAAGGCCCTCCCCCGTAAACTTTCTTTGTGCTATACAATCAACTTGTTTTTTTAGCCCGGATTATTCTTAAAAACTTGTGCCCCTGAAAATATTTTCTGTATTTTAAAGATGTTGTGTGGCAGTTTCAAGACCCTGGTGAATTTGCGCTCTGCTGCCTTTAACAGGAATAGCGCCCATGGAAGACCTTGCAACGCTTCACGAGATTGCAACCGCGCTTGCAGGCGGGGATTTGAGGCCCTCCCTCCAGGGAGTTCTTGAAATTCTTGCCCGCAAGAACGGCATAAGCCGGGGCGCCATAACCATATTAAACCCCTCAAGCAGCGAAATCCGCATCGAGGCAGCCTATGGCCTGTCGCCGGGAGCCATCCAGAAGGGCCGCTATAAACCTGGAGAAGGCATAACAGGCCGGGTGATCGAAACCGGCAGGCCCATAGCCGTGCCCCTGGTGAGCAAAGAGCCGCTTTTTTTGAACCGCACGGGCGAGCATTCATCGGCAAAGGGTGAGGAATCCTTTCTGTGCGCACCCATTTTGCGGGGGGCCAAGGCCATAGGCGCCCTTTCGGTGGACAGGCCCTTTGACCCGGATTTCGACCTGGACCGGGCGCTTCAGATGCTCACCGTCATAGCTGCAATGGTTTCCCAGCATGTTGCCCACATCGAGGCCCTGCAATGGGAAAAGGAGGCCCGCCAGGAGGAAAGCCGCCGCCTCAAGGAGCAGTTGAAGGACCGCTACTCCATATCCAACCTTGTGGGCAGCTCCAACAAAATGCGCGAAGTTTTTCAGATGATCTCCCAGGTGTGCAAAAGCCCGGCCACGGTGCTCATACGGGGGGAGTCCGGCACAGGCAAGGAGCTTGCCGCAAGCGCCATCCATTTCAACAGCGAAAGGGCCAAGGGGCCTTTTGTGAAGGTCAACTGCGCGGCCCTGCCCGCAACGCTCATCGAAAGCGAGCTTTTCGGCCACGAAAAAGGGGCCTTCACCGGGGCCCTTCGCCAAAAGGCCGGCAAGTTCGAGCAGGCGGACAAAGGCACGATTTTTCTGGATGAAATCGGCTCCATCTCCCTGGATGTTCAGTCCAACCTTTTGCGGGTGCTGCAGGAAAGGGAGTTTGAAAGGGTGGGCGGCTCAACCACCATAAAGGCGGATGTGCGCATAATCGCAGCCACCAACCGGGACCTGGAAAAGGCTGTGGAGGAGGGCGCTTTTCGCGAAGACCTTTATTACAGGCTCAATGTTTTTCCCATTTACATGCCTGCCCTGCGCCAGAGAAAGACCGATATCCTGCTTCTGGCAGACCATTTTCTGGAGCGCTACGCAAAGGAGAACAAAAAGGACATCCGCCGCTTTTCCACCCCTGCCATAGACATGATGATGCAGTACCATTGGCCGGGCAATGTGCGCGAGCTGGAAAACTGCATAGAGCGGGCGGTTCTGCTCTGCGATGGAGGGGTCATTCACTCCCACCATCTGCCCGCCACCCTGCAAACGGCCGAGGAGTCGGACACCCTGCCCCGCCTTTCCCTGGGGGATGCGGTCAGCCGCCTTGAGCGGGACATGATAGTTGACGCCCTTAAAAGCACCCGCGGCAACATGGCCCAGGCCGCGGAGCTTCTCTCCATCACCCCCCGCCAGATGGGCTACAAGGTAAAACAGCTTAAAATTGATTTCAGGGATTACCGGTAGGGGTACGCAATTGTTGCAATTGACCTTTAAGATTGTCAAGATCACATTGTGTCTGATTAAGAATTTTTTCAAAACATTTCATACAGTAGCATTTGTGCCCCATGCTTGCAGGCACATTTACCTCAACACATTCAGTTCCTCCAAGTATATCGCCATCACATCTTTTACAACTTCTCTTTTTTTTTGTAGTGACAAATTTGCATGCTCCTGCTGCACCCCCAATCAACGAAGGGGTTTTGCCTCTCTTAACCATTATCAGCCTCCATTTTCTTGAATTGACGGGTTAATGAATTTAGTATGTCTTCAAGTTGCTCCTGTGCGCGGATAAAGTCCTCTGTCTTGAGCCGATCACGTTGTCCGGCTTCTACGCCAGTTCGCTTATTCACCTCTTTGTTGACAAGCTGTACTGCTGCGACAAAATTGTTACCTGTCGCACGCCCAGGCATAAGCTTGAAAGCTATCTCCTTACCATTAAAATCGAGGCCCAAGCGATTTAAAAGCAGCTTTGCCGTCCTGTTTATCTCTTCTTTCAGGCGCTTCCTTGCCTCACGGCGCTGTTTTTGTGGCAACACCGGGAATGCTCCAACAGCGTCAACAACTCGTCTTTTCTCCTTCTTTCTGTTCTTTATGGCTCTTGCTATGTCTTCTGCATCAAAACCAAGTGATTCTGCATGAGCTTTCAGTTCTTCAAGGAGCACCGCATCATCAGTATCAAGGAAGTCTTCCTCAAAAAACTCGGAGACGATTTCCTTCTCAACGATCATGTTGGGATTAAGTTTCATTCGTGCTCGGCCTTCGGTTACTTCGATCGGTGGTGGAGGTTCTGTTCCGTAGATTAAATCCTTGAAAAAGTCCTTGTCTTCTTTTTCCATGTCCCTGAAATCTTCAAGTTGCTGATCGAGATTTAGCCCTATGTGTGTAACCACATAGCCATAGTTGTCTGGGTGCCTGGGGTCATTTTGCACTATGACACGCATGATCCTCCCGATAAATTGAACATAGGGAGGCAGGGACCGGAATGGGCGGAAAATAGCTGCAACGCTGAGATGGGGATGGTCAAAACCTTCACCGAGCATCTGTACCTGGATTAGGCAGTCAAGACTACCGGCTCTAAGTTTCTGCATCACTTCAGCTTGTTTGTCGGGTGGCATATCACTATGGATTTCAGCAGATTCAAATCCTCTTTCTGCATACAGTGACCTGATGGCTTTTGCATGGTTGACGGACATAGCCACGGCTATGAGTTGATGGTTAGTTCCTGATTGACGGAGTTTTTCAAGCTTATCCAAACTGGCATCAACAATATGACTGTTACATTCATTGGATAAAGCAACGCCCCTACTAAACCATACCTCCTCCTTTAGTTGCATTACTTCTTCTATTGTATGATAGTGCTTATCATTTTCATAAGTAAAATATATCTCTTTAGGTGCTACATATATAGCTTGAAGCTTCTTGATGTAACCTTTGATCATTGCCCTCTTGAATGAATATTTGTATATGAAATCACCTTCTATGTCCTTCTTATCACTCCTGAATGGAGTTGCCGTCAGGTTGACAATTTTACTATTTGGGAAGCGTTCAAACACCTTTAACCAACTCGGTGCAGCACTATGGTGACCTTCGTCCACAAGAATCATGTCAAAATAATCATCTGGGAATTGTGGTAGCCATCTGTCTGCGCTGCTTGCGAGTTGTTGAATGTTTGTAATGACGATGTGTGAACTGTCGCAATCATGTATGTTTGCATCTTTGCTATCAAGCACAGCGATGTATGGTCCAGCCGACATAACTTCCGGTGTCAACACCTTACATTTATTCCAAAAACAGGCTCGTTTGTTTGTTACATCCAGAACTTTTTCCAACTCCCTTCGTATAGTAAGGTTGGGTGCAATTACCAAAACGCGACCTTCTGAAACACCGAATGGTAAAATTGAGATCAAGCCTGATTTCCCGCATCCGACTGGAAGTTGCATAATAGCTTTTTGACCTCCAGCGTCAAAGAAATCGAGAGCTGCGCTATGTCCCTCCCTCTGCGGATCGCGGAGGAGTTCATTGGAATCTATTGCTGCCTCAACCGAGTTGAAAAACTCGTTGATGGGCTTGTTTGCTCGAATCCATGCGTCGAGCTCCCCGCTGTTGAACCTCCACATCTTTCCAATCTTGTGGCCCGGTATTCTTCCTTGCTGTGCGAGGGAATATAGATTGCTCGAACTGATTCCCAAGTACGCTGCCGCCCTGTCCGCATTTAGCCATTCTGACATGGACTGACTCCATATTTAAGGTTAAGACAACATAACCCTATAACCAATAGTTGTCAAGAACTATTATTTAGCATCAATTGATATTAAATGATAGATAAACTTTGGGCTGTGAATTGCAAATTTACCCCTGTCAGGAACGGGTGGGTGGTAACTTCCCCCCAAGGGCCTTATCTGCCCTTTTCAGCGTCCTGCCCGGTGCTATTCCAAATCCTTTCCGCTGCTGTCAAGGCCCAAGGCCTTCAGACATTCCGGCAGGGGGGTTCCGGTGACCGGGTCCCAGCCCTGTTCGGAATGGTAGTCGGCCATCATGGTCAGGGCCTCATCGCGGGTGAGCGGCTCATCTGTGAGATAATTCTTGAAACCAGCCGGCCCGAACCACTGGGTGGGCAGATCAGGGCCGGGCCCGCCTTTTGGGGGCTGAAAGGCTTTGCCGTCTGACGCGCCTGTTTCCCCTGCGTTTGCAAGGGCCAGCAGGGTCCATACCCTGTCCGCCCTGCGGCGCAGGTCCTCCTGGCTGGTTTTTATGCCTGTGGCTGCCTCGTAAATTTGGGCGCACAGTTTGTGGCTGTAAAAGCGGTTTATCTGTGCCCTGGCGCATACGCCAAGCGAGCCCAGGGTGGCAAACCATGCGTGGGAGTATTTTAAAAGCCTGCCCACGGAAAGGCTGTTGTTGTCCGGCCCCAGGATGCGGGGGAGGGCCTCCTCCGGCACGCCCATGCGGGCAAGGTGCTTGGGAAAAACGGATAGCGGCCTTCTGGCAAAATAGGTGGGCGAGCCCGAAGCCGCCACATGGGGGCCGCGGGGGTCCAAGGCCTGGCCAAGCTCCATTGTGCCGAAAAGGTTCCAGGGCAGGGGAGCGCCCGGCCCCACATAGGGGTACATGCCTTTTACGGTGGGCGGGCAGATGTCCCCCGCCTTTTCCCCGAAGGCATCCTTAAGACCCGCCACCCCGCCTGCCAGCAGGTTTCCCGCGCCCTGGCGCAGGGCGATTTTTTTTGCCCAGGCGGCAAGCGACTCTGCGCTGTCAACCTTTATGGGCGGGCCGCCCGCCAGGTCCAGAATCCGCGCATCAACAAGCCTTGCCCCGAAAACAAGGGCCCCGAAAAACTCGTAGAGGTCCAGGCCCAGGTCATCGAGCAGGGCTATCACCCGTGCAGCCTGAACAGGATCTTTCACCCCGTAGATTATGGGCAGAAAAAGGTTGGCGGCAGATGTGGAGCAGATTGTTTCCGCACCGGGAAACTCCATCACATCCTTGTCGCCGACCGGGCAGGAAACGCAGGCAATGCGCCGCTTTTTGTGCGCCAGATAGACCTCTTTTTCCACAACCGGGAGCGATTTCAAAAGCCCAAGCTCCTGCCATTCGGCAAGGTGGGGATACTCCCTTATGGAGTTCATCAAAGGCCGCAGAACGGCCCTGTAGGCCTTTTTATCTGCCACAGCCAGCCCTTTTCTTCCGCTGGCAATCACAGCCTTTAGGTTTTTTGAGCCAAGCACCGCACCAAGCCCGCCCCGGCCCAAAGTGGATGCCTTGTCCAAAAAGGCCATTGAGTAGGGCACAAGGTTTTCCCCTGCCTGGCCTATGGCAACAACCCCCCAGGGGCCGCAAGGGGTGCGGCCCAAAATTTCCGTGGTCTGGTGAGCGCCCTTGCCCCAAAGCCCGGCAGCATCCTCAAGTGAGATTGCGCTTTGAGTTATCTTCAAATAAACCGGCTTTGCTGCCCTTCCTGTTATAACTACATGGTCATAGCCCGCATACTTTAAAAGCGCCCCGAAGCGGCCTCCGCCCGCCCCGCACCAGCCCATTGTGCGGCTCTGGGCCAGCCTGCTTACCGCATAGACCCGCGAGCTGGCAGGCGCATCCGTGCCCACAAGGGGGCCTGCGCCTATGACCACCGCGTTTTCCGGGGAAAGGGGCTCTGCTGTCGGCGCAATGGCATCGCAGGCAAGGCGTATGCAAAGCCCCAGGCCGCCAAGATAGCGCCGGTAAAGTTCGTCCGGAAGCTGCCTTTCCTCAAAGGTGCCCTTGGAAAGATCCACAAAAAGCGTTTTCCCGGCAAATCCCCCCATCATGAGGCCTCCTTTATCTGCACCTTTTCCAGGGCCTTGTAAAAACAGGCGTCCGCGCACAGGCCGCAGCCGTCACAGCTTTGGGTGAAGGTGATTTTTGCCTCCGGGCCGTCCACCGTAACAAAAAGATTTGCCTCAAGAGGGTTGAAGCTCCCTTTTTTGGCAAAGGAGCAGGCCAGCATGCAGCGCCAGCAGCCGGAGCAGTTGGGCCCGTTAAAAAAAATTTCAAAGGACATGGTGAACACACCTCCAGGGGCTGACTTTTTGAAAAAATTGAAGCAGAGATTTTCTTATTTGTCCCAAAGAAAGGGAAAAAAGAAAAGAGGCAAATTAAAAATATGCCCCATTGACAGGGGCCGGGGCATCTGGAAAGGTGCGGGAAATCATCTTGGGGAAAGGGTTTGCCTTCATGGACAATGAACCTGTTTTTGAGCCGGTTTTGGAGGATGCCTCCTTTGTTTTCGGTTGCGGGCCCCATCGCGCCTGTTTCAACGGCTGCTGCCGGGATCTCAACCAGTTCATGACCCCCTACGACCTGCTGCGCCTTAAAATGGGCACGGGCTTGACTTCGGGCGGGCTGCTTGCCCGCCACATCAACATTGCCAACGGCCCGGCAACCGGGCTTCCTGTGGCCACCCTTGCGCCGGGGCCGGGCAGGGACCTTCCCTGCCCCTTTGTTACAAAGAATGGCTGCGCGGTCTATGAGCACCGGCCGTCCTCCTGCCGGGCCTATCCCCTGGTGCGGGCTGTTGCTGCAAACCCTGCTGACGGGAAGCTTTTTTCACGCTTTTTCCTTGTCAGGGAAGCCCATTGCAAGGGCTTTTGCGGCCCAATTGAGCACACGCCCCTGTCCTGGATGGAAAACCAGGGGCTTGCCCCCTACAACAGGGCAAACGACAGCTTTCTGTCCCTCATCCGCGCCAAGAACGCCCTGGGAAAAGGCCCCCTGCCCCAGGATATGCGCCTGCTCTTTATAAGGGCCCTTTACGACACGGACGGTTTCCGCCAGGATATTGCCTCTGGAATGTACAAGGAAAACCAAAACCTGCCGGACCCGCAGGCTGAGGATGAAACCTTTTTAGGCCAGGCCGTTGCCTGGATGCTTGGCGTTTTGCAGGGCTGCAGAAAAAGCCCATGATTGAAGATTCCCTTTTTGCCGAAGTTTTTCCATTGGCATTTCAATTGTTTCAATTATCTGATAAAAAGCAATAATCGTAATCCAAATGGGTGGTTGTCCGTCCAGCGGAACCTTCAGCAAAGAAAGGTGTTTTCCCATGAAAATGTTTCGTATTCTTTCTGTTCTTCTGCTTGTGACAGTTTTCATGGCCGGTTCATACGCCTGCAAGCCATCCGGCCAGAGTATGACTGCAAGCGAGGGGGCAGATTTCCAGGACAGTCTCAAGGAAAGCATACTTTCTTCCTTTGTTCAGAGCGCGGACTGGTTTTTTGTAAACCTGAAAAAGGACATGGAACTTCTTGCCGCAACAGATGGCGTTGTTTCCGGCGACTGGCAGGCCATGCAGCCTTTGCTTGCCGCCTACCAGGCCCTTCACCCGGAGCTTTTTCTTTTTTATGTGGTGCCGGACGGCAGTTACGCGGCCGCCCAGAGCGGGCCGACAGGCAAAAACCTCTCGGACAGGCCTTATTTTCCATCCCTTATGGCGGGCAACGCCGTGGTGGGCGAGCTTGTGGTCAGCCGTGCCACAGGCTTGAAGGCTGCTGTTGTTGCTGCGCCGGTGATGAAGGATGGCATGGTTGCAGGGGCGGTCGGCGCTTCTGTTTTTTTGGAAAAATTGAATGATCACATTGCAGAATTGCTGTCGCTTCCCCAAAATATGCTCTTCTTTGCCCTTGCTCCGGATGGAGTGACGGCCCTGAACACCGTCTCCGAGCGGCTTCTGGTGAATCCGGCGGATGTGGACGACCCGGAGCTTGCCAGGGGCAAGGATTATATTCTCAAGGAGAAACAGGGCACGGTCACATATTCATTGGGCGGCGTGCCCCGAACCGTCATTTTTTGCACCTCGCCCGTGACGGGATGGCATTTTGCCATTGGAACCAAGGCGCAATAGAAAAGCTTCGGATAACAAGGCATGGATCTCAACAAAAAAGCGGCCCTTGTGCTTGGGGGGGCGTGGGGAATAGGCAGGGCTGCGGCCCTTGCCCTGGCGGGCCAGGGCATGAGCGTGGCTGTTGCCTGGTATGACCGCCAATCTGCCATTCCCGGTCTGGAAAGGGACCTGGCGGCAACCGGCGCGGATTTTTGCATAATCCACGCGGATCTGCGCGAACCGGGAGCGGCCCAGACTCTGGCAGAGCAGGCGGCTGCAAAATTCGGGCGGCTGGATCTGCTTGTGAACAATGTGGAGCGGGGCGGCTGGCCCGTGGTGCATGGCCCCTACACCCCTGCCCAGTGGGATTTGGAGATGCAGAGCACCCTTTGGGCCAAGCGGAATATGTTTGAGGCCTGCCTGCCATTTTTAAAAAGACAGGGAGGGGCTGTCATCAACATCTCCTCCATTGCCGCCAGGGTGGGGCGAAGCGGCCCGGCAGCAGGCGTGTTCAACCAGGGTTATGCTGCTGCAAACGCCGGTGTCAAGGCCCTGACAGCGGATTTTGCCCGCCGGGGCGCTCCGGGCGTGCGGGTCAACGAGCTTATGCTGGGCTTTTTTGAAACCCGGCACGGGCCTGGCACAAGGGGTTGGGATCTGCTTGACGAAAATCAGCAAAAGGCCATCCTTGATCACACGCTTTTGGGCCGAACCGGAACTCTGGATGATGTTGCAAGGGCCATAATTTTTCTGGCAAGGGATGCGGATTTCATGACAGGCGCAACTCTGACCCTTGACGGGGGCTACATTCTTGGGGGTGATACAGCTCCACCCATGCCCAGGGGCGTGGAGCCGCCCGGCGCGGATACAAGGTTCAAATAGGCCCTGCTGCATAAAGGGGTCGCGGTGGAAGAGCACAACCTGCCTCTTTCCTGCCCGCTCCCGCACAAATCGAACCCGTTAATAATTTGAGTTGAAGCCCTTGCCAGCCGACTCTCACTTCAACAGGTTTATCACCCACGCAAAGGGCTTTGACCGGGACAGCACCCAGGCGAAAGTTGTTTTCGTCCAGTCAGGGGGCTGGAAGCCTGCGGGGATTGGATTCGCAGGGGCGGCTTCCCGCTTTTGCAGGGCTGCCAGGCCTTTTTGCATGTCCGGGCCTGTGGCGGCAAGGATTGCCTGCCAGATGCATTGGCGGGATGGATCCACGGCGCAGGAGCCGGGAGTTTTTGGGGCTTTCGGACAGGGGCCGTATTTCCGTTTCTGCGTGCAGCCGTCAACCGGGCATATTCCGGCCGTGTAGGTGAGCACGCACTTTCCGCAGCCTTCGCAGTGGGTCTGGGCAACAAGGCCTTCATGGCTGCCGATTATGCGCGGCCCAACCGTGTCCAGGGCCGCCACTACGGGCAGGCCCCTGCTGCACATGAAGGCGCTTTTAACGCCTGAAGCGCAGGAAAGGCATAAAATCGCATCGCAGGGCGAATGGCTTTTTGCAAGGCATGAGTCAAGGGCCATCTGCATCACCCGTGGGGAGCAGCAGGGGATTATGACCTGGGCGAAAAGAACCTTCTTGCCCCATGAGCTTACAAGCCTGCTCATGGCCGCTGCTCCGGGGGCTCCTCCGGTGCCGGAAAGCAGGGCGCATATTCCGCAGGAGACAATGCCCACCGCCCTTGCGTTTTCGATGGCGGCAAAAATTTCCTCATCGGGCTTTGCCACGGTTTTGAGCATCCGGTTCTCTCCCTTTCAGCTCCTTGTTTTCGCCTGTCTTGCCCGCAGCCAAAGTCCCGTCTCAATTTATCGAGCTGATGACAAGGGGCGGGTTCAGTTGCGGGTTTTCCTTTTCAAGAATCTCCCTGCTGGAGATGACGCACACAGGCAGAAGCGGAAGCTCTGCCTGAAGATGCTTCTCGCAGGCGGCACGCACTGTTGCCGGATTCAGGGCCAGAAGGCCGGTCTTGAAGCTCCGGCGCACATCATCGGAAAGCCCGATGAGGCTGCGGACAAAGGCCTTGCGGGCAGCATCAGAGGGGCTGTCGGGCTTGTCAGTTTCCGAGGCCACCTGGAGTATGGCTTCAGCCACATCCTGCTCCCCGTAATCGCCGGAAACGCCAAAGTCCAGGGCCTTGGCAAATGCCTCAAGGGTGCGGCTCACCTGGGGGTCGCGGTAGCTTGCCATTGAAAAAAGGCCGTCCTGGCCCGAGTAAAGCGCAAATCCGCCGTATGCCCCGCCTTTTTCCCGGATTTCCCTGTGCAGGTAAAGGCTGCGCAGAAGCTTGGCGGCAACGGCCAGAGCCGGGGCGTCCGGGTCTGCAAGCCGGACTGTTTTCCTTGCGTATGCGCAGAAGGAAACGGATGTGGATGTTGTCCAGCCCTCCCTTTCAGGCACGCCCAGGTCGAGGGGATGTTCCGGCGGGCCGGGGTTTTGCTCGCCGAGATTGGCGGACAAATTCTCCATGAAGTCAAAGGCCTTTTCAACCGCCGCCTGCCCGCCTGCAAGGCCAGGGGTGATGCGGCTTTTTGAAAAAAATATTTTTGACAACAGGGCCAGGCTCCGCGAGAGTTCCTCAAGTTTTTCGCCTTCAAGGTCTTTTGCAAGCTGTCTTGCAAAGCGAATCTGGTGTATGCCGCTCCATGCCTCGCCAAGGATATGGACCGGCGAGAAGCCCCGGCTGCAAAGGCTCATGGCATAGCGGTGTCCGTTTGCCACCACCCCCGATTCCAGAAGGGCCGCATACTCGGAAACAAGCTGGCCCAGACGGGCAAGGTCTGAAAAATCCGTCTCGAAAACAATCTCCTCAAAAAGATTAAGAGCTGATTCGCGCTTTTTTTCCAGGCATTTGACATCCAGCGAAACCCAGGAGCAGGGGCTTGCCTTTTCATCGTGGGCTGTCATGGCCACGCAGGATGCCCCCATGCCGCCGGTGTTGGCGGCTATTTCCCGCGCAAGGGTCACAAAGTCCTTTTTGCGGGTTCCGGAGCGGGTGAGGGCATAGGCGAAAAACGGGGCGAGCATGGCAAGGCCCTGCTCCATTTCCGGGCAGGAAAAGGCTGCTGTGGCATAGAGTATGCCGTTGGTGGGCTGCACAAAGCACCTGGTGCGGCCTGTGGAGGGAAGGCCTGAAAAAGCCTCCACACTCTCTATGTCCCGCGAAATGTCTTCCACGGCAAGGGTGGGTAGCACGGAGATCACCTCGCGGGCTTCCTGAAGCTCCTCCAAGGCCTTTGCATCCGCGTCAATCTTGGCACTGTCCGAATCCGAGAGCTTTTGGGCCATGCTCTCAAGGCGCTGTCGTTCATTTTCGTCAAGCCTGGCTGCAAAATCCGGGTCCGGGTGCAGCAGAAGGCGCACGCAATGGGGGTTATCCAGAAAATGCTCTTGAATGAGCTGCTCGAAATAACCCTGACCGGCAAGATTCCGCAGTTGGGCCAAATCCTTTTCAAAATCCAGAAAGGCAACCGGGTCCGCACCGTGGAACCAGGGTGAGCAAAAGCCCATGAAGAGCTTCAATCCCCAGCCGAAGGGCGAGTTGGATATTTCCTTTCGCGCAAACTCGTACTGGTCCGCGGCAGTAATCACAAGCTTTGAATCAAGACCGTCCTTTGCAAGCCCGGCAAGGGTTTTTTCCACAAGCTCCCACACGGCCGGGGCATTTTCCCTTGAAACATCCTTCAGCCCTGCGGCAAAAAGGGTGTCCCGCAAATCGCCTTCAAAGCCAGTTGAATCGGAAAGGGTTGCGCCCAGTCCGCTGTCCATGAGGGCTTTTCTCAAGGGGCTGCCTGCATTTGCCAGAAGCACCCTTTCAAGAAGGGTGAGAGCAAGCACCTTTTGGCAGTCCTCAATGGGCGCGGCAAGCCAGCCCACGGCTGCCTGGGACTTCTTTGCAATGTCCTCGTCAGGGGAAATCGGATAAGGCGCGTTTTTTAAAACAGGCTTTGCAAAACGCGGCTGACAGGGCACGGTGGTTTTTGGATCAATGCGTTCAAAGCCTTCTATGACCCGGTTTATCTTTTCCAGGTGCGGCCTGGGGTCCAGGTTTCCGTAGGTGTAAAAAAAGGCGTTTGACGGGTGATAGTGGCGGCCGTGGAAAGCCACAAGGTCCCCGTGGGTGAGGTCCGGTATGAATCGCGGGTCGCCCCCTGAATTATTGCCATAGGTAACATCCGGGTAAAGGGCCTCCAGAAGCGCATGGGCCATAACCTGGTTGGGGCTTGAGAGCGCACCCTTCATCTCATTGTAAACCACGCCCTTGAAAACAAGCTTTTCGCCCTGCCTTTCCACCCTCCAGCCTTCCTGCTTGAAGGAAAGCTCGGACAGAAGCGGAAAGAAAGCCGCATCCAGATAGACATCCATGAGGTTGGAAAAGTCTTTGGCATTGGGCGTGAGAAAGGGATACATGGTCCAGTCGGACGCGGTGAAGGCATTCATGAAGCTTGAGAGACTTCGTTTCAACATGGAGAAGAAAGGGTCGCGCACAGGGTACTTTCTGCTGCCGCAAAGCACGGTGTGCTCAAGGATGTGGGCAACACCCGTGGAGTCTTCCGGCACGGTCTTGAAGCCCACGGCAAAGGCGTTTTCCCTGTCGGGCCTTTGTATGTGGATCAAGCGTGCGCCTGTCTGTTCGTGGACAAGCTCAAAATAGAAGGCCGCCACGCCCGAAAGCTCAACCCTTTTAAGAACCGTGAAGCCGTTTATATTTTCACCTGCAGAAAGCCAGGGGGAAAGACTGGAAAAATTCATGGCACCTCAACTGATAACGCGCTTACAAGCGGACTTTTTACGCAAAAAGCGCCCGGAGGATATCCGCCCCCAGGCGCGTTGAACAGCCGGAAAATGCAAAATGCCGTCCTAAACCGTGTAAATGCCGCGGGCCTTGCGCTGTATGCGGCCATTCTTGTTGAGGCGGAAGATGATGTTTCTCAATTTCTTGTCCGGAAAGCCGGTTTTCTCTTTTATGTCGCCGAAGCTCAAGCCGTCAGACCCGGCATCCCGGATGACCTGCTCCACCCTGTCGGATGCTGTGAGGGCCTCCTTTTCAGCGGACTGGCCTTCCTTTCTGTCTGCAAAGCGTCCCCGCAGCTTGCCTGCCTCCGCCCATTTTACCTTGATGAGCTTTTCAAGCTGGTCAATGCGATCCATCAGCCTTTCAATATCCTTGCGGGTGGGAATGCGGTAATACTGCAGGAAGAACTTGACCATTCCGTCAAAGCTCATATTCTTTTTGGGTTTTGTCATAACCTTCCCCCTTCCTTGAAAGGAAACGCAAGGAAAACTGCAAAGGTGAAGTCGCTTTTGCTTAAAAAACCAACCTGGTGAAAGCTTTGCCGGATTTTTACTGCGGCTTCTGAAAACTACATGAGATTGCTATCTTCTTTTGCATAGCCGCGTAAAAAAGGATTGTCAAGAAACTTGTCTAGCAAATTTTGCCTTTTAAAACAAAAAGTCGCTTCAGGCCTTTTTTTCACACCTTGTTTTTCGGTGGACAAGTTTGTCTCCAAGGGGTTTTCCGGCGGGATGGCGCTTTTTTTGCCTTGCCTTGGCAGCCTTGCCAATGCTTTACTACCCAAAAGTTTTTACTGCTTTGCAGCCTCTCCTCATGGGGCTTTTTCGCAAACAAAAAGGCAGAACCCATGTCACCAACCAGCGGGCAGAAGCCCCATGCCTTTTCCACAAAGGCGCTTCTCAAGGCCTTTGATGTGCTTCCCAGAAAAAGCATGGGCCAGAATTTTTTGAAGGACGCCTCCACAGCCCTTGAGATAGCGGCAGCCGCAGGACTTTCCCCATCCGACAGGGTCATTGAGATAGGCGCAGGCCTGGGCGCCCTCACCCTGGCTGCGGCGCCTCTTGTGGAGAGCCTTGTTGCTGTTGAAAAGGATTTTCGCCTGATTGGGTTTCTGCAAAAGGTGGTGGCTGACTCCGGGCTGAAAAATGTCACTCTGCTGAATGAAGACGCCCTGAAGCTGGACTGGCGGGCAATGGCAGAGGGAAGCCCCCCCTTGGTGGTTATCGGCAACCTTCCTTACAACATCTCCACGCCGCTGCTCTTTTCGGTTGTTGAAAACCGCAGCTTCGTAAAAAAGGCTGTTTTCCTTTTCCAGAAGGAGCTTGCCCTGCGCATGGCGGCCCCGCCGGGTGGAAAAGACTACGGCCGGGTTTCGGTCACAGCCCAGTACGCTGCGGCAATAAAGCCCCTTATGCACCTTGGGCCGGGGCGCTTCATCCCTGAACCGGCTGTGGACTCCACTCTTCTGGAGCTCAACTTTGAAAACGGGCCGCACTTTGAGCCCAAGAGCGAGGCCCTTTTTTACGATCTTGTGCGGGCGGCCTTTTCAAGACGCCGCAAAACCCTTAAAAACGCACTGGCCAAGGGCGGGCTGGGCCTTTTGCCAAAGGATGCGGATACCGCCCTGCAAAGGGCTGGGATTGACCCATCCCTGCGGGCCGAAACCCTTTCTGTTGCCCTTTTTGTAAAACTGGCTGACGCTGTTTTTGATGTGGCAGCCGACCACAGGCAGGGATATGTAAAAGAAGTGTAGCAATGGGGTGAAAAAAGCCGAAAAACACCATAACCCGTTGCCGGGCAAGGCTTTTGAGCGTATTTTGCCTGGTTGACTTTTTTTGGCGCTTGGCCTAACTACCTTTTTCGTTTGCTTTATTGAGCAAAAGCCTAAAGGAGAACGCCCATCAAAGTCATCACAACAAAACAGGAAATGTCCGCCCATGCGGACCTTGTGCGCAGCCAGGGCAAAACCCTTGTCTTTGTGCCCACAATGGGCTTTTTGCACGAGGGGCATATTTCGCTCATGGAAATTGGCCTTGCCCACGGAAATCATCTTGTTGTGAGCATATTTGTAAACCCGGCCCAGTTTGGCCCCACCGAAGACCTGGACGCCTACCCGCGGAACATGGAGCGGGATCTGGCCCTTTGCCAAAAGGCCGGGGCTGCTGCTGTTTACACGCCGGATTCCTCAAAAATGTACGGCCCTGGCTTTGAAACCCGCGTCATACAGGAAGCCCTGCCCAACCACCTGTGCGGCCTTTCGCGGCCCAGGCTTTTTTCAGGGGTCACAACTGTTGTAACCAAGCTTTTCAACACGGTAAAACCCCATGTCGCGGTTTTCGGGGAAAAGGATTTTCAGCAGCTTGCAATAATAAGGCGCATGACCCTGGATCTGGATTTTGACATAAAAATCGTCTCCGGCCCCACGGTGCGCGAGCAGGACGGCCTTGCCAAAAGCTCCAGAAATTCCTACCTTTCCCCGGAGCAGCGCAGGAACGCAACTGCCCTCTACCGGTGCCTTGAGGAAACCCGTAACAAGGCTGCAAGCGGCCAGGTTGATGCGCAAAGGCTTTTGCAGGAGGCCAAAGAGAAAATACAATCCGTGCCTGAAGCGGCCATTGACTACATAAGCATTGTGGACCCCGACACCCTTGAAGATGTAGCCCGCGTGGATAAGCCATCCCTTATGGCAATGGCTGTCTTTGTGGGCAAAACACGGCTCATTGACAACATGCTGCTTTATCCGCCGGGCTGACAACGGGGCGTCTTAAACGGAAAACCCGTAAGGCTTTTTTAGAGGGCAGTTTTTTTACCGCACAATTTTTCAGGGTCTTTTGACACATCCTTAATTTATAGAGGCCGGACTTTTCACCAGCAACAAAAGGGAGAAAAACATGGGCAGCGAATCCTACTTTTTCACTTCTGAATCAGTGACAGAGGGCCATCCGGACAAGGTCGCGGACGCCATTTCCGACTCCATTCTGGACGCCATCATGGCAAAGGACAAAAAATGCCGCGTTGCCTGCGAAACCCTTGTCACCACGGGTCTGGCCATCATCGCCGGCGAGATCTCCACAGACTGCTATGTGGATATGCCCCAGATAGTGCGCGACACCATAAAGGACATCGGCTACAACTCGTCCCAGATGGGCTTTGACTGGCAGACCTGCGCGGTGCTCACCAGCATTGACCACCAGAGCCCGGACATTGCAATGGGCGTGGATGCCGAAAAATCCGACTACAAGGATCAGGGCGCGGGCGACCAGGGCCTCATGTTCGGCTATGCATCCGACGAAACCCCTGAACTCATGCCCATGCCCATCCTTTACGCGCATCAGCTTGTAAAAAGGCTGGCCCAGGTGCGCAAAAACGGGGCTGTGAGCTTTCTGCGGCCGGACGGCAAAAGCCAGGTAACCATTGAATACGAAAACGGCACGCCCAAGCGGGTTGATGCTGTTGTCATCTCCACCCAGCACAAGCCTGATGTGACCCATGCTGAAATCCGCGAGGCCATCATCGAGGAAGTCATCAAAAAGGTGCTTCCCAAAGAGATGATTGACGGCGACACCCGCTACTTCATCAACCCCACGGGCCGCTTTGTTGTTGGCGGGCCAATGGGCGACTGCGGGCTCACGGGCCGGAAAATAATTGTGGACACCTACGGCGGCCAGGGCAGCCACGGCGGCGGTTGCTTCTCCGGCAAGGACCCCTCCAAGGTGGACAGAAGCGCAGCCTACATGGGCCGCCACATCGCCAAAAACATAGTGGCCGCAGGCCTTGCCAAAAAATGCGAAGTGCAGATAGCTTACGCCATCGGCGTTCCTTTTCCGGTCTCTGTCATGGTGGACCCCAAAGGCACTGGCAAGGTTCCAGTTGCAAAACTCCGCGAGCTTGTTACCCAGGTCTGGGATTTGCGGCCGCGGGCCATAATAGAATATCTTGACCTGTTGCGGCCCATCTATCGCAAGACCTCTGCCTACGGGCATTTTGGCCGCAAAGACCCGGACTTCACATGGGAGCACATCAACAAGGCCGAGGAATTGAAAAGCCTTGCAGGCCTGTAAGAGAAACGCCAAAAGCAGCTTCAAACAGGGGCCAAGCGCCCCGCAAACCATAAATGCCCGGAAGAGGCGACAAACCTTTGGCTGGCCTCATGGCCCTTGCCCCTTCCGGCCCAGGAAAGGCAGTTTATGAATTACGATGTAAAGGACAAAGGCCTTGCAGAGCAGGGCAAACGGCGCATTGAATGGGCAAACCAGAGCATGCCCGTGTTGAACCAGATCCGGCAGCGCTTTGAAAAGGAAAAGCCCCTTGCAGGAATGAGGGTTGCAGCCTGCCTGCACATAACAACCGAAACCGCATCCCTCCTGCAAACCCTGGCAGCGGGCGGGGCCCAGGTTTTTGCCTGCGCCTCCAACCCCCTTTCCACCCAGGACGATACGGCTGCCTCCCTTGTGGTCAACGACTCCATTCCCTGCTTTGCCATAAAGGGCGAGGACACAAAGACCTACTACAGCCACATCAACGCCGTGCTGGATGCAGCCCCCCACTTCACCCTGGATGATGGCGCGGATCTGGTTTCCACCCTTCATTCCGAGCGCAGGGAAATGCTTGCCGGGGTAAAGGGCGGCACAGAGGAAACCACCACCGGTGTTATCCGCCTTCGCAGCATGACTGCTGACGGTGTTCTGAAATACCCCATCATCGCGGTCAATGACGCCAAGACAAAGCACTTTTTCGACAACCGCTACGGCACGGGCCAGAGCACGGTGGACGGAATCATCCGCGCCACAAACCGCCTTCTGGCAGGGGCCAGCTTTGTGGTGTGCGGCTACGGCTGGTGCGGCAAGGGACTTGCCATGCGGGCCAGGGGCATGGGCGCCCATGTTATTGTAACCGAGATTGACCCCACCGCTGCCCTGGAAGCGGTCATGGACGGCTTTTCAGTCATGTCCATTGCCAAGGCCGCCCAAATCGGCGACTTCTTCTGCACGGTGACAGGCAACATCAATGTCATCCGCAAAGAGCATTTTGCTGCCATGAAGGATGGGGCCATTGTGTCCAACTCCGGGCATTTCAATGTGGAGCTTGATATCCCCGGACTGGAGTCCCTTGCAAAAAAATCCCGGGAAATCCGTCCATTCGTTATGGAATACACCCTTGCTGACGGGCGGCGCATAAACCTTCTTGGCGAGGGTCGCCTCATAAACCTGGCCGCAGCCGAGGGCCACCCAAGCTCGGTCATGGACATGAGCTTTGCAAACCAGGCCCTGTGTCTGGAATACATGGTCAAAAAGGGCAGCGACCTTGCGGTGAATGTCTATCCCGTGCCACCGCAGATTGACGCTGACATCGCCCTGATGAAGCTTGCAGCAATGGGCATACTCATTGACGAGCTTACAGACGAGCAGATGAAGTATCTGGCGAGCTGGGATATAGGAACCTAGTTTTAAAGGGCGGCCCCAGGAAAACGATAGCTGCGTTGCGCTTCGCCGGACAAGGAGCTCGATGTACTTAAAGTACACCTTCGTCCTTGTCCGGCTTGTGCGCCTTGCTATCCTTTCCCTGGAACCGCCCTGTTCGTATAGAGGGGCGGCCCCAGGAAAACGATAGCTGCGTTGCGCTTCGCCGGACAAGGAGCTCGATGTACTTAAAGTACACCTTCGTCCTTGTCCGGCTTGTGCGCCTTGCTCTCCTCTCCCTGGAACCGCCCTGTTCGTATAGAGGAGCGGCCCCAGGAAAACGATAGCTGCGTTGCACTTCGCTGGGTGGCATTGGCAACTTGTTGCCAGTGTGCGTCAGCACAAGAGGCAAAGCCTTCCGAAGCCATTTTATTGCAGTGAACCTTGCGCGTTAAATCAAAAACCACTCAACCTGCCCGGCTTGCTGGGTGAGGTTTTTTTCTTTTCAACCAACCGGCTACAGGGCGGCGCCAGGGAGGGGAGAGCAAGACCCGGCGATGCCCCGCGTAACACAGCCCACGCCCGTCTGGGGCCACCCCTTCACCAATCTCTTGCTTTGGGCCGTATATCCGGATATACTCAAAAAATTCAAACAGATTTACAGTCTTAAAAAACTAGGTTCAGAGGTGAAACATCATGTCTCCAGCTCCAGCTAGAAGTGCAGAGGAAGTTCATGCCTTCCGGGAAAAAATTCTTGATGCAGCCCAGGATATTTTGAACAAGCAGGGATTTGAGGCCTTGAGCATGCGTCGCATTGCCGGGCGGCTTCAAATGACTGCCACCAACATCTACAATTACTTTGTAAACAAGGATGAAATATACCTTGCCCTGCAAACGCGGGGCTTTATAATGCTTGCCAAACGCTTTGAGGTGGTGGACGCTCAATATAAAAACCCCTTGGACCGCCTCAAGGGATACATGAAGGCCTACATTGCATTTGGTCTGGAGCAGCCGGATCAATACGCCGTGATGTTCACTTACAACACCCCCAAGTTTGCCGACTATGCGGGAACCGCCCAGGAGCCCGCTGCAACCGAGGAAAAGCTCGCTGCAATGGTACTGGCTGAAATGGCGGTGAAAACCACTGATGAGCTCATCAAAGAGCACCCGGAGCTTGCTGCTGTCACAGACCCCTACTACCGCATGGTTCATGCCTGGGTAACTCTGCACGGCATCGTCTCCATCATGGGAAGCCGTGTCCTCCAGGAGGTTGTGGCCAACACACATGAAGTCATAACTTTCATAATTGATGAAATCATGTCCCAAATTTTTTCTCCCACCGTAAAAGGAGCAAGGGCCGTGCCTGTGCTGCCCCCCGGCAAGGCAAAGCTGCCAGACCGGTAAATCGCCTGTCCTAATCGGGCCTGCCCCTGCGGCAGCGCCATTTTCTCTTTACTTGTCCCAATTGAAGGCCAAAGCTCTTGATAATTGGCGGGGATTGTTTTATATGTTCAAAAAAACAGGTGGTTGGCTTACATAGTTTTGGGTGTGAATTGCCCATATAAAAAGGAGTGGAAAGAGGAATTTTTTACTAGCTGACCAAGCAATCTGCAACACCGGGACAAATCGTGCCAAACACTTAAGGCGGAGTTTTCTTTCTGCTGTAATCACTTGGAAACGAGGTGACCCAGCTCATGGATACCATTAAAATCGCCATCGCCGGACTCGGTAACTGCGCATCCTCCCTCATCCAGGGGCTTTACTACTACAGGGACAAAAATCCTGATGACGCCATCGGCCTTCTGCACTGGAAAATAGGTGGATACAGTCCGTCCGAAATAAAGGTTGTTGCGGCCATTGACATAGACCGGCGCAAGGTGGGCAAGGATGTTTCCGAGGCCATTTTCGCCCCGCCCAACTGTACCAAGGTTTTTTGCGGATCCATCCCCAAAACCGGCGTAACCGTGCGCATGGGCAAAATTCTGGATGGCGTTGCAGACCACATGAAGGACTTTGAGGAAAAACGAACATTTGCCCCCGCCAACCTCCACGAGCCGGAAAAGGAGGACATGGTGGATTTTTTAAGGGAATCCGGAGCCCACATTCTTTTGAACTACATGCCCGTGGGCTCGGAGCAGGCCGCAAAATTCTATGCGGAATGCGCCCTTGAAGCAGGCGTGGCCTTTATCAACAACATGCCTGTTTTTATTGCCAGCAATCCGGAGTGGGCAAAGCGCTTTGCCGAAAAAAGGGTGCCGCTCATCGGCGATGACATAAAAAGCCAGATGGGGGCCACCATTGTGCACCGGGCGCTCACAAACCTTTTCAAGCGGCGCGGAGTGAAGCTTAACCGAACCTACCAGCTCAACACGGGCGGCAACACGGATTTTCTCAACATGTTAAACCGCACCCGGCTGGCATCCAAAAAAGTCTCCAAGACCGAGGCGGTCCAATCCGTTGCCGCCAAAAGGCTTGAAGACGAGAACATCCACATCGGCCCAAGCGATTATGTGCCCTGGCAGAACGACAACAAAATCTGCTTTATCCGCATGGAGGGAAGGCTTTTCGGCGATGTGCCCATGGAATTGGAGCTGCGCCTCTCCGTGGAGGACTCGCCCAATTCCGCAGGGGTTGCCATAGACATGATCCGTTGCGCCAAACTTGCGCTGGAGCGCAGGGAAGGCGGGGTTCTCATCGGCCCGTCCGCCTACTTCTGCAAGCACCCGCCAATTCAGTACACGGATGATACGGCCTACCTTATGACCGAGGAGTTCATTGCAAAGTCAAAGGACAAAATCCTGGATATGTCTGAATACAGGCAACAAGGCTCCAAAGCATAAAAATCAACAGACCCATGCCGAAGAAAGGCTATGTTCCCCTATGGCCCTGCGGGATACAAGCATAGGAAGTGCGTATTACAGGCTGTTGAACAATACGCTTATTCCGCTGATTCAAAAAAGCCCCATTTCGCCAAACCAGGTTTCGTTGATAGGGCTGGGTCTGGCTGCCCTTGCGCCTTTAGGGTTTTATCTTCATCCCTTTTTCGGGTTTCTCTTTATGGGGTTGAGCGCCCTTGTGGACTGCCTGGACGGGCTTGTGGCAAGGGCAAAAAATTTGTCCTCGACTTTCGGGGCTTTTCTGGACTCCACCCTGGACAGGGCATCGGACGCTTTTTTTCTGGCGGGCTTCTGGGTACTGTTCTGGGATGCCGGGCATTTCAAAACCGCCACGGCCCTTGTTTTTGCCTCGTTTCTGTCAACAGTGCTCATAAGCTACACCCGCGCAAGGGCCGAAGGCCTTGGGCTGACCTGCACAAGCGGCCTGTTTGAAAGGGGGCTTCGCACGGTGTATCTTCTGGCATGGGCGCTGCTGCTGGCCCTTTTTCCTCTTGTCCGCACGCATCTTCTCTGGTGGGGGCTTGCGCTTTTTCTACTTCTTACCCTGGCAACGGTTTTCCAGCGCATTTTTCTGGTCAAGTCTGCCCTTGAAGGAAGCAAATGATATATCTGGATTTCAACGCCACCACACCTGTGTGCCAGGAGGCC
>Ga0351962_1049_pt1 | contig 33501 bp, 23 predicted proteins | sample TotcelT113001N13_FD_205805 | JGI IMG/M metagenome (GOLD analysis project Ga0351962, IMG submission 205805) | Enriched cells from coal bed in the Powder River Basin, Montana, United States - Total cells T11 rep3 HSBNCT.T11.300.1.N13 ...
CGGACATACGCCTGGAGGGTGCGCCATTTTGACAGCCGTCTTGCCCCCTCGCCCTGGCCGGAGGCAGCCCTTTTCACAACAGAGGCCCAGGGCTGGCAGGGCGTGCCCCCTGAACAGGCTGCGGAAAGGGCATGGACAGGCGATGAGGCCCTGGATGCTGCAATCCTCACGATTCAGGCCCTGAACAGCGCGGGCAGGGCCGTTGTCATGGGCATTGCGCCGGTGGGCAATGTGGCGCAGATTGTCAGCGCCCGCGCCCTTCCACTTGACTCCACAGCCCTTAAAAACCGCCCGGCCCTGAGCACGGGGCTTATGGGCTTCATGGTCGTTGCAGCAGACCCCCAAAAGCCCGTGCAGGTGGATATTCACCTGGACCCGCCCGCTCCGCCGGGCTCTGCCTGGTACAAGCATGACCCCATTTCCGGGTGGAGGCCCTTTCCCCACGCCCGCTTTGCCGCAGACGGCAAAACCGTGCGCCTCACCCTTGTGGACGGCGACCCGGAAAGGGGCGATATTGACAGGGTGGCAAACAGCGTGATTGTGGATCCGGGCGGAGCGGTTTTCGGCCGGAACACACCTGTGCCCCCAAGCCAGCCCGCGGGAATAGGCTCAAGCTCCGGGTGCTTTGTGAATTGCCTGGCGGCAGACAAAAACAGCAGATGAAAGAAAAATCAGGGGCAGGGGCCTTGTACCAGGTTGCCATCAAAGGGGTAATCTTACGGCCCGGCACAGCAGCCGTCATCCCCGCGAAAGCTGGCGTGGGGCGCAGGTTGGGATAGCACAGGTTGGGCTGGCGCAGCGTGCTGATCGTGGCCCAACAAAACCGCCGCACATGGCCCAACAAAACCACACCATAGACCCGTCATTCCCGCGAAAGCGGGAATCCAGAATAAAACGCGCTGTTATCCGTATCGCTTTTTAAAATTCCCCTAAAAACCAGCTCACAAAACCCGGCCTGCCAGAACCTTGCTGTAAACAAGATCCACAGGCAGGTTATGCTGACGGGCGATGCGGGCGCAGGCCTCGTACTCCGGGGCAATGCGCTGCCTGCCGGATGGGTCGGTTATCAGCTTTGCCGCAACAGGGCCAAATTCCGTTTCCACAAGCACCTGACTGCGGGCGAGCTTTTCCCGGTCCGCCTCCTGCCAGGTCAGGCCCGTTGCCGTGCTGTTTTCCAGCAGGCAGGCGCAGACGCTATCCTTTAGGCCCGGCGGGCAGATGACCCTTGCCAGGGTTGCGGGCCGCCCCTTTTTGCCCTGGGCCGGAATCAGGGCCACATCTAAAGCCCCCTGCCCGAAAAGCCTTTCCGCCAGCAGCCCGTAATGCTCCGGGTTCATGTCGTCCACCAGGGTTTCAATCACAATCACCCTGTCCTTCAAAAGCGGGGCGCAGGCCTTGCCCAAAAGAATCCGCAAAAGGTTGGGCCTGTCGGGCAGCCTGCAACTCCCGGCCCCGTAGCCCACGGCTGAAATGATCATCTGCGGAGGCGGGCCGAAAGCCTCTGCCAGGGCCGAGACAATGGCGGCCCCTGTGGGGGTCACAAGCTCTGCCTCAATGTTTGCGCCATAGGTGGGACAGCCGGTCAGAAGCTCCACCGTGGCGGGCGCAGGCAGGGGCAAAACCCCGTGGGCGCAGCGCACAAAGCCCCTGCCAAGGGGCAGCCCGCTGCAAAAAATCCTTTCCACGCCAAGGTAATCCAGGCAGAAGGCTGTTCCCACCACATCCACAATGGCGTCAAGGGCCCCCACCTCGTGAAAGTGGACCTTTTCAATGTCTGTCCCGTGCACCTTGGCCTCGGCCCGGCCAAGCCGCCGGAAAATTGCCAGGGCCTTTTCCTTTATGTTGAGGGAAATATCCGCCCGGCCGATGAGCGCCTCGATGTCGGACAAATGCCTGGCGTGGCGGGTCGGGGCGGTTTTCACGATGGCCCTGACCGCCCCTATGCCGTTGTCGGAGATTTTTTCCTCAACAATTTCAAAACCCTCAAGGGGCAGCCCGGCAAGGGCGCGGGCAAGGGCATCCGCAGGTACGCCCAGGTGCAGAAAGGCCCCAAGGGTCATGTCCCCGGAAATGCCTGAAAAGCAGTCAAAATAAGCTATCATTGTGAGCCTGCTGCCTGTTGTGTGTGAAGGCGGATTATCTCCAGAACCAGTTGTGCGCTTTGGGCCATGTCTTCAAGGGATATGGATTCGCTTGTGGAATGAACATCCTCCATGCCCGTGCCCAGAATGCCCATCACAATTCCGTGATGGAAAAAGATGTTTGCGTCCGAGCCGCCGCCCCCGGTTTTGAAGGCAAGCCTGCGGCCCAGGTTTGCCGCGGCCTTTGCAGCCAGGCGGGCCACAGGGTGATCAAGATCAATGTCAATGCGGGAAAAATCCCTTTCCACGCTTATTTCCAGCCTGGGCAGACCGTCATCTGCAACCGCCTGCCTCCGGGCCTGCTCCACAGCCCTTTCAAAGGCGGATGTCATGTGAGCCGTAACTTTTTCCAGCTTTTCCTCGCTGTGGCTTCTGGCCTCGCCGTGAACAATTGCCAGATTCGGCACAATGTTTGTGGCCACGCCGCCGGAGATGACCCCTATGTTGCAGGTGGTTTCGCTGTCAATGCGGCCGGTGTTGATTTCTGCAAGAGCCCTGCCTGCAAGGATTATGGCGTTTATGCCCCTTTCAGGGGCTATGCCCGCGTGGGCCTCCCTGCCTGTGACCGTAAACCGGATGCGGTTTGCGGAAGGGGCCTTCACCACCAGGCCGTTAACATCCGTGGTGTCCAGGGCATAGCCGAAAGGTGCGCTCACCAGATCAAAGTCAAAATTCTTGGCCCCCAGAAGCCCGGCCTCCTCGCACACGGTGAGCACAATCTCCAGCGGGCAGCAGGGCAGGTTCCTTTCCCGGATTGTTTGGAGCGCCTCAAGCAGAATTGCGATGGCGCTTTTGTCGTCCGCACCCAGGATGGTGGTTCCATCGCTCCGGAAAACACCGTTTTCAAAGACCGGCTTCACGGTGCAGCCCGGCTCCACGGTGTCCATGTGGGCGCAGAACAAAAGCGGCAGGGCCTTTGAATTGCCGGGGAAGCGGGCCACAAGGTTGCCTGCCTGGCTGTTGAGTTTCTCTGCGGCATTGTCAAAAACCACGGTGCAGCCAAGGGCCTCAAGGCGCTCCTTGAGCAGACCCGCAATGGCGGCCTCCCGGCGGGAAACGGAATCCACCTTCACAAGCTCCACAAATGTTTGGGCAAGCCTCTGTTGGTTTATCATGAAAAAGCCTTTTCAAAAGAGCAGTTCAAAGGTTCTTTTAGCTCATGGCAAGGGTTTGCAGGGCCGGGTTGCCTGCCGGGCCTTATGCCTGGTTATTCTGCCGCAGCCGGGGCTTTTCAGGCCCGCACAAAAACGCATCCGCGCTGATTTTGCCGCAGCCGGGCGTTGACAACCCGGCAGGCCTATAATACCTTATTTAAATTTAGTGGGGAAGTGCACAGCTCACTGGTGGGGCTCCCGGACTTCAAATCCGGTGTGGGGCGCTAATCCCGTCCCGGGTGGGTTCGATTCCCATGCACTTCCGCCATAACCTTTTTTAAAAAACCCCCTTAAAATGTAACGGCAGAAATGTAACCGCCTCCCGTGCCGCCTCGTCTTTCCGCCCAGTGCTGCCTCCCGTGCCGCCCCGTCTTGCCGCCCTGTGCCGCTGCACCGGGTTTCCCCTTTTTGCGCCTTGCGGAACCTGCTGCAAGGCAGAGCCTGCCTGTGGGCCATATAAAGCTGCATCAAATTTTTGCCATAAACATTAAGTTATACTTATTTTTTCTTTTCATATTCACCCCCGATATGGTAGGTCGTATTATGGGGAGCAAGGTTCTTTTCCATTTATTACGGCTAATGCTTTCCGGGCCGAAGTGTTCGCGCCATTCCTGGTTAATTTCAACCTTTCAAGATGAAAATAAATGATGCTCCCGGTAATAAATTGCAAACAAGGCGCTGAAGAAGGGAAAAAGGAGCCTCCTTGTTCAATATCCGCATAAAAGACAACCTGCAAGTGAAGGCCATGGCCCTTTTTTTGCTGCTGGCCCTCATTCCGCTGGCGGTCCTGGGCGTTTTTTCCACAATGACAGCCGACAAGCTGATTGTGGAAATGGTCAGCAGCCACCTGCAGAATGTGGCGGACGACAAGGTGCATCTGCTGGAGCGCTGGCTCTCGGAGAGGCGGGCGGACCTTCTGGTCATAGCCGGTTCATCCATATTGCAGTCCATGAACCCGGAAATCATAAGCCCTTATCTCAACCTTGTGGGCATTCATTACAAGGTTTACAAGGAAATTTCGGTGATCGCGGCGGATGGCTCGGTTGTTTTCGGAGAAAAGGTGGATGACCCCGGCCCCGGCTGGCAGGGCCGCACCTGGGCCGGTGAGAGCGATCTGCTGATGTCGGGAATCACCATTGTACAGGGCAGCAGGGAATCCACCTTCCGCATATCCGCGCCCATTTTTGCCACTGACGGCCGCCATGCGGGGACCGTTTGTGCAATGGTGGGCACAAACATGATTTTGAACATTGTGCTCAATGTTAACCTTGGCAAGACAGGGGAATGCTACCTGGTGGACAGTGAAGGAACCTTCCTGGCCCACAAGGAGCCGAGCAGGATACTGGCGGAAAACATTGCCCAGTCGGAGAGCTTCAAGGCAATTTTTCTGGCCCCTGCCAGCAGAAAGACCTATTTCGACTACAGGGGCATAGAGGTTCTTGGGGCCTCCCGCGAGGTTCCCGGAACAGACTGGTTTCTTGTTGTGGAGCAGGACAGGGACGAGGCCTTCAGGAGCGCCGACCTTTTGAAGCGCTATGTTTATGCCACGATGGTTTTTTCCGTGTTATGCGCGGCTTTTCTGGCATTGTCCATCTCCCGCTACCTGGTGAGGCCCATAAAGCAGTTGAGCGATGCGGCAAACCACCTTGCCAGAGGCGATTTTGACAAGGCTGTGCTCCAAACAAGGCGCAGGGATGAAATCGGCCTTCTGCTGACCGGCTTCAACAACATGGCCGCCCAGCTCAAGGAAAGGCAGGTTCTGCTTGAAAACGAGGTGGGCATGAAGGATGCCAGGCTCACCCAGACAGATGCCATGCTTGCACAGTCGCGGCTGGCTGTCGCCAGGTCCGAAAAGCTCGCGGCCCTTGGCCGCATGGGCGCAGGCGTGACCCACGAAATAAGGACGCCGCTCACATCCATCAAGCTTTTTCTGGAATCCGTGCAGGGCGATATAGAGACCTCCCCTGAAAACGAGGAGGATTTCAAGGTGGCCATGCGCCAGATAAGGCGCATAGAAAAGACCATCAATCGGTTCCTGGACTTTGCAAAGCCCCAGGAGCTTTCATTCTCCCTTGTTGATGTGGAGGCCCTCATTGATGAAACCCTTTCCGTGGTGAGGCCCATGGCCATAAAGCAGGAATGCTCCCTGCAGATGGAAATTTTTGGGGAATTGCGAAAAATCCGGGGCGACAAAAAGCTTCTGGAGGAAACCCTCATCAACCTTCTTGTGAACTCGCTGGAAGCCATAGGCAGCAAGGGAAGGCTTGATGTGACAGCAAGGATGGACTCCTGCCGGATAAACGGCAGGCCCATCCCCTGCGTGAGGGTGGCTGTTGCAGACAGCGGCCCGGGGATAGCAAAGGAAAGCATACAAAACATATTTGACCCATTTTTCACCACCAAGCCGTCCGGAACAGGCCTGGGGCTTTCCCTTGTTCACAGCGCTGTTCAAAGCCACGGCGGATTCATCCATGTGCAGAGCGAGCCGGGCTCTGGCACGGTTTTTTCCATTTTTCTACCATCAGAGCCTCACAGGAATTTTGCCGGGGAACATGGACAGGATACTTATAATTGATGATGACGAGGGCCTGACCCATTTCTTGAGCCGCTTCTTTTCAAGAAAGGGCTACGAGGTCAAGGCTTGCGGGGACGGGCTTACTGCCCTTGATCTCATTGCCGGGCAGACATTCGACCTGATTCTGATGGATTACAAGATGCCCGAATTGAACGGGCTTGAAGCCCTCAAAAGAATAAAGGATTTGCAGGTAAAGACGCCGGTCATAATAATGACAGCCTACGGGACCACGGAAACCGCCATTGAGGCCATGAAAAGGGGCGCATACGATTACCTGTTGAAGCCTTTTGACCGCAAGGACTTGAGCAGAATAATACATGATGCGCTTGCCATAAACCGCCAGATGAAGGAGGTGGTGAGCTTTCCCCTGCCGCCGGGCAAGGCGTCCGGCGGCCCGGCCAGGGGGGCCCTGTGCATCATAGGCGGCAGCAGAAAAATGCAGGATGTTTACAAGCTCATAGGCCAGGTGGCAGAAAAGGATGTTTCCGTGCTCATAGGCGGAGAAAGCGGCACAGGAAAGGAGCTGGTGGCAAAGGCCATTTACCACCACAGCCTTCGCAGGGACAACCGCTTCATGGCCGTTAACTGCGCCGCCATACCGGACGCCCTTTTTGAAAGCGAGCTTTTCGGCTACGAGCGAGGGGCCTTCACCGGCGCGGAGCGCACCCACATGGGAAAGCTGGAGCGTTGTGACGGCGGCACATTTTTTCTGGATGAGATCGGGGACATGTCCCTGTCCACCCAGTCCAAGCTCCTGCGGGTGCTGCAGGAAGGCGAGTTCGAGCGGCTTGGTGGCGTGGAGACCATAAAGGTCAACATCCGTATCATAGCCGCCACCAACAGGGACCTGGAAAAGGAGGTGCAGAAGGGCCGTTTCCGGGAGGACCTTTACTGGCGGCTCAAGATAATATCCATAGATCTGCCTCCGTTGAGAAGCCGGGCCGAGGACATACCAGAGCTTGTGGAATACTTTGTCGGCCGTTTCAGCGCAGAGTATTCAAAGCCTGTGCGGCTTGTCACGGAAAGCGCCCTGGAAAGGCTTGCCGCCTACCCCTGGCCGGGCAATGTCCGCGAGCTGGAAAACTGCATCCGCCGGGCGGTTCTTCTTTGCACCGGGGAATTCATCTCCCCGGAAAACCTGGTGATGATAGACGACAGGCAGGATGCGGCCCTGCACAGGCCGGGCATGGAAGGCCTGCAAAAAAGGTTCAATGGCAAAATAGAGGAGCTTGTGGCCGAATTCCTGCAATTTTCAAAGCAGGACGCACACGCCGCCATAATTGAGCTCATAGAGGGGGCTCTCATCAAAAAGGCCCTGGAGGAATGTGGCGGCAACCAGGTTCAGGCGGCAAAGATGCTTGGCATAAGCAGAAACACGCTGCGGCACAGAATTGAAAAATATCTGGGCAAGGAAGAGGATACCATGTCCTGATTTGCCGGACTGACGGTTTTCCCTTGGGGCAGGGCCAAAGGCCGGCCAGAGGGAAGCGAAATCCTTTCAGGGTGCATACAAGATGGAAGCAGATAACAGCAGCACGGGCCGACCCGGCGAGACACCCGTTAGCACCGGCTTTCCTGCTATTGATGAGGTCATTGACCGGCTCCGCATGGGCGACAATGTCGTGTGGCAGGTTGATGAGGTGGAGAATTACTCCATACTGGCGCGGCCCTTTGCAAAGGCTGCGCTGGGCGAAGGCCGCAAGCTCATTTACATACGCTTTGCCCCCCATCCGCTCATTCTCAAACCAAGGGAAAACCTGCTCACCATAAAGGTTGACCCTGCCCAGGGCTTCGACAGCTTCAGCACCCAGGTCAACACAATCATAGAAGAGCAGGGGCCGGGCGCATTTTATGTTTTCGACAACCTTTCGGCCCTGGTGGAGGACTGGGCCACAGACCAGCTTCTGGCCAACTTTTTTCAGGTGACCTGCCCGTATCTGCGGGAAATGGACACGGTGGCTTACTTTGCCCTTACAAAGGGAAAGCACTCCCATGTGGCGGTGGCCAGGATTCGCGACACCACCCAGGTGCTCATAGATGTTTACCGGGTTCAGGGGAATCTGTACATCCATCCTGTGAAGGTGCTGGGCCGCTACTCGAACCAGATGTTTCTGCCCCACCGCTTCTCCAACCAGTCCATGACCCCCATCTTCCAGAGCGGCGAGGCCTCCGAGGTCCTGGCCCGCGCAAGCAAACAGCCGCTGCGGCGCAAGGCGGATTCATCCGTGCCCTGGGAGGCTGTGTACAAAAAGCTTTCGCGCATTGAGCAGGCCGGCGTCATATCCCCGGAGCGGGCCCAGGAATTGGGTGCCTTGAAGCAGGAGTTCTGCCGCATGATGCTGGGGGATTCCCCCCAGTTCAACCGCCTGGCAGACGAGTATCTCTCGTTGAATGACCTCTTTGCCGTCCGCAACAGGATGATTGGCTCCGGCCGCATAGGCGGCAAGGCATCGGGCATGATAGTGGCAAGAAAGATACTGCTGGAGGCCCACGGGGAAATGGACTTGACCCGGGTGCTTGAGCAGCACGATTCCTTTTTCATCGGCTCGGATGTTTTTTTCAGCTTTTTGGTGAACAACGACCTTTTCCGGCTGCGGATGCGCCTCACCCGCTCGTCCCAGATATCTGACGAGGAGTTCAAACAGGTTGAAAAGCGGTTTCTGGCAGGCAGGTTCCCGCCTGAAATCATGGGCCAGGTTCAGGATATGCTGGATTATTTCGGCCAGGCCCCCATAATCGTGCGCTCAAGCAGCCTGCTTGAGGACGGCTTTGGCAATGCCTTTGCAGGCAAGTACCGCAGCGAGTTCTGCGCCAATCAGGGCAGGCCGGAGCAGAGGATGGAGGCCTTTTTGAACGCGGTGAAGCTTGTCTATGCAAGCGCCGTGAACCCGGATGCCCTGGCCTATCGCAGGCAGCGGGGGCTTGGGGAGTCTGACGAGCAGATGGCCATCCTGGTTCAGCGGGTTTCCGGCTCCAGGTACAAAAATTTCTTTTTTCCGCAACTGGCTGGTGTGGCCTTTTCCCACAACCTTTACAGGTGGACCGACCGCATAGACCCTGCCCAGGGCGTGGTGCGCCTTGTTTTCGGGCTGGGCACCCGCGCTGTGAACAGGGTCGGCGGCGACTATCCGCGCATGATAGCCATAAGCCACCCGGACCTGCGCCAGGAAACCGGAGACAGGATAAAGGCCTATTCCCAGCGCCGGGTGGACCTGCTCGACCTTTCGCAAAACACCTTTTGCACAAAGCCATTTGAGGAAATTGCAAAATCCGGGGACTATCCGGCACTGCACCTTTTTGTATCATCAATCGAGAACGATTTTGTGCAGGACCCTGTGGGGGTGCTGCTGGGCGGCATCAAAAACCCTGTCCTTACCTTCAACAACCTTATGGGGCAGACGGATTTTGTCAGGGTGCTAAAGGAAATAACATCAAAGCTGGAAAGGGTTTACGGATATCCGGTGGACACGGAGTTCACGGCCTCTGTGGGGCCTGAAGGCAACATAAGGATAAACCTTTTGCAGTGCCGCCCCATGAGGCTGCCCGGCGTCCGGTTCAAAGACGCCCCCGCCTCATGGCCAAGCCGCAAGGAAAGCGTGCTTTTCCGCGCCGGGCGCATGATTCCCGGCGGCGTCATCAACAAAATACGCTACATTGTCTTTGTTGATCCAAGGGCCTATTCCCAAAAGGCCTCGCCGGACGAGAAAAAATCCCTTGGCCGGGTGGTGGGGGGCATAAACAGGCACCCGGCCCTTCAGGAGCACAGGGCCATGCTCATGGGGCCGGGCCGCTGGGGAAGCTCCAACATAAGCCTGGGGGTTAACACCAGCTATGCGGACATAAACAACATGTCGGCCCTGGTGGAGATAGGCCTTGAATCAGCGGGCCATGTGCCGGAGCTCTCCTACGGAACCCACTTTTTCCTTGATCTGGTGGAATCGCAGATAATTTACCTGCCGGTTTATCCTGATGACCCGGCAGCGGATTTCAACTTCTCATTTTTTGAATTCGCCCCCAACAGCCTTGGGGATATCCTGCCCGACTGCCTGCAATACCGGGATTTTGTGAAGGTCATAGATGTTCCTGCTGCAAGCGGCAACAGATTCGCCTCCATAATTGCAGATGCGGAAAGCCAGAAGGCTGTCTGCTTTCTGGAGGAAGCCGCCCTGCCGGACAGCTACTAGCCCCGGCCCTTTTTCTCCTGTCAGCCTGCTTAAAAAGTCATCAGGGCTGTTCAGATATTGAGCAGAACCTTGCTGTTTTCCCTGCCTGTTTTTCAGCCACGGCAAAAGCATCTTCCATTTTTTACAGCAATTACAAACTGTTGTTCAAGATGACTCTTTTTTTGTGCGCCCTGGCACGCATCCTGCTCAAAGGGTTTGCAGGCAAATTTTGGCCTTAACGGAGTTTAAAAACCTAAAAAGGAGGAGGAAGCTTTTCATGTCAACCAACAACCCTTTTGAAATTGCAAGGCAGCAGATTGATGCGTGCGCCCAGATTCTCAAGCTCGAACCCCATGTGCATGAATTTTTGCGCAACCCCATGTTCGAGGTTCATGTGACCTTTCCCGTGCGCATGGATGACGGCTCCACCAAGATATTCCAGGGCTTCAGGGTGCAGTACAACGATGCCAAGGGCCCAACCAAGGGCGGCATCCGTTTTCACCCGGAGGAAACCATTGACACGGTGAGGGCTCTGGCTGCCTGGATGACATGGAAGTGCGCCCTTGCGGACCTGCCCCTGGGCGGCGGAAAGGGCGGAGTCATCTGCAATGCCAAGGAGATGTCCAAGGCTGAATTGGAGCGTTTGAGCAGGGGCTACATAAGGGCCATTTACCAGTTTGTGGGCCCGGACAAGGATGTGCCCGCGCCCGATGTTTACACCAACCCGGCCATAATGGCGTGGATGATGGACGAGTATTCCAAGATCGCGGGGAAGAACAAGTTCGGCGTCATCACGGGCAAGCCAATCTGCCTGGGCGGCTCCCTGGGCAGGGGCGATGCAACAGCCCGCGGCGGAATGTACACCATCCGCGAGGCGGCCAAGGTGCTGGGCCTCAATCTCAAGGGCGCCACCATTGCCATTCAGGGCTTTGGAAATGCAGGCAACTACGCGGCCTGCCTTGCCCGCGACCTTTTCGGCTGCAAGATAGTGGCTGTGAGCGACAGCAAGGGCGGCGCATACTGTGAGCAGGGAATTGACCACGACGGCGTGTGCCAGTTCAAGGCGGAAACTTCCTCGGTTGTGAACTGCCCCAAAACCGAAAGGATTTCCAACGAGGAGCTGCTTGAGCTTGAAGTGGACATCCTCATTCCCGCGGCCCTTGAAAATGTCATCACAGGAAAGAATGCGCCCAACATCAAGGCAAAAATTGTCGCAGAGCTTTCCAACGGCCCCACAACGCCGGATGCAGACGAGATTCTCTACGAAAAGAGAATCCATGTTATCCCCGACTTTTTGTGCAATGCAGGCGGGGTCACGGTTTCCTACTTTGAAATGGTTCAAAACCTTTACATGTATGCCTGGGATGAGGAGACGGTTCACCAGCGCCTGGATAAGAAGATGACCCTTGCATACAACTCCGTTCTGGATACCAGCAGGAGGTTTGGAATAAACATGCGCAAGGCCGCCTATGTTGTTGCGGTCCAGCGCGTTGTCGAAGCCATGAAATTAAGGGGGTGGGTCTGATGAATTATCTCAGAGAGTCAACGGAAAGTCAGAACACGGCGCCTTTTGAAAAACAGCATGACGGCATTCCGGCCCTCCGGAAAGCGGCATCGCTTAAAAGGCCCGGCAAGGATGGCATTCTGGATGTGAATTCGCTTCTTACTCTGGAGCGCATCAATGAAGTGGAAATGATGTGCGCAAGGAGCAACCCCATTTACGGGCAAATCAGCGGGTTTGGCATCGCCTTGTATGTCCTGGGCTGTCTCAATGCAAAGGAGCTGCTTTCCGTTGACGATCTGGACGCCTGCGATGCCGCGGCCATCTTGAGGGAAAACTTTGTTGAAGTTGACAGGATGGACCTGCCGCCGGGGTACAAAATCGCCACGGATGCAGAAAGGTATCTCATGGTGCTGGGGGACCCCGTGTGCCCCTGCCATTTTGCCGTTGTTGTGGACACGGAAAGCAAAAGGCCGTTTTTCTCGAAATTGAGATATTTCGGCAGCGGCTTCGACAGCCTTGAGGAGTTGATTGATGATTATCTGGACGAAGGCATAAGAAGCTATGAGGATGTTCACTATTTCAAGCTGATCTGACGGCAGCGGAAGTTGCAGGGCTATGAACAGGGCCATTTCAGGCAACAGCGATGAGCACTTGCAGGCTTTGGCGAATTTGAGCCATGCCATCACCAGCGACATCTTCATAGATGACATCCTGAACCTGGTGGTCCTTGCCGCGGCAAGGGCTACCAGCATGGATGCCTGCCACCTGTGGCTTGTTGACAGGGCAGGGGGAAATTCCCTGCGGCTTGTGGCCACCCATGTTTCCGGGCTTGATATGGCGGCGGGCAAAGCCCCGGCAATGGGCGAGGCCATTGCCCGGTGCGCCCTTGAAGAAAAGCGCCTTGTGGTGATAGGGGATGTTTCAAGGGACGGCAGATTTGCAGAAAAGGAGCTGGCCGCAGAGCTTGCCATTGTTTCAATGGCAAGTGTGCCCATGATGGACGATTCGGGCTCCCCGGCAGGGGCCATAAACTGCTTTGCCCGCAAGGCGCACAAGCTAACGCAGCACGATATTGATCTGGTCACAAGCCTGGCCGGGCAGACGGCGAAAATAATAAGGGATGCCGAGCGCATGGTTAGGGCCAGCATAATAAAAATCGAGCTGGAAACCTTGAAGAAAATCGCCCTGGCCCAGAAAATAATCATGGACAGGAAAAAACTTGCAGGAGGCATGGCCATAAAATGGCTTGAGCAAAGAAGCACGGACACCTGCACAAGCCTGCACGATGTGGCCGAGGCCATACTTCTGGCCAATGAGTGCGAGCTCTGACTCCGGCCCCCTGCCTGGAAATATCCTCCCGGTTTTTTTGGGCAGACATTCAAGCGGCAGACAGGTTATTTTAAACTTTTGGGGGATGGACTTTTTTACAAAAAGCCCGTCCCCCAAAAAGTTTTTCCAGGTTTTGCAGGCATCTTGGCCTGAATCGTTTTGCAGCGGGCGGCCTGTCAGGCTGCGTTGATTGCCTGAAAACAGTCGCTTTTGAGCCTGCCGTCGCAAATTATCATCCTGCGCTTTGCATATCCTGCACATTCAAGGCTGTGTGTCACCATTATTATGGTCATGCCCGAAGCATTGAACTTTTCAAAAAGGGCCATGAGCTGGGCGCTGTTTTTGGAGTCCAGGTTGCCCGAAGGCTCATCAGCCAGCAGTATCGGCGGCTCGTTGACAATGGCTCTGGCCATTGCGGTGCGCTCCTTTTCCCCGCCGGAAATCTCCCCTGGCAGGCGGGAGGCCTTTTCCGCAAGCCCCACCCGAAAAAGGGCCTGGGATGCCATCTCCTGCTTGCGTTTTTTGCCAAGGGGCATCACGGCAAGGGGCAGCATCACATTTTCCAGCACCGTGAGATAGGGCACAAGGTGAAAGCCCTGGAAAACAAAGCCAAGGTATTCCCTGCGAAAGTCCGCCTGCTGCTCTGTTTTGAGGCCGTAAATGTCAATGCCGTCCACAACAAGGCTGCCGGAGTTCGGCGCGGTCATGGCCCCCAAAATCCCCAGCAGCGTTGACTTGCCGGAGCCGGATTCCCCCATTATGCCCACAAACTCGCCGGAGGCGATTTCAAAGCTGATGTTCGATACCGCCTTCACCGCAGCCTGGCCCAGGCCGAAGGTTTTGTTCAAGTCTCTGGCAATTATGTAGCTCATTTCATCCTCCTCTCACAGGGCACGCAGGGCGTCATTGGGGTCCATTTTTGCGGCCAGAAATGCCGGATAAACGCTGGCCGCAAGCCCCAGGGCCATTGCCAGAAAAACGGCTCCTGCGGCCGTTTCCCACGAAAAGGGAATCCGGACCGGATTTCCGTCCGCCTCTGCAACAAGGGCTGCAAAGGCAAAGGCAAGGCCCAGGCCGTAGCCTGCCAGGCCCGCCAGAAAGGCAAGCATCCCTGATTCAAGAAAAATAATTTTCATGATGTGCCTCTGCCGGAAGCCCACGGCCCGGAAGATGCCGATTTCGCTTGTGCGCTCCTTCACGCTGCCCATCATGGTGACAAGCACCACAAGGCCGCCTATGAAAAGGACGACCGCAGAGATCCAGTAGGCAAATCTTTTGAAATGGCCGAGCATTTCCATCCTGGTTTTCACAACCTGGGCGATTGCCGTCACATTGGCATCGGGCAGGGCCTCGGCAATATAGTCCACCATTTCCGCAATGGGGCAGTCCTTGCACAGGGCCGCAATCTCCACCATTGAAACAAGCCCCTGCTTGTTGAAAAGGGCCTGGGCGTCCTCAAGGTGCACAAAGGCCAGCGAATCATCCTGGGAGCCCGTGTGTGCAAGGACCCCTGAAACCGGCATAAGGGCCCCCTGCACGGGCAGCTTGTCCCCGGCCTTGAGGTTAAGCACCCTTGCTGCATCGGCCCCCAGCAGGACCTCGTTTTTGGCTGGCATGTTTCCCTGCACCTTCCACCAGGGTTTAAGTATGTGGGAAACGCCAAAATCAATTCCGGCCATCAAAATGCGCTGATCGGAAACAGCAGCAACCCCAAGCACCACAGGCCCCACAGCCGCTATGTTGCCTGCATAGGGAATGTGCTCCAGCCTGGCAAGGTCCGACTGGCGGATTTCCTCCAGCTCAAAGGAAACGCCGCCCAGGGCAAGGCCGCCGTAGCCAAGGGAAAGGCTTTCGGTCTGGGGCGTTATGAGAATGTTGGCCCCGTACTGCTCAAGCTTGTGAATAATGTCGCTGGCCACGGCATTCACATAGGTCAATATGCCCACAGCCGTGGCAACGCCTATGATGAGCCCGGCCAGGATGAAGGCTGCCTTGCCTTTGCGGCGCAGCAGGTTTCTTGCGGATATGAGTGAAAGAGTCATTATCTGCCCCCCCTGGCTGAAAAGTTGAAGAAGCCTGCCCCGGCTTCAATGTCTGCCGCTGCAATGTAAAGGGTGTCGCCCTCCATGCGGCGGGCCAGAGGCGCGGGGTTGCATCCGCCTGAAACCTCGTTGACCCTGCTTGTCAAAAATCTCATGCCGCAGTTTAAACAGACCATGAAGTCGTTGTCCTGGGCATAGCCCCGGTTGGCCCGCCAGCACACATCGCAGGCGTCAAAGGCGGCCCTTATTACGCCGTCTGCGCTTTTCACCACAAAGTAGCGGATTTGCACGCCGTTATGCGTGTACTCAAAAAAGCGGGCTTTGCTGTCTTCAAAATCCGCTGCGGGCAAGGCAACTTCGCCGCCTGCGGGCTTCGGCCCAGGGGTCGCCTGGGTTTCCTGCGAAAAATTGTTGAAGAACCGGCAGCACGGCCTGTAGCTGACCGTAAAAAACAGAAGCAGGCCAAGCCCTATGGCAAGGCCCACCCAAAGGATCTTGAGCCCCTTTTTATTTTCACCCAGCACGGCGGCCTTTTTTGCCGCCAGCTTTTTGTCATCCGGTTGCTGCATGGATTGGGACATGAATTTCCCTTTCACGGAACTGGCCAAAAATTGAGGGTATCCGGACATGGCAGGCCTGTCGGCAGGCCCGCCCTTCATTGAATCCGGGGGATGACGCCTTGAACACACAAAATGGGCTGTCAGGGAAAAATCAAATCAGCAGAGAGAGAATTTTAAGATAAAGGGGTACTTTCTGGGGGAGTGCTTTCCACCCGGCCTCCGGGCTGTTGCAGCAGGCAGGCGGATCAACGGGGGGATTGGCCTGCCCTCCTGCTTCAAGGGTTGGTGCCTGGACGGAGCTGCCGCCCGTATAGGCTGCCGGGTTTTGGCCCGGCCCGCTGCATTGGGCGACAGACTGCTCCGGCGTCTGGCAGCAGCCGGGCTGTGCGCCCGCATCCGGGCTTTCCGGCCCCAAAACCCCAGCGCCGGACCGGCAGCAGGGCATGGCGCAGTTCTGCACGCCCGTGCAGGCAAGGGCAGGGCCGGGCAGCATAAGGATTGCAGCCAGAAGAAAGGCAAGGGATTTGGCAGGCCGATAATTCATACCATTATAGTAGGAATATCTCCTGCTGCTGTCAAGCAAAGATTGAAAGATGTGGGCTTGCGGGTGCCCATGCATTTGGCGGGGCAGGTAACAGTGCCGTTGATAAATTTTTCCGTTTTGCTATAAGAGACTTTCTCTGCAAGAAAATTGATAAGTTGCGGCTGCCCGGCAAAAAGGGTTTGAAGGCAGGCTCCGCTGGTGTGAAAAAGCCTTTGGCTTCTTGCTGTCAGGCCCGGTATCAGGCGGATTATCAAGGCATCTTTTTTTTGAATATTCAAATGCCTGGGTATCCAGGCCCGGAGGTTTGGTTGCCATGTCCCTGGAATTTGTTCAGCTTGACCTTGCGGTCCCCCTTTACCAGATAGGTCTGCTTCTTTTCATCTCCACCCTGACCCTTCTTTTTGGACGCCTCCGCCTGTCGCTCATTGTGAACTACATTTTCACCCTGCATTGGGGCTATACTTTAAATCGCGATATTCTTGTGGGGCAGGGTCTTGAAAGCCTCAGCGCCTTTACTGCGGCATATTTTGGCTTTGGCATTGCCATAGTGCTTCTGGCGGTTCTGGGCTTTCTGGCTGCATCCAATCATTAGAAAAGGCAAATGGAGCTTGAACTTGAAACGCGCTCATTTAAAAAGCCCGTTCCGGCAGGTTGCAGGCGCGATAACGGCGTGCGGCATCCTTCAGGGCTTCACAGCTTTCGCCCTGAAAGGCGCACCACATTCAAAAGGCATGAAAAGGAATCCGTCCAGCAAATGGGCTCCCCTGCCGGAGCGCTCCAGCCGGGGGCCGAGGCGGTGAGCTTATGCATGGCCTGCCGACTTTTTGAAAGGGCCACCCAGCGGGAAGGGAACTGGTGCAGCACCGGGTTTGCGGCGCTGTTGTGCTCGCTGATGAACAGGCCGAGTTTTCGGGCATTGCAGGCAAGCACAGGGGTCAGGTCGGCAAAGCGGTTGCTTATGTGGAAAAGCATTATTCCGTCAGGGGCGAGTTTTTGAAGGTACGCCTCAACCGCTTCAAGGGTGAGCAGATGAATGGGGATGGAGCCGCTGGAAAATGCGTCCAGAAAAAGCAGATCATAGCGGGAGTCCGGCTCCTGGGCCAGTTTCAGGCGGGCGTCCCCCACAATGTGGCGGATATTTGCCCGGCTGGCGGCCAGCACTCCGAAGCGCTCTGTTGCAAGTCTTATCACAAGGGGGTCTATCTCGAAAAAGTCAATGTTCTGGCCGGGCCTGCCGTAAAGGGCAAGGTTGCCGGTGCCAAGGCCCACAACCCCTATGTTTCGGGCGTCAGCAAAGCGCATAAGGGCCATTCCCGCCGCCGTGTCCGGGTGGTAGTAGGCCATGGGCAGATAGCGGCCGTCAGGGGTTATCACCTCGCCGCCGTGAATGGTGTTGCCCATTGTGAGAAGCCTTGCCTCCACCCAGCGGCCTTCCACGGCAGGCATGGCGGTTATTTCATAAGCCCCGTAAAAGCTCCTGGCCCGGTGCTCGGCCTGGCTCAACCAGCCAAACTCGCTCTGGGCGAATGTGACAGCCATCAGAATCGCGGCCCCGGCTGCGGCAAACACCTTTATCCTGCGGGATTGCGCAAAGGGAAGGCTTGTCATTCCGGCCCACACCGCAACAATGAGCACAAGGGGAAGCTCGAAATTGCTGCGCAGAAGAAGCGGCGCGGCGATTCCCCCCAGAAGCCCGCCCAGACAGCCGCCAAGGGAAAGATAAAGGTAAAAGCCGGTGAGCTGCTCCTTGGGGGGCTTGGCCCTTTCAAGGTTGCCGTGAAAATACAGGCAGATGGCAAAGAGGCACAGGCAGGCAGCAGCAAGGCTTATGGTTGAAGGGACCGGTATGTCCCTGTGGCCTGTTATCAAAAAAAGGAAGATGGCCCCCAAAAGCAGAAGGGTGCGGGCAGGGGAGGGCCGGTTGATAAAAGGAAAGAGAAAGCAGATCACAAAGGAAAGAAGATAAAGGCACAGGGGAACCACCCACAGCAGGGGCAGGTTGAGGATTTCCTCTGTGACATGGTGGGTGAAGGCCATGAGCGCGGCCACGGGAAGCAGGGCAAGAAGCATCCAGGAAATGCGCAGGGAGGCAGAGGGCAGGGCAGGGGCCGCGCCCTGAAAGTCCTCAGGGGCTGCCTTTTCCTGCTGCATCCGTTGGGAGGCCTTGAGGTACAAGATGCCGCAGGCTGCCGCAAGCGCAAGATAAAGCCCGTAGCCCAAAGACCAGCCCATGCGCTGGAGAGGCTCTGCAAATCGCGGCTCTATCACCAGGGGATAGGCCAGAAGCCCGGCAAAGGAGCCTGCATTGGAAACAGCGTACAACACATAGGGGTTGCGGTTTTTTGACCGGGTATCCGCTGCTATCCAGAACTGGATCATGGGGGTTGTGGTGGCCAGCAGAAAGTAAAGGGGCCCCACGGCAAAAAAGAGCAGCACAAAAATTCTTGCCCAGGGGTGCCAGCTTTCGGCAACAGGGTTGACCTGCATGGGCCAGAAAAAAAGGGAAAGCAGCATCAGGGCCGCGTATGCCCCAAAAAGTTTGGAAGGGGGGAGATTTTTTGCCAGCCAGTGGCTTGCCGCATAACCGGCCAGCAGAAATGCCTGGAAAAAGATGAGGGCGGAAAGCCACACAGATGAGCCGCCGCCGAACCAGGGCAGCAGGATTTTGGAGACAAGGGGCTGGACCAGAAAAAGCAGGAAGGCGGAAAGCCCTATGGTTGCCCCGTGCAGAAAGTGGACCATAACCCCTGGAGTTATTCGCGTCTTGAAAACCTTTGCATTGCGAACCGGTATGGGTTTGTGCGCTGTTATCCGTTGTGGTTTTCCACACGGGTCGTAAATTTCAGACCAAGGGCCTTCATCACCTTCAAAATTGTATCAAAGGTCGGGACCCGCTCGCCGGAAAGGGCCTTGTAAAGGCTCTCGCGGGAAAGGCCTGCATCGCGGGCCACCTGGGACATTCCCCTGGCACGGGCAATATCGCCAAGGGCCTTGGCGATGAAGGCCGCATCCCCGTCAGTATCCTCAAAGCATGCCTCAAGATAGGCCGCCATTTCCTCGGGGTTACGCAGATGCTCGGCCACATCATATCTGCTTGTGATGGTCTTTGTCATGGGAAAAGGCTCCTATAAATTTCTTGCAAGTTGCAAGGCGGTTTTAATGTCTTTTGACTGGGTTTGTTTATCGCCCCCGGCCAGCAGAACAATAAGGCTGTTGCCTTGTTTCTTATAATAAACCCGATAGCCTGGGCCATAATCAATTTTCAGTTCAGAAACCCCCTCGCCCACAGGTGCAACATTTCCAGGATTTCCTGATGCCAGTCGCTCGATGCGCACCTGGATTTTGGCGCGGGCGCGGAGATCGGCCAGATTATCAATCCACTTGGCAAACAACGGGGTTTTGCGGATTTCCATCATGAAATAAATGTAGCCCACAGGCTACGGAATGTCAACATTCATTTTTTAAGGGAGGTTATGGAAGGGCATTCTGACAACTTCTTGTTAAAAGGCAAATCGGCTCTTGTCTTCACGGCCTTTTTCATGCAGCCGAGATTTTGAGCACCTGGTTTCGCGGGTCAACCTTGTCAATGCGCACGGAGATGATGGTTTCAGGGGCCATTTCCGGCAGGCCCGATGCGCTCAAGGTTGCCTCGATCATCAAATCCGTGAGCAGCACCACAAAGCGGTCGCGCCTCTGCTCAAGCACCATTGCCTCCTCTTTTTCGCCGATGCGGCTCTGAAGGTGGGTCAGAATCCAGTAGCGGTGGCGCATGGTGGAGAGGCGGCCTGCCTTGGAGAGGGGCACCTGGGTCTGGGCTATTATCTGCTCGATTTCATGCTGGGAGTAGGCCTTTTCAATGCCCAGGACTCCCCGCACCTGCCTTTGGGTGACAAGGTCGAAATACTTGCGGATGGGTGAGGTGGCTGTGACATAGGCAGGCACGCCCAGGCCGGAATGGGGCTCGGCCCAGGGGGACAGCACAAAGCGGGCCAGGTGCCTGCGTTGCATCCAGTTTTCAAAAAGGCTGCCTTCGTCCTTTGCAAACAAACGCCTTTTGGGTTCGGGCTGGGAGCGGAAAACAGCGGGCGTTCTGTGCTGGTCAAGAAAGTCCGCCATGAGGCTGTTGGCCATAATCATGAGCTCGGAAACAAGGTTTCTGGAAACCGACTCCCGGTTTATGCGGTGCAGACTTACGGTCTGTTTTTCATCCAGCCAGATGGTCACTTCAGGCAGGGATATTATGAGCGCGTTGTTTGCAAGGCGCTTTTGCTTGAGCTTTTCCGCTATGGCGGCCAGGGCTATGACCTCCTTGTCCGCTCCGGCCATGAGGTTGGCCTCGTGGTAGGTGAGCTGGCGGCGGATTCGGATAAGGCTTGGAAAAATTTCGTAATCAAGGATATTGGCCCCTGAATCCAGCCTTGCCATTATGGAGATGGCAGGCCGCACCTGGCCCGCCTTGAGGGACAGAAGCCCCTCGGCCAGCACCGGGGGCAGCATGGGGATTTTATGGTCCGGCATATAAATGGAGGTCCCCCGTGAAGCTGCCTCCTGGTCAATGGGGTCGTCCTTTTTGATGAAGTAGGCAACATCGGCTATGTGAATGCCGAGTTTCGTTATGCCCTGGTCCTCCTCCAGGCTGATGGCGTCATCAAAGTCCAGGGTTGCCTGGCCGTCAATGGTCATCATGGCAAGGCCCGTGAGGTCCCGGCGCTCGCAGGGCTCGGCGCGGTGCACCGGGGCCTGGGCAAGCTCAACTGCTGTCTGGCTTGCCTGCCAGGAAAAATCTGTAGGTATTTCAAGGCGTTTTAAGCCTATGTTCTCATGGGGGGAAAACTCGCCTATGCTCACCAGAAAATCAAAGAGGCCGGTTTGGGGGTCCAGGCCCGCCTTGGAAAGAATCTGGCGGCCGAAGGCGTATTCCGGAGCCATGTCCTCGAAAATGCACATCTGCTTCAGAATTTCCACCACAGGCTGCATGGAATCCGGCACGCTGCGGGGCGGGTTGGCAATGGCCTTTCTTATCCAGGCTGCACCGTCATCCACAAGGCGGCGGCGCTCTGCCTCCTTTTCCGCCTGGGTGATGAGGTTTTCAACCTGGGCTGTGGTGTGGGGAAAAAAGCGGGTTATGTCAAACTTGAAGTAAATGCGATCCGCAAAAAAGGCCCTTATGACCGCACTTGTGTGATCAGCATCCACAGGCCCGGAAAAGGCGAAAGAGGCCATGGTCTGTGCGTCAATCCACTCGGATTCCGTGTGGAGTATCTCCCAGAGCTCCTCCACATTAACGGATTGGGCCATCTGCTCGCGGTTGCGGGCAATTTCGCCCAGAAGCGCCATAACGCGCTCCCTGCCAAGGCCCGGGTCAAGGCGGCCCTGGGCGCAGAAAAGGCGCTTGGCCGCAAGGCTCACTTCCCGGTTGTTTTCCGTGAGCAGCCGGACCTTGTCGTTTTTTGTCTGCACCACCACGGCGCAGAAAATGTTCTTTTTCTCTATGAACTCAACTATGGTGCCTGTTTCCATGAGGGCAGGCATAGCAGCGGAGCGGGCCAAAGTCAATCAACCATGCAGGAACAGCCTGTCAGGCCTGCTGCGTCCGGTTTTGCAAAAACAAAGACCCGGCAGGGGGCTGCGCCGGGTCTTTTTGGCTTGTTTTTCAGTAAGGTTTGCTGCGCCTTTCAGTTCATGGATGCAAGGTAGGCCCTCAAATTGCGTTTCTGCTTTTTAAGGCCAAGCTTGTTTCGCAGGCTGTCCCTGTGGAACTCCACGGCCCGCTTGGAAATGCCCATGACCTTGGCTGCCTCCTTGCTGGAGGTGCCCATGCGCACAAGGTTTGCCACCTCTATTTCCCTGGGTGTGAGGTTGGGGTGCTTGGCCACTATCGTCCGCATGAAGGGAGCCACGATTTCCTTCAGGTTGGCTTCAATCACGCTCATGTAAACGGTCTGATCCACGGACAGGGTTGTCTCCTTCATCCGGGACACATAGGGCATTATGAGCTCCTCCACATTTGTGGCGATGCGCTGCTCAAGCTTTTTCATCTCGTCCTTGCTCTGGGAGAGCAGAATATGCAGGGCATCGTTGACCTCCTGGAGCTGGCGGGATTTTATTTCAAGCTCCTGATCCTTTTCGCCCAGAACCCTGGTGGCGTTTTTAAGGTCGGTTATATCCTTTGCAGATGTCACAAGGTGGGGCATGTGGTGAATGGAGATGACCTCCGCCGAGTACAGGCAGGTCCTTTCCTGCCCCTTGAAACTGGCCTTTATCTCAAGATTTTTCAGGCGGCCCTCTTTTTTGAGGAGGTCCACAATGCGCTGTCTTTGTTTGACATCCTTCCAAAGCCCCAGTTGCGTGCTGGTTTTGCCTATCACATCGCCAAGCCTGAAGCCTGTTATGTCCAAAAAGGCCTGGTTGACCTCAACATAGCGGCCTTCCTCCATTGTGCTCAAGGCCATGGGGTCCGGGCTTGCCATGAAGGCCTTGTGAAACTTTTCCTCGGAAAGGGCCAGGGCCTGCTCCGTGTTTTTCCGGTTTGTCAGCTCCTCCTCCAGGCGGGCCTTTGTCCGCTCCAGTTCCTGGGTGCGGATGGCCACGGTCTGCTCCAGCAGGTCCTCTGCACTCAAGCCCTTTGGCTTTACAGCTTTCTGGATTTCTTTTTTTGCCATTATCAATACCTTTTTTTGTGGTTACAAACGCCGGGAAAAGATGCCAATTGCAAAAGGCCCCTGACCGGGCTGACCGGCAACCGTGGTTGCTTTTGTTTGGGGCCGGTTTGGAACCTTTAACTTACTGTTTGCGCTGCCTGCCTGAACAGCGCTCCTGTGGCCCGGCCTGTTGCCGGGCGGGCAGAATTTATTCACACTTTAACGGCCGAAATAACACCTGTCAAAGTAAAAAACAAAAAATATCAGGGCATGGAGCCAAATTGCCATATTTTTTCCAGTTTTACTTATGCTTTTCAACAGGTATGAAAATTGTCATGCTAACTGTTATTAAATATAATCAGGTATTTAATATAGGATAAGCTTAAAATGACAGGGCTGATAAAATGGCAGGAACTGTCTTGCCCGGCGAAATTTTGCTGGCAGAAGGGCTTTGATCACAGGCGGGCGGAACACTTTTTTGTTGGGATGGCGCCAGCCGTCGGCCAGCGCCATCCCAACAATTTTTTTGCAGGTTTGCTTTGCAGCCCGGCAAAAAACTTGCCCGGCTTATTTGGCTGCCATGCGAAGGGCCGCATCCAGGCGGATTGTTTCGCCGTTAATCATGGCGTTTTCAATTATGTGCATTGCCAGGGCCGCGTATTCGGAAGGGTTGCCCAGGCGCTTGGGGAAGGGCATCATCTCCGCAAGCGACTGCTGTGCCTTTTCCGGCAGGCCCATGAGCATGGGGGTCATAAAAAGGCCCGGCGCTATGCAGACAACCCTTATGCCGTAATCTGCAAACTCCCTTGCCGCAGGCAGGGTTAGGCCCGCCACCGCAGCCTTGGAAGCCGCGTAGGCTGCCTGGCCTATCTGGCCCTCAAAGGCGGCAACCGAGGCTGTGTTTATCACCACGCCCTTTTCGCCGTCTGCATTGGGGGCGTTTTCCATCATTTTAACCGCTGCAAGGCGCATTATGTTGAATGTGCCGCTCAAATTGATGGCAACCACCTTTTCAAACCTGTCCAAAGGCAGGGGGCCTTTTTTGCCCACTATCTTGCCCGGTGTTGCCACGCCCGCGCAGTTTATGGCCACATGAAGCGAGCCAAAGGCCTTCACCGTGCTTTCAATGGCGCTGGCCACAGCTTCCTCGCTTGTAATATCAATGGCAAAGAACCTGGCGGAATCGCCAAGCTCCTGGGCAAGGGCCTTGCCCCGCTCCTGGTCCATGTCAAAAATTGCAACCTTGGCCCCTGTTGCCACCAAAGCCCTGGCAGTCGCCTCTCCAAGGCCCGATGCCCCTCCTGTAACAAGCGCCACGCAACCGGCAATCTTCATGAAAAAATCTCCTTGCGTTTAAAATATGGTTGATGATGTGGAGCAAAAAAGCTGTGCCTTTTTGTTCGATGATTGTCTGATATGCAAAATTTGCATCTGTTGATTTACGCTTGATTGAGCAAAGACTTTTGCTTCTTAATTCACGCTCCCCGCAAAATTATTTTCAGTTCACATTTTTTTCAGAACCCGGTTCTCAAACGCTTTCCCGCACCTTTTTCACCACGGATTCCACGAGGTTTTTGATTTCCTCCAGGCGGTTTTGGGAAAGGGCTTCAAAGCGCAGCACCAGCACGGGCTGGGTATTGGAGGCCCGCACCAGGCCCCAGCCGTCTCCAAAGAGCACCCGCACGCCGTCAATGTCTATTACGGCAAATCGCTCGCGGAAGTATTGGGTGACTTTTTCCACCACTGCGAATTTCTTTTCTTCCGGGCAGTCCACGCGCATTTCCGGTGTGGAAAAGGTTTTGGGCACATCCTTTAATAGTGCTGAAACGGGGGCAGATGAGGCCGCAACGATTTCCATCAGGCGGCAGGCTGCATAGGTGGCATCATCAAAGCCAAGGAAACGGTCTGCAAAAAATATGTGCCCGCTCATTTCGCCTGCAAGCTCGGCCTTTTCATCCTTCATTTTCTGTTTGATGAGGCTGTGGCCGGTTTTCCACATCACGGCCTTGCCGCCGCGGGCTGCAATGTCATCGTAAAGGGTCTGGGAGCATTTGACCTCGGATATTATTGTGGCTCCGGGCTTGCGGGAGAGGATTTCCCTGGAAAAAATTATCATGAGCTGATCGCCGTAGATCATGGTTCCGTTTTCATCCACAGCGCCTATGCGGTCCCCGTCCCCGTCAAAGCCTATGCCCAGATCAAGACCCTTTTCCTTTACAAGGGCGATGAGGTCCTTCATGTTTTTGGCCACAGTGGGGTCCGGCGAATGGTTGGGGAAGGTGCCGTCCATGTCGCAGTAGATGTCGAAAACCTCGCAGCCCAGGGCCTTGAAAATGGGCACAGCAACAGGCCCGGCAGTGCCGTTGCCCGCATCCACGCCTATTTTGAGCGGCCTTTTTATGGAGATGTTTTCTGTTACGAATTTGAAGTAGGCGGGGTTCACGGTCTCCTGAAAGAGGGCTCCCCTGCCTTCCACAAAGTCCTTTTTTTCGATGAGGGCGCGGATGTCCTGAATCTGGCTTCCGTGCAGGGAGTTTGTGCTGTCATTGACCTTGAAGCCGTTGTATTCCGGCGGGTTGTGGCTGGCTGTGACCATGACCCCGCCGTCAGCTTCAAGGTGATGGATGGAAAAGTAGAAAACCGGGGTGGGAACAACGCCTATGTCCACCACATCCAGCCCGCAGTCGCGGAGACCGGCAATGACCCTGGCGGAGCATTCGGGCGAGGACAGGCGGCAGTCGCGGCCCACGGTAACGCGCCGTCTGCCTTTGCGGAACAGGTAGGTCCCTGCGCCCTTGCCGATGAGAAAGGCATCTTCGGTTGTAAGATCCTTGTTGATGATGCCCCGGATATCGTACTCCCGGAAAATGTGGGCCTTCATGGAAGCCTCCCTTTTTGGAGTGAAGTTTCTGAACTGAAAAAATCTGCCGGGCTGTTTTTGTCCTGAAAAACTTACCAGGCCCGGCCTGCCAGCACGCCTGCGCCAAGCAGCAGGCAGTAGGGGGCAAACATCCACAGGCCCCCGCGCCGGACCACCTTCAAAAGCAGAGTAAGGGCCAGCCAGCCGGTGACAGCAGCCATAAAAGCGCCGGCAAGAAGGGCCGGAAGCTGGGCCGTGCCTGGGGCCTGGGCGTCCAGAACCTCCAGCAGCAGTGCGCCCATCACGGCTGGCAGGGAAAGGACAAAGCTGTATCTGGCGGCCGTTTCCCGCGTAAGGCCGCAAAAGAGCCCCGTTGCAATGGTCGCCCCGGAGCGGGATATGCCCGGCAGCACGGCCAGACCCTGGGCCGTGCCGATGACAAGGGCCTGCCACAGGCGCATTGCTGCTGGCTCGTCCTTTCCCTGGCGGGCAAACTTTGTGGCAAGCAGAATCAGGCCTGTCACCATAAGCAGGGCTGCCACCAGGGGCACGGAGGCGTAAATGCTTTCTGCATGGCGGTGTATGGCAAGGCCGATTATTGCCGTGGGCACGCTGCCCACGATTATCCACAGTGCAAGGGCGGCTCCAGGGTCCTGGGAAAGGGGTGTTTCAACCCGGCCCGGAACAAGGCGGGGCAGAAGCCGGAAAAAACCGGAAAAGGCTGCGGCTATTTCCCGGAAGAACACGACAAATATGGCTGCAAGGGTTCCCATGTGAACAGCCACGCCGAACATCAGTTCCGGCTCGGTCATGCCAAGGTAGTTCTGCACAAGAACAAGGTGGCCTGATGAGCTGACGGGCAGAAACTCCGTCAGACCCTGGAGCAGGCCCAAAATCAGGGCGTCTGATGTGGTCAAGAAATTCCTCTTTGTTTTTGGGTTTGCCGGGATGCAGTTTGCAGCCAAAGGTTAATTTTTGAGCAAAACAGGACAAAGACATTCATAGCACAAGGAGCTTTTTTTTCAAGAGCAGCGGAAAGGGCACAGCCGGACAAACCTTTCTGCGGTCCGGGTTGGGCCTTTCAGCCCAGGACGGGCACTTTCTTTGGCCGACAAGGGTGCGGCCGGGAGTGTGGCCGGGAGTTGTTAAGAAGATACACATCTGCCATAATGCCCAAGGGGTTGCGGGTCAGGTCTGCGCTTATTTCAGGGCCGGGAGGAATTGAATGCTGGCAAAGGTTTGCAGCGGGGCAGTCATCGGAATCGAGGCGGTTCCTGTTGAGGTTGAGGTGGATATCCGCACGGGCCTTCCTTTTTTTTCCACAGTGGGTCTTGCCGAAACCTCGGTCAAGGAGAGCAAGGAGAGGGTAAAGGCTGCATTGATAAATTCCGGTTACATGGTTCCCAATGACCGAATCACCGTCAATCTGGCTCCGGCGGACATAAAAAAGGAGGGCACGGGCTTTGATCTGCCTATGGCGCTGGGCATCCTTGCAGCTATGGAGATCATTGTTGATGCACCGCTGGACCGCTTCCTTGTTGTGGGGGAGCTTTCGCTCGATGGCCGCATAAAGCCGGTTCATGGAACCCTGCCCCTTGCCATTGCAGCAAAAAAAGCAGGTTTTGAAGGCGTTATCGTTCCGGCGGACAATGCAGCGGAAGCAGGGGTGGTGGAGGGGGTAAAGGTTCTTGGGGCGGCTCATCTTGCCGATGTGGTGAATTTTTTTATCGGCGAGGTGGAGATTCCCGCTACAACGGTGGACCTTGACGCGCTTTTTGCTTCAGCCCGCCACGCCTCAACAGCGGACTTTTCCGAGGTTCACGGCCAGGAGTATGTTAAAAGGGCCCTGGAAGTGGCCTGTGCAGGCGGACACAATGTGCTTATGCTGGGCCCTCCCGGTTCAGGCAAGACCATGCTTGCCAAAAGGCTTCCCACCATACTGCCGCCCCTTTCCTTTGAAGAGGCTTTGGACACCACGGCGGTATATTCCGTTGCAGGCCTTTTAAAAAAAGGCCAGGCCCTTGTAACCCAGAGGCCTTTCCGCGCTCCCCACCACACAGTGAGCGATGCAGGTCTTATCGGAGGGGGCCGCATTCCCAGGCCCGGCGAGGTTAGCCTTGCCCACAACGGGGTTTTGTTTCTGGATGAACTGCCTGAATTCAAAAAGCAGGTGCTTGAGGTTTTGCGCCAGCCGATGGAGGATGGCGTTGTGACCATCTCCCGTGCGGCCGTATCCATGACCTATCCGGCGGACTTCATGCTTGTGGCTGCCATGAACCCATGTCCCTGCGGACATCTGGGAGATACCCGGCATGAGTGCCGCTGCGGCGAGCGCCTTGTTCGCCAGTACCGCTCACGGATTTCAGGGCCCCTGCTGGACCGGCTGGACATCCATGTGGAGGTTCCGGCCGTTGCCTACAAGGATCTGGCCTCAACTTCCAAAGCCGAGCCTTCGGCAGAACTGCGCCAAAGGGTTGCAAAGGCCCGCAGCACTCAACATGAGAGGTTTGCCCGGCTGCATATCCACACCAACGCTGCAATGCAGAACCGCCATGTAAAAAAGTTCTGCGAGGTGGATGCAGCATCAACGCGCCTTCTTGAGGCTGCGGTGGACAAGCTGGGCCTTTCGGCCAGGGCCTACAACCGGGTGCTCAAAATCGCCCGCACAATTGCAGACCTTGCCGGAGAGGCCAATATCCGGGCTTCCCACATATCCGAGGCAATTCAGTACCGCACCCTTGACCGGGCTGCCTAACCCGAATAATTCATGAAAAATTTTGCCTATAAGAAAGTATAAAATATTTACAGATAATTATAGATAGATAAGTGCATTTTTGAGGCCGGGCCGAAAATACAGTCTGCTTTTGATGCCAAAGTTGTTTAAGCGGTAAAATTTTTCACCCTGCGGGCGAGAAAAGATTTGCGCACTGGCTGCGTTATCGGGGACTCGACATACTTTCAGTATGTCGAAAGCCCCTCTAGCCTTGCCAGTACACAAATCAAGCTCGTGAATTATCCGGGCTGCCTAAACATTCTCCAAAAACAAGGCCCCTTTCCCTGCCCGGTTGCGCGGCGGAAAAGGGGCCATCTATTGGCAGCAGGTACTGTCAGAGGAAGGCGCTTACGATGCCTTTTGCTTGTACTCGTAGGCTGCGCGAATGAATTCCCGGAAAAGGGGATGGGGGGCCATGGGCCTGGACTTGAATTCCGGGTGGAACTGGCAGCCCAGAAACCAGGGATGGTCCTTTATTTCCACAATTTCCACCAATTCATCATCCGGGCTTGTGCCGGAAATGATAAGGCCGCTGTCCTCAAGGGCCTTGCGGTACTTGTTGTTGAACTCGTAACGGTGGCGGTGCCTTTCGGAAATCAGCTCCTCTCCATAAGCTTTTCTGGCAAAGGTGTTCGGGGCCAAAACGCAGGGATAAGCCCCCAGGCGCATGGTGCCGCCCTTGTCGCTCTGGCTGTCGCGTTTGTGGACAATGCCCGTCTTTGCGTCCAGCCATTCCCGCATGAGGTAGATGACCGGATCTGCCGCATTTTCGTCAAACTCTGTGCTGTTTGCTCCGGCAATGCCTGCAACATGCCGGGCAAACTCAATGACCGCGACCTGCATCCCTAAACATATCCCGAAAAACGGCACCTTGTTTTCCCTGGCAAAGGCAACGGAGCAGATTTTTCCGTCCACCCCCCTTGAGCCGAAACCGCCTGGCACAAGAACGCCGTGGATATTTGAGAGGGCCTCCTGGCAGGTGTTTGAGCTTATGGTTTCCGAATCCACAAAGGCAAGGTTAACCTTCACATTGTTGGCGATTCCGCCGTGCACAAGGGCTTCATTCAAGCTTTTGTAGGATTCCTTCAACTCAACATACTTGCCCACAATGGCTATGGTGACTTCATCCTTGGGGTTTCTTATGCGTTCAAGAAGTTTTGACCATTGGTCCAGCCGGGGCGCGCCTGTCCAGATGTTGAGGTGCTCCAGAATCTTGTCGTCCAGGCCCTCGGCGTGGAACATGAGGGGCACTTCGTAGATGCAGTCAACATCCTTGGCGGTTATCACCTCTTCTTTGGTAACATTGCAGAACAGGGCGATTTTTCTTTTTATGTCATCAGACAAAAACTGGTTGGTCCGGCATAAAAGGAAGTTGGGCTGAATGCCTATGCCGCGCAGCTCCTTCACGGAATGTTGGGTGGGCTTGGTTTTAAGCTCTCCGGCCGTGGCAATGTAGGGCACATAGGAAAGGTGGATGTAAAGCACATTCTCCTTTCCGGCATCTGTGCGGAACTGGCGGATGGCTTCCAGAAAGGGCAGGCTTTCAATGTCGCCTATGGTGCCGCCTATTTCGATTATCGCCACATCGCATTTGTTCTCCTGCAGGCGGATGGCGTTTTTGATTTCATCTGTGATGTGGGGGATGACCTGGACCGTGCCGCCCAGGTATTTTCCCTGGCGCTCCTTGGTTATAACCGAGTGGTAGATTTTGCCGGTGGTGAAGTTGTTGTCCTTGCCCAGGCGCACATTTGCAAATCGCTCGTAATGGCCCAGATCCAGGTCTGTTTCAGCTCCGTCATCGGTGACAAAGACCTCGCCGTGCTGAAAGGGGTTCATGGTGCCGGGATCCACATTGATGTAAGGGTCGAGCTTCTGGAAGCTTACGGTAAGACCGCGGCTTTCCAGCAGTGCGCCGATGGCCGCTGATGCCAGGCCCTTGCCCAGCGAGGACAAAACGCCGCCTGTCACAAAGATGTACTTGGTGGGGGTCGCCATAGGGGTTCCTTAATTTGGCCAGGGCTAAAAAGCAAAACAGCCTGGATTCTTGAGCCTGAATTCTTAAAAAGAAGGCGGGGCGCTTTCATTGCAAATCGCGCCGATTTTGCGGTCAGGGGCAGGGCATGGAAAGGCCGGTTTTATGTCGCAAAAGCTTTTTGTTAAGCGGGAAAAAGAGCCTTGCAGTCATTGCCGGTCGCAACACAGCAGCCCCGTGACCATGGGAGTTCTTTTTAACGCGAATCCTTTTTTCTGTCAACCGGTCTTGTTTTATCCGGAACAAGTTTGGCACAGATTCTTCCGGTAAGAGTGGTTTAACAGCCAGAACTTTCCCTCTGGCTTGAATGGTAATTAATTTGGGCAGTCATGATGCAGGGAAAGGAGTTTTCCCCTTTCAACAACAAGCGTGCCGGTCGGTTCCAGGGGGACAATGCCTTTCCCCCTTCAACCACAAACGCACAGGGCGGCACAATGGAGCCGTGGGCAAGGCGCTGGTTGTTTTTCTTCTCAACCACAAGCGAACAGGGCGATTCCAGGGAGGCGCGGGCTTTTTCCCCTTCAACCACAAACGCACAGGTCGGCTCCAGGGGGACAATGCCTTCCCCCCTTCAACAACAAGCGAACAGGGCGGCTCCAGGGAGCCGTGGGCAAGGCGCACAAGCGAGGAATGAGGGAGTGTACATTAAGTACATGACCGAAATTCCGAGGCGCAGTGCAACACAGCCCACGGCTTCCTGGGGCCGCCCCTCTTATAACAAGGGTTTGCTGTATATGGCCTTCCCATCCCCCCTGTCGTAAAAATCCTCCAGCACAGTTTCCAGCCTGTATCCGCAGCCTTCGTAAAAGGCCCTTGTGCTGGCGTACTGGGCGCGTTGGGAGGTATCCGCGTAAACCCTTGTGCCGCCTGCCTGCTTTATCTTTTTTTCTGTTTCCAGAAGCAGCCTGCGGCCCAGGCCCCGGCCCTGAAACTCCGGGTGAATGGCAATCCAGTAAAGGTCGTGGCTGGAGATTGTGCCGGGTATGCGCCCGAAGCAGGAGTAGCCCACAAGCCGGCCGTAGTGCTCGGCCATAACAAAATGGTAGCCGCTGGCATCCCCCTTTGCCAATCGCTCGTCCACAAGCTCTTTGGCAACATCCACTTCCTCATCGGAAAAAAAGCCTGTTATCCTCACAAGCCGGTGCACCTTGCCCGAATCTTCGGGCCTAACCTCGTAGCGGAAGCTCACCCCGTGGATTCTTTCGCCCTTATCGCGCTTTGTGCCTGCAACGCGGGCTGTTGATTCCGAGAGCCCCCTGAAAAAGGCCAGGGCGTTTGTCCCAAGGGTTCTTATGTTGTAGCCGCCCTCCTGCACCACCACCAGGGGAAGGCCTAAAGCGCCTATGCGCCTGCCGTTTTCCTCAAAGTCTTTGGCTGTGAGCAGCCAGGTGCCGGAGGGGTCCCCCTTGGCTGTGTCCAGGCCCAGCGCCACCACAAGAAACTGGGGGGCGAAAATCTCTATGCGGCCTAAAGCCTTGTCCAGGGCTTCCCTGTAGGTCTTGCCATCCACCTTTTCGGGCAGGGGCAGGTTGAAGTTGAAGCCCTCGCCGTCACCTTCGCCCTGCTCCTCCTGGGCAAAGCCCGAAAAATAGGGATAGGCAAAAGAAGGGTGCCCGTGGATGGACACGGTTAGAACATCGGCGCGGTTGTAGAAGATTTCCTGCTGCCCGTTGCCGTGGTGATAGTCAATGTCCAGAATTGCCACCTTGCCGTAGGAGGAAAGGGCCTGGGCAACAATGGCGTTGTTGTTGAGGTAGCAAAATCCGCCAAAGGCTTGCTTTTCTGCGTGGTGGCCCGGCGGCCGCACCAGGGCATAGGCTATTCTGTGGCCCTTGAGCACCGCGTGGGCTGCCGTGAGGGCTGCATCCGCGCCGCTTCTGGCTGCTGGCCAGGCGTTTTTGCTGATGGGCGTGAAAGTGTCTATGCAGTAGTATCCGGCAAGAACAGAAGGCTCCTTGGGCAGCCGGGCCTTGTTGCGGATTGGGAAGATGTAGGGATAAAGGGATTTGCCCTCCGGCATGGTCTGGCAGGCCTTGCGAAGGTAGCGGGTGAAAACCGGGTCATGCACCGCGTTGATGGCCTTGTCCGGGAAGGAGCGAACGGGCGTTTGCGCAAAAAGGCCCGAAGAATCGAGCTCTTTTTTGATGACGCTCACCCGCACGGGCGATTCCACATAGCCTCGCTCGTGAACATGGTGGATCTGGTGATGCTCGTTTATGACAAGGACTATCTGCTCTCTGGAAGTGACCTCCACAACCGGACGGCTGGCTTCGGGCTTTACATAGCGGAAGTTCCGCAGGCGCACAGGGTCGTCTGCAAATGATTCCACAACCATCTCAACATATTCCGGCGGGCATATTCCTGCGTACTTCCTCTCAAGTATGGCCCGCACCACCTTGCGGGCAAAGCTTTTGCGCAGGGGGTTCTTCTCCTTCAGGGCATCGTAAACAAGATGCGGCATACAGGTGTCGCCCGGCTTTACAGGGGCTTCGTATTGGGTGTTCACAATGGGCCTTGCCCCATAGCGCTCGTAAAAACGCAGCCGGGAGCGGTTTTCCTTTAGGAGCGCCTCATCCGGGCAGGCAATGCGGTCATCTGGCAGACATTCAAAGAAAAGGCCCTTGGCGTTCAAGGCCACGGTTTCGCTGCGAACCCTGTCGTACAGAGCACCGCCTATGCCGCCCCCGGCCTTGCCGGAGAGGGTGGCAATCCAGTCCAGAAAAACAAAGCCTATTTCCGGCTCGTGCAGCAGCAGGGCAAAGCCGACAACCTTGCCCTGGAGGGATTCCGCCACAAGCAGCAGGGAGCGGAAGCGCTGCTTGAAGGGGTTTCTCAACTTGGGGCCTATCTGGGCGATCTCGTTTTCGTCCGCTGCCGGAAAGCGGGTTTTTATTATCTGCTGAATCTGCCCCAAAGTCTGCCTGTTGACCGGGAGCACATCATCGTAAATCCGGCGGATGCGAATCATGGCGCAATTTCCTGGGCCAGGGGGTTTAAGGCGTTTTTGCAGATGGCTGCCACAGCCTGCTCAAAGGGAATCTTTGCCTGCGCCAACGCTGCGGCAAAGCCTGCATCCGGCGAGAGGCAGGGGTTGGTGTTTATTTCAAGGATAAAGGGCCGACCCTTTTCATCCACTCTAAAGTCCACCCGCGCATAACCGGCCAGGTTGAATGCCTGCCAGCA
>Ga0351962_1052_pt1 | contig 32814 bp, 38 predicted proteins | sample TotcelT113001N13_FD_205805 | JGI IMG/M metagenome (GOLD analysis project Ga0351962, IMG submission 205805) | Enriched cells from coal bed in the Powder River Basin, Montana, United States - Total cells T11 rep3 HSBNCT.T11.300.1.N13 ...
GCATCATCAAATCTTCCCTATGGCATCGCCCTTCTACTCGCATACGGTATTGGACACTGCGCTGTACTTGTGGCTGCCGGTACATTTACGGAAGTGGTACAGCACTATCTAGACTGGAACGAGAGATCTGTCGGTGCCAGAGCAGTAAAGAAGGTGTGCGGGGTTCTTGTAATGCTCGGAGGCATCTGGCTTATATTTACTGCGTCGTAAACCACCTAAGAAAAATGTTGGGATCAAATGCCTGCTGACCCCGGGCATTTGATATATAAGGAGGATCAAATGAAGAAAGTCATTGTTGAATGGTACCGATATGAAAAGGAAGGCAATACCTGTTGTAGGTGCGGCGTTAGTACAGAGGTTGTTCGAAGGGTTGTTGACGAATTCAAGGCTCGAAATGCAGATATAGAAGTTGAATTGAAAGAGAATTCCTTAGGAGAAGACATGATTGACATGTCAAACACGGTGAAGATCAATGGCAGGGACATCATGGATATTTTGGGAGAAAAACAGAGGGTTTTGACAGCCTGTCCTTCATGTACAGACCTCATTGGCAAAGAGACAGATTGTAATTCTTATTTCTATAAAGGCAAGATCTACGACAGCCTTCCAGACGAAATGATTAAAGAGGCTCTTTATCGGGAGGCCTATGGTGAAAAATCTGCACCCAGTGAACAAAATTGAGATATGAGCCTTAGTCCTGAAAGACGCCTTGCCGTTACATTCCTTGTAACCGTCCTCATCCTTGCCTGTGAGGCGATTGGCGGATACTTGAGTAACAGCCTTGCTTTGTTGAGTGATGCCGGGCACATGGTCACTGATGCCCTGGCTATAGCCCTGGGCCTTGTAGCTGCCCGTATCAGTAAGAGGCCGTCAGACAAAAACGCCACTTTCGGTTACCAGCGGGTCGGTCTCCTGGCGGCGCTGATCAACGGCGCAAGCCTTCTGGTTATTGCCCTTTTAATTTTTTATGAATCATATGAACGGCTTATCTCACCAACGAGGATCGACATCCCCCTCATGTTGGGGATTGCCTTCCTTGGCCTCGTGGGCAATCTGGTAATGGCCTTCATCCTCGGCCATAACCACGAAGACCTTAACCTCAAAAGCGTGTGGCTCCACGTCCTCGGCGATACTCTTTCTTCGGTAGGGGTCATCATATCGGGTATTGTCATCTATTTCACGGGTTGGACTTATGCGGACCCCATTGCAAGCGTTCTTATCGGTGGCATTATTATCTGGGGCGGTATTCGATTGGTTCGAGACACAGCCTCTATCTTTCTTAACCTAACCCCTAAGGGCTTCGGTGTGGAGAAATTGGTCAAAAACATTACGAACATGCCCGACGTCATAGATGTCCATGACGTTCACCTCTGGCCCGTAGCCCATAGCAACATTGCTTTTTCCGCCCACATATTGGTTGAAGACAAGACCCTGAAAGAGGTAGAGACAACAAAGAGGAACATCGAGGAGATGTTACGAGAAAATGGAGTCGACCACAGCACCTTGCAGATCGAATGCAGTTGCGTGGACTGCGACAACAGCCTTTACTGCCAGATTAACCATAATGAAAGTGGCGAAGAGCATAATCGCTAAGCGCCTGTCCCTGCCATACCGGTAAATCTTGCAATGCTGCAGACAAAACCGTGGTCGATCGCGAACTTGACAGGATATACAGTGCGGCGAACCATGCCGTAAAAATCGGCATAAAAGTCAGCGCAGACCATGGGCTTACGTACAAGAATATTATGCCTATTTTATATACCAGAGCATTGCAGGAGAGATCCTTGCCATCAAGAAGGGGAAGCTTGCATTGTTGCGGAAATAATAATAAGGAGGAAGCACCATGACTGACAAGACATTTGATTTCATAGGCGGAGGAAGAATCACCAGGACACCCCTTGAGGGACTTGCAAGAGCAGGCAAAATGCCAGCGAAAATAGTTGTTGCCGATAAGAGTGCAGAAGCCCTGTGGAGGATGTAATGAAAACACTAAAAAGCAATTTTTGTTTAGTAATTACCTTGTTGCTATCCATAATGGTTTTCCCTAATCTCCAAGTGCTTGCGTTTCAGAATGAGCCTGACAACTTCAGGGGAATCACATGGGGAGCGGATATAAAAGACATACCGGATATGGTTTTGAAAACAGATGTTGAAAACAGAAAATATTATGCAAGGAAAGATGACAAACTGAAAATCGGCAGTGCTGAACTAGATACCTTGTATTATGTGTTTACTAACGATAAATTTTCTTCAGTGCTGATCGAATTTCACTCTTTATCGAATGCCAAGGCACTAAAAGAAGCGCTTTTTGAGCAACATGGGCCGGGTTATCGCACGAAAACGGTAACGGAAATATATGTATGGACAGGAACGACGGTTGGTATTGCTTTCGAATATAACCACATCATGGGGAGGGGCGAAATTCGATACTTTTTCTTACCCATGTTGAATGAAGAAAGACTTGGATAATTGGGGAGAGGTTTACCATAAAGAGCCAACAGAGGAGAGGCTCGTCTTGATTAAATTCTTTGTTATGGCAAACGTTACGGCTTTAATTTTTTGCTAAGAGTTCTCCTGCCAGTTGAAGTAGCAGATGTCAATTTTTCCTGATCGACCCCGATACTTCTCATAATCCAGCGCTCTGCATTTCGCTTCATTTCCTCAATTTGTGCTGCCTCATGCTTTAGCCCAAGACCACAAAAGATGGAAATGCCCGCGTCAAGGCACCGGTGGGCCTCTTCATGCATGCCTATTTTTGCATAGGCCAGGCCCATGTTGGCAAGCGCATTGCCCTCGCCGAGCACATACCCGATCCGGTGATGTATCTCAAGCTGTTTCTTGTAGAAGTCAATGGCCTTGGCGTGCTCACCAAGCGAAGCACAGGCGACACCAATATTGCCAAGCGCATTACCTTCAGTTCGATCATCAGTTGTTTGGCGGGTTATCTCCAATTGCTTTTTGTAGAAGCCAATTGCCCGACTATACTCGCCAAGATATACATATGCGAGGCCTAAGTTGCCGAGCGCATTACCCTCACCCCTTGGATCGCTCGTCAAACGGCTGATCTCCAGTTGCTTCTCATAGAAACTGATGGCTTTTGTGTGCTCGCTACGATCGGCACTGGCTATACCCATGTTTCCCAGAACTTTAGCCTGGCCCCATGCATCCCCAATCTGACGGTAGAGTTCCAGGCTTTTCGCGTAGAAAACCATAGCCTTGTCATAATCACCCATCCGAAGAGTAACATCACCCATGCTTCCCAACGCCTTGCCCTGGCCCCATGCATCCCCGACCCTGTGGTATATTTCAAGGGTTTTCTCGTAGAAGCCGAGAGCTTTTTCATACTCTCCCAGCCTGATATATACGTTACCAAGGCTAGCGTAAACCCACGCCCGAGAGGGCTCCTGCAGGCTGGCTTGATTCTTTGCAAGGATTCCCAGCATTGACTCCAGGTTGGTTACCAGTCCGAGGTTATTCATGTTGATAAGATTTGTTGTAACGAGAAACCGGAAGGCGCCTTCATAATCTTTGCTGGCAACACATTGCTGAAATGGCTGAATGAGGTGTTCCAGGAATTCTGGAAGTAACACTCTTGTCCTTCCTGTCTGTTGTGTCTGGATCATGGCCTGCCACAGACCATCTATTTCAGTAATAAGCATGTCCGGATTGGCGCTGTGTTCTTGAGCGAAATGCAGGAAGTGCATACAGAGGCTTTCTCTGTACCGAAGCTCCCGTATCTCGTCCGTTTTTACCATAGCCGAAGAAAGCTGCCGCAAAAGTGGATGCATGCTGTAGCGGGAGGTTTTCTGGTCATACTCAAGAAGTGAACGCTGATGAAGATCTTTTGCAGTTACTTGATCTATTTCACTAAGACCTGCGGTCTGCGCCAGGGTAAAGGAAGTAAAACCTGACTCAGAACAGATGCTAGCCGCCTCAAAAAGTGCTATGTAGTGTGCGCCGTGAGGAGTGGTTCTGAGCTGCCCCAGGCTTAATTCTACAGAGGCAGCAACGGCCTTGTCTTCGTTGTCTTTCAGTTTTAGCTCCTTGATTTTCCCCTGGATCTGACTGACATAATTAGAGAAGCTGAGATCAGGGACGGCCTCCAGATGGTGAGTTGCAATCTGAAGGGCCAGGGGCAGCCCGTCAAGAATCTCTATGATCCTTTTTATTCCGGAAGGGTCCTGGGCAACCCGGTCTTTGCCCAATACCTCGGCAAGGAGCTTTATACCTTCATCACCCGAAAGGCCATCGAGTTCTTTGATGGCTATGCGAGAAATTACACTGAAGGCTTTTTTTTGTGCTGTCGTAACAAGGACCGAGCAATCTGGCCTGATGATATCTGTAGCTTCATTTGGGTTGTAGATTATCAAAAGGGCGTCCTTCTGACTGAGGTGTCTCAGGATTTCATTTTTTGCCTTTTCATTGTCGAAAAGAGGAACAATTTCTGCTTCGGGGTGAAGCTCCTTCAAAATTCTCTGCGCCTCTTGTTGCCAAGCACTGCCTTTGAGCGAGGCCCAGAAGACACCGGCAGGATATGCAGCCCTATAACGGTTTGCGTACACCCGGGCAAGCTCTGTTTTCCCGATGCCGCCAGCGCCAGTTATAGCGCCTACTTTCCGGTTTACTATTATTTGGTGAAGCTCTTCAAGGTCTCTCTCCCTGCCAACGAATGCCTTCATGGGTTCACCAGCCATGAAGGGGGCCAAGGCTGTCGTCTTCTGCGCTGACATGGTTAACCTCTTGGAAAAACACAAATACTGTTGATTCGGTTAAATGGCGGCTACCTAGCCACCAGCACCACCACCTCATCAGTATCCTTTGTACGAAAGACGAATCTCATCACCATCATTGACTTTATTTGTCAGGCGCTCCTCTTCGTCTATGCTCTGCCTGTTAACCTCTACCTGAACATTCGGGCTGAGCCGTGACCCAAGAAAGATGGTGTCCCTTATGGCCGGGACAATGCTGATGAGGTCGTTGATGCACTCGCCTGTCGTCTCGCCATCGACCTCAAATCCTTCCTTGCCTTTGGCGAGGCGTTTTAAATTTGGTGAAAGCCACAAAATTACGCTCATACTGAATGCATCTCCCTTCGTTAAACATTCATGCAATCAGATTGTTTCTTTCTGGCCCACAACATTTAACCTGCTGTGTCTTACTTTTCTGCGCAGCCTTTTTCTTTTTTCTCAAAGAATAATCGAAACTCTTTCAGCAGTGCTTCTTCATATTCGAACTGAGCGCTGGAAGGGATGTAATTATATTCTGATAATCGTTTTACCAGCTCTCCCGCGATAGACCAATGGGGCTTTTTTCCTTTCTGGTATGCTTCCTCGAAGATTTTGTCTAATCCCTTTACTCTAACCTGAATGCCGTCGGGAAACGTGAGTAGGCGATAGGCATCAATTCCCGGTACGTTGCATGGACAGCACATTCCCAGATCTATTTTTACTGACATTCTTTAGCTCCTTGGTATCATTGCTTCGTGGTCTCTCACCGACAGACCTTGTTTACCGATCAGGTACCTCCGAAAATGGGAATACCCCCACGAAGTGAAACTTCACCTGCGAAGCCAACTGCCACTTTGTCTCCATCCACAATAACAGGGACCTGTATCTTTCCGCCGGAGTATTTAAGCATTTCCTCAAACTTGTCCGGATCTTCCTCTACATTAATATAGATGGCCTTATCACCATAGGCTTCACGAGCCTGCTTGCAGAAGGGTCAGGTATCGGTGCCGTAAATAATGATCTTCCCGGTCATTGGCTTGTTCCTCCTTCAGGAGCATCTGGCGCCGCCTTTTCGCTTTTTTCCCTCTCGTGTACTTCAATAAATTCCTCGTATTCCTTCAGAAGAACATTTCTATACTCTCTTCGGACAGCCTCTGAGGTAGGTATATACGAACCCATTGCTTCCAATCCGGCAATAATTTCATCGGCGGTTTCTTTATTTACCTGTTTACCGACAGAATAAAGCTCTGCCATGATTTCATGGAGATTGACAACTGCGACCTGTGTTCCGTCAACAAACCTAAGTGTACGTCGACTAACTGTCGGCGCGTTCGGATCAACTCAGGTAACTCATCCTATCACTTGAAAAATGGACATAAAGCACTCTCCTCATTGTTTTGTAGGGCCCAGGGGACCGACTTTAAGCTCAGCCCGGACCTGCTATCAGTATACCAACCATTCGACCAAGTATCCAGCAACAATGGCAACAATGAAAACGTTTATCGCGAAAGCCAGAACGAGTTTCTTCTTGAACATGGAGCCGAGAATTATCAGTTCAGGAATGGACGCTCCTGCCCCGCCTATGATAAGGGCCAGAACCTTACCCAACCCCATACCTTTTCCTACAAGGGCAGCGCTGATGTGCATAATGGTCTCGGCCCTTTATATACATGGGTACTCTACATAGTTGCTGCAAAGGGTATAGAGAAAGAGTTGGCCCAATCCGGCAACTTTTACCACGGCTCATGGCCGCTGGGCAAACCAAGACAACACGCACAGAAATGACAAGTTACATTGCAAATAAGGGTTACATTTTTCTATTGCGTCAACAAGATCGATTATCAAGTTGACAAGATCATGCCAGCATTCTATTATTTATTTAAGCAATTGCTTAATAGGTAGAAAAATTGGAGTTGGAAAAGTTATTCAAAGCCTTATCGGATGAATCCCGCTTTAAACTGTTCAAACTTCTTTTGACTCATGACGTTTGTGTTGGAGCCTTGGCCCGTAATTTAAAGATAAGCGAAGCTGCGGTTTCACAACACCTCAGACAATTAAGAGAAGCAGGACTGGTTAGGGGTGAAAAGAGGGGGTATTGGACCCATTATATGATTGATAAAGTCATGTTAAATGAATTGGCCGAGGCCGTGAAAGATTTGACAAAGCTTGCCCCATGTCCTGAAGGGTCATGCAATAGAAAAATGAATCCAAAAACCAATTCCAGCAAAGAGGACAATACAATGTGTGGTTGGAAATGTCACCATCCGGAAAAGTTGAAAGGAAAGCCCGAGGAATGTGCTTCCAAACAGAGCGAGAAATGTTATGGATCTAAAATAAGTCATCCCCGCGTCTCAAGAACCAAGAAATAGGGGTGACCTAAAGCGTAAGGATTGATAGATATGGACAAAAATGGAATCATCCAGGCCCAGAATCTCGGCAAACGATTTGGAACCATACAAGCTGTCGATAGTTTAGATTTCTCGGTGGACGAAGGTGAGATCTTCGGTTTTCTTGGCCCAAACGGGGCAGGGAAAACTACAACCATCCGAATGCTCGTAGGATTGTTGAGACCGGACTCCGGGACAGCCTTGGTTAACGGTTACGATGTTTTAAATGAGCCTGTGCGGGCCAAAGAAAGCGTAGGAGTGGTCCCGGAAAGCTCAAACCTCTACGGTGAACTCAGTGCCATGGAGAACTTGATTTACATGGCCCAGCTCTACGATGTTCCCAAGAAGGAATGGGTGCCCCGAGGGGAGCAACTTCTCCAAGAGTTTAATCTGCTCGATCGCAAAAACGGAAAGTTTCAGGGGTTCTCCCGGGGGATGAAGCGGAGGCTTACCATCGCTGCTGCGCTGATCCATTGTCCGCGAATCCTGTTCCTTGATGAGCCCACCACCGGGTTGGACGTAATGAGCGCACGGGGGCTGCGGGCAGTTGTCAAAAACCTGAAGAAGAAGGGGGTAACAGTTTTCCTCACGACCCACCTGGTTCAGGAGGCGGAGGACCTGTGTGACCGGGTAGCCATTATCGTCAAGGGGAAGATCCGGGTCACCGATACGCCGGAGGCATTGAAGGAGAGTGTGAAAGAAACGGAGGTCCTGGAAATGAAAGTCCAACCCCTTCCTCCCTCTCTACCAAAGGATATGGAAGTGATTCAAGGAGTGGAAAAAGCGACGATAATCGAGGATAAACTTCGCCTGTACGGGCAATCCCTTCACGGTTCAATTGCCCCAATCATAAACCAACTGGATGCCAAAGGAATCACAATCTTCTCCATACATACCCTAACCCCTACGCTGGAGGATGCCTTCGTGAAACTGACCGGGGTGGATGCGGAAGTCATGCGGGTTGATAAACAGATAAAGATGGGAGGCTCAGGATGATGGGAAAAGAGATGAAAATAGCGTATTACATAGCCCGCAAAGATCTTAAGGCGTACTATCTGAAGCCGCCTTTGATCAGCTGGGGCATCATGCTCCCGATCGTGTTCATCCTGGCTTTCTATTTGAGAAATCCGGAAGGGATCTCGGAAGTCGGTCCGGGTCTGGTGGGGATGACTATGCTCTTTTCGACAACCTCCATGGCAGCCATTGTTATAAGTTTTGAGAAGCGGATTGATGCCTTGGAGCGTCTGCTCATGGCCCCTATCCATCTCCGGACGATTTTAATCGGGAAGGGGCTGGGGGCGGCTGCGTTCGGATTTGCCATGGGCTTGATCGCGCTCCTGTTGATCGTCTTTGTCTTTGGTTTGCACGTTTCTCATCCTTTCTCCCTTTTAGTTTCTCTGGTCCTTTCTTCTTTCGCTTTCGCCTTTTTGGGTATTCTGATCTCCGTTGGGGTTCGGGAAATCTTCGAGGCCATGACTCTTTCCAACTTCTTTCGTTTTCCCATGATATTTCTCTGCGGGGTCTTTTCCCCCATCGTTACCATGCCCCTTGCTCTCCAGATCATCGGTTTCTGTTTGCCACTTACGTATTCCGTCGATGCCTTGCGGCAATCCCTTCTTTCCCATGGAGGAGTTATCCACCGCTGGCTGGATATTTTAATTCTCGCCGGGTTTTGCTTGATGCTCTTCGAGATTGCCCTGATCATCTTCCGAAAGAGAACTCAAGAATCGAGTTGAGGAAAAAGCAGTGTCGCCAATACAAATGTGCAATCTCTCAATTCATACCATCAGCCAATTTAGATAAATTATTACGGCAAAAGCGAATGATGTTATCCTTGTCTGACGGAAGTCTTCACGATTCATCACAATTCCTTCATTACCCCTTCACATTGATTCTCTATAATCATATACATGCTGAGTTCAAAACCAGATTCAACAGATTTTCATGTCCCAAAAAATACAGTGCTTTTCCTTTTGTTCTTTCTATTGCTGTTTACAACAATGATGATGCCTGATGATGCCGGGGCACAATACAGGGGAAGAGACGAATATAGGGGTCCCATTTACGGTCAATTCTGTCCCGGGTCGCGTCGGGGTGGCCCCTATGGGGAAAGAAATCCCGTGGCTACCGTTGAGCAGGCTAGGCAAGTAATAGAGAAATGTTCGGCCATCAGGAACCAAGAGCTCCACGCGGGAAAGATAAAAGAGAACACGGTCTACTTTCAAGCGGAAATACTCGACCGGAATGGAGCAATGGTGGATGAAGTGATCATTCATAGGCGAAACGGGAGAGTTCGATCTATTTATGGGCCCCGTGCGGACACGCAGCATGTAAGAGGAGTCCTTGATGCAAAGCAGTAGGTTCCTCAATGGTTAGAAAACGTAACATACTTTTTGTTATTGCAGCACTCATTCTCATCCCCATCCTGCTCGGCTTAACCCCTGTCATGTTTGTTCAGAAGCTTGGGGGTTGTTGTCCTTTCAGTCAGAATAAGCTAGCCCTTAGCTGCGGCCCATGTATCTATAATTCGGTAACGTCACAGAGCGAAACAGGTAGTCTTGCCCTTGCAGCGTTGCCGTCCACCCCTTTTGTCTTTCAATCCTTAGCTATCCTCTCCGGAGAAATTATTGGTCCGGATGAAACCATCATTTCAAATCCTCTCACAGAATCACCACCTCTTCGCTGTTAATCCTTCTTTAACGTAACTCAATCAAATTAGGTCTTTTAACTCTACTGAGGGTCCGCATAAAGACCCGTTATAGAAATCGTAAAAAGAAAGGAGGTGAACAAACATGAAGAAGAACATTCTTATCGGTATGGTTGCGGTTCTAACGCTGGGGCTGGTTGCATCGACAGCAATGGCATGGGGTCCCGGATACGGACGAGGCCAGGGCTATGGCCTGCAGTATGGCTGTCCGGCTGTCTCCAATTTGACAGCGGAGCAGACCTCCAGGATCCAGGCAATCCAGCAAGCAAATTTTCAAGAGATTACACCGCTCCGGGAGCAGCTTTTTGCCAAGAGGACTGAGCTAAGAAACCTCTGGGTCACCCAGAACCCGGATCAGGCAAAGATTACAGCACTCCAGAAGGATATGCTGAATATCCGCGCGCAGCTCCAGGAGAAGTCAAACAATGCGAGATTGGAAGTCAGGGAGGTACTGACACCCGAACAACAGGCCCAAATTGCAGCGTATGGCCCTGGCATGGGCAGGATGGGTGGTCGTATGGGTCGCTGGTAACAACACAAAGTATATGGATGTGGCGGGACACCAATACCGCCGCATCCACTACTAGATACTCGGGAGGCCTCTATGGAAACGACAGGAACAAGAGAAGAAGAGACGACAATGCTTTGCCGTATTCTGGCCATGCCCGTAAAACACTGGTTATTTATCCTGGTTCTTATTCTACTTTTCCTGGCTCTGTATATGGTCGTGTTTGCGGGAGAAACGGGATCTCCCAGGTGCGACCTTCAAAGCGGGTTGGCTGCTGCCCTCAACCTTTCACAACAGCAATGTGAAGATATGCATCGCGTGGCAGACAGCTTTTACGATGACACAGCAGCCATAAGAAACAAGATTGTTGAAAAGCGTATTGAGCTGAAAAACCTCTCAAAGGTTCCGAAAGCGGATCAATACATAATCGATAAAAAAAGGACTGGAATTAAGTGCTCTAGAACAGGATCTTTGCAGAAAGGTCCATCTGGTAGAACTTGACCAGAAGAGGCATTTAACTCCAGAACAATTAAACATAATGAAAAAAACGGCCTCGAAAAAAAACTCACTTCGACCAGGAGGAAGGGAATATGGCAAAAAATAACAAGACGGTTTGTCTATTGAGATATTTATAACTGAAACATATATTAGGGTTATGAGGCGACTCAATATACAAACAAAGAGATGATAAGAACTATGAAAAAACTAGCTGAGGTAGTGCAATATAGCCCAAGCCCTGCTTCTGGGCTTGGGCTGTGCTAAAACTTACGGAGGAAACATGGAACTCATTAAAGCAGAAAATATTGGTAAAGATTATACGGTTGGGGAGGTGATGATCAGGGCATTGGATGGTGTGAGCTTCGAGATTGAGCCAGCCTCATTTGTTTCATTCGTAGGGCCGTCAGGGAGCGGGAAGACCACCCTCTTAAACCTGATCGGTTGCCTCGATAAACCGACCCAAGGCGGGCTCACCGTTGCAGGCACGGATATAATAGGCCTCGACCGCAAACAGAGCGCTTCCTTCCGGGGGGAACATATCGGTTTTATCTTTCAGGATTTCAACCTTATACCTGTCCTTACGGTATATGAAAACATCGAATATCCTCTTCTCATGGTTCAGAGCCTTCCGGCAAAGGAACGGCAAAGCAGGGTGGCTGCCGTTATCGAAGCAGTTGGGATGACTAATCAGAAAGACAAGTACCCGGACCAGATATCGGGAGGCCAGAAACAGCGTGTTGCTGTTGCTCGGGCGCTTGTGACGAAACCGAAACTTGTCCTGGCAGACGAACCAACTGCTAACCTCGACCATAAGACCGCATACATGGTGCTGGAGCTGATGAAAAAGATGAGGGACGAGTTCAAAACCACCTTTATCTTTTCGACCCATGACCAGAAAATTGTAGGAGAAGCTGAGATTATCTATACGCTTGAAGACGGACAACTGGCAGGCAGGGAAGTAAAAGGAGGCAGCCGTGCATAACCTGTTCAAAATTGCCTTCAGAAATCTTATGAGGTACAAGAGGCGGACTCTGTTTACGGCCTCCCTTGTTGCAATAGGTGTCGTCTTTGTGCTCGTCTTTGTAGGGGTGTCGGGTTCCTTCAAGAACATGATTATCGGCCAGATAACAGGTTCGATGCTCGGTGATATCCAAATACACAGAAAAGGTTATGTGGCATCCATTGAGAACCTGCCACTGACGCTCAACATGAAGCCCCAGGCTGTGGCAAAGGTGGAAAAGGCGCTGAAGGAAATGCCCGACGTAGCAGCCTATTCAGAGAGAATTAAGTTTGGGGGCATGTTCAGTACTTTTGCCGAGACAACCAACGTTAGGCTTAACGGTGTACACCCTGAAATGGAGATGAATACGGTGCCACTCCTCTCGTCAAGGATAGTAGAAGGGGAAAAGATCATCAAGAAAGGTGAGATACTCATCCCTGAGCTTCTTGCCAAAGGTATGAAAGCAAAGATGGGCGATACGGTGGTGGTGATTGCCACCAATAAGGATGGCTCGGTCAATGGCAAACAGCTCAGAGTAGGGGGCATACTTGAAAGCGCTACCGGTCCGGGTGGCAGGGATGGATATGTCCATATTGAGGATGCGGTGGAGATCCTCAGGATGGATGAGATGGAGATAAGCGAAATAGCAGTCAGGCTCAAGGACTTCGGTAAGCTTCATTCGGTATTCGCAATGCTCGATGCCGCCTTATCTCAGGAGCATAATAAAGAGGGTAAACCAGTTTTTGAGGTACACACATGGGAGGCCCTTTCCCCCTTCTTCAATATTGCGCAGATGATAGACCTCATGACGCTTTTCATAAAGATAATGCTTATCGCCATAGTTCTTGTGAGTGTAATGAACGTCATGATTATGACCGTCTATGAAAGGATACGGGAAATCGGGACCATTGCGGCCATAGGTACCCTGCCGGGCAAGATCCTCGCTATGTTTGTCATCGAGGGTTTTTCCCTCGGTATTTTAGGTGCAGCCGTTGGTACGGCTGTCGGGCTTATTGTCATGTTCGCGCTTAACGTGGCAAAAATCACTTTCAGCTTTGCAAGACAGACTGGGCTTGTATTGTCTCCGACGATAGGGCTATTTGATATTTTAATTACCTGCCTCATCGTTATCGTAGTGGCCGTCCTTGGGAGCCTCCAGCCGGCGCTTAAAGCCTCCAGGATGGAGCCAATTGAAGCCCTGAGGCATGTCTAAGGCACACGCAGGGGGGCCCGTGATTAGTTATGAGTACGCCAACTTTTGATAAGAAAGGAGAAAACTATGGTTAAGTTATTAATATCGTTAATAATAGGAATTTTGGCAGCAGTGCCGGTGTTTGCTGTTGACGGCACCCAGCTGCTTGCCCAGATTGACAAGAACCTGAGCCCGGACTCGTATGAATCGTATAGAAAAATCATAAATATAGAGCCGAGTGGCAGCAAAAAAGAATATACGTATTTTACGGTAAAAAAAGGAAAGGACAAGATTGTTGGACTTTTTCTCGCTCCTGCCAGCGATAAAGGACGAAGCACGCTGAGACTGGGCGACAACATGTGGCTCTATATCCCGAACGTGGGAAAACCGGTAAGGATTACAAGCCTTCAGTCAGTGGTTGGCGGTGTCTTCAATAACGCCGATATTCTGGCCCTCGATTATGCCGAGGAATACAACGTGGAAAAGGTAGAAGAGGCTTCCGGAACCGAGTATCTTCTTCTCCTCAAGGCAAAGACAAAGACCGTTGCCTATGACAGGCTGAAAATGTGGGTGAACAAAAGCAAGTTGCTACCCACCAAAATAGAATGTCTAACAGAAGCCAATATGCTGATAAAGACCCTCTACTTCAAAGATATTAAGGAATTTGGCGAAGGTATTACGAGACCGGCGGTCATCGAGACGGACAGCCCTCTTTATAAGGGCTACAAATCTGTCATGATATTTGCAAAGATAAAAAAACGGGCCTTCAAAGACGAGGTTTTTACCCTGACCTTTATGCCGAACATGGAATCGCTCCTCAAATGAAGCGTCTGCTTGTGGTGGGCATTATCTTGGTTCTGCTGCCAGGCTTTGTGTTTGCTGAAGGGGAATATGGCCTTGAGCTGAAAGATCTTGAAAAACAGATCGAGAAGAAGCCCTACACCTTTGGTGGATACCTGGAATATCGTCCCATACTTTTCGGTTTGGACAAGAGCGCTTCTCTCTATAAGCTCCGCTATTTTGACCACAGTATCGGAGACACCCTTTTTCAAAACAACGGGGCTGTATGGCTAGAGGGAAGCTATACGAAAGGTATTGCAACCCTTTTCGCGGCGACCAAGTCAACCTATACTGACTCGACTATTGAATCAACCGGCCAGACGATTCTTTATACTGGATATCTCTCATTAAAACCTTCGCCCTCCCTGACTCTCGATTTTGGGAAAAAAACGATGAAATGGGGAAAGGGCTATGCATGGAACCCGGTTGCGTTTATTGATCGGCCGAAGGACCCGGACGATCCGGAGCTTGCCCTTGAGGGGTATGCCGTCGCGGTCGCTGACTATATCAAAAGCTTTTCCGGCAATCTGAAAACATTTTCCTTTACCCCGTTGATACTTCCGGAGTATAGCAGTAGCAATATAAATGACGATTTTGGCCAAGCAGACGCGCTCAATGTCGCTGCAAAGGCATACTTTCTTTTCTATGACACTGACATTGACTTCACGGCCCTCGCCGGCGGAAGCAAGACCCCCCGATACGGATTTGATTTCTCAAGAAATATCAGTACCAACCTCGAAGTGCATGGTGAATTCGCCTATATTACCCACGTGAAGCGTATTGTCATAGAAAATAATGGCGCTACCCGGCAAAAGACATTTGACGGTATCAATTATCTGGCAGGGCTCAGGTATCTGAGCGCACGCGATACAACCTATATCTTTGAATACTACCATCAAGGGACGGGTTTTACCAGCCAGGAGTTGAGTAACTATTTTGCTTCTATCGATAAAGGGTATGAAGCGTACGTTGCCAGGCACAATATCCGACTCTTGTCCAGGGCGATAAGCTTGCAGAAGGGTGGCTATACTGCTTTTTCACCTGGGACAGATTATCTTTATCTGCGAATTAGCCAGAAGGAGCCCTTTGACATACTCTATTTTACCCCGGCTGTTACTTCAATATACAATCTCCATGACAGGAGCTTCCAGGTAACACCGGAGCTACTCTATGCTCCAATAACCAATTTGGAGTTCCGGCTACGCACAGCCCTCCTGGTCCCCGGGAACAAAAACAGCGAGTTTGGTGAAAAACCAAATGACTATAGGATAGAATTGAGGATGAGGTATTACTTTTAAGAAAATGTGGGCAAACAGGCTATAGTAAATATGCGATTTTTATCGAATGAAGAGTAAAGGAGAAAACAACAGTGGAGTCTAATAAGAAATTGAAAATTCTATTCTTATGCACAGGCAACTCATGCCGAAGCCAGATGGCAGAGGCATGGACGAAGAAACTCAAGGGCGATGTAATAGATGCTTACTCGGCCGGAACAGTCCCTAAAGAAGTAGACCGAAGGGCAATTAAGGCCATGGCCGAGGAAGGCATCGAAATTTCAGCCTATAGATCGAAATCCACCATCGAGTTTATGAACATTGAATTTGACTACGTCATTACCCTCTGTGACGATGCCCAGCAGTCATGTCCCTTCTTTCCGGCAAAGACCCGCGTTTTACACCATGGCTTTGAAGATCCCCCTGTTCTCGCTGTCTGTGCAAAAAACGAGGAGGAGGCGATGGCACATTACCGCCGGATTCGAGACGAAATCAGGGCATTCGTTGAGAAACTGCCAGATTCACTTGAAAAAGCTGATAGCTGATAGCCATCAGCTTACGGGTGAGATTTTTAAACACACCTCAGTACAATGTGTATTCCCATTGCCAATTGCCTATAACCCCTTACCCGACTTTTAATTTTTCAGGTTTACAAACCCCCCGCCTTACGCTATAAAAGGAGTATGCAGGAATTGGTGATAAAAAGCTACGCCGACCTTGGTTTTCACAAAACCATAGGAGAACTCATAAAAGGGCATTCAGAAAACAAGGAAGATATCAGGGAGGTAGCCAAAAAGCTTATTGACCTCACAAAGGTTCGGGATATTCTCGACCTTGGATGCGGCTATGGTTGGTTTGAAGAGGCTCTGCCAAATGGGTTTCGCTCCATCCTTGGCATAGACTGCCTCGAGGCAAATGAGCAAGGATTTCTATCGGTTGCAAGGAGTGTGGCTGCACAGCCACATTTTGAGCAAATCCTTCTGCCTGCTCCAATTGACGTAGAAGCTGACACCTTTGACCTGATCATCTCAGCCTATTCTCTCTATTTTTTTCCAGATATGTTGGCTGAGGTTCACAGGGTGCTACACCCCGGCGGTATTTTTTTAATCATTACTCATAGCGCCTCTATGTTGGAAGAAGGCGAGGAATTTTTCGATTTTTCAAACCTCAGACAGGTAATTAATAACTTTTCTGCTGAAAATGGAACCATGCTTCTCAGGCAACACTTCGAGCATGTCACGGCCATAGATTATATTAATTCTCTTGTTTTTGTGGAGGAAGAGAAAGATGATCTTGCAAAATACATCGATTTTAAGAGAGAATTTATATCGAAGGATGTAAGCCCTGTTGTGGTGAAGGCAAAAATGATCTATGAATTAGAAACGAGAGGAATGATGAGGTTCAACAAAAACGACAGAATATTTGCAGCGCGCAAGTGAAAACCAAAACATTTTGTAATTTTTGCGGCAAGGAGCTTGTCACTGATATGCTCGAAGGCAGGGAACGCCTCGTGTGTGACAGTTGCAAGGAGATCCATTACGAAAACCCCCTTCCTGTGGCAGCTGTGGTACTTGTGAACCATGACCGGGAAATACTCCTTGTGAAGAGGGCTAATGAGCCCTCAAAAGACATGTGGTGTTTTCCTATTGGTTTTGCAGAGATGGGAGAGAGCATTGAAGATGCAGCCCTTCGTGAGCTTCAGGAAGAGGCAGGAGTGGAAGGAAAAATCATCCAACTCGTGGATGTCTGTTCCGAAAAAAACGATTTTTATGGAGAGCTTTTAATCGTCACCTTCGAGGTGGAAAAAATAGGTGGCCAGGAGATGGCGGGCGATGATGCCCTTGACTGCCGTTATTTTCCCATTAAAAATCTTCCTAAACTTGCTTTTCCATCCCAGAAGAGGGTGGTTGAGAAACTTATCGATCTTAAAAAAGATCTGTGGAGCATGCATGACTCCATGGAGTCCTTTGTGGAAGGGACCTTTCAGAACAAGATTGTGTATCCTGGAAAGCTTCTGTCAGACGAGTTGGTCAATGCTGTACAGAACAACTCAAAGAAGATCATTGACCTATGGCTCAACGATATTGCTACAAACCCTTCTACGAAAGCATACCACACGTTCAACAAGAAAGAGCTTCATGCCCCTGCAATGTTTATTATAGGTCAGTTCGAAGCGTGGCTGAAAGGAAAAAAAGGGGAGACAGAGCTGAAAGCCTTTTACACCAGGTTGGGCTCCCAGAGAAAAAAGGATGGCATTCCAGTTGAGGATCTTGTTAGCTCTCTGAGCCTCCTGAAGAAGCACATCTGGATGTTCACCTATTCATTTGGTGTGTGGGAAAAGGCTGTAGATATCTACCGAATGTTTGAGCTCGGAGAGCGACTCGTTTATTTCTTCGATAAAGCCTCATACTATACGGTCATGGGGTATAATCAGGATTAAAGACAGGATAAAAAGGCGAGAAATGAAAAGACCTGAAACGGCTAAGGGGGGAAGACCGGTATTGATTGTTACAACAATCGGATCCTTTCTTATGCCCTTTGCACTCTCTGCAGTGAATGTAGCGCTTCCTTCCATCGGGAGGGAGCTGAACATGCACGCCATATCGCTAAGCTGGGTAGCCCTGGCATTCACGCTGTCAGCGGGAATGTGCCTTGTCCCTTTTGGAAAATTGGCTGATAGATGGGGACAGACGAGGATGTTCATTGCAGGGAATTGGGTTTTTACCATCGCCTCTTTCCTGCTTACCATTGCCGCATCCTCCTGGACGCTCATCGCTTTCCGCGGTATGCAAGGTGTTGGGGCAGCCATGCTCTATGGGACAGGCCTTGCTATCCTTGTTGCCGCCTATCCCCTTGAAGAACGCGGACGAGTGCTGGGCATAAACGTTGCGTCTGTCTATCTTGGTCTCTCCATCGGGCCTTTTATTGGAGGGGTACTAACACAGAACATAGGCTGGCGAAGCGTTTTCTTCCTGAACGTTCCCTTTGGTCTTGTAAATATTTTTATGGCTATGTGGTGGCTTCCAAGGAACTTAGGGGAAAGAAAGGGCGAGAGGTTTGACATTGTAGGTTCATGTATCTATGGCGCCATGCTTTTTTTACTCTTGTACGGATTGTCTCTTATTCCAGGAATCTCGGCCGTGGCCTTCATCTTTGGAGGAGTTGCGGGGGTTATTTTCTTTGTATGGTGGGAGAAAAGAACAGAACATCCGGTTCTTGATGTGGGTCTCTTTATGAAGAACAGGGCGTTTACGCTTTCCAATATGGCGGCGCTCATCAATTACGCTGCAACCTTTGCGGTTGCATTTTTGCTCAGCTTTTATCTTCAGCACATCAAGGGCTTGACCCCCCAAAAGGCCGGACTGGTGCTGGTCTGCCAGCCGGTTGTCCAGGCAGCCCTCTCGCCTCTGGCAGGACGTCTTTCAGACAAAATCGAACCAAGGATCCTGGCTTCTTTGGGCATGGCCATAGCCGCCATCTGTCTGTTCATTCTTTCTTCATTTAATGCGAACACGGGCGTCGCATTTATTATCCCCACGCTTTGCCTTTTCGGTGTTGGTTTTGCCTTGTTTTCTTCGCCTAACATGAACGCGATTATGAGTTCGGTGGAAGACAGGCTCCACGGTGTTGCTTCATCCATGGTGGCTACTGTGCGAACCCTTGGCCAGATGTTCAGTATGGGTATTGCAATGCTGACTTTTGCACTATTCATGGGACAGGTGGAAATCTCGCCGGCCTTATATCCGCTTCTCCTTAAGGCTATTAAAACAGCATGGACGATCTTTGGGATTCTCTGTGTAGTAGGGATCTTTGCCTCAATAACAAGGGGCAATCTCAGATAAAGTCTGTCATGGAGTATGGGCGGTTGACTTTGAATGGCATAACAGGTAGTTTTTAGGATATGGAAGGAATCTTTGCATCATCGGCAAAAGTCCCCGTTGAGAAGACTGATCCCGCGTACTGGTTTGTCTTCGGGGAGAAAAAGATGCTCTGTGTGATGAATGGAGCAGAAAACAGACCCCCTTTTGTCAGAGATATCCGGGATATTGGAATACATCCTGCCCGCGAGCTCTACCTTGGAAATTTAGATGGCATCCACTGTTACGTAGCAGAAATAGATAGAATAATCGACCCTCCGGAAGGCATGGTTTTTCATGGTCTGTGGAGCATCCATGGCAGCATGGATGAAAACCTCTTCAAGATAGCTTTCAGGGCGATCCACACAATAGAATGGGACGGAGCAGATCAGTTTTGCAGTCTTTGCGGGTCAAGGAATAGACAGAAACACGATGAACGGGCAAAAGAATGCCCACAATGCGGCCATATAAGTTTTCCCCGCATCTCCCCTGCCATTATTGTACTTGTTGAGCATAACGGCAAGGCACTTCTTGCCCGTTCACCCCGATTCAAGGAAGGGCTCTTCAGCGTTCTTGCAGGCTTTGTTGAGCCCGGTGAAGCGCTTGAAGATGCTGTGAGGCGGGAAGTAAAGGAAGAAGCGGGCATTGACTTGAAAAACATCCGCTATTTTGGAAGCCAGCCCTGGCCGTTCCCCGATTCCCTGATGGTAGGTTTTACTGCTGAATATGCCGGCGGCGATATCAGGATCGATGAAAACGAAATCCTGGATGCCCGGTGGTTCAGCGCAGAAGACATGCCCGAGATTCCTGGCAAGATCAGCATCTCCCGCGCCCTCATCGACTGGTTTCTGGATAGACGAGAAAATGATAAAACCATGAAATAAAATAGCAAAAAGGGTAGAACTACAAGTCGTCACACAACAAAAAGGGAGGCATACGATGTCCAAAAGCATAACAGAAAAAAGTACAAAGAACGAAATACTGGATGCTTACAATGAATTATTGGCAAAAGTGCGGGAACAGAAATCCCTCGATGCCAAAGCAGTGAAGAAAGATACAGAGGAAAAAGAGATCGTAAAGATAGCCCTGGATAATTCTGTTGAACACATTGTAAAACGGCACGCTGACCTTAAGCTCGAAATCGTCAATAGCATGGACAGCCTCGAAGAGAAGCTTATCAAAGAGTACAAAAAGCTGACGGAGCTCCAGCAGGCAATAGAGGTTCAGACCAAGCTGCTCAAAGAGCTTTACCAGATAACGGCAGAAGCAGAGAGCCTTTCTGCTCTGGTGCTTGCCCAGCAGGAGAAGGAAAATGCCTTTGACCTCCAGATGGAACAGAAGAAAGGGGATTTTGAGGCCGAAATGGCACAGAAAAGGGTCCAGTGGAAGAAAGAACAGGATGAGTATGAGGCTGGGAAGAAGGAACGGGATGCCCAAATGAAAAAAGAAAGGACCCGGGAGGAGGAAGAATACGCTTACGATCTTCAACTGACAAGAAAAAAAGACAGCGACGAGTACGAGGCAAAGAAAGCCGGCCTGGAGAAGGAGCTTACCGACAGAAAAGCAAGCTACGAACGCGAACTTGCAGAGAGAGAACAGGCCGTGGCTCTGAGCGAGAAGGAACTGGAACAAATGAGAGCAAAGGTGGAATCGTTCCCAAAGGAATTGGAGCGTGCCCTCATGGAAACAGAGAAGACTATCACCGAACGGTTTGAATTTAAATCCCGGCACGAGAAGGAGCTGATGGCAAAAGAAATTGAGGGGGAAAGAAAGCTGTCGCAGCAGACCATCGAGGCCCTCGAGAAAAAGATCGAGGAGCAGGGAGAACAGGTGCGCCAGTTGACGCAAAGAGCCAACGAGGCCACCCTCCAGGTTCAGAATATTGCCATTAAGGCAATCGAAGGTGCTTCCTCTTCTCCGCGGATAATAGCGGAAAGGACTAAGGAAACCTGAGTACCCCTGCGAATACCCGGTCTCTTTAGCTACCCGCAAGGCCCGTTTAGAGAATCTTCGCGGAGAGAAAGTTAAGACACCGAGCTAGTATTTCCAGCGATTCCAGGATGTTCTTGTTGCGAGAGTTACAACTCGGAAACATGAAACCCTATCAGATTATGAAGTTTTAAGATGGAAAAAGTCTGGACTGCTTGCAAAGTCGTATGTCAGGATCGACAAACAAGCACCCATTGAAAAGCAATTCATTGTAAAACATTTAGGCATGCTGACATTTCAGAAATCGATGCAATCAAGTCGACAATGCGAACATCGTTCGTATTGTCATGACGTATCTTTGCAAGTTGCCTCTTGACATGTACATCTTCATCCCGTCATAATCTTTCATGCGCTTCATCGCTGACCTCCACATCCATTCAAAATATTCCCGCGCAACGAGCAAGGACATGTCCCCGGAGGCCATATGGAAGTGGGCGCAGATAAAAGGGATTCGAGTAGTAGGTACAGGCGATTTCACCCATCCGGGCTGGCTCACGGAACTCTCCGAGAAGCTCGAACCCACCGGAGACGGTCTCTTCAAACTGAAAAAAGAATACGAAGCGAATGGCGTTCCTGGCTCATGCAAAGCAGAGGTTTCGTTTGTCCTTTCCGCCGAAATCAGCTCTATTTATCGAAAAAACGACAGAACGCGAAAGGTGCACTCCCTTATTCTTGTACCTGACTTTTCCGACGCCGCGCGGATCAACCTGGCGTTGTCGCGAATTGGAAATCTGAAAGCAGACGGCCGGCCCATCCTGGGCCTTGATGCCCTGGAACTCCTGAAGATCGTGAAGGATTTATGCCCATCTGCCGTCTTTATCCCTGCCCACGCATGGACACCCCACTTCTCGGTGTTCGGCGCAGTATCAGGCTTTGACTCCCTCGAAGAGTGTTTTGAGGATTATACCCCTCACATCAAAGCCATTGAAACAGGGCTCTCTTCAGACCCGCCCATGAACTGGCGCCTCTCTGCGCTCGATAATATCACCCTTATTTCAAATTCAGACGCCCATTCCCCTGCAAAAATGGGTCGTGAAGCGAACATCTTCGACACCGAGATATCATATAGGGCCATTTCGAATGCCCTCGCAACAAGACAGGGCTTCCTCGGAACCATAGAGTTTTTCCCTGAAGAAGGAAAATATCATTATGATGGCCATAGGGCATGCAATTTGAGTCTCTCGCCGCAGGAGACAATCCAACATGGGTATCTCTGCCCGAAGTGTGGACGGAGGGTGACTGTTGGAGTCCTTCACAGGGTGGAGAAATTGGCGGATAGACCCTTGGGATATAAGCCCAATGGCGCAGTTCCTTATCACTCCCTCGTGCCCCTCGCAGAGGTTATTGCTGAAGCCTTAGGGGTTGGGGTATCAAGCAAGGCTGTTGATATGGAATACCAGCGACTAATCCAGGGCCTCGGTAACGAATTTTCTATTCTAATGTATGCGCCAATCCCTGAAATTGAGCAAAAAAGTTCGAGACTTGTAGGGGAGGGAATAGACAGGATGAGATCCGGGAACATTCATGTGTCCCCCGGATATGATGGAGAGTATGGGAAGATAAAGATTTTTGAGTCAGTCGAAAGGAAAGCGATAAAAGGACAAGCGACACTATTCTGACGGTAGCGTAATGAAGGCGATCATTTTTGACGGACAGTTGAAGTTTGTTAGCGATTACCCTGTTCCTGAGCCGGAAGATGGTGATGCCCTTATTAAGGTTTGTCTCGCAGGAATCTGTAATACCGATCTCGAAATAATAATGGGCTACATGGGATTCCGGGGTGTTATAGGCCACGAGTTTGTTGGTGTCGTTGAGAAGGTAAGAGGGGATCACCAACGATTTGTGGGCAAACGGGTAGTGGGAGACATTAACTGCGAGTGCGGGGCGTGCCAATACTGTAAGACCGGGATGAAGCGACATTGTCCTTCAAGGACCACCCTTGGAATAGCCAGCAAGGACGGCGCTTTGGCAGAGTATGTTACCCTTCCGGTGGATAACCTCTTCGTAGTACCGGATAACGTAAAAGACGAGGAGGCGGTCTTTACCGAGCCATTGGCAGCAGCGTACGAAATACTTGAGCAAATCCATGTAAAACCAACAGATAGGGTGCTTGTATTAGGAGATGGTAAGCTGGGCATACTTGTTGCTCTCGTTCTGCATCTCTCCCTGGCACAGGTTGTCCTCACTGGTAAACACGAAGGCAAGCTTGCCATTGCCAGGGATCAGGGGGTACCAACCACACCGCTGGAGGCACTTGCCGTGGATAAAGCGTTCGATATTGTTGTAGATGCAACCGGCTCACCGTATGGATTAGGATCTGCCCTTCTGTTTGTTAAGCCCCAAGGAACAATTATACTCAAGACTACGGCCGCAGAAGGTATCACTACAAACCTTGCCCCTGTCGTAGTAAATGAAGTCAAAATCATCGGTTCGCGGTGTGGTCCTTTTGAGCCAGCCCTGAGGGCACTTTCAGAAAAGCGGATTCGGGTTGGCCCGCTCATTTCAGGTATTTACAGCTTTTCCCACGGGGCCGAAGCCTTTGCCAAAGCCCACGAAAAAAACATCCTCAAGGTGCTCATCGATTTTTTCAAGTAAACAAAAAGCAGGCAATAGGCTTTAGGCGATGGGCTATGGGAAAATCGCAAGAAGCACCGACGCTCGGCATGCAATTATGCGTAAACATAATCTTATTCTCTTTTTTCCTATTGCCTCGTGCCTATTGCCCCTTGCCATAAGATGACTTACTATCCAACACCGCCCTTACCTTAACTAAAAGCTCTTGCGGTGATATTGGTTTCGGAGTATAGTCCAGCTTTTCTTCATGCATGCCCTTGTCGGATAGAATATCCGCTGTATATCCGCTCATGAAAAAGACTTTTGTTTGCGGTTTGATCATTTTTATTGCCTCGTACACCTCTCTTCCATTTTTCTTTGGCATCACGACATCTAGAATAACAAGATCAATGTTGTTTGCAGATTGCTCGAATTTACCAATTGCGTCCTCACCATCTCTGGCCTCGATTACCGAGTATCCGAATTGCTCGAGGACCTCCTTGGCAAGCTGTCGAACGCTGGCATTATCTTCCCCGATTAGAATTGTCTCTGAACCTCCTCGGGTTGAGATGGCCTCCGATTCTATTTTTTCCTCCTTCATCTTGACAATGGGAAGATATATGTGGAAGGTTGTCCCTCGCCCCAGCTCGCTTTCAACATTAATGTAACCATTGTGCTGCTTTACGATTCCATATACAATAGAGAGCCCAAGACCTGTGCCCTTCCCAACTTCTTTCGTGGTGAAGAAAGGATCAAAAATCTTTTCTTTGGTTGCTGTGTCCATACCCATACCAGTATCAGAAACTGATATGAGGGCATATTTACCTACCTCACCATACCCATAGGAAGCAACAAAGGCGTGATTAATCTCGGCGAGCTTCGCCTCGATTTTCAGATGTCCGCCGTTCGGCATGGCATCCCGGGCGTTCGTGGCAAGGTTAATGAGAATCTGGTCAATCTGTGTTGGATCTGCCAAGATTGTCGGATCGCTTGCGCTGATGAAGGTCAGGAGTTCAATATCTTCTGTGAGAAGCCTTGTAAGAAGTTTCTCCACGTTTTTAATTAATGTACTTATCTTGTAGGGCCTGAGCTCGATAATCTGTTTCCGGCCGAAAGCAAGAATGCTTTGCGTAAGATTGACAGCCTTACCTGAGGAGGCTAGAATGTGCTCCACATATGTCCTTAACGGATCATCCTGGGCCATTTTAGCCTTAAGAAGATTTCCATACCCTATAACGGCTGTGAGAATATTATTAAAATCGTGAGCCACTCCACCTGCAAGCTGACCAATGGCCTCCATTTTCTGGGCCTGGCGAAGCTGGGCCTCGAGATGACCTTTTTCCAGCTCAGTGCGTTTGCGTTCTGTTATATCTTCATAGATAGCAACGATCTTTTTATCGGTAAGATCACTTCCAATTCTGGCGCTGCTTACCATGCACACAATGTCTTTTCCGTCTTTCCTTCGGCAATTAAACACCTCCCTGTGAAATCTTTGATTTTCCAACACAGGATAGAAATGCTTCCCGATTTCTTCATATTCCTCATCGCTACGATACAGAATTCGGGTGTTTCTACCGACCAGTTCTTGTGGCGTCCAGCCAAAAACCGCCTCAACAGAGTCGTTGGCAAAGATAATCGATCGTGCTTTAAGGCCAATAACCGCATGAGGGATGGCGCTCAGGATTGATGATTCAAGCTCTTCCAGTGATGTCAGGGAATCTGCAAACTGCTTACGCTCGGTAATGTTTTCAACAGTTCCTTCATAATAGAGCACATTACCGCTTTTATCACGAACCGCCCGTGCGTTAATGGAGATCCATATACTTTTTTTGTCTTTCCTGTAAACTTCTGTTTCAAATCCCTTTACAACACCGTCTCTCTCAAGGAGAGCGCCATATCTCGAACGTTCTTCCGGTTTCACGTAATGTTGGTGAGCAATGTCCGTGAAGCCTTGGATCATTTCCTCGGGCGACCGGAAGCCCATCATCTGTGCGAGGGCAGGATTTACATCGATAAACCTTCCCTCGGGTGCGCTCTGAAATATTCCTTCCACAGCGTTTTCAAAGATGTTTCTGTATTTATCAACTGTTTCTTTAAGGGTTTCTTCTGCCTGCTTGCGTTCTGTTATGTCTCTAAGGTTTACAATATTTGCTGATGTACCATTCAATTGAATTTTCGTGCCGAGGCTCTCAACCCATTTTTCCCTGCTTTTCCTGGTAATGATCCTATATTGCCACAGAAAACCGCCCTTATTGTCATTTACACGATCAAGATGTTCAAATGCTGTTTGGGTATGCTCGGGATGCAGGAAGTCACGAATGTTCAAGTCTTTACCATCCGCCGGAGCATCAAGGTCCACCAATTTTGCCGCTGCGTTATTTGCGAAGAGGACATTACCGTTCCAGTCCAGAATCAATGTTGCATCAAGCATATTATCAACGAGAGAACGCAAAAGTTGCTCATTTTGCTGTAAAGTGTTCTCGATTTTCTTTCGCTCGCTGATATCAACTATAATTCCCCGAAGCCCTACAGGACATCCGTTACGGATGACGGGCGAAGAGTGAATGATGGCCGGGAAAGTACTGCCGTCTTTGCATAGCATTGTGTATTCGAGGCCGAGACGCTTACCCAAGACTGATACCTTCACGTTTTCCAGGGCAAGCTCTCGCTGCTCGGGTACAAACATTTGAGAAGACGACAATCCTTTTTCAAATTCTTCCAGCGTGTAGCCGAATTTCTCTAGGGCAAATTGATTCACATACGTAAGTCTACCTGTACCATCAATTTCGAAAACAGTCTGCGGTAACAGATCGGCTAGTTCTTTAAAACGATTTTCAGTTGAATAATTTGTGTCTTTCATTCGTTGCCATTGCTCTCCAGTATGAATGTCATTCGAAAAAATCCTAATCTTCTTTATTAGCAAATCACATGCCAGAACAAAGGATCATGCATATTTTTCTCTTTTTGTGATACGACAAGATAGTTTTTGACAAATACAATCTGAAAGGATACATTCTCCAGATGTGGCTTATTCTTGTAGTGTTGTTCATTCCCTTCAGCGCACACAGCTATGATCGTATCATATCCCTTTCACCCCAGATAACCGAGTCAATCTATCTTCTCGGGGCCGAGGAAAAACTTATTGGTATTACGGAGCTATGCAGGAGACCCGCAGAAGCTATGAAAAAAGAAAAAGTAGGGACGCCCCTCAGGCCTGATGCAGAGAAAATAGTGTCCATGCGACCTGACATAATATTTGGGACGTGGGAGGGAAATTCACCCATTGCCATGGCTCGGTTTGAAAGGCTTGGAATCAAAACACATTACTTTGAACGGCCAAGGACGATGCTCGGTTTATTGGACAATTTTTTGACACTTTCAAGAATGACTGGCAAAGAAGAAAGAGGAAAACGCATTATAGAGATTGCACAGGGTGCACTCCCAAAAGAAAAAAACAATAAAGGCTACAAGGTGCTGTGGCAGGTGGGGGCGGAGCCTCTGATAGTTGCCTCAACTAACAGTTTTGCTAATGATATCATACTTCTTGCAGGTGGATACAATATCATTGAAAGCGAACTTCCTTACCCGAGGATAAACGCCGAAGAGGTAATACTGAAGGCGCCACACGTCATAGTACTCATGGATATGGGATATAATGTTCAGTTGGAAAAGGATCGTTGGAAAAGATACTTCAGCAGAGCACAGTTTGTTACCATGGATGCCTATTCTGTGGGAAGCCCAACACCAATGAGCTTTGTCGACGCTGTTAACAGACTTACAGAATCGTTCCGATGAACAGAAAGAGAAAAAACGCCGTTATTTTGGCCACTCTCATTTGTCTTTTGATTATCTCTATACTCTTGTCGCTCGGGTATGGCAAGGGGCTTGGCGCTGTGTTTTGCAGCCTTTTCACCAACGAAGGCTTTGGCCTTATCCTCAGAAAAATAAGAATACCACGCACGATCATAGCCTTTCTTGTCGGAGGTTCTCTTGGTGTTTGCGGTGTCACCTTACAGTCAATACTGCGCAACCCCCTTGCAGAGCCTTATACCCTTGGCATAGCAGGTGGCGCATCTTTCGGAATAGCCCTGTCAACAATCATGGGCCTTCAGCAGGTCTTGGGTGCATTAGCGAACCCCCTCTTGGGTTTTGGCGGCGCCATGCTATCTGTTGCTATCGTTTTTACCCTTTCAAAAAAACGTTTTTTTGATCCCAACAGCATGATTCTCTTTGGTATCGTTGTGAGTCTGGTTTTTTCGTCATTTGTCTTCTTTCTCTTTTCTCTTCTCGATCCTGACAAGATGCAGACAACGCTTATGTGGCTTATGGGAGATCTTTCAAACCTCGATATAGCATTCATTCCAGTCTACATCCCCATGTTTCTTATCCCGACTTCAATCCTTTTCTTCTTTGGCAAGGAACTTGACATCCTCTCCCTTGGAAGGGAGAAGGCCCAATACCTTGGTGTAAACCCCCCACGATTTTACAAGGGGCTTTTTCTTATTGCGTCCCTCCTTGCTGGGTTGTGCGTTTCGGCATCAGGGATTATTGGTTTTGTTGGTCTTATTGTGCCGCACATATTAAGAAGCCTTCTCGGTGCGGGACACACCATCCTTCTTATTGCATCCTATATTGGTGGGGCTTTTTTCCTTATTCTTTCTGATGTGTTTTCCCGCTATCTTTTGTACCCTGTCGAACTCCCCGTGGGTGTGGTAACGGGAATTCTCGGAGGGTTTATCCTTCTTTTTCTCCTTGTACGGAGGCAATGATGGAGAAGGCCCTGTTTTCAGCAAACCACGTCGTTTTTCGTTACAATCACCACATAGCTATTGATGACATTACTTTCACCGTAGATCAGGGTGAGTTCATTGGCGTCATCGGGCCCAACGGTGCAGGGAAGAGTACCATTATCCGTCTTCTTGCAGGATTTCTGCGACCCAACAAAGGGTTCGTAGCATTCTCCGGGAGAAATCTCGATGAATATGACCGAAGAGAGCTGGCCCAAAACATAGCAACCCTGCCCCAGGCAACGGATACTCCCTTTTCGTTTACCGTAGAGGAATTTATCCTCATGGGAAGATACCCTCATGCGAAAAAAGGTTTTCTTTATGGGAAGAAAGAAGAGGAGTTTGTAGCAGACATAATGGAAACCATGGAAATATCACGTCTCCACGGGCGGAGAATAGACAATCTCTCAGAGGGTGAAAGACAGAAAGTCTTTCTGTCCCAGTGCCTTGCGCAGGACCCAAAAGCGCTTCTTCTCGACGAGCCGGTGAGTCACCTCGATATACGACACCAGATCCAGACCTTTGATGTACTCGAAAAATTGCACAACGAAGGACTAACGATTGTCATGGTGCTCCACGATCTAAACCTCGCTTCAGAATTTTGTTCAAGGGTCATACTCCTATCAAAAGGGAGGATACATTCAGATGGCGATCCAGGGTCAGTACTGACTTTTCAGAACATTGAAAAAGTGTATGATACTGTGGTGATTGTCAAGGAGAACCCTCTCTCTGGGAAGCCGTTCGTTGTGCCCGTATCCAAGAAATATCTGAAAAAAGAATAACGTATCCAAAAATCTTGACATGCAAACGCAAGTAGATGCTAATTGCATAGCAATTATTAAAATGTGAAGTGCCACGAGAACTATCTTATAGACTAAAGAAGCATAACTAAGCTGTTATAATTATGGGGGTTTCCTGTGCGGAAAAACAGGAAAAGCCAAACAAACAAATTCACAAGGAGGAAGAAGGTATGAAGAAAGTCTTAATTGTTGTATTTGTCTTACTCATTAGCGTCGCATTTGTTTCAACTGTATTTGCACAGGCAAAACCTGAGGCAAAACCGGCTGAAAAACCAGCGCCAGCCCCAGAAAAAGCTCCGGCTCCAGAGAAGGCAATTGCTCCTGAAAAAGCAGAAAAAGCCGCAGAAGCTCCGAAACCCAAACCAGCTGGTTTTGTTGGGAAGGTTGACTCAATTGACGGCAAGACAATGATGGTTAAATCCAAAAAAGAAGCAATAGGATTTGATGTAAGCAAGGCAGCCTTCAAAGGATACAAGGCTATTGGAGATGTTAAAGTAGGCGACACCGTTGCAGCCAAGTACAGCAAAGACGGTGTCATGATAACGAGGGTTAAAGGAGCTCCAGCAGCCAAAAAAGCAGAGAAACCTGCAAAGAAGGCTCCGAAAAAAGAAGCTCCGGAGAAGGAGGAACCAAAGCCTTCTCCAGCACCGGAAAAGAAGCCTGCTGAGGCGCCGGCAAAGAAGTAGTATTACTATAACAAAAACGAATTATTGTAAAGATGAAGAATCCTGCCTTACCAAAAGGGCAGGATTCTTTTTTCGTCGTTTATTCTTTCCAATCGAAGAATTCTTTGAATTTTTCCTTTATGCCACGACGGGTCACGCCGACATTACCGTTGAACTCCTGAGCGAGTTCTTGTAGTAAAAGCCTCTGTCGCTCTGAAAGATCAGTCGGTATTGCAATGTTGAGATAGACAAGCTCATCGCCCCTCCCGTACCCATTTGACTTTATCACGCCGAGACCCTTAATCCTGAAAATTTTTCCGGGTTGCGTGCCAGGTGGGATGTTCAGCGCAGCTTCGCCTTCCACGGTGGGAACGATAATGTCTCCCCCAAGGCAAAGCAACGGAAAATTGACATCAACTTGTACTGATATGTCGTCCCCTTCACGCTCAAAGATGTCGTGCTCCTTGACGTGAAGAACTACATAAAGATCGCCAGGCATGGTAGCGCCATACCCCTGAGCGCCTTCACCTCTTAATTTAAGTCGCGCGCCGTTATCAACCCCAGGCGGAACTTTGATCTTCAGTGTTTTCTTTGTTTTTACAGATCCCTTTCCTTTACAGGCCTTGCAGGGATCTTTAATGATAAAGCCTTCGCCATTACAGTATTCACATGTCCTGTTGATTGTGAAAAATCCGTGACTTTGTCGGACCTGCCCCCTGCCGGAACACGCCTTGCAGACAGACGGCTTATGACCAGGCTCTATCCTTGACCCGTTACACGCTTGGCAACGCTCTTCCTTTGGTACCTCTATCTCTTTTTCTATACCAAAGACAGCCTCTTCGAATTCTATCTGGAGATTGTAGCGAAGATCCTCACCTTTTTTCTCTCGCTGCCTTTGGCCTCCAAAAAAATCGCTGAAGAGGTCATTAAAGATATCATCGAAATTACCCCTGAATCCGAAGTCAAAGATACTTCCTGAATCTTCGGCGCTTCCAAAGCGCTCATACCTGAAGCGCTTCTCCTGGTCGCTTAAAACCTCGTAAGCCTCGCTGATTTCCTTGAACCGTTCCTCTGCTTCTTTATTGTGCGGATTGCGGTCAGGATGATATTTGAGGGCAAGCTTTCTATATGCCTTCTTTAACTCTTCATCGCTTGCTTCGCGTTGGACGTTGAGAATCTGATAATAGTCTTTTCGCACTGGTTTACCTTAATCGTTACTGGGCGTCAGGCTTCTTAGAAACAGAAACCCTGGAGGGTCGCAGCAGCCTTCCATTCAGAGCGTAACCTTTCTGTAATTCTGATGTAACCGTGTCTGGCTCCACATCTTCCCTTTCTTCCTGGAACAAAGCCTCATGAAAGTTGGGATCGAATTTCTTTCCCATTGCATCAATCCTTTCAACGCCCGACCTTTCCAGGACCTTAAGAAACTCATTCAGGGTGATTTGAACACCATCAACTATTCCCTTGGCATCTTCCGACTTCCCGGCATGGTCTATGGCTCTTTCAAGGTTATCGATGACAGGTATCAATTCCTTAATGAGGACTTCATTGCCAAACTTGAGGAGATCCAGTTTTTCCTTGGTTTTTATTTTTTTAAAGTTTTCAAAATCAGCCTGAAGGTACAAATATTTATTGTTCAGCTCTTTGAGCAATTCCTCTTTCTCTTCAAGTGTTTTCTGGAATTCTTCAGATGCCTCGTCTTTCTTCTTCTTTTTCTTATGATCTTCCTGGGCTTCGCCCTTTTCTTTTGTTTTTTTCTCTAAGTTTTTTTCTTCCTTTTCTTCCATTCCCAAACCTCTCAAACCATGGTCAGAATATTTGTAACTGTTTTTGCGGCATACGTTACAAGTGGTATTATCTTCGAATAGTTCATTCTTATGGGCCCTATTACACCGAGGACGCCGAAACTCTTCTCGCCAATCCTGTAAGTGGAAGTGATAATACTCATATCGCTCATCTCTTTTATATCACTCTCGCTGCCTATGATCACATGGATTCCTTCTTCCCTCAGGCACCCATCAATAAGCTTGAGGAGTTTTTCCTTTTTTTCAAAGGCCCGGAACAGCCCCTTGAGTCGTTCGATATCAGTGAACTCCGGCACCCCGATTATTTTTGATGCTCCCTCCAGGTAGATCTCTCGTGTATCTTCTTCATCGATAATAGTTTCCAGCGTATCTTTTACTTTTGCCAGGAGTCTGCTGTAATTCTCCCTATCTTTCCTGATGTCTTCAAGAATGCCTTGCTTAAGGGCGTAGAAAGGCACGCCGCTGAACTTCTCATTCATATAAGTCTTCATGCTTTTCAGCATGTTCATGCCAAATTCCTCGTCGGTATTCACCATTCTCGTATGTACCATACCGGAAGATGTGACAAAGACAGCCAGAACGGTCCTGCTGGAAAGCTTCACAAACTCTACTTCTTTAAAAAGCATCATGTCTACTTTTGGCTCAACGACGATGCTTGTATACTTGGAGATGGCAGCCAGAACCTTTGACGCATCCTCCATGATTTCTTCAACGTAGGAGTAATGAGGTTTCATCATAGTCTCAAGCGCCTGTAGTTCCTTTTTTCCAGGTGTTTTTAGCGCAGACAATCGGTTGACATAATAGCGGTATGCCTTGTAGGTGGGGACCCTTCCGGCAACAACATGGGGTTTATAGAGGAATCCCTGCTCTTCGAGGTCAGCCATGACATTACGTATTGTTGCTGAGCTAAACCTGTCCTTAATAGTTTTTGCTATTGTCCCCGACCCGATAGGCTCAGCAAAATTGATGTACCTGTCCATTATCAACTCAAGAACCATTTTTTCTCTTTCGTTTAGGACGTCCAATGCAAGCCTCTGATTACACCACTAACTTAATGATATCATTTTTTTTGTCAAGCAATACAGCCTTTGATGTTTCCTGCTAATAGAAGAACCCTTTCACCTTATTATATATTTTTCTGCCCAAGCTTTCAATGATCTTTCAATTTGTCTGGAGCTTGCGCTTTCATCGCCACGGTTAAGTTATTTGCCATGGCTCGCCCGGG
>Ga0351962_1054_pt1 | contig 32536 bp, 25 predicted proteins | sample TotcelT113001N13_FD_205805 | JGI IMG/M metagenome (GOLD analysis project Ga0351962, IMG submission 205805) | Enriched cells from coal bed in the Powder River Basin, Montana, United States - Total cells T11 rep3 HSBNCT.T11.300.1.N13 ...
CGCTATTTGAATTTACAACCTGCTTGAGGAGGTCGCATTCATGAATCAAAGCGTTGCGAATCAAAAGCAAACGGCATTCCCAGAGGCGGCATGGCACACCCAGTCCGTCGAGATGACAATGGATCTTCTGGGGACATCCTCTCTTGGACTTGCCGACACGGAAGTTCTGAACCGGCAAAAAACCTATGGTCCCAATCGTCTGACACCACCCAAGAGACGGGGTGCACTGATCCGTTTTTTGCTCCAGTTTCACAACATGCTGATTTATGTATTGCTGGTTTCAGCGACGATCACGGGAATCATGGGGCATCTGGTCGATACCGGCGTCATCCTAGGCGTAGTGGTCATCAACGCGATCATCGGTTATCTTCAGGAGGGAAAGGCTGAAAGCGCCCTTAACGCCATCCGCAACATGCTTTCAGAGCACGCGACCGTCATTCGAAATGGTGAACGGGAGATAATTCTTAGCGAATCACTGGTTCCTGGCGATGTAGTCGTGATTGCGTCGGGTGACAAGGTTCCGGCCGATGTGCGCATCATTGAAAGCCGAAACCTTCGCGTCGACGAATCCGCTTTGACCGGTGAGTCAGTTCCGGTAGAAAAATCCACTGCGCCAGTTGCCACTGAAGCCTCTCTGGGAGACCGAACTTGCCTTGCCTTCTCAGGCAGCCTTGTTAGCTACGGATTTGCCACATGTGTTGTTGTCGCGACCGGAGACCGCAGCGAAATTGGCCGGATTGGCAATATGCTGGCAAATGTGGAGCAATTATCGACTCCCCTCCTAAATCAAGTTGCCGATTTCGGGCGCAAGCTTACCTACGCCATTCTGGCGTTTTCCGTCTTCACCTTTGTAATTGGCTCCGTCTGGCGTGGCTACGCCATGAAGGACATGTTCATGATGGCGGTCGCGCTTGCCGTCGCTGCCATCCCGGAAGGCCTGCCGGCCCTCATGACCATTACTCTGGCGCTCGGCGTGCAGCGCATGGCGCGCCAGAATGCCATTGTTCGCCGACTTCCCTCGGTCGAGACTCTCGGATCGGTGACAGTCATCTGTTCAGACAAAACCGGCACACTCACCAAAAACGAGATGACTGTGCAAATGGCCGTCACGGCAGACAAGGTGTTTTCCGTAAGCGGGGTCGGTTATGCACCGGAAGGCGGCTTCCGCCTGAACGAAGAAAATGTTTCTCATCACAACCATCCCGAACTGATGGAGATCAGCCGCGCCGCCCTACTATGCAATGACGCCCGGTTGCATCAAAAGGATGAGCGGTGGGTGCTTGATGGCGATCCGACAGAAGGCGCTCTGCTATCAATGGCGCTGAAAGCCGGGATTGACCCGATTGCCGAACATGGCGCACTGCCACGATCTGATGTCATTCCGTTTGAATCGGAATATCGTTTTATGGCAACGCTGCACCACGATCACCACGGCGCCGGAATCATTTATGTCAAAGGTGCGCCTGAACGCCTGCTCGACATGTGCAGCATGCAAAACAGCACAAACGGTGAACAGCCCCTGGATCGTCCTTACTGGGAACAACGCATTCAGGAAGCGGCTGGTGCCGGTCAGCGCACGTTGGCTATTGCTGCAGGCAAAATTGACTCGTCACGGCATCAATTGCAGTTCTCGGATGTGGAACAGAATTTAACCTTGCTGGCACTGTTTGGAATCATCGACCCGCCAAGGGAAGAAGCCATTGCCGCTGTCCAAAAATGTCACGCCGCCGGCATCAATGTCAAGATGATCACCGGCGATCACGCGGAAACGGCTCGCGTAATCGGCGAGCGACTCGGCATAGGAAATGGAAAACCCGCGCTTATCGGAAGCCAACTGGAGCAGATGGATGATCGGGAACTGAGCGAGGTCGTTAGAAATGTCGATGTTTTTGCGCGGGCCAGTCCGGAGCACAAACTGCGCCTGGTGCAAGCCCTACAGGCAAATGGCGACATCACTGCAATGACTGGTGATGGGGTCAACGATGCGCCAGCTCTCAAACGGGCGGACGTGGGTTTGGCGATGGGCCTGAAAGGAACAGAAGCGGCGAAGGAAGCATCCGAAATCGTGCTGGCGGACGACAATTTCGCAACCATCGCGAGTGCGGTCGAAGAAGGTCGAACCATTTACGACAACCTGAAGAAATCGATCCTCTTTATCCTCCCGACCAACGGCGGCGAATCCTTAATTGTCATTGCCGCGATTATTTTTGATCTGATATTGCCGATCACTTCGGTGCAAATTCTGTGGATCAACATGGCCACTTCCGTCACCTTGGGGATTGCGCTCGGGTTCGAGACCAGTGAGGGCGATGTGATGCAGAGACCGCCAAGAGCTTCTGATGACCCCTTGCTGTCAGCCTTTCTGGGCTGGCGCATTCTGTTTGTTTCGATCCTGATGATGCTGGGCGCTCTTGGGCTGTTCCTGTGGGAGCTTGACCGTGGCAGCAGCGTTGAATCAGCCCGTACGATTGCAGTCAGCGTCGTGATAGTGGCAGAGATCTTCTACCTGTTCAGCTGCCGTCATCTCTATCGCAGTTCGCTTTCAATCGAAGGCATTTTTGGCAACCGCTTCGTGCTAGGCGCGATCGGAACACTGATCGTCATGCAACTCCTGTTTACCTATGCGCCCTTCATGCAAAACCTGTTCGGCAGCACGGCACTCAATGCTGGACAATGGCTGGAGGTTGTGGGAGTGGGTGCGCTTATCTTTCTGGCCACGGAAGCGGAAAAGGCTATGCAGCGATGGCGGCTTGGCAGGAAACCCCAACTCCGCCAGACTCCGTAAATTGAGTTTGGCATTCAGGCTGATGCGTCACTAAATGACGCATCAGCCATGAATCAAGCCCGATGGTTTTGTTTTTTCGTGAATTTGGCAGGAGGAGGCCATATCGACTTGCCTGAATCAACCCGGATTACATCTGGATGATTCCTGATTCCCTAGACCAGCTCAGCAATGAGCTCAACTTCGACACACGCCCCAAGCGGAATTTGCGCCACGCCAAAGGCAGAGCGTGCGTGCCTCCCCTTGTCGCCGAAAATCTCCACCAGCATCTCTGACGCCCCATTGGTCACCAGATGATGTTCAGTGAAATCACCGGTCGAATTCACCAGACTCATCACTTTGACAATGCGCTTGATACGATTGAGATCGCCGCCGCAAGCTGCCTCCAGGGTCGCAACCAGATCGACCGCCACGCTACGAGCCGCCTGCTGGCCTTCCGCAACCGTAATGTCCTTGCCGAACTGACCAACCCATGCCTGGCCATCTTTTTTTGCGATGTGCCCGGACAGAAAGACCGTGTTGCCGGTCTGGACATACATGACATACGCTGCGACGGGTGCTGCAACAACCGGCAGTTCGATATTCAATTTTTTCAGGTTTTCGTAGACTGACATAAGCTTTCCTGTTTCAATGAAGGCTGTATCGTACAGCATTGATACGAACAAATCGATAATAGCCAGCTGGCATCAGTAAAATGCCCCAGAAGGGAAATCTATAATGAGCGACGACATCAACAACATCACTACCCCCATTGACGACCGCTTCTACCGGCTTGAAGGCCGTGTGCCGGTTCGCTGCACGCTGGCAGAGTTTGCCAAGTCCATGCAGGAAGACGAAAAACGGATCCTTGCGCAAGCGACAATCGACAACTTACAGATTTCAACCATCTTTATTGGCATCGACCAGAACTGGGGCGGCGGGGATCCGCTGCTGTTTGAGACCGTGGTTTTCGGGTTACCGGACGACCTGCAGCCACGCTGGAGTTTTTCAAGCTGGGATGAAGCGATGGAAATCCATAACTTGCTGGTCGCCACGCTGACAGAACATGGCGCAGAACCCCTGCTTGGCGAAATTCGCAAGAAAGCAGAAGCCGGCGGCTAAAACCAGCTGTCTGCGCGCAACAGCGTCAGAATCCCCATCAAGGCAAAGATCGCGGCTGCGATTGAATGCACCAGTTTGAGCGGAATCTTGTCGGCGAATTTTTTGCCGACAAACACGGCCGGCACATCTGCTATCAGCATTCCGAGCGTCGTACCGGCTATGACCATCAGCGGTGCCTGAAAGTGGGCTGCCATCGCAATGGTGGCCACCTGCGTCTTGTCGCCCATCTCCGCGAGGAAAAATGTCACCAGGGTCGTGCCAAACACGCCAAGGCGCTGTGCCGTCATGACCTCATCTTCATTTATTTCATCCGGGATCATGGTCCAGACAGCCATGGCGATGAAAGACAGCCCCAGCACCCACCTCAGCGTCTCAGGCCCAATCACGGTCGTGATCCAGGTGCCGAGCGCGCCTGCAAGACCGTGATTGAGCAGCGTCGCAATCAGAATGCCGGCAACAATAGGCGTGCGCTTTCTGAAACGCGCCGCCAGAATGAAAGCCAGAAGCTGGGTTTTGTCGCCCATTTCCGCCAGGGCAACGACGCCAGTCGATACGAAAAAAGATTCCATCAGGATGTCCGTCGCTGGCGAAAAACAGTGACCGCACACCCTCTCGCCAGCACGAGGAGCATGTGGTCAAAAGTCTTGCCAAGCAATTACTGCTTGTACCATGGCTGTTTTTGCCAAGTATGTTGATACAAGCCACCTCATGGCGAGGCGCGGCTACTCCCTGTTGACGCTGCGGATTTTACCGGAAGCAAGCTAAAGGGTAAAGCCGTTCGCCCCCGCCTGTCGCCCCCGCCCTTGAAATCTGCCTCATAATCCCCATTTGCATCCAATCTGTTCATCCACCGCTGTCCAAAGAGGGAAAAATGGCCGCATCCGAAAAACAAACCCTGGGTTTCCAGGCTGAAGTTAAACAATTGCTGCACCTGATGGTGCATTCGCTGTACTCCAACAAGGAAATTTTCCTGCGTGAGCTGATTTCGAACGCATCCGACGCCGCTGACAAGCTGCGCTATGAAACGATCGCCAAACCGGAACTGTTCGAAAACGACCCGGAACTCAAAATCGGCGTCGCCTTCAACAAAGAAGCGCGAACCATCACCGTATCCGACAATGGCATCGGCATGAGCCGCGACGAAGCCGTCGAACATCTCGGCACCATTGCCAAATCCGGCACCCGCGAGTTTTTTTCGCAACTGACCGGCGACCAGCAAAAAGATGCCGCCCTGATCGGACAGTTTGGCGTCGGCTTTTATTCCGCCTTCATCGTCGCAGAAAAGATCACGGTCAATACCCGCCGTGCAGGCGCTTCTGCCAGCGAGGGCGTTCGTTGGGAATCGGACGGCGCCGGTGACTTTACTGTCGAATCAATTGACAAGCCTGCTCGCGGCACCGAGATCATCCTGCACCTGCGCGAAGGCGAAGATGAACTGCTGTCGAACTGGAAGCTAAAATCGATCATCCGCAAATATTCCGACCATATCTCACTGCCGATCCTGATGCAGAAGGAAGAATGGGATGCGGAAGCAAAAGCGATGGTCATGCGGGATGAATCCGAAACCGTCAATCAGGCCAGCGCGCTCTGGGCGCGCAACAAAGCCGACATCACTGACGAGCAGTACAACGAGTTCTACAAGCATGTATCGCACGATTTCGCCGAGCCGCTAGCACACACGCACAACCGCGTCGAAGGCCGTAGCGAATACACGCAACTGCTGTACATCCCGTCTCGTGCGCCATTTGACCTGTGGGATCGCAATCAGCGCGGCGGCATCAAGCTTTACATCAAGCGCGTGTTCATCATGGATGACGCCGAGCAGCTGATGCCGGTTTACCTGCGTTTTGTCAAAGGCGTGATCGACTCCAATGATTTGCCGCTGAATGTGTCGCGCGAAATCCTGCAGGAGTCGCGCGATGTCAAAGTCATCCGCGAAGGATCAACCCGCCGCGTTCTCGGCATGCTGGAAGAACTTGCGGATGCGGAAGAGCAAGAAAAGAAGGACAAATACGCCAGCTTCTGGAAAGAGTTTGGACAGGTGCTCAAAGAAGGCATCGGCGAAGACCACGGCAATCAGGAGCGAATCGCGAAACTCTTGCGCTTTGCCTCGACGCACAATGACACGGATGTGCAAAATGTGTCGCTCACCGATTATGTCGCTCGCATGAAGGAAGGCCAGGACAAGATTTACTTCGTCACCGCCGAAAACTACACCGCCGCCAAAAACAGCCCACACCTTGAAATTTTCCGCAAGAAGGGCGTAGAAGTGCTGCTCCTTACCGACCGCGTGGATGAATGGATGCTGTCCTTCCTGCGCGAATTTGATGGCAAGCAACTCGTGTCCGTCGCCAAGGGGGGGCTCGACCTGGGCAAGCTGGAAGACGAAGCCGAAAAGAAACAGCACGAAGAAGTCGAATCCGACTACAAGGAACTGGTCGGCAAGATGAAGACCGCGCTAACCGACAAGGCTAAAGATGTGCGTGTATCGTTCCGTCTGACCGACTCTCCGGCATGCCTGATCGCGGACGAACACGACATGTCCGGCAACCTGCAGCGCCTGCTGAAGGCTGCGGGGCAGAACGCACCGGATTCCAAGCCGATCCTTGAAATTAATCCGAACCACCCGCTGGTGCAGCGGCTGAAATACCAAGAAGCCAAGTTTGATGACTGGTCACACCTGCTGTTCGATCAGGCGCTGCTGGCCGAAGGTGGCGGGCTGGCCGACCCGGCCTCGTTCGTCAAACGCCTGAATCAGATGTTGCTGGATGGAGCAAGCAATTAATCAATTGGCCTGATGAAGTACAAAAGGGAGGCGGCGCCTCCCTTTTGTATGCTCACTCATCAAAGTAGTCACTGTCTAATTTGGGAACCGATATGTTCCGCGTCGATACACCAACGCCGTGATCTATCATTAACTCAACAAGCTTTGAGCCATTAACCAAAACAATTCCTTCAACAGATTTGGCATAGTCTTCTGCTTGTGTAGTAAAACCTGAAGTTGTAATAAGCACCCCTTTGTTTGCTCGCTGCCCTCTCAAGGCGCCATAAAATGCCTGAACTTCCGGACGCCCAACATTTTGCTGCCAGCGCTTGGCTTGCACATGAACCTTCTCAAGCCCAAGCTTATCCAGCGAAATAACGCCGTCTATACCGCCGTCACCCACTCCACCGACTCGCTGCAAATCCGCTCGACTAGCCCCGTACCCCATGCGATGCAACAAATCAAGGACTATGGCTTCAAAGAATGTCGGCGAAACGGCAGCAAGAATTTCAAGTAGTTCATCTGCTACCGCGCCCCTGATTTCCGTAGTTGCTATTCCCAGACGGTCATCTGGACTAGACAATGAAGGCTCAGGCATTACCAAAGGTGAAGCTGCAGATGATAAAGGATCACCGAGACTGGTTGGTCTAAGGCGAACATCCATAAACCCAAATGCCAATTTCTCGACATCTTCGGAAGACAAGGGGGCAGCATGCCCTTGTGCGTATGCAACACCGTTGTCGGTCAACTTCCAATATCCACGGCGTGCACTACTTGAAAATCCTGCGCGTTTGAGTCGGTCATGCGCCCACCCAGCCCTATTTTTATAAATTGGCTGCATACCACTTGGGAGGAGTTCTTGCTTATCGTCATCTGACAAATTTAATGTTGCTGCAGCTGCCTCATATACATCCCGTGCAAGTGCACCCTCCGGGTGAGACGCCAAGTGTCTGAGTATAGGTTCGATAAACTTATCAAAGGTTGGTACAGCCAATTTCGCCTCCTTTTAACAGTGGTTTTGGCTTCATGAAATCATGAAGATGGCATACCAGGCTCAGCTCCGATATTTCCCCCGCGCCTGCTTGACCACTATCTCCGGTTGTTCGGTCAGACGCCCGGTCACATATTTGTGCAACACGCTGGCAATCAGCGTCTGGTAAGGCACTCCTTCTTCAAGCGCCCGAACCTGTATGTCATTCAGGTCGCCGGATGACAGGCGAATGTTGACTCGTTTGTCCTTGATTCCGGTGGCGCGTGCGGCAGCCTTGAACTTCGTAAGTTCGGCCTTTGTCGCGACAGATTTGAGCTTGCCTTTTTCGTAGGCATGCAGCACTTCATTTTCGTATGCGTCAGCTTTCGGCATCGGTTTCACCCTGATTCAAATAGTCCCTGGTTGCCTTGCGGCTTGGAATCGCGGTCTTGAGAAAAAAATGATCGCCCTCTTCGACAAACGGCACAAGGTAAGCGTAGCTGTCACACGCAACCACCAGCACACGCTGCTTCGGATACTTGGTCTGGTTCGGGTGCGACAGTATGTCCAGCAAACCGCCAGATTCAACTGCTACCACAATGCTTTCAAACGAAACGCCCCGCTCCGCTTTGAGCGTCACATTCTTGTCCGGATTCCAGCGAAATGGCTTCATGCGGCCATGCTATCTGAATGTGTGCCTTTTGTCACCACCCAGATCGACACACCGAGATCAGCTGGCTGGCAGTCAGGCCGCCTTGCGCCGTTCTGAAGTCACGCGCCCGCTTCGCAATCGCCTCACCTTCGGCTGCGCCAGCATCGTCCCGCGACAGTTGGCTGCCCCGCAACGGCAGGCGTACCGTTGCCGATCCTCATCGGAAACTTCACTCCCGATATCCAGCAGATAGTCGTAAGTCAGCTCTTCCCCCACCTCGATCGTCCGTATCGCATCAATGTAAACATTTCCATCTTCGATGATCGCTTCGCAATTGGGGCTGCAGGAATGATTGATGAAGCGCGCATCATTGCCGTTCACCGAGCCGTCGATGATCGTGCGGCTGTCCACGGTGAACAGGTAGAAATGCGGCTCTGCCTCAAAATCGTCGCCGCACGCATCTTCGCGTCCATAAAGGTCATTGGCAAGCGCATGCGTGATGCGCTCGCCGGTGTATTCGATAATGCGCGTGCGCCGCAGAATGCGCCGTACCGCAAATGCGCCGTTGCCTTCTATGGGAGAAGGTCGGACTTCCAGATAAATTTTTTTCATGATGGGCTGGTTGAATTCGGTGTCAAGACTATCATGTTACCGACATCATTTCCAGCGGGAGACAAGGCTTGTGGAAATCAAACGAAGCCAAATTGCATCTGACTAGATGCATCAGGCAAAATATTCTGTAGCCTGTAGAATCGGGATAGTGTAAACAGTATTACAAAAGGAATTCAGATGGCGGGATGCTGCGACAATTCCTGCGAACTTGACGCATTGCGAGAGCGCCAGAGTGCGACCCTGAAAATTGTTCTGGCCATCAATGCCGTCATGTTTGTCGTCATGGTGGTCGCCGCGCTGTATGCGGGTTCCACTGCCCTGCTCTCGGATAGCCTCGACAATCTTGGCGATGCCGTCACCTATGGGTTAAGCCTGTATGTCGTCGCCATGGGCGCGCGGGTCAAGGCAAAGGTGGCGCTGTTCAAGGGCATGCTCATTTTCCTTGCCGCGCTGGTCGTGGCCGGACAAATCGTATACAAACTCATTTATCCGGCGGTGCCGATTTTTGAAGCCATGGGCGCGTTTAGCCTGCTGGGTCTGGCGGCCAACGGAACTTGTCTTTTCCTGCTGTGGAGACACCGCAACGAAGACATCAACATGAGTTCGGTCTGGGAATGCTCGCGCAATGACATTGCCTCCAACCTGGCGGTGTTTGTTGCTGCGGCAGGCGTTTGGGCTGCGGGGTCAGGCTGGCCCGACCTGCTGGTTGCTTGCGGCTTGTTGCTGATTTTCATGCGGTCGGCGTATCGGGTTATCGCTTCTGCCAGACAAGAGTTGAAGACTCTTTAGTCGCAAGCCCAGCCCAGACGCCCGCCATTTATTCAGCCTTCCTGATCCGCTCAATTCGCTCCGTTGCCGGCGGGTGGCTGGAAAGATAGGTGTTCAGATTAAGCGACTTCTTGCCGAGTTTCTCAAAGGTCAGCACCAGCCCGGATAGGCTGATGCCGTTGGCCTTCATCATCGCAACCGCATAATCGTCGGCCTCGCGCTCGGCATCGCGCGAGTATTTCAAATCGAGCATGGTGGTCGGAATGGCCACCACCACCGAGGACACATCGCCAAACAGCACCATCGTCACAAGGCCGACGACTGACCCCTGAATGATACGGCGCAGCAGGTGACGCTCATGCAGATGGCCCAGCTCATGCGCCAGCACCCCCATTACCGCATCGTCGTCACCAAGCATGGTCACCATCTCGTCCGTCATGATGATTTGTCCGGACGGCAGCGCAAATGCATTGGGGCCGACGCGACTCTTGCGGAACAGGATTTCGTAGCTCGGCATGCCATGCTTCGGCAGCGACAGCGATTTGAAACGATCGATGATGGCGCGCTGGCGTTCTGATGCAATTTCTGATGGCGCAAGCATGCGCTGGTCGAGGAAGGATAGTGTCTCTCGCCCGATCGCATGCTGCACCCGCTCCGGCATGCGTTTCGCAACAAAGGCAGATGCCGCAGGAAGGCCATACAGGTATCCCGGCACCAGCACCGCGAACAGCAGGACACAGGCGATCAGCACGCCGCGCCAACTCTGGTGCATTCTGATCGCAATCGGGTCGCGGTAGCCAATTTCCTTCAGGAAGGCGTCAAACGCGGTGGAATCGGCAACTTCAAGGAAGGCGCCATCCGGTAGCGTCAGCTTGCGCGCGGCGCTGTGCATGCGCTCTGCCACCTGCAGGTCGGCAATGCGGCAGCTTCGCCGGATATCGCCTGTGATGGCAATCACTCCTTGGTGGTGCATCAATTCGACCGAATGACGGCGTGAGGTCTGACCGTCGTAGTAATTGGCGCGGATTATCATGCGTTACAGCGCAAAATCGAAATCGAGCAAGTCGGTCACGCCCTCTCCTGTCGCCGAGACATCTGCTGCCGAGTCGGCAAAAAAATCGTCTAGCGTTCCGCCCGGGATCATCGTGACGGATTCGACGCGATACTTCAGCATTCGCACCTTCGCAAATGGCGTGAACAAGCCGAGCGTCAGCACAATGGCAATGGCGTTGGTCAGCGTGATGAAGACGACCGTGCTCCACTTCATTTCGCTCATAAACTGGTGGCGATCAAGTGAAGTATTGCTCCAGATCAGGTTTTGCAGCATGGTCGTGAAAATGTTGTAGACCGTGTAAGCCCAGAGGTAGATGATCGCCATGAACAGGAAGATGCTCATCATCACCGATGTGCCGCCCCGCTTGAGGCCGCCTGCGGACTTCAGGCCGCCAAGCAGGCCGCCGGACATCAGCACTATAGCGATGGTTCCCACAATGAATACGCCCAAGGCGATCAGGTAAACCTTGTAGAAACTGCCGACTGTCGCGTGGAAAGCGAAGTTGTCGCGACCGAAGCGACTTTCTTCGTGCTGGAATTTCTTGATGCGCTGATGCACGAAAGGTGCAAGCAGGTTGCCCGTAAACGCAGACAAAACCGGCAGTATCAGATAGGTATAGTAGGCTAGCCAGACCGTCCCGCCGAAACCAAAGCGAATGCCGCGATAACTGGAGTTGTGAAGCTTGAATTGCAGGCTCTTCCAGATCAGCCATGGCATCACCAGCCCCAGCAGCGCCACCATCGCAAAACCGGCAAATATCGAAATTTTTGGCGCCCAGTAATACGCTATCAGAAGGCCGACTGCAATAACCCGTCCTTTGAGGATGGCAATCGGGTTGCCGTGATATTCAAAACTGGAACCGGCCAGATGCGTGCTGCCGTAGAAATAGCGCAACTTGCGCACCTTGGCCCATGCGGAATAAATGCCGCAGGTCACGATGGTGAGCAACAGGTTGACGATCCAGATGCGGAAATATTCACCGCCAGTGCCGGTAAATGACAACGACTCCGGATCTGGCAGCTTTTTTTCAGGGGGCGGCTGGAATGCCTGTTTTGGCGGCTGCGGGGGTGGCGCACCCAGAATCAGGGTTGGGGCAAAATCTCCTGAGTGGCTCATTAACGCTCCAGGCAACGAGTTTGTATTTATTACAACTTGCGCAATGTAGCCTGACGCACTGCCCATGTCAACGAAGGTCGCAAGGCATGCGCTTGTATTTCAACCAACATGCCCACAAAGCACAAATTTGTAGCGACAGAACCCGCTCTCAGCGCTTGTCCTTGTCGAAGGTGCGTTTTACGCGCTCGTCGCGCGCCTTTTCCAGCGCATCATGCTCGCGGCGCTTGTCCATCCCCAGAAATTTTTCGATGAACTCGAACCAGAGGATGGCAACCGTCACCAGCGCGATAACCCACCACCACGACAACTCGGCAAAGACGCTGACCTCGAAAAAACGCAGGGCAGACAAGGCAACGATGAACAGGATCAGATACATGAATGCCCCTTGGGACGCGCAACACAACGACATTCTTGCCAAGATAACATAAACTGCTGCGCTACCGCCACTTGGAATACGGATGGCGGATCAGGTTTGCGTTGAAATAGCGCTCGTCAAGCGTCACCTCCTCACCCACCCAGTCGGGCCAGGAAAAGGTCTGGTCCTCGGATTCCAGCTCGATTTCCGCCACCACCAGCCCGGCGTTATCGCCCAAAAATTCATCCACCTCCCACACCATGCCCTCATGTTCGATGCGAGTGCGAGTCTTCTCGATCAGGGGTTGCTCGCATAACTGCTCCAGAAAGGCTTCTGCATCTTGCAGCGGAATCGGGTACTCCCACTCCCCGCGCGTAGCGCCCCTTGATCGGCCCTTGATGGTCATCACTGCCGCGTCGCCCTCAATGCGCACGCGCACAATCCGATCCGGGTCCGACGACAGGTAGCCCTGACGCAACAGCACAGACTGACCTTGCGACCGCCAGCCATCGCTGCGAACCAGAAACTTGCGCTCGATTTCAGTACCCATGCCTGCACCTCAAATTGGCCAAATTGCCCTCATGATACGCCTGAAAACCGTGCCAGAGGGCGCATTGCTCTGCTATAATCTCGCCTTCGTCGGGGCGTAGCGCAGCCTGGTAGCGTACCTGCATGGGGTGCAGGGGGTCGAGTGTTCGAATCACTCCGTCCCGACCAATAAAAGCCAATAATTACATCCCCAAGGCGCCGGATGTACTGTCCTATACCTTCCGCAGCATGCTCTGATTCGCTTAAGCAACCCAGACCAAGCGGATCAACTCCCTTCTGGTGATTCATGTCATGCTTAGCATACTACGCACCAAACCTCATGTATGCCTCAGGGTTAGTAGGCTACATGAAACGCAGCTTTTCTGCTCCCAACCTGCCACCAAAAGAAAGCCCAAAAGATCACCGCGCCAATATTTTACGATAAGCAACAATTAGGCTAAGCTAGCCGATAGTATCAAGAGTAGGCAATCGAATTCGCTTGCTCGGCTTGGTCATGCATCTGATTGTGATGCTATTTTATTTGCACCAATAAACCTGGCGCGACCACTTTTCTCATTCCATTTAAGTGCGCTTGATGAATCTGCAGCGTTTCAAAATTATATTGCCGTGGCTGGTGCTAGTTCTCGGAATATCAGCAACCTATTCTCTGATGCAGGAAGCCGCTACGCATACGCAATTACATTTGCGCAAGGATTTTGAAAAGGAAGCAAGCTTCCTCGCCAATCAAATTGAAGATCGACTGGAAACACATTCTCAGGTATTGCGCGGCGTCAGCAGTTTTTTCACTCACAGCCAACAAGTGACGGCAAAGGAATTTCAACAGTATGTTTCCTACCTGCTTCTGCGAAAAAGAACGCCTGGTGTGCTGGGGATAGGCTTTGCAACTGTCACTCACACTGGTGATGGCGTGAGCAAAATACAGGCAAGCAAAATGCAAGGTCTGCAAACCAAAATCAAACTACTTGAGCCAAAAACACCGCGCTTGAGAGGAATGATCGGGCATGACATGTATGCTGAGCCGGGAAGACGTGCGGCAATGGACATTTCCCGCGATCTTTTCCGCCCCGCCATGACGGGCATGATTAGACTGAAGCAGGAATTGGATGAGGATTTTCAGCATGGGTTCCTGATGTATTTCCCGGTTTACCGCTATAACCACCCACACGATACGATAGCCGAACGGCGTCAGAACATCGCAGGCTGGGTATTCTCCCCATTTCGCGCTGATGACCTGATTGATGGCATAGTAAAAAAATATGACACCACAGGACTCGCCCTGACGATCTATGACGGAAACGGCCCATCGCCAGCAACACGATTGACCAGGGAAAGCGCCGATGTCGCACACACCTCAGGCATAACGCCACTTGTTTTTGAGCGAAAAATCGAAGTGGCAGGCCATTCCTGGTTCGTTGAAATTCGCGCACTGCCATCCTTCTATGCCGACACCGGCAATCAGTACAGCGAAATTATCCTCATATCCGGATCTTTGATCAGCACCCTGCTATTCCTTTATGCATGGAACTTGACCCAGGCTCATCGGCGTGCGGAGGCAATCGCAGGCGAGATGACCCGCGATCTGCAAGAAAGCGAAATTCGCTGGAAGTTTGCAACGGAAGGAATCGGGGATGGGGTGTGGGATTGGGACATCCTGCGCAACACATTCATATATTCAGACCAATGGAAAAAAATGCTGTCTGTTTCAGATAATGAAATCGGGAGCAGCTACGAAGAATGGCAAAATCGCATACACACCAACGATAAGCCCACCGTGCTGAAAGCTCTGCAGGAGTACATGGAAGGGAATAACAACACCTATCGTAGCGAATACCGGTTGCAGCGCAATACGGGAGACTGGCTGTGGGTGCTGGATCGGGGCATGGCCATCAGCCGCGCATCCGACGGACACCCACTACGCATGATCGGCACCATCACCGACATTGGTTCTCGCAAAAATGCGGAAAGAAGTATCCATCGACTGACACAGCTTTATAACGCGCTAAGCCTTTGCAATCAGGCCATCGTCCGCTGCGATAACGAACCAGCACTTTTCTCGGAAGTGTGCAGGATTGCCGTCCAGTATGGCGGCATGAAGATGGCGTGGATTGGGTTGAACGACGCACGCACCGGTCAAATCCAGACAGCAGGAGCGTACGGGATGAGTGTCGAGTATCTGGATGGCATACACATCACGCTCAACCTTGACGATCCGTCTGTAATGAATCCCTTCGCTGAAGCCATGCGCGAGAACAGTCCGGTTTGGCATCAGGATTTTCTGAACGACCATACAACGGCACGCTGGCATGCCCGCGCCATCCAACATGGCTGGTGCTCTATCGGAGTTTTGCCGCTTAGAAAAGCTGGAGTTCGCGTCGGCGCGTTCGCGCTCTATGCCGCAGAAACCAACGCCTTCACGGAGGATGTTCAGGGTTTGCTGTGTGAGATGGCGGAAGACATCAGTGCTGCAATGAACCATTTCGCCAACGAAGAGGATCGCAGGCAAGCCGTGCAGTCCTTGCAGGAAAGCGAGGCACGATATAACGCCCTTTTTGCCGACAGTAGCGTCACCATGCTGTTGATCGATCCGTCAAGTGGCAGCATCTTGAACGCCAATCACCAGGCCAGCACATTTTACGGGTGGGATCATGCCACGCTGTGCGCCATGAACATTCGGGATATTAACGCGCGTCACCCTGAACAGATCCAGTCAGATATGATGCGCGCACTTCAGCAGGAAAAAGGGCATTTCCTGTTCCAGCACCGTCGCGCATTTGGTGATGTACGCGATGTCGAAGTTTTCGCAGGATCGGTTGATGTCAATGGACAATCCCTGCTGCTCTCCTCGATTCATGACATTACCGAGAGAAAGCGCGCTGAGCAAGCATTACGCGAAAGCGAGTCCTTTAACACAGGCATCCTTGATTCTCTGAGCGAACACATTGCCGTGGTAGACACCCATGGTGTCATTGTCGCCGTTAACCGGGCCTGGCTGCAATTCGCCGGGCAAAATGGCGCACCCGACGCCGCAGAATACTGGATAGGTATCAACTACCTTGATGTGTGCGGAAGCGGTATCTACGCATCAGGTCATGAGGAATCGGCGTTGGCTCAAATCGGTATTAATGCCGTTCTCTCCGGCGCACAGGACAATTTCCGACTGGAATATCCTTGTGACTCGCCCACGGATGCGCACTGGTTCGTGATGCGCGTCAATCCCCTGCAACACTCCCATCCCGGAGCCGTCATCTCCCACGAGAACATTACCAGCCGCAAACGATTTGAAATTGAAATAAATGAATCGCGTGCGCGTCTTGGCTATTTGTCCGCAAAATTGATCGAAACACAGGAACTGGAGCGAAAAGCGCTTGCGCGCGAACTGCACGACGAGATGGGACAGCGCTTTACGGCGCTTAACATGAACCTGCATCAATTGCGTCCATTTCTGGATGGCCAGGAAGCTGACAGAGTCTGGGTAAAAGCCAGCGAAAGCATCTCCACACTCATCGATCGGGTACGCTCGATGTCCGGGTCGCTGCGCCCTCCGACACTCGATCATCTTGGACTGGAGGCAGCCGTAGGACAGCTGCTTCAAGAGCATTTCTCGAATTCACCCATCAGTTACGGATTTGAATATGCAGGCTTGCCGAAAAAACTTTCAGCCCAAATTGAAATCACGGTCTACCGTTTCGTTCAGGAAGGAATTACCAACATTGTCCGTCACGCGGGTGCAACGCATGTTATGGTTGAAATTAACGGCGGCGAAGGTGGCAGCGAGATTGAGATCATCCTCCGGGACAACGGGGTCGGCTTTGATTTTTCCTCGCTTGCTATGCACGATTCTGGAGAACGGCACTTCGGACTTATTGGCATGGAAGAACGCATCAAAATGCTTAGCGGCACATTTGACGTCCACTCAGTAATCGGAAAAGGAACCCGCCTTGCCGCCTTGTTGCCATTGAATGTGAAACATGACCAAGCAAAACACTAAAATCCTGCTGGTAGACGACCATGTACTGGTGCGTGCTGGTATCCGGAATTTGATCGAAAGCATCGATGGGTATTCAGTGATTGCGGAAGCGTCGAACATTGCCGACGCAATGCTTAAGCTTGATACTACAACCCCCGACATTGTCATCACAGATATCGACATGGGATCTGACAATGGTCTAGATCTGGTAAGCCATATCAAGAAACGACAGCCAGACATAGCCATTGTCATCCTCAGCATGCATTCTTCAGGAGAACTCGTCTCAAACGCGCTGCAACTGGGTGCCTCCGCCTATCTGCTTAAGGAGGCTGCTCCCGAAGAACTTGGGATCGCCCTCGCTGCCGTAACGCGGATGGAAACATTTCTCAGCCCTGCAGTATCGACAAAAATGATCAACCGATTTGTGCGCCCGTCGACACCCGATAACGATCCTTTAAAATCTTTAACGCAAAGGCAAATACAGATTTTGACCCTGCTGGCGCAAGGCGCCAGCACCAAGGAAATCGCTTACTCCCTCGATCTGAGCGACAAAACCGTCGCAGCCCATCGTTCGCAAATCATGGAACGCATTGGCGTCCGCGATCTTGTCAGTCTGGTGCTTTTTGCCGTAAAGCATGGTCTGGTTGATGTGAACAAACCTTGATCGCAAAGAAATCTGGACTTGTTGCACCCTTAGAATCGAGCGAAGCCTGTCAGCAATACAATTTTCAATAATATTTCTGGGTCCGCACAATACGCAATGCGAGTGCGAGTGCGCGCACCATCCGCGCGCTATTACCTGAGCAGCGGGTTTTTTGCACCATCATAGTTTTTCATTAGTCGCTCAAACTGATCCGCCGGCAGCGGTCGGCCAACCAGAAAACCCTGGATCTCGTCACATCCGTTATCTTTCAGGTACCTCAGCTGCTCTTCTGTTTCCACTCCTTCTGCAATGGTTTTCATACCCAGGCTGCGCGCCAGATTGATGACCGCGCCGACGATCGCTCTATCGTCCGCATCAATTGCGATATCGCGCACGAAAGTGCGGTCGATTTTCAGCATCGCAACCTTGAACCTTTTCAGATGGCCAAGTGACGAATATCCGGTGCCAAAATCGTCAATCGACATACGAATCCCATGCTGGTGCATCCTGTCCATCACGGCGATCGCTGCCTGAGTGTTTTCCATCGCGGCACTTTCCGTCAATTCCAGTTCGAGATATTTTGGACTGAGTGCGACCTCCCGAAGAATCTCCACGACGCGTTCCGGCAAATGCGGCTGACGCAACTGAACGGCGGACAAATTGACGGCCATGCGGGTAAGTCCCAGACCGCTATCGATCCAGCGCTTCATCTGTTCAGCGGCCGTGCGAACCACCCACTCGCCGATCTGAAGAATCAGGCCACCACTTTCGGCAATCGGAATGAACTCATTGGGCGGCACCATTCCATATTCAGGATGCTGCCAGCGCAGCAAGGCTTCGGCACCCACAACCTGCCCATCTGTCAAAGACACCTGTGGCTGGAAATGCAGGAACAATTCCTGGTTATCCATGGCGCGGCGCAATGCATTCTCAAGTTGCAGCTTGCGCAGGGAGCTAGCCTGTATCTCCGGCGTAAAGAAGCGAAAAGTATTGCGGCCATCGTGCTTGGCGCGATACATGGCTGCGTCTGCGCATTTTGACAGTGCATCCAGATCCTCACCGTTTTCAGGGTACATGGCGATACCGATCGAAGCCGTCAGTGTCAGCTCCGTGCGCTCGATCTGATAGGGTTTGACGACCGTTTCAAGCAATTTTTCAGCCAATTTTGCCGCGCCATCCACATCTGTTGCTGGCAGCACGAGAACGAAATCATCCCCACCCAGCCGCGACACCGTATCTTGCTCACGCAGTGATGCCTGTAGCCGCTTGCCCAGCAAGCTCAGCAGCTCATCTCCAATGCGATGTCCGAGAGATTCGTTGATATTCTTGAAATGATCGAGATCGAGAAACATCAATGCCAGTGTTTTCCCGGTGCGCTGCGACATGCCGATTGCATGCATGCAGCGGTCATTCAACAAGGTTCTGTTCGGCAGGCCAGTCAAAGAATCAAAATGCGCCAGCCAGTCCATGCGTTCTTCATTGGCTTTGTTCAGTGTGATGTCATTAAGAATGGCGATGTGCTGGGTCGAGGAGTCGGCCTCGTCCATCACCTTGCTGATAGCTAACCATTGAAGGTACAGACTGCCATTCTTTCTGCGGTTAAGCACTTCTCCTTGCCAGTGCCCATGCAAATTGATTTCCTCCCACATCACTGCATAAAAACCAGCATTTTGGTGACCGGACGAAAGGATGCCCGGATTTTTGCCGACAACCTCATCTTCATCGTAGCCTGTAATGTCAGTAAATGCCTTGTTGACCATGACAATACGATTTTCGGCATCCGTGACGACAAACCCTTCCCCGCTTTTTTCGAAAACCCTTGCCGCCAGCCGGAGTTGCGCTTCTGCTTTCTGGCGCACTTGTTCTCGCTTGAAATTGTCTAGCGCAAAGCTGATATCCAGCGCCATTTCTTCGAGTAGATCGCATGCCTGCTTATCGAAGGCTCCAATCTCATCGGCATAAAGCGCAAAAGTGCCAATGACACTGCCGTCTTGGAACAGTGGCAAAGTTGCGACCGCTTTCCAGCCATGGACAGCCGCGCGTTCATGCCAGAGCGCAGTACTTGGATCATTCATGAAATCCTGGCACCAGATAGGTTGCCCGGAACGGACAGCCCTTCCGACAGGCCCACGACCATAAGGATCGCGTTGGTCGGTTGATATCCGCAAGCCCTCCAGATATTTCTCTTTGTCCCCAAACGACGATACCGGCTTAATCTGCAGGCTGACAGGGTCCGCCATGCCTATCCACGCCATTTTCATTCCACCCAATTCGACCGCAATCCGGCATATTTCTGCAAACAATGCCTCTGCATTGGCGCATCGCACAATCGCCTGGTTGCAATGACTCAACGCTGCATAAAGTTTCGTCAAGCGCTGAATTCTGGCTTCATCCTGCTTGCGGTCAGTGATATTCCGAAAGGTGACCACCAGCTGGTCGATAGCTTCATCCGCCCGACGAGCGCTCTGGATGTGTATCTCGACATGGATAACACCACCATCTTTGCGGACAAAGCGCAATTCTGTCACCAGGCTTTCGACCGCCTTCGTCGCAACTCGCGCCAGTTCATCATGCAGATGCGACCGGTCTTTCGGATGCGATAAATCCATCCAGTTGATGGCTGAAAGTTCTTTGCGCGAATAACCAAAAATCTCAAGCATCATGTCGTTATGCTCAATGAATCGGCCATTACTGGATGAAACAATTGCCATGCCAATAAAAGGCAAGTTATAAAAATGTCCGATGAGTTGTTGTGCCTGGCGCTCCAGTTCCAGCCGATGGTTTCGCCTTTGTTGCCGCCAAAGGAGAAGCAGCACGGATCCCAAAGCGATGAAGGCCAGCAGTGTGACAGCACTGACCCACCAGCCGAGATATAACAGGGGCTTCATGATCTCGTCACGGTCCATTTTGGCAACGATGTGCCAGCGCGTTCCTTCAATCGGACGGTATGCCGCCAATACCGGCTTACCATGATAATCCGTGCCGGACATCGTCCCTGCTACCCCGCCGCTCGCTGCCACTGCGGCCGGGTTATTGGTATCGGCAAGCGAATGACGCAGTCGTTGTGATGTTTCATTCTGGTGGCGCAGCCTGTTCAGAAATACGACCTTATCGCCATCTTTACGCACCAGCAAAGTTTCGCCGCTGGTGTTGGCACTGGGCCAGTGCTGAATATAAGGAAAAAGGAAGCTTTCCGGGTTGGCATGCAAGACGACGGCACCCACTACTTTGTTTTTGATTCCCCCCAGACGCAATGGCACGATGAAATCAATGTGCAGTTTGTCGTGTTCATCAAAAAACAGACTGCTACGCTGCACCTGACCGCTGCCAAGGACATTCGGCAGCATAGCTTGGCTGGCGTCACTAATTTTGTGTTCACCGCCTGATGAGAGCAAAACTTTGCCACTTGCATTCAGCAATAAAACATTATCAAACCGGTGCGCCTGCTGGATAGCATCGAGCCTTCCGCGTACATATTCCCGGCGGATCGCATGACTGCCACGCTGGATTTCGGCCACCGCCCGGATAAAGCCATCGTTTGCCAACATTGCCACACCAACATTCTGGCGATCTGCGAGCCAGGCTTCAATTTGCCGCGCTTTGAGATCGACAATGGCTCGAAGATTGGAAAATGCATCCTGTTCTGTTACCGGTGTGTGCAATTTGATGACAAGCGTGCCGGACAGCGGAACAAGCAGCAGCATCAAGGCGAAAATAAGCGCAAATCGGTAGAGCACCTTACGGTGAGTACTCTCTCCTGGATAACTCGAAGTATCTTTCCATCGAGCACTCCAGCCTGCCAGGAGCAAGTAGAGCAATCCACTGGTTACGCCGATGAACAATAAACCTTTGAATACCTCCAGTCTTGCCTGCAACTGCACATCGTCAACAGCTACCCGCAGAAAAGCGTCCGAAGCCAGAATCCATAGAACTGCCAGCACCGCATACGACAAGGCGATATGCGCCGGGTGAAATAGCCTACGATGCAGCAATGATTTGGATTCATCGGACAATATCGATACTCCCGGTTATGTCCATCTTGTTCTCAACAGCAACGAGCAAAGCGCGTTGAAGCGCTTTGCCCTATCAAGGAAAATAAATTCGTCAGAACTCTTCCCAGTCGCCTCCATTTTGAGCATCTGCCGATCTGCGGGATGCTGAATTTTCCAGTTGTGGTGCTGGCGTCTTTTTGACAGCAGGCCTAGGAGCAGGTGCCTTGGCAATAGACTTGGTTGCAGCCCTCACTGCTGGTCGAGAAACTGGCCGTGCAACTGGCGCGGATGATCCCTGACCTGTGTTGAAGACGCTCACCACCTGCACCAGATTGGATGCCTGATCCTGCAAGGATTCGGCGGCGGCGGCCGCTTCTTCAACCAGCGCAGCATTCTGCTGCGTGACCTGATCCATCTGGATGACCGCCTGGTTGATTTGCTCGATACCATCCGTCTGTTCACGGCCTGCGGCAGTGATCTCACCCATGATGTCCTGTACACGCTTGATGCTGGATACCACCTCCTCCATCGTGGTACCCGCTTGCTCCACCAGCCTGCTGCCCTCGCCAACCTTCTCGACCGAATCATCGATCAGGGTCTTGATTTCACGCGCAGCCGCTGCGCTGCGTTGTGCCAGGCTACGCACTTCGGTCGCCACGACGGCAAAGCCGCGTCCCTGCTCGCCGGCACGCGCAGCCTCAACTGCCGCATTCAACGCCAGGATATTGGTCTGGAAAGCGATACCGTCTATCACGCTGATGATGTCGACAATTTTCCTTGAGGAGTCATTGATCGAGCCCATGGTTCGCACCACCTGTGAGACCACCGCGCCACCCTTTTCTGCCACATCTGCTGCGCTAATAGCCAGCTGGTTGGCCTGATTGGCATTGTCGGCGTTTTGCCGTACAGTCGAGGTCATCTCTTCCATCGAAGAAGCGGTTTCTTCCAGCGAGCTGGCCTGCTCTTCCGTTCGGGAAGACAGATCCATGTTGCCTGAGGCAATTTGCGCGGAAGCTGTCGCAATCGCGTCGGTGCTGTGCCGCACTTCGCCGACTATCTTGACTAAACTCTCGTTCATGTCCTTTAGTGCCTGCAGTAACTGGCCAGTTTCGTCCGTAGAGTTCACCTCAATCCGACTGGTCAGATCGCCTTTGGCGACCGTCTGTGCAATCTTGACCGCCTCGGCCATTGGCTGTGTGATCGAGCGGGTTACGCCAAACGCAATCATCAGGGCGAGCAACACCGCACCGCCGGTGATCGCCAGCATGATGATCCTTGCCAGCTTGTATTCATCTTCCGAATCCTTGCCAGCTTTTATCATTAATTCTGACTGGAAGTCGCTGATTTTCTTGAGTCCATCAAAGTAGGCTACCTGAACAGGCCTGAATTCACCGTAAAGAATTTTTCTCGCATCTTCCTGCTTACCTTCGTCGATATGTTTTTGCATCCGGTCTGCTAACGGCAAGTATTTGGCGCGAGCATCGGTAATTTCTTTGAAGATCGCAACACCTTTGGGGTCACTCAAAACCTTTTCCAGCTTTGGCAGTGTCTCGGCAATGACTTTTCGCGACTCGGCCCAGCGCGTAGCTTCCACCTTGATTTGCGCCGGGTCTGTCATTAGCATCATATTGCGTATATACCGCGCGCTCTTGTTGAGTTCGTCGGTTACAGTGTTGACCATTGTTACCTTCGGCACACGATCATTGACGATCAGGTTGGTGTCCTCATTCAGTGCGCCCAGACGGGTGACGCCAATTACGGCCACCACGATCAACAGCGCCACTACCGCCATGAACCCTAATCCCAGGCGTGCTCCTATTCTTAAATTTTTCATCTTGTCCCCCAGTTATTATTGAATGTGCGTGATATTGCGTTGGTTTATGCGGCAACTCTTTCAATCAGTCCCATGTCGCCGGAGGACATGAGCTTGTCGATATCGACCAGAATCAGCATCCGGTCATCCAGCGTCCCCAACCCGATCAGGTAATCCGTGTCGAGCACAGTCCCCATCGCCGGCGCTGGCCGGATTTGCTCGTTGGTCAAGGTGGTGACATCCGATACGCTATCCACCACCATCCCGACGATCCGGTTGCTGATGTTTAACACGATCACAACCGTGAACTGGTCATAGCTCGGCTCGCCCAGATTGAACTTGATGCGCATGTCGACAATCGGGACTATTGTGCCGCGCAGGTTAACCACGCCCTTTACATACTCGGGCGAATTGGCAATGCGCGTGACATTTTCATATCCTCGGATTTCCTGAACCCGCAGAATGTCGATGCCATATTCCTCCTGCCCGAGCTTGAACGCCAGAAATTCCGATACATTTGACTTGGCAGCGCCCTCAGCCAGGCCAAAACCCCCTTCTGTAGCCATATGGTTCCTTGTTTTTAATATTGTTGAGAATGAAATGACAAATGAGGCGGGGCATCAACTTGAATGTCTTCTGGCAAGCTCAGGTCGCCACCTACATCACAACGCATCGCACCTGATGGCTATTTCGGCACCTCGGTGGTGGTTCTGGATAGGTAGATTGCCTAAGCTGACTAGGCAATTTCCGTATACTCCTTAGATTGCCACCCGAAAAGAAAAGGTGGGCATCAGAATATTTCTTGCCATTTCACGATGAATAATGTTTACTTGGCATCTTGTCTGCCAACCATTTTTTCTGGTACTCCTGCTTCATAACAGGCATAAATTGACCACCCAACAACTTCCCTCATGATCATGCCAAGAATAAATAACGCGAGAACCCCGTCCGCTCGTCTGTTCCTGCGTTTTGCTTTTATTGCTGTCGCCTGCCTGCTTGCAGGATGCTCAAAATTTGAGCCGATCAAAATTGGTTTTGTTGATGGTCTGGATGGCTGTGCTACCGATCTGGGGCAGGCCAGCCGGGATGGCGCGCTGTTAGCCGTTGAACATCGCAACGCCAAAGGCGGGGTGAACGGGCGCAAAATTGAACTCGTCGTCAAAAACGACGAGCAAAAATCTGAAGTCGCAATAAAAGTAGTCAGGGAATTGATCGCAGATGGCGTGGTTGCGATCGTCGGGCATGGCACCAGCACCATGTCGGCAGCGACTGCGCCCATCGCGAACGAAGCGAAAACGCTCATGATGAGCCACACGAGCACAAGCAAGGAACTGTCGAACAGGTACGACTATTTTTTCCGCGTCGTCAATACCACAGAACGATATGCCGTAAAGAACGCCAATTTCCGTCGATTTAATCTGAAGGAAAAGACAATCGCAGCAGCCTATGACATGAGCAACCGCGCCTATTCGGAAAGCTGGCTGGAGGACTTCCGCACAACATTTGAAAAGAACGGTGGCAAAATAACCACCGTCGTGACATTTGCCTCGGGATCGCGCCCTTCTCATGCCCAGATAGCACGGCAACTCCTTGCCAGCAAACCGGATGGCATATTGCTCATCGCCAATTCAATGCACGCAACACTTCTCGCCAAGGAAATCCGCAAGATCAACGCAACCGTGAATCTAGGGACTTCCGAATGGGCGGCGACGGAGCAACTTGCAGAAATCGGCGGAGACGCTGTTGAGGGCATCTATTCTTCGCAATTCATCGAGCGGGACAGCAAGAAGCCGGCCTATGTGGCATTCCGGTCGGAGTACCTGCAAAAATTTGGCAAAGAGCCAGGATATGGCGGGGTCGCAGCTTACGAAGCGACGAACATCATCCTCGATGCGCTGGTGAAGAAAAAAGACAATGAAAACCTGCGAGAGGTTATTCTCTCAACGGGAACATTTTCCGGATTACAGGGAAAGATTGTGTTTAACTCATCACGCGACGCTGACCGCCCATCCTATATCACCACCGTTATCAAGGGGATTTTTCAAACCTATGAAAACTAGCCTCAGATAATGTAACGCTGTTGGCACGCGTCAACGGGACAGGCTATAGCTCACGAACCTGAATCCTTTTCCCCTCTAAACTCTTTGCTGCTGCCCTCGCCTTCCGCGTTGGCTTTGTCGGCGGCATTAACGAGACCCTTCTCTGCGTCCCGCATGGCCTGAAGCTGCTTCAGCCTGAGAAAATGTCCAATGTCCACATCGTCCTGAACGATGTGATCGCGCAGCCATTTCTTGAGAAAGCTCAGCGTCTCCCTGTCGGCCTTGGCGGGCTCGTTCAACAGCCGCTCGGTAATGGCAAAAATCGAAGTGAACAGGTCGGCATGCTGCTTGCGATGATCTTCAATTTTTGGATAGCCATACTCCTCCATGATCGCCTCTTCGTTCTGGAAATGCTCCTCGGCATAGGCAACCAGGCCATTGAGTATTCGCTCGATTTCCTTGCGACTGGCTCCATGCATGTGCTGGTCGTAATACTCGTTCACCAAATCGAACAGCTTTCGGTGCTCGGCATCGACCTGTCTTACGCCAATTTCATACTCGCTGCGCCAGCTAATGAAAGCCATGATCCATCCCCGTAAGTAATTATGAAAATCAAGCGGCAAAAAAACACGCTCAATGTTTTAGTGTCTGCCAAGCCGCCTTATCTTGCCACTCCCTGATCCAGTCCGGCAAGTTTTCCGCCGGCATCGGGCGGGCAATGCCGTAACCCTGCATGAGGCGGCAACCAAGGCTCACCAGCATCTCACCTTGCTGCAGTGTCTCGACTCCTTCGGCAATAACGATTCGGTTGAAGGTCTGCGCCAGTTGAATCACACTGACGATGATAGCCATGTCTGTCACATCGGTCAGCATTTCTCGCACAAAGCTCTGATCGATTTTCAGGACGTCCACCGGCAGGGTGCGCAGATAAGTGAGTGACGAGTAGCCCGTACCGAAGTCATCGAGCGAAATACGCACACCAAGCTCGCGACACGCGGTAAGCGTGTTGATTGCCTGACTCATGTCAGACATCGCGGCCGTCTCGACAATTTCCAGTATGAGGCTGCCGAATGACATTTTCGGGAATCGTTGTAGCATCATGCCCAGGCGCTCGGCAAAATTGTGCTGCAACAGATGCCCCGCGCTGATGTTAACGCTGATGTTCAGCGCAAGGCCTGCCTCATTCCACGATTGGAGTTGATTCAGAGCTGATTCGATCACCCACTCGCCCAAAGCCGTATCAAGGTCTGTTCCTTCAATGTGCTGCAGAAACTCACCCGGCAACAACAATCCCCGATCCGGATGCTGCCAGCGAATCAGCGCTTCTGCTCCAAACACTACCCCGCCTGCCACATCAACCTTGGGTTGATAATGCAGCACAAACTCTTGCTCATGCAATGCGTGCCGCATGCGCTGCACGGCCTGATGACGGTCACGCACGCTGCGGTCCTGGTCGGCATCGAAAAGATGGTAGCGGCTCTTGCCAGACTGTTTCGCCATATACATGGCCTGGTCAGCCTGACGCATCAATTGATCCGCATCGATGTCGGCCAATTGCGGATAAAAGGTCAGGCCAATACTGGCAGAAACCTGAAGAATGTGCTCGCCGATTTTGGCAGGCTCGGATACGGCTGTAAGCAGGCGTTTAAGCATCGGCATGCTGGCTTCGCCGTCTTCCAGATCAAGTAGAACTGCAACAAACTCGTCGCCGCCAAGTCGCGCAAGCGTATCGCCCTCACGCAATACCTGCTTCATTCTGCCGGCCAGCTCAATCAGCATCTGATCGCCGGTCTCATGCCCGTAGCGATCGTTAATTGGCTTAAAATCATCCAGATCCAGGTAGGCCACCGCCAGTTTCTGTCCGCGCCGTCTGGCTTGTGCCATCGCCAGATTGAGACGATCTGCCAGCAACACACGATTGGGTAGGGAGGTCAGCGAATCGTAATAAGCAATGCGTTGCAACTCCGCTTCATGCATTTTGCGCTCTGAAATGTCAGTGAAATTAACGAGGCTCGCCCAGATCTGGCCGTTTTCGTCAACGAGCGGCGTGCCTAGCACCTCAAGAATCGACATGCTGCCATCAGGCCGCCGGATCACCATGTCATCAATATGCGCAGAGATGCCGCTCATCCCCAGCACAATAGGCATTTCGTCTGTCGGATAAGGTTCTGCGCTACCCATCTTGTATGCCTTGTAGACTTCAGAGAGGTTTTCACGGTTGGCATCCGGCATGATTCCGCGGCCCAGGAACTTTTGGGCTGCTTCATTTACCACCAGTGGCCTTCCCGAGGGAGCTTCCACCATAAATACACCAATCGGCAAGGCTTGCAAAAGTGAGGACAACAAATTGTTCTGGCGCTTGAGTGCCGCCTCGCTCAGGCCGAGCATCTCCTCCGTATGCTTGCGCGCAGTAATGTCAGAGTAGATGCCCAGCACGCCGACAACTTCATGCTGGCTATTCCTGATCGGAACTTTCGATGTGCTCAGCCAGATTGTTCCGCCATCCGGTGTCGTTTGCATTTCTTCATAGAACAGTTTGGGAATGCCGGACACCATGACCTGCCGGTCATCCGTGCGATACAAGTCGGCTTGCTCCGCCCACACCATCTGATAGTCATTTTTGCCAACGACTTCGTCAGGGTGGTCTTTGCCCGCATCCTTGGCAAAAGCAGGATTGCACCCAAGGTAGTTGAGTTCGGCATCCTTCCAGAAAATTCTTAAGGGCGTCGAATCGATGATCGTCTGAAGCAGTTCTCTGGATTCCATCAACTCATCTTCTTGCTGCTTTTGTTGCGTAATATCCTGAACAACGCCAGTGAGCATCAAAGGCGTCCCATCCGCATCAAACTGGAATATTCCTCTGCCATGCACCCAGCGCACCTGGCCATCTCTGGGGCGAACTATGCAGTACTCCTTGTCAAACGGCAGGCGCTCGTTAACAATACGCTCGAAGTAAGCCTGCATGTCCTCTCGGTATTTTGGTTCAACCAGATTCAGCCAGCCCTGAAAATCTTTTGGGTAGTCCGCTGTTATCCCAAAAATGTCGTCGAGAATATCGCTATTGGTCCAAGTCTTTTGGCGCAAATCCAAGGTATAACTTCCCAAATTTGCGACACGCTGAACTTCACAAAGGGATTCCTGACTAGCATTAAGCAACGCAAGCGCGTTCTCCTTGCTCTCTAAGAAGCGACTCATCATCCTGACACCGAGCACCACCATGAACACAAGCGCAAAAATACCGACCGCCCAGAATGGCTGCTGCAGTTGCGCAAAATAAATGATGGCTGTCGCCAGAATGAATAGAGCGAGCACAATCGCGCTGACATACCGCTTCCACCGATTGCGCTGCAGAAAAGAATAGAGAAGTTTATCTTGCATACCTGCTTCTTCGGTTGAACCCGCATACCGGCTTAGGGTTTATTTCTTGGCTATTTACTCAGCGATGAACGGTTGGGCTTTCTGAAGCGCAGCGTAAATCCTGACCTCTGTCGCGGTCAGTGCATTCTAAACGCCGCGCAATCGTAGGCTGTTGCTTTTTCGCAATATTTCGAAAACTCCCCCCAACAAATGCCACCCACCACTTAATTGTCAGAAAAATAATTCTTCATCACTCCGCCACAAGGCAAATTTTGAATGTTCAAAGCACTGCAGAAATCTTGATATTTGCTAATCGTCCAGCCATGACCAAAATCGATAGTTCGACTAACATGCAAGTGTGCGCCGAATCTAACAATCAGGCGCTGCCCAAAATTTCTTTTCATGTCACTATCTTTTGGGATATTATTGCCTTGCGGCAATAATAATCTCATTACTTGGGGAGTCCATTGATAACGAGTGAAAGCGGGTTACGCGCAGCCACAACTATTGCGTTAGATGCGATGTTTGTCATCGATCGAGCCAGTATGCGTTTTGTCGATTGCAACGATACGGCGTGCCGCCTGCTGGGATATACCCACTCAGAATTTCTGGGGCTGGATCCAAGCGATATGGATGTCACCATTGGCAACCAGACGAAACAGGAGTGCGACCACGCCATCACCACCCGTAGCACCGTCATCAAGGAATCTGTTGCCAGATGCAAAGATGGAACAAGCTTGCCGGTAGAAATGCAATTGCAGGCTTTTTTTCTGAACGGACGCTGGAACCTGTTGCTATCCATGCGCGATGGCAAAATGCGCCGCAATGCCGAGTCTGATTCGCACGATTCCGCTTATTACGACCCGTTAACCGGCTTGCCTAACCGCCAGATGTTTTACCAGTCGCTGGATAGTGCTTTGGCTCAGGCCAAAAAACAGGGGCTGACCATTTCTCTCCTGTTTATCAATGTGGACAAATTTAGACAGGTTAACGACGCACTGGGTTACGCGCAGGCCGATCAGTTGTTGAAACAGATTGGCAGCAGGCTGGTCAACAGATTAAGAATCAGGGATGTCGTTGGACATCTGGGCGGCGATGAGTTTGGACTCATCCTGTTTAATTCCGCCGGGTCCCAGGGCGCGGCCATCGTCGCCAATAAAGTGCTACAGGAATTAAATCGTCCGTTTTACCTGAGTTCAAAAGAGGCCACCATCACCACCAGCATCGGGATTTCAACCTACCCGGTGGACACCAATGATGCCGCGACGATCATCAAGTACGCCGACTCAGCCATGAATGAAGCAAAACGAGAAGGCGGCAACACTTTTCGCTATTACACGGCAGAGATGAACACCCGGATGCTGGAAAAGCGCGAACTGCATCATGCGCTCAATTCAGCGATAGCCAACAATGAGTTTGTTTTGCACTACCAACCAAAAATACACATCGAAACCGGCGATTGGACTGGCGTTGAGGCCCTCATCCGCTGGAATCGCCCGGAGCATGGTTTGGTTTCGCCCGGACTGTTCATCGCGGCACTGGAAGAAACCGACATGATCTCAGCTGTCGGCGAATGGGTAATCCGCTCCGTTTGCAGGCAAATTGCCGAATGGAATAATTCCGGGATTGGCCCCATCAGAATTGCCATGAATCTGTCCGCCAAACAGTTCCAGCAGGATGGTCTTATCACAGCCTTCGTTGAAGCGATTCAGGAAAACAGAATTGAGCCGACGCTGCTGGAAATCGAGATCACTGAAAGCCTGCTGATGTCCGATGTCGACCGGGCCAGCTTTGTTCTGGCGGAGCTCAGCAGGCTTGGAATCCATATCGCGATAGACGATTTCGGAACCGGGTTTTCCAGCCTGTCATACCTTCAGAAATTCCCGGTCGACAAACTTAAAATCGACATGGTCTTTATCCGCAATGTCACTACAAATGAGAATGACGCGGCAATCACCTCGGCCATCATCGGCATGGCGCACAGCATGAAGCTGGAAGTAATCGCTGAAGGGGTCGAAACAATAGAGCAGCTTGAATTCCTGCGCCAGCACAGATGCGATCAGTTCCAGGGCTATTATTTCTCACGCCCGCTGCCGGTGGATGAACTGGATAAATTATGGCGAAAATCGACGGCATCCACTGAATAAGGCGGTAACAGACCCGACATCTATCTCTCCTTTGAAAATAAACGCTGGACACCCTGCGGTTAATTGGGACTTTTGCTGTCAGCATCCTGTAAAACATGTTGCACCCGTACTGCCGTCGAACGCGGACGCACTGTCAGGCCGCGCAACTGCACATTGGCTCTCGTAAAGGCCGCGCCAAACAACAAGATGAGGGAAGAATAATTCACCCACATTAGCAGCAACACCAACGAACCGGCTGCACCATAGGTTGATGCCGTTGCGGTAGTCGAAAGATAAAAGGCGATCAGCCCCTTCCCCAGCGAAAACAGCAAGGCCGTTACAAACGCGCCCAGCCAGACATCACGCCAGTCGAGCAGCACATCTGGCAGCAGGCGGAAGATGGCAGCAAACAGCAGCGTCACCACAAACAGGGATATGACACTATCCAGTCCCAACAGCATGAAGCCCGGTATCGGTAGCCAGTCCTGGGCGAAGACCACCACCGCGCGCACGATAACGCTCAAGAGCAGGGATACGAGCATGACGAAGCCGATGGCGAGCACTACCGTAAGTGACAGCACGCGCGTTTTGATGTAACTGGACAGGCTGTTTAGTGTCGGGCGCGGTACAACACCCCATATGCTGTTGAGCGAAATCTGCAATTGTGCAAAAACGGTCGTCGCGCCCAGCAGCATCGCAGCAATACCCGCAAGTGTCGGCAGAATACCGCTTTGCTTGATTCGGCTAGCCGCAATAGCAGTCTGCACCGCCGAGGCTGCCTTCGCACCGATGACGGCATCGAGTTGTTGTGCAAGCTGACCCTGCGCAGCAGGCTCACCCAGTACCAGCCCCACGACGCTCACCACCACAATCATGATGGGCGCAATGGAAAACACGGTAAAAAATGCCAGCGCTGCAGCATGAATAAAGGCTTGCGCATCCAGCCACAACCTGATCGTTGTCTTGAGCATCTCCAGCCAGTATGCTGCCCAGTTTTTCAAGATGGCGCCTCCATTTTTTGTATACGCACTCTGCCACGAATGTCGTTTTGAAGATATTAGCATCAGGCTGCACACGCCTCAACGAAAGACGCAAACCGGATTTCCTGTTAGGCTGTTTCACATGTCATTGCTACTGGTCGCCGTCCAATTCGTGCTGGTTCTGCTGGTTGCGCTGCCGCTCCCCGCAATCATCCTGAGACTGCCCGCATTCATTGTCCTGCTCGCGTCAGGCATTATGCTGGGCGCGTGGACTTTGCTGCATAACCGCATGGGCAATTTCAACATTCGTCCCGATCCGAAGGTTGGCGGCCATCTGGTGACGAGCGGGCCATATGCTTACATCCGGCATCCGATGTATAGCGCCTTGATGTTATTCATGTCGGCATTCGTAGTGGCGGCGGGCGCGGAAATAAAAATCCTGTACTGGTTGCTGCTGCTGGCCGTGCTGTGGGTCAAGTCATCCGTTGAGGAAACCATGCTCGCAAAAAAATTTCCAGAATATGGCGCATACCAGCAAAGGACAGGGCGTTTTCTGCCTAGACTATCCAGCCGGAGCAGCGCCTGACTTCACCAGAACAGCGCTCGCTCGCTTAAATGCCCGGCCACATAATGCGTAATGCGCGGTGGCTGATCGCCAATGTGAAATGAGCGCACCTTGCGGTAGATGTGTTTATCTGAGGCGGTTTCTCGCTCGTGCTGGCGCAGATGCTCCAACCAGGATTCAACCATGAAGCATTCCAGCACCCTCCCCGGGTCGTGCATGTCAGTGAATATTTCCCACATGAATGCGCCGTCGCGTCGCCTTAGGCGCCTGACATGATGCATCGCCCGCTCGAACGATTCCTGTTCTGCGGGATTGATGCGGTACTCGATGG
>Ga0351962_1055_pt1 | contig 32524 bp, 14 predicted proteins | sample TotcelT113001N13_FD_205805 | JGI IMG/M metagenome (GOLD analysis project Ga0351962, IMG submission 205805) | Enriched cells from coal bed in the Powder River Basin, Montana, United States - Total cells T11 rep3 HSBNCT.T11.300.1.N13 ...
TCACAAGCCTGGACTTTCCGTATATAATAGTCGTCGAACAGCCAAAGTCAGCCGACGTTCCGAATCCTTGGTAGGAGAAAAGCCTGATGATTCGATATTCTGTCTTCGCCGTCGTGATTTCAGGCGGTCTGGTTTGCGGGCTGCCGTCCGCGGTTTGGGGGCAAGTGCAATCGGTCGACCAGGCGGTGCAGTTGTCGCAAGCCACCGGCCGGCCGATCTTCGCCTTGGCCGGGAGCAAAACGTGACCGCCTTGTGTGGCGTTGCTGAATCGACTGCAGACCGACCAGTCGCTGGCACGCTACGCGGGATGGTTCATCCCGCTGAAGATCGAAACCAACGGCGAAGAATGGCGCAAGTGGGCCTCGCAGTATCGGCACGAAGGCAGTTCGATTCCGATCGTGTTCGTCGTCCGCGCCGACGGCAAACAACTGTATGCCCGCAGCGGCAGTCTGCCGGGCCAGGAACTGCCGCTGATGCTCGAACAGGTATTGAGCCAGGCGGGGACGATCTACAACGAACAGCAGTTGCAGATCGTCAAGAGTTCGCTGGACAAGTCGCAGGAACTGCTGGCCGCCGGCGACACCGCGGGTGCGGTTCGCGAGTTTAGCAAGCTCAGCAAGCTCGGCGCGCTGGGCCAACTGGGCAGCTATGCTCAAACCGCCGTGCAAGCGGACAGCTTTGCTCAGAAACTGGTCGAGCAAGGCCGCACGGCGTTGACGGAAGCCAACGAGAAACTCGGCCAAGACGATACGCGATTGGAAGGGGCCTTGGTCTTGGCAGAGACCAAGCGGATCTACAGCGTTCTGACGCCGCTCAAAAACGACATCGTCGCCGCCGCCAGCGCCGTTCGGGCGAACCCGGAATTGCGCGACACGCTGAAGTTGGCCGAGCAGTTGGACGAGGCCCGAGACCTGTTGCAGAAGCCGGCAGGCCAGCGCCGCGCCGTCACGGCGCTGAACCGCATCATCGCCGAGAACCCGGGAACGCCTGCGGCCAAGCTGGCCGGCGATTGGTTGCAGGCGGAGAATCTGGCCGCACCCGCTGTGGCTGCCCAGACATTCCGCTCGTGGACCAGCGACCGCGGAACGACCGTCGAGGCGGTCTTGGTCGATTTCGGCTACGGTGATCCGGCTGCCAAGAAAGACCCGTTCGTGGTTCTGGAAAAACGCGACGGCCAGCGTGTCACGGTTCCCTGGGCCCGGCTGTCCGTCGAATCGCAAGAGTTGGCGAAAGGGGACGTCAAGAAAATCCGCGAGGCAGCACCGTAATCCGAGCGTCTACCATGAGCGAGCAGAATTTGGCTGACCATCCGCAAGCCGCCGCCGGACGTCCCATTCATCGCGGACCTTATCCGGAATTGACTTGGCCAGCGGTGATCGTCGGCTGGTTTTTGGGGGCCATCATCGCCGTTTCGATCGGCTACGCCTCGTTGATCCTTGGGTTCTCGATCGAAGGCTCCGAGTTGGCTGCGATTCTGGGATGGGGCATCTTGCGCGGCATCTTGCGGCGGACCAGTATCGTCGAGAACAACATCAACCAGACCATCGCGTCGGCTGTCAACGGCGCTTCGGCCGGAATGATGTTCTCGATTCCGGCCCTGTTCATTCTTGCCACTCCGGCTCGCGATCCGACCGGCCAGTTCGCCAGCTTGACCCAATTCAACATCCCGCTGATGGTGCTGGCCTGCATCACCGGCGGCGTACTGGGCTTGGCGTTCATCATTCCGTTGCGCAAACAGATGATCGATTTCGACCGGCTGGCCTATCCGGGCGGCATTGCGGTGGCCGCGATTCTGAAATCGCCGGGCGCGGGCTTGCGTAAAGCGCTCTACCTGTTGGGTGCCGGGGCGATCTCCGGCGTGTTTTATCTGGGCGCGATCCGGCTGACCGGCAGCGATCATCCGGATTGGGCATTGGGGACTCAGCTCGGACTTCCCGCTTATCTGAACGTGACGCTGTTCCTTTCGCTGATGACCATTGGCGTCGGGTTTCTGTCCGGCAAGGGCGGCTTCTGGTTCGGCACGGGCGGTTTCATCTGCTATTGGTTCCTGGCACCGCTGTTGGCGTATGTCGGCCAGGGCGACGTGCCGGAGATGCTGGTCAACCCGAACTTGCTGCGCGTCAACTTGTACCGGCCGACGGGTATCGGGATGCTGATCGGCGCGGCCGTGGGCGGGATCGTGGCGGCCTTTCCGATGATTCGCAGCGCGTTCAAATCGCTGCAGGAAGCTGGCCAGGCCAGCCGTGATGGCGGGGCGGCAATCTCGGACGAGCTGCCGATTCGCCTGCTGTATTACGCCATCGCGGCGGGCGTCGTGGTCCTGGCCGCCATCTGCTACCAGTCGGTGGGCAGCGAAATGGCGTTGTGGCGCGCGGTGCTGATGGCCGTCTTGGGCACGCTGTGGGTGTGGGTGGCCGGCGTGATCGTGTCCGAGTGCCTGGGCCGGACGAACTGGTCGCCGCTGTCGGGGATGACCTTGATCGCCGTGACAATCCTGCTGGTGATCGCCCGTGCCGGGATGAGCAGTCCTGCCGCCATTCTGAGTTCCGTGATGGTGGGCGCGGCCATTTGCGTGGCGATTGCCCAGGCGGGCGACATGATGCTGGACTTGAAATCCGGCTACCTGATTGGTGCGATGCCGCGGCGGCAGCAGATCGCCCAGTTCATCGGCTGCTGGCTGGGGCCGCTGATCGTGATCGGGCTGATCTTCGTGCTGCACAAGCAATACACGCTGGGCAGCCCCAGTCTGCCGGCTCCGCAAGGCGAAGCGCTGGCGTCGATGATTCAAGGCATCGTCAGCGACAACGTGCCGACGTATCGCTATGTGGCCGGGGCCGGCCTGGGCGGCGCGTTCGCGTTCAGCGGCTTGGGAGGTATCGGCGTCTTGATCGGGTTGGGCTTCTACATGCCGTTCGATATTGTCTTGACGTACACGTTGGGCAACCTGCTGCGGGTCGCGGCGGACCGTTACCTGGGGCGGCATTTTTCGGAGCACATCGGGGTGCCGATCGCCGCCGGGTTAATCGTCGGCGAAGCGATGGTCGGTGTGGGATACGCGTTCTACCAAATCTTTTTGGGAATGGGATCATGAACCTGCCCCGCTGGTGCGGCCACGTTCTGCTCTGGATCGGGTTTCTCGGCGGCGCGCTGCTGGCGGTGCGCAGCTCGGAGATCTCCGCACGGCCTTGGTCGACGATCTCCTGGCCGTCGTACCTGCTGGCGCTGGCCGTTGCCGTCGCGGGCGTCGTCGTCCTCCGTTCGACGCGGCGGGCGGCTCGCGCCGCAAGCGAACAACATGCAGGTGATGTGGCCGAGATGGCGGCCATCCTGCCGCGATTGCGGGCGCAGCTACAGCACTGGCAGACCGCCGACGGCAGGCTGCCGGTACACGAGGTCCATCGGCAGATCGACGAGCGGCTGTCCGACGACTTGGCCCGTTTCGCCGAATTGCGAGAATCGTTGATCGACGCCTTTGGACTGGCTGATTTCGCCGCCATAATGACCGAGTTCGCGTTGGCCGAGCGGACCATCAACCGCATCTGGTCCGCCTCGGCGGACGGCTACGTCGACGAAGTCGACGCCTGTCTGCAGCGCGCCGTGGCCCATCTGGACCTTGCCATCGGACGCTTGAATACGTCGCTGCAGGCTCGGGCAGGCTCACGTCGTCGGTGAGGAAACCAGTGGTACGACGATGCCGCGTGGGAAATGCGAGTTGCCCGCGACGTCCAATTCAAACTCCGCTTTTGTGGAATGGCCGCCGGTCACGACCCGTTACCTGAAAGTGCGCGTCAGAGTCTGAAAGGAGAACAACACGGTGCTCACGAGTACACGAGGAATCATCGTCGCATGCCTTTTGGGCTTGGCGGTCTGCGCCGACGCGGCAGAAACGCCTGCGCTCGATCCGGAGCAGATCTACGTCAGGAAGGCCACCTGGGCGGAGAGCATGGTGGCCGCCCGGGCCAACTGTGCCGCTTGGGCGAAGACGGCGACGGAAGGAAAACTCCTGGACACGCCGGTGGTGGCCCTATGGCGAAAGATCGCCGCCGATTGGCCGGAGCAGGCGGCTTGGTTCCTCCGCGACTTGCCCCGGGGCCGGCACTTCGACTGGTTCCTGCAAGCCGGCAACACGGGCTTCGAACGCTGGATCATGGGGTTGCTCCGGCCTCGGCTGGGCGAGGCGGCTTCGGCGCTCGACGACGAGTTCCTCCAACTTCAACAGGCCAAGGCTCCGCCCTCGGATCCTCGCTGGCTGGCGCTCTATGGCCGTGCCTGCCGCGTGGAGGAAATCGCCAGGGTCACCGGCCCCCTCTGGCTCGGCGAGCTGCGCGGGGCGTTCCAGACCCAGGCGGACCGCTTGAACCGCGAAAGGATCCCCTGCGAAGACCCGCGTTGGACGACGCTCCGGCGACTGGCCGAACGGTGCGACGACGCCGGCCCCGTGGTGCATGTCGGCAAAGTCGGCCAACTACGGGCAGCGATCGAGGTCTTGGAGAAAGCCTTGACCGAGCGGTTTGCCGCGAGCGAAAGCTTGCAGAAACAGCTTGCCGCGGCCCACACGGAATGGAACGCGACGATCGCCGGAGTCGTGCAGGAAGATCCCCAGGCGCTCGCACGGCTGGCGGCGATGTACGAGGAGGTTCGCACCGTGCGGCGTGATCTGCTGAGGTCGGTCGCCGGGATGCCGGAATTCCTCGCCGCATGGTCGAAGGTCGATCTGGAAAGGGAGTGGGAACGGCAGTATGCCGCGCTGGAACACGATTTGAGGAACCGGGATCGCTTCGAACAGTTCGCGGCGCAGACCTTTCGCAGCGAGTCGCTCGTTCTGCCCGACGACCGCGATCCGGCCGACATCGTGCTGCGGCGCACGGCGGCCCTGTTGGACGACCTGAAGCGCACCGAATCGCAGGGGAAGCTTTCCTCAATGGGCCGGGAACTGGCCGTGCTGCGGGCGGCCGGAGACGCTATTCCACCGGAGAACCTGGAAGCGCGTTATGTGCTGTTTGCCGGCGTCTGTCGCCTGCGGCGCGAGATTGCCCTGGCCAATCCGCTCTTGGACTTCGAGCGTCTGCTGATCCTCAAGCGGCACCTGGCGATCTACAACCACATGTGCGACCAGTTCTACGGCATCGCGGCCCGGCCCGGCGGCGGGCTGTATGTTCTTGAGCAGCCGTTCGCCCCCGACGCCCGCCTGCGCGACCTGCTGGCCGACTCGGTCGTCCAACGCGGCCGGCTCAAAGGCCAACGGCTCAGCGGCGGTCCCAATCGCGATTGGAAGATCCGCTACGACGGGATGGGCACGCTCCACGGCGACGACACCGAGGGAGGCTCGTTCCTCTCGCCCGACGTCTCGTTCGACGGCCGGCAGATCGCCTTCGCCTACGTGGAGTGCCGGGGCGACCGTGAGCACCGCACGCACACCGACACCAGCCGCGGCCACTGGCCCGAGGGCCGCTGCTACCACGTCTTCAAGGTCGACGCCGACGGCTCGCATCTCGAACAGCTCACCGACGGCACCTGGAACGATTTCGACCCCTGCTGGATGCCCAGCGGGCGGATCGCCTTTATCAGCGAGCGCCGCGGCGGTTACCTCCGCTGCGGGCGGATCTGCCCGACCTTCACCGTCTATGACATGGCCGCCGAGGGGAGCGACATCCGCTGCCTGAGCTTCCACGAGACCAACGAATGGCAGCCCAGCGTCGCGCACGACGGCCTGATCCTCTACACGCGTTGGGACTACGTGGATCGACACTCGATGGTCGCCCATCATCCCTGGACCATCACGCCCGACGGCCGCGACCCCCGAGCCGTGCAGGGCAACTACACCGAACGCCGCACGCGGCCCGACCTGGAGGCCGATATCCGCGCCGTTCCCGGTTCCCATCGTCTTGTGGCCACCGCGGCGCCCCACCACGGCCAATCGTTCGGCTCGCTCGTGTTGATCGATCCGCGGGCGGAAGACAACGACCAGATGGCGGCCCTGAAGCGGATCACCCCCGACGTGGGCTTTCCCGAAAGCCAGGGCGGCAAATGCGCCTACGGCGAAGCCTGGCCGCTGGGCGAGGATTATTATCTCTGCGCCTACGACGCGGCGGCCGAGGCCCCCGAGCTGGGCAAGGCGGGCAACCATGGCATCTATCTCGTCGACAGCTTCGGCAACAGGGAACTGATCTACCGCGACCCAGAGATCGGCTGCCATAGCCCGATGCCGATCGCTCCGCGGCCCGGGCCGCCGGTGATCCCCGAACTGACCGAGCGCTTTGCAGCAGGCGAGCCGGCTGAAGCCGTCGTGGGCGTGGCCAATGTCTACCAGAGCCGGCTGCCGTGGCCGCCGGGGACGAAGATCACGGCGCTGCGCGTCTGCCAGGTGCTCCCGTTGTCGGTCGGATCGGCCGCAACGGCGCACAACACGGGCCTGCAGATCCCGGGCTCCTATTCGATCAACCTCGCCCGGGCCGTGTTGGGCATCGTGCCCGTCGAGGAAGACGGCAGTGCGCATTTCGTGGTGCCTGCGGGCAAGGAAGTCTACTTTCAGGCGCTCGACCAGGACGGGCTGGCGGTCACATCGATGCGTTCGGGCACGCAGTTCCAACCGGGCGAGACGGCGACCTGCCAGGGATGCCACGAGCCACGCCACGGCACGCCCCGGATGCAGGACCGGAACACGCTGGCCCTGCGCCGCCCGCCGTCGCAGTTGCAGCCGGACGTGGACGGCAGTCATCCGTTCAGCTACCCGCGCCTGGTCCAGCCGGTGCTCGACAAGCACTGTGTCGACTGCCACCGGAAGGAATCGGACAAGGCGCCGCCCCTGGACGCCAGCCTGGTCTCGCGTCCCAGCGCCGCGTTCATGGACCGGCCGACGACGTATTACGCCAGCTACCTGAGCCTGACGCCGAAGTTCGGCTTCTACGACTACGGCAACAACCTGAACACGATCCCCGGCGCATTCGGCGCCCGGGCGGCGCCGCTGTACGCCCTGCTGACGAAAGGCCACTACGACGTGAAGTTGAATGCCGAGGAGTTGCATCGCATCACCTTGTGGCTCGACTGCCTGTCAGGCTTCTACGGGGTCTACGAGAAGGAAGGCGGCGAAGCCCAACTCCGCGGCGAGATCGCCCGGCCCACGCTGGAGTAATGAACCTTTTCGGAGGAACCGGGGAATCATGGGTGTCGTGAATACGAACCCACCTGACGAAATCGAAATCCTGCGTCGCGCCCAAGACGGCGAGGCTGCGGCGTTCGGTCGATTGGTCGAACTGCACGCCGAGCCGCTGTGGCGGTGCGCGCGGACGCTGTGCCGCGACGACCACGAAGCCGAGGATCTTGCCCAGGAAACGCTCGTTGAAGCCTGGCGGTCCTTGCGGCGGTTTGACGGCCGTTGCCGGTTCTCGACTTGGCTGTACGGCATTCTGCGGCATCGCTTTCTCAAGGCGCGCCGCAAGCCGCGACCGGCGGTCGGAGGCGACGAGACGGCGGCCCGACAGCCTTCCCGCGAGGCCGAACCGTCGGCCGCCGCCCAGCAGGCGGAAGATGCCCGGCTCGTGCGAGCGGCCCTGGCCGCCCTGCCGGACGAACACCGCGCGGTACTGGAACTGCGGTTTTTCGCCGGCGCAGCGCTGGACGAGATCGCTACGCTGCTCGGCTGTCCGTTGGGCACCGTCAAGTCGCGGCTGCATCATGGCCTGGAAAAGCTTCGCCGTGAGAAAATCGCCGTGAACCTTTTTGCGGGTTCTGGGGAATCACCTGGGTCCGAAACGTGAGCTTGACCATGAACGAACCACTTCCCAACTGCGAACCGTGGCACGAAGCGATCAGCTTGCTGGCGGCGGGATGCTTGCCGGCCGACGAGGAAACCGGCGTGCGGCAACATCTGGCTGGCTGTGCAGCCTGCGCGGCGAGGTTTGCCGAATTGACCGCGGTCTGCGTGACGTTGAGCCGCAACCGTCCCTCGGCGATGGTCCCTGCCGCAGCGATCCGCAGTCGCTGGAGCGAGGCCTCGGACCGCGTGACAACCCGCCGTCCGGTGCCGAGCGTACCGTGGCGCGTGTTATGGCTGAGCGGAGCCTTAGCGGTCTCGCTGTTGATCGCCGTTCTGTGGCTGGCCGATCGCCAGCCGGGAGGCTCGCCGACTATTCCGCACGAGCCGCGCGTCGCGGAGGGTGGATCGCAGTCCGCGGCGGACCAGTCGCCGCTGCCACCTTACCTCCCGCCGCCATCGCCACCGGCGAAAGCACCTCCCGAACGAGTCTGGTCCCAACCCACGTTGCGGGACTACCAAGTGGCGCTGGCACAGTCGGATGAAGCCTTCGACACCCTGCTGCGGCGGCATGGCGAGTCCATTGTGTTTGAACCGTACAATCCGCAATCCCTGTTGAAGGAGTCTTACCCATGAGACGCTGTCTCTGCCTGGTTGCCGCTGGCTTGCTCTTGACTCAAGCCGTGTCTCTCAGACCCCTGTCCGCTGCCGAACCGTCGTCCGGAGCCGCCGCGGCCAGTCCCAACGCGGCGGTCATCTACTGGCAAGCCTTCGCTGCCATGCCGACGCTCGAGGGCGAGCAGAAGACGAAATATGAAGCCGCGATCAAGACGACGACCGAGCCTGTCACCGACGACCTCCGACCGATCGTGGCCCGGTTTGACACGGCGCTGCGCGAGTTGCACCGCGCCCGCGCGGTTACAGCGTGCGACTGGAACCTCGACGATGACGCCGGCCCCGAACTGCTGTTGCCGCATCTGCAGAAAGCCCGCGACCTGAGCCGCGCGGCCCTTTTGCGAGCTCGCCTGCGGTTTGCCGCGGGAGCTGTGGACGAGGCGGTCGCGGATGTTGTGGCCGTCCTGAAAATGGCCCGCGACTGCGGAGTCAGCCCGGTACTGATTTCATTGCTGGTCGACATCGCCATGGAGAACATGGCGACGGAGGTCCTCGCGGCCAACCTGCCGAAGCTCACGCCGCAACAACTGGACGGTCTGGCCGCGGCCTGGAAGACGCTCCCCACCACGCCCTTGATGGCGGACTGCGTGCAGCTCGAAGGCCGATTGTTCGGCGACTGGATCGAACGGCTCCTGAACACCGAGGCCGCCAAGGTCAACGACCCGCAAGCCGGCGGCCAAGTCCTGGAAGCAATGTTCAAGCGTCTGCAGACCGACGGCAGCTCGACCGACGCGAACGATGCGGAAGCGGCCCAGCGACGCAAGTTGCTCGAATCGGCCACGGTCGCCGACGTGCGGGAGTCGCTGCGTCTACTGCGGGCGGACTACGCGGAACTGACGAAGATTGCTGCTCTGCCCCTCGCTGAGCGCCGAGACCGCTGGGCGGAATTCGACGCGAAGTTGGCCGCAAGCCGGAAGTCTACCCAGCGAGAAGACGCCCTGCGAGCCCTCTCGCACCTGTGCCTGCCCGCCATCGCCGCAGTCGCTGGCCGCGAAGATCAACTCCAAGTGCGCCGGCAGCTCCTGCTGCTGGCCATCCAAGTGCAACGCCACGGTCCCGACGCGGTGAGAACCGCCACCGTTCCCGGCCACGGTCCAGTCGAGTACCACAAGACCGACGCCGGCTTCGAACTCCGCTGCCAGCCTGCCTCGGCCGACAAACCGGACGTGCTCCAGGTCGGCATCCCGCTCTCCGCGATGCGGGCTCAAGAGTGAGGTCCAAAGATCGGTGACCCGGCCCCTGAACTGCCCGTTCAAAGCACCCGCTGACTGCCACGATCTCGATCCGGTGATCAAGATCGCGACAGAAACGGCTCAGGAAGATCATCTGTTACTCGATCACCACCGGCCGATGGTCGGAACCAATCGGCGGTCCCAACTCTTCCAGCTCGTAAACGATTCGCTTTCCGGTGCCAGTGGTCTTGCGGATCGATCCGGGAAATGCAACGTCCTTCAGAATACAATTTAGGGGCCGCAGCGACGGATGTCAAAGGGCGGAGAGTGTGAGAAAGTCCTGCCGCTGGCCGAAGTCGCAGTCAAACCGGATGTCCGTTTTGCAGCGGCGTTCGCGTAAGCAGTGCCACAAGCGCAGGGCCACGCCCGTCAAACCGGACGAAGGCAACGTCGGCCAGAACACCGTTGGGTTCTGGGACAGTTGTGGCGCGCCCAACATGATTAAACGGCGACTTTCGTGAAACCGAACAAGGTTATGCGAAGAATTGCAGTTGCGACGGGCGGGGATTGCCGAGACGCCGGAAACGAGTTGGTGGACTAGACGGGCCGGCAAGCGCGGCCGGACAGGCGGGACCCGATTCCTGCGGGAATCGCAACGGGAACGCAGCGAGTTTTTGTGCTTCGCCGTCTGCTTCGTCGGCCGACCTTCGCGGCGCAGCGTGTGCCACCATCCCAGATCTTCGGCCTGCCGATTTTGCCACTCTTCGCTCCCGCAGGGCCGGCTGCTGGCGATGCACGTCCGAATCCGCTCGACTTCCTCCTCCATACGAGTTGTCTGCCCCCGTTTACCTCATTCTTGTGCTCGCCCCTTTATCACCTGATCGAACCATACTTGCCCGAGTTCGAGCGCACCTACGACCAGCGCTACGCCCCGCGTTACGGATCCTGGCGGCCGATCATCGGCCAAGTCGCCCGCAGGTTTCTCCGCTGCGGCGACCTGCACTTCGGCCGGACAAATGGCCATGCCTTCACCGGCGGCGAGTTCCTCGAAACCAGACCAGCGGATCTCCGTTCGTTCACAGGGGCGATTCGAACTCTTTCTTTTCGCCGGATAAGAAAAGACTGCGAAAGAAACACTGAGCGTCCCAGGGAACCAACGAAATGGGACTTATCCCCTTTTCCGCTCCCCCTTTTCCGCTCCCCCCCTTTTCCGCTCCCGGGTTGAGCACTGCGACTTGCCGCCCCGCGCATCCCGCACGGCTGACTCGCACACCGGTAACGTTTCCTCCCAGGGCCGCCGTTTGTGGACGGTGTGCGAGTAAGCCGTGCCACACTGGCCGCGCGTGGCACTGCTTACTCGCCCGCCGCCACAAGACCGAAAGCCGGGGAACAGGCGCGCCGGCGGGCGAGTCAGCAGTGCGGATGCGGTGCGAACCGTCGCCCGGATTGAGCACTGCGACTTGCCGCCCATGTTGATCTTAGCGGCCGCGCCCGTGCAGTCGTAGCCGCCATCGGCAGTCTCCTGGACATTGTGTCCCTGGCCGCGGGCATCGTTCAGCGGACGAACTCGCGGCAATCATCGACCGGTTGCCCGCGGGCTCGAAACCGCAGGATGGCGAAAGGAAAAGAAACCAGTCATTACTTGCGGAGCCCTGGATCTACTGCACCGCCGGCTCATCGCGGCCGCTTCTCCGGGATCCGGCGGAGGCGGGGCGTTTGGGAACCGTTCCGCGGCTGGGCTGGCGGCTCCTGGCACGTCCACAGGCTGGGTTGGGGGCATGTCCCTGGCATTTGAACTCGTTGTGCTTTCCCTCGCCGCGTTCCTGTTCTGCCGTTGGGACTTCTGACCGCACTGGCTGCGGCAAACGCAGAATCTGCGAGCGAATTGGACCGATGGTGCTGTCCATGCCTAGCAAGAAGCACGGAGTCGGCTGCCGGAACGCGCGGGCCGAGTCAGCCTTCCAAGGTCATGCACCGCCGGAGGCCAGCCGATGGCAACCAAGGGGCGACGAGCTTCTACGATAAGCGGGTGGACTGCAGTACGGTCCGTGAGGCTGTGAAGAAGATCAGACACCTGAAGAAGATCAGGCACCTGAGCATCCGCTACTACGCGTTTCGTGCGTCGGCAGGACGCCGTAAGAAGACGGTCGCTTGACCGTAGATGTTTCCGGCCAGGGATTCGAGTGAGTCGTGCCTCACGTCTTCCAGGGCACCGAGTTTGCTCGTCCAGCGGCCGTGCGGGCCCTGCCTTGCGGCGTGCGTGGGAGCCGATTCTCTCGCCTTCCAGCATCAGATCCATCCCCGGTGCCGCGCCCACTGTAGCCAGTCTTGGGTCATGGCTTCGATATTCCCGCGATGTTCCGGCGGGACCGGGTTTTCGCCCGTGATGGCACGCAGCGCCCAGAACCAGAGACCGCCTCGTTGGCGCATCTCGTCGAGGATGAACGGCAAGGCGGTTTCGCCCATCCCGATGATTGCCTGGTAGGCTGGAAGCATCGCCCTGTCGGTCGATGACGACAGCGGCCCGGCTTGCTCGCGCCACTCGGCCGCCAACCTCTGGAACCTTGTTTTGGATGTGGCAAGCTGATCGACGTAGTCTCCAATCAGCCGATCGAGCGTCGTCCGGCGGTCGCCGGCCGCCTGTTCCGCTTGTTGCACCGTTCTTTCGTCAAGAGCGATGGTGGTCATGGCAGTTTTCCTCTGGTTACCAGGGCCTGATCCAGAGATTGGCCCAGCGATTGAGCGTCGCGTAGGGGCCGCTGGTGGGGGCGATCGACCAGCTTTCGGGCTGGCCGCCCGTGAACCGGGTGCGTCCCACTTGGATGCCCCATGGATACGTTTCCGACGGGCCGATCTCGCCGAAGTCCTTCATCGGAATCAGGAGTTCCACGGTCCAGCGATCGTCTTCCTTCTTGACCACTGCCTTGGTCCCGGGGTTCCACAGGATCGGAAGCGTCGTGCGTTCGATGATCGCCACGTCGGTGGATTCGTCCCAAATAACGCCGTTCGGGTTGACGACGATCTTGAAGTAGGAACGCTGCGGAGTGTTGACATAGACCTCGATGACGTCGTCATCGAAAATTCCCGCCTCGTCGTTCGCCCGGCAGTCCGCCTTGAGGTCGCTCATCTGGCTTTCCGGACAGATCGCGGCGACGATCAGCGCCGACTTGTCCCGTGTCATGCAGATCGCAGCGCGGGTGGGCGCGGTGTTCTTCGGCGGCGGTTCGCCCGTCCGGTTGTCGCGCAGGGACATCCAGCCGTATCGGTACTTGCTCACATCGCCGTCCATGCCCGGCCACGCGACGTCCACCGGATACGCCCGCACAAGCGGCCCCGTGCGGGTTAGATTGGGGAACAGTCCTTTGAGCGACAGCATCTCGTCTTGTATCCGTGCGATGCGACGCGCATAGACCGTATCGTCGCCGGCCTTGGCGCGCGCCCGAGCAAGGATCTCGAAAAAGCGGTCCACATCCGGCTCCTTGAGGAATCCGGTGGTCAACGTGACGCTGCGCGATTCCTGCCGCATCCAGACCTCTTCGGCAAACTCGATGAACTCCTCCATCTCCGCGGCGGCGGGACCGAAGAAGAGCGTGTAGTACTCTTGCAGCATTTTGTTCCGGTCCAGGTCCGGATCCCAGAAGAGCTTGTTCTGCCAGTACACCATCAGGTGGATCAAGCCGGGGGTGTTGAGCCTGAATTCGTCGCGTCCCGCGGGGGTCGTTACCCGCGTCGGCTGGATTTCGATGAATTTCCCGTCGCAGATCGGCAGAATCTGCTGCATCTCCTGCTGAAGCGCCTCGGTGAAAAAGACGGGATAGCGCGGGTGCGTGGGCGTGCGATACCAGAGGAAATAGTTCCACACCAGTGCTCGGCGCGGTTCGTTCATCAGCCCGCGCCACTGCTGCCACGCATCGGCCAGGATGCGCGCCTCGGTGTTGAGAACCCGGTTGGCAGGGCTGTAACCTTGCAGCGGCACGATGAGATTGCCGGGGAACTGCTCGATGTTGGTCGGGATGAGCCGCGCGCCGTAGCCGGTCATGTACAGCAGGCATTTGTCCGGGTGCGATTTTTTCAGCTCCCGGGCCAGATAGACGTGAAAATCCCATACATAATTGGACGCCTTCTGTTCCTCGCTGTCGTCGGGTTCGCCGTACGCGTTCAGGTCGCGAGCGTCCATCTTCACGCCGCCGTCCGGAGGGCCGACGGTCATGGCTGACAGATCGGGAAACGTGTCGAACACCTTGTTCATGTACGTGACCGCAGCCTGGCGGAAGCCGGGGTCGGTGTAGCGCGGCATGCCGCGTCCCGGCGGATAGCCGACGTAAGGTTTGCCGTCGGTCCCGCGGGCCAGCCATTCGGGATGCCGTTGCTGTTGCTCCAGGGAGCTGTAGACGGCGTAGGTCGTGTGATTGTAGAGAATCGTGTTGTAATTCCCCGCCTTCAGTCGCTTCAGCCAAGCGATCCCCTCGCCATCGGAACGCATCGCGTTGTAGAAACACCACTCGCGGCGGTCGAACTTCGCTTCCTTGACCAGGTGTTGCTCCGCAACCGTGACCGTCGGCTTGTGCGGAAAGACCGTGCCGTCTTCATACGGCATGTACCAGCGCACGCCCAGTTGCTCCAACAGTTCCGCCACCGCATACCAGGTCCCGGTGTCGTCATTGCTGTGGATTTGCAGCGACTGATTCCACTGGCCGAGGTGATCGTCCAGATGCTGCGTGGTGAATTGGTAGCCGCAGAACTCCTGCCACTTTCTCAAACCTGGAGAGGGAAAACCCTCTGGTTTGGCGGTGGTCTTGCCGAGGATCTCGCTGCCCCCGAGATAAACGCTGTCCGAGCCCGTCTGACCGTAGGGGCAGAGATCGCGCTGCTTGTCCGGGCCGACGAGGATCACGCGGTTCTGCTGGGCGAGGATCTCCAACCCGCTGGTGCTGAAGGGGGCCGGCTTGAACCCGAGTTCCCGCGTAAAGTGGCTTTCACCCACGTAAACCTGGACAGCCGCGCCGGGCGACGGCGCCGTCACGATCGGCAGTTCCGCGCCGGACATCTGCTTCAAATGCTTCTGAAGGTCCTGCGCCGCCAATTGTACCGCCTGGCTCGCATCCGGAGCGATCACGATTTCGGACACGGCTCGCCCGTCCTTGACAAGTTCCACTTCGCCCCGCGAAGCAGAGCTTGCGGCGAGCACCACGACAACGGCCAGCATCCACGGACAGCTTCTCGCATTCTTCACGATGGTCGCTCCACAACAGGTGATCGTTTCCGAAGTTCCAGGACGCTATTTGCCGCCCTTGACGAGCAGGCGCCAGCGGGAGCTGGAGCGGTTGCCGGCCTCATCGGTCAGGCTGGCCCGCAGTTCGTAGACGGCGCTGGTCAGCGAAGTGCAATCGAAGGACAGGGTACAGGCGTTGGGATCCTCGCCGCGTTCGATCGGCAACGGCGGACCGGCGCCCCACTGGACCGTCACTTCGCGCAGCCGGCTGGGACCTACCGCGCGCACCGTCAGCCGCTGGACGCCTTCCAGTCGCGCCGTGCCCCAGGGCACGTGCGTCGGCGCCGACTCGAGCAGGGCCAGCGGCCAATCGCCGGCTCGGGCCACCGTCCAGCTCAGCTTGCCGTCGCTGAGACAGCAGAGACGCAGACTGCCGCTGTCGACCACGGAGGGCACGGCCAGCGACAACGTGCCGGTGTAGGCATCGGCGGTATCATACGAACCGTGCAGATGACCGGCGAAGTGTCCGGCGATCCGCTGCTGCTGAGCCAGCGCGAGGTATCGTACCGCTGTCCGGCCCGTAACGCTGGCGAAGCCGGGCGAAAGACTAAAGGCGACCGCATCCGGCGCCAGCAGCGGTTCATGGGCGAACGTGAAGAAGTGCTTGATCTTGTCCGCCGCGGCACTCGCCACCTGACGCTCCAGCAACGCCAACGCCTCGTCGGGCCGATGGAAGTTGAGGCCGACAAACCGGTGCCCGTCCACGTCGAACGCCGGGTGGGTCGGGCCCACGAGACGATTGAAGGCTCCGGGGTCGGCTGGCCGATCGTGGTTGCCCTGGACGGTGTATACCGGAACGCCGGCACGGTCGATCTCGCTACGGTAGCGGGCCAAGGAAGCCTCATCGCCCAACTCCGTGACGTCTCCGGTCACGATGACGAAGGCGGGCTGGATGACGCGGATGGCGTCCACCACGCGCCGCAGATCCCGCACGCCCTCCTCGCGGAACCGCCCCTGGGCGGTGACGTTCACGTGCGGATCGCTGAGATGCACGAAGACCACCGCCGCGACCACCGAACACGCCGGCGTCAGAGCGGCGAACAAACCCACCAGCATCAGCATTCGGCGCATACAGATTCGCTCCCGTGAAACCACTGGCCCGCAGGCCATCCCGTCGTGCTGACCCATCTGGATCAATCGCAGATGCAGGCAGTATAGCGGCTCCGCGGACCCGCGTCAGCCGGGGCGGGCGTCGGAGAGCGACTTGCCTTGGCACGCCCATGGTCGGCGTGCCCATGGTCAGCGCGCAAAGGCGGCGGGATTCGTTTTCCCCGGCCGTTGTACCTCGCCACTCGCAGCGGAATCGGCTATGTTTACACGCGGCTTGCCTGACGCCGCTCCATCTTCGACCTCAACCCCAACCAGGAGAAATACGATGCGACGAAAACTACAGTGGCTGATCTTGACCTTCACCGCGGTGGCGTGGACCTGGAGCCTCGGGGCGGCCGAGTACCAGGCCGTCCCTGCCCAGAAGATCCAGCCGCGCGAAGGGATCGGCCATGTGATGGCCAAGATCCGAGCCGGCCAGAAAGTGACCGTGGCCTACCTGGGCGGATCGATCACCGCGGCCGATGGTTGGCGGCCCAAGACCACGGCCTGGCTCCAGAAGACGTTCCCCGGCGCACAGTTCGAGGAGGTCCACGCCGCGATCGGCGGCACGGGCAGCGATCTGGGCGTGTTCCGCGTGGGATACGACGTGCTGCAATACAACCCCGACCTGCTGTTCGTCGAATTTGCGGTGAACGACGGCGGGGCGGCACCCGAAGCCATCTGGCGCAACATGGAGGGGATCGTTCGACAGACCTGGCGCAAAGCCCCCCAGACCGACATCGTCTTCGCCTATACGATTCACGAGGGCATGATCGAAGACCTGAAGAAGGGCTTCTGCCCGCGATCGGCCTCGGCCATGGAATTGTTGGCCGACTTCTACGGCATTCCATCGGTCAACTTCCAGGTGCCCGTCGTGGAGTTGCTGCAGCAGGACAAGCTGGTTTTCAAGGCCGACAAGCAGCCCGAGGGTGACAAGATCTGGTTCGCCGCCGACGGTTGCCATCCGCGCGACGCGGGGCACGAGATCTATCTCCAGCTCATGGCCCAAGCCATCACGCAGATGCAAGACAGCCGACCCGCCGACCATCAGGCCAAGCTTGCCACAGCCTTCGTCGCCGACAATGCCGAGGCCGCCAAGATGGTGCCGGTCCAAGAGAAGATGCTGTCGGGAGACTGGGAAGCCCTTGCTGACGACGACGCCAAGCAAAGAGCGTTCGGCAAACGCCTGGGCCAGATCTGGATGGCCGCCCAGCCCGGCAGCAAGCTCCACTTCAAATTCAAGGGCTCGGCCGCCAAGTTGTACGATCTGCTGGGCCCGGACGGCGGCCAGGTCATCATCACGGTCGACGGCAAGGCCGGTGGGAAGCCCGTTCCGCGTTTCGACAGCTACTGCACCGGCCATCGCCTCGCCACACTGAACCTCGTGTCGTCTGCGGACCCGAGTCAGGTTCACGACGTGACGGTGGAGATTCACCCCGAACAGCCCGACCGCCAGAGCGTGGCCTTCCGGTTGCAGGATCCGGGGACGGAACTGAAGCAGCCCAAGTACCAGGGCACGCGTCTCTGGGTCGGCCAGATTCTGTTGCTGGGCGACCTGGTGGAGTGAGAACGGAGTCTCCTAGGACGAATGGCGATCAGCCGGGTTGGCTGTCGGCGAAGTCGACGCCTGCCTGGAACGCGGCGCCGCCCATCTGGACCTTGCCATCGGACGCTTGGATACGGCGCTGCAGGGTCGGGCCAGGCGGAGCGAATCGGCCGGGACCGCCGCCCGATAAGCTACCCGCGGTGTGCGCACCGACCAGAGATCGCCGATGCTGAGCATCGTTTGAGGAAGCGAAGTCAGGTTCCCGTTTCGGGTCCCTGCCGAGCTTGCTCGGTGGAGCCCATGATTCTGCACTAACTAACGCTGGTGCCCCCAACGCCCTCCCGCATTTTTCCGCCGCCGCTTCGCGGCGGCGGAAAAACGCGGGAGGCATCCTTGGTATGCAGAATCACCGCTTCCACCGAAGCCGCGCCGGCCCTGGCGTCGATGGGTGGTCAAAACATCATCCGGTAGGACTTGTCCCTGATGGTAGACAGGGTATTGACATGGTAAAATCCGGTGCCTGAGAAAACGATGACTCTGGACGCCCGCCACCGCTCGCGCTAGGAGTCCGTGCAAGCTCAGCCCGTCTGCCCTTCATTTCGAGAGGAACCGTTCGATGTCTACCGCGCCCTCGGTCCGGTCGTCTTGTTCGTTCCGCACTCGCGTGGCTGTATTCGTGAGGGGTCGCCGCACCGTGCGCAGGCGGCGTTTGATCATCGAACCACTGGAGTCGCGGACACTGCTGAGCCTGGCGCCGCTGGGCGCGGAGTTCCGCGTCAACGAGACGATCGACCTGGACCAGCGTGCCACGCCGGGCGGCGCGGTGGCCGCCGATGCCAGCGGCGCGTTTGCGGTCGCCTGGTCCAGCCAGCAAGGGGACAGCAGTGGCGACGAGGTGTACGTTCGCGCGTACAACGCGGACGGGAGCCCCCGGACATCCGAATTGCGCCTCAACGAGTACCGCGCAGGCGACCAGACCGCGCCCGCCATCGCGTCCGACGACTTGGGCAACATGGTGATTGTCTGGCAGTCGGCCGGTCAAGACGGCGACGGCTGGGGCATCTACGGGCGCCGCTTCACGGGTACAACCCTGGGGCCGATCGAGATCCCCATCAACCAATCCACGCTCGGCAACCAGACGGACTCGCAGGTGGCCTGGAACGGCGGCAGCAGCTTCGTCGTCGTCTGGTCCAGCAGCAGCGCCGATCCGGCGCATACGGGGATCTTTGCGCGGCGGTTTGGCTGGGACGGGATCGCGTGGGGCGACGAGTTCCGCGTGGACGGCGGTTCGGCCGCCGTGGGAGAGCCGGCGGTGGCGATGGACGCCGCGGGCAACTTCACGGTGGCCTGGACGGCTTGGCAGGCCGACGGCACGCGCGATGTGTACGCCCGGTTCTTCAGCCCCGACGCCGCGCCGCTGGGCGGCGAATTCCTGGTCAACTCGTGTACGGCCGGCGACCAAGCCGAACCGACGGTGGCGATGGCGGATTCCGGAACCACAGTCATCGCGTGGTCCAGCTGGGGACAGGACGACGGCGGTTGGGGGATCTACGCCCAACGCTGGAACTTGGCGGGCGGCCCGCAGAGCGGCGAGTTCCAGGTCCACAGTTGGGCCTGGAACGACCAGCAGCAGCCAGCCGTGGCGATGGACCGCGGCGGGAACTTCGTCATCACCTGGACCAGTTGGCACCAGGACGGCAGCAGTGCCGGCGTGTTCGCTCAAGCCTACGATGCGATCGGGGTCCCACGCGGTGCCGAGTTCCGTGCCAATAGCAGCAGCGGAAACGATCAACTCAATCCGTCCGTGGCCCTGGATGCCGAAGGCCACGCGGTCGTGGTCTGGCAAGGCTGGTGGCACTGGGATGGCAACGCCGCCGACGTGTTCGCCCAACGCTATCAGTTCGGTTACAGCGACGTGCGGCTGCTGAAGGACATCGCCCCGGGGGCGGACAGTTCGTCGGCATCTCCGCGTTCGTTCGCCCAGGTGGGTCAGCAAGCCTTCTTCGTCAGAGCAAGCGGCCCTTCGAATGGGCTCTGGGTCAGCGACGGGACGCGGGACGGCACGAAACTGGTCAAGGACTTCGCCGGCGCCGGTCAGTTTGGATACGCCCCCTCGGCGGCTATGGGTAACAACTACTATTTCTCGCTGAACGATGAGGCGAGCCACCGCAGCGAACTCTGGAAGAGCGACGGGACGCCGCAGGGCACGGTCCTCGTGCGGGAGTTCGCAGCTCCGGCCCTGACCTATGAGACGCCCAACAACATCCAAGATCTCACGCCCGTCGCCGGAACCCTCGCCAGCACCCTCTACTTCACCGTTGACGACGGTCAGTACGGCCGCGAACTGTGGGCCAGCGACGGCACGCGTGCGGGCACGCGGCGGGTGACGGATTTTGGCCCGCTGGATGCCCTCGACCAGTTTGGCGCCCGTCTGATCGTGGCCGGCCAAACCTTGTATTTCGAAGCGGACGACGGACAATTCGGCCGGGAGTTGTGGAAAGTCAATTGCAACCCGCTGAACGGTTCGCCGGGGACGGCCGCGCGCGTCAAGGACATCCGGCCCGGCTCGGCAGACGCTTTCTCCTACGGCACCTGGCGCCGGCCGGTCGGCATCGGCAATCACGTCTACTTCATTGCCAACGACGGCCAGCACGGTGCGGAACTGTGGCGGACGGACGGCACGGAACAAGGCACGCAAATGCTGGCGGACGTGGCGTGGGGGAGCCAAGGCGCATTCGACACGGACTGGGCGGGATTTCTCACGCCGGTCGTGGCCGACGGTGGCGTCGCTCTGTACTTCACGGCCGACGACGGGAACCACGGTGTCGAGCTGTGGAAATACGATCTATCGAAGGGAAACGCCGCTCTGGTCAAGGACATCGCTCCGGGGCTCGACAGCAGCTTCGCGTACCGCGCCGGCATTCTCGGGGACTTGAACGGAACGTTGTTTTTCGTGGCCCAGGATGGCCTCCACGGCCAGAAACTCTGGAAAAGCGACGGCACGGACGCCGGCACGGTCCTGGTCCAAGACATCAACCCGAGCGGCAACGGGGCCGCCTACTACGATTACGTTAGCACGCTGCCGGCTCGCGTCGCGTGGGGTACGGTGTTCTTCATCGGCTACGACGACGTCCACGGTTTCGAACTCTGGCGCAGTGACGGGACACCGCAGGGCACCGCCCAAGTCGTGGACCTGAACCCCGGAAATCCTGCCGGGCAAGCGCGGCCTTGGTTCCGGGTCGGCCCCGGCGGCCTCGTCTACCTTTTCGAGCAGGAGCCAATCCATGGCGACGAGCCCTGGATCGTGGACCCGCGCGCCGCCCACCCGGCGGGTCCGGAGTTCCGCGTGAACGCCAATCCGTGGGGCCCGCAATTCACGGGGGATTGGGAGCAGAACCCGCAGGCCGTGGCGATGGATGCGGACGGGGACTTTGTGGTCACGTGGACGCAGTGGACCGACAGCACCGGCCACGGCGTGTTTGCGCAGCGTTATGACGCCGACGGCCGGCCGCAGGGTGATGAACTCCGTGTCAACAGCTTCCTGAACAACAACCAGCAGTACCCGGCCGTGGGCATGGATGCCGACGGCGATTTCGTGATCGCCTGGATGAGCCAGGATCAGGACGGCGACGGCTGGGGCATCTATGCCCAACGGTACTCGGCGGCCGGCGTGCGCCTGGGCGACGAGTTCCGCGTGAACACGCACACGGCCGACGACCAGCAGTACCCTGCGGTAGCGATGGATGCGGCGGGCGACTTCGTTGTCGCTTGGACAAGTTACGGCCAGGACAGCGACCGCGAAGGCGTGTTCGCCCGCTGGTTTGACGCTTTCGGCGCGGCGCCGCACCCGGAATTCCAGGTCCACGAACTGGGCGGTGGCATGCAAATGTCCCCTGCTGTGGCGATGAACGCCGGCGGCGATTTCGTCGTCACCTGGTCCAGTTGGACGGACGACGGCAGCGGCTCGGGAATCTACGCCCGGCGTTTCGGCCCCGGAGGCCAGCCCCGCGGCAGCGAAGTTCTGGCGCAATCGGGTTGGGGCAACGTATCCTCGGTGGCCATGGATGCCGGGGGCGGCTTTCTCGTGGCGTGGAGCCAACAGCAAGACGTGGAGCCCTATCGGAACATGATCTACGTCCGGCGTTTTGACCGCTTTGACGTGCCGAGTCAACCGGTCGCCGCCGTGGAGGCAGACTACGTGGAACATCCCACCGTGGCGGTTAACGCGACCGGCGATTTCCTGGTCGCGTGGGCTTCTTGGGATTGGGAGACCGATGGAGGCGCCGACGTCTTCGCCCGCCGGTTTGACCGGAATGATGTTCCGCAACATGAACCCTTCCGAGTAAACTCGTTCGTCCCCGAAGACCAACAGTTGCCTTCCGCCGCCATGGACGCCGACGGCAATGCCGTGGTCGTGTGGACGAGTTGGAACCAGGACGGCAGCGAGTCGGGCGTGTATGGCCAAACGTATGACGCGTGGACGCACACGTCGGCGCCTCTGATCGCGGGCGTCCACGAGCCGGACGGCCGTCAGATTCTCGAAGGCACCACCGTCACCCGGCGGCCGGAGCCGCTGGTCGTCTCTTTCTCAGAGGATCTGGCCACGTCGGGCGCGGGAAGCGTGCTGAATCCCGCCAACTGGAGCCTGACCGTCCCGGGCCCAGGGGGGCTGGCACTGTCGCATCCGGTGACTTCGGTCAGCTTCGGCCATAACGCGGCCGCGAATCGTTACGAGGCACTGCTGAACTTGGGCGGCCGGCTGCCGGACGGGAGCTATACCTTGACGGCGAAGGGTACGATTCAGGATCGGGCGGGAATTCTGCTGGACGGAGACGGCGACGGAATTCCCGGCGGGGACTTCGTCTTGGACTTCGATGTGCTGGCCGCCGCACCGCAGCCGGCGGGGGGCGAGATCCGCGTACCCTCCATGACGGAGGGCTACCAGGAGTCCGGCTGGCAAACGACGCGCTCGACCGGCATGGATGCCGAGGGCAATTTCGTGGTGGTCTGGACCACCTACGGAGCCAGTTGGAGCGACGCGGACGTCCGGGGGCGGCTGTACGATGCCGCGGGCGTCCCGCTCGGCGACGAATTCCCGGTCAATCCCGCCTGGTCCGGCTACGACCATTCCCCCTCGGTCGCGATGGCCCCCGACGGCGACTTTGCCGTCGTCTGGCAGGCTTGGCCCTCGGATGTTAGCTTTCCCGGCGGGATCTATCTGGGGCTGTTCGACGCCACGGGAGCGCGGCGACTGGACCCGATCCTGGTCACGCAGTCCGGCCAGGACCCGGACGTCGCGATCGATGCCGACGGCGACGTCATGATCGTTTGGACCGAGTACGGTTCGACGGGGAATCGCGCGGACGTATCCGGGCGACGGTACGATCCGCAGGGCGTCCCGCAGGGGCCTTCGTTCCGCGTGAACACGTACCGGCCGGGCAGCCAGGACAGCCCGGCGGTGGCTATGGACGCGGCAGGCAACGGCGTGGTCGTGTGGACCAGCGACATCCAGGACGGCAACGGCGGCGTGTATGCGCAGCGTTTCGACGCCGCAGGTCAGCCGGTGGGGGCGGAATTCCGCGTGGGCACAAGCAACGAACCGTGGTTGCGGCACTCGGAGGCCCCTACGGTGGCGATGGAGGACGACGGCAGTTTTGTGGTCGCCTGGTCCGACCTGAGGCCCGACACCTGGAACCGGGAGATCTACGTCCGCCGGTACGATGCGCAAGGCCGCGATCGCGGCCCCGAGTTCCGCGTCAACACCTGGACGCCGGGCGACCAGAATGGGCCCTCGGTGGCGATGGACGCCGACGGCGGATTCGTCGTCACTTGGAGCGGCTGTTGGGAGGTGGACGGCGGCGCCCAGGAGATCTTCGCCCGCCGCTACGACGGCCAGGGCCGGCCGGAGAGCGTCGAGTTCCGAGTGAACGCGTACACGCACGGCCGCCAACGTTCCGGTGCGGTGGCCATGGCGGCCACCGGCGAGTTCGTCGTCGCCTGGACCAGCGATCAACAGGATCCGGACGGCTCTTCCGGGATCTATGCCCAGCGGTTCGGCACGGCGCTGAATCACGCGCCGCTGGCTCATGCCGGAGGACCGTACTACGTCTATGAGGATACGCCCCTCACCCTGGACGCATCGCGCACGCTAGACCAAGACCAACCCAACACGGAATTGGAGTACCAGTGGGACCTGGACTACGACGGCACGTGGTTCCAGGTGGAAGCGGTAGGCATGCGGCCCGTGGTCAGTTTTGCCGATCCTTTCGCGGCGCGGCAGATCGCGGTCCGCGTGACCGATGCGAGCGGGCTGACCGACATCGCGGTCACCACGCTGGAAGTTTTCTCAATGCCCCGCGCCGTGACGGGTCAGAAGTGGAACGACCTGGACGGCGACGGACTTCAGGACGCCGGCGAGCCGGGCATGAACGGCTGGACCATCTTCCTGTACGACGCCCAGAGCCGTTTCTTGACTTCGCAGGTGACGCACGATTGGGATCTGAACGGCGACGGCAGCATCGACCCGGCAACCGAGACGGGCTGGTACAGCTTCGAGAATCTTCCCTTCGGCGACTATCAGGTCCAAGAGATTCCGCAGCCGGGCTGGGAGCGGACATTCCCCACCGGGTTCCACACCGCGACGGTTGCACCGCCGCAGGAATTTCGTTTCACCAACGACGCGGACTTCGACCAGGGAATCTTGCTGCAACTGAACCATGACGATCCGCAGCACAACCAGTTGCAGTTGGATGATCCCATCGTGGTCTCGTTCCCGTTCATCAACGTGGCGGCGTCTGGGCGGGGCACCGTCGTGCGGATCAACACGGAGACGGGGGAGATCGTCGGCGAGTACCGCACCGCACCGGAGGGACGCGGGCTGGATCCGTCACGGACCACCGTGGACTTGTATGGCAACGTCTGGGTCGGCAACCGTGGCGAGGAAGGGTTGATTGGGCCCGTGCGCTACGGTTCTGCGACCAAGATCGGTGTCGTTATCGGCGGCACGCGAGGTGACAAGAATCCGGACGGATCCTTTACGCCGAATGGCGACGGCGAGTATCTGCGAGGACCGTTCGCGTACTCCACCTGCGGTGACCGTGACGGCGACGGATTGCTGCGCACTTCGGGAGGTTTGGGGCAGATCCTCGACTGGCCGGACATTACGGATGGAGTGGGTGGGGCGGACAGCTCGCAAAACGACGCCCGCGTGCAAGATGCCTACGATGAATGCATTTTGGTGTACCAGCGGTTACCGGACGCCGACAAAACGCGTCATATCTCGGTCGATCAGGAAAACAACGTGTGGGTCGCTGGTTTTGACCCTACCGGCGGTGGGGGGCCGACGACGTATCGGTCGTTCCATAAGCTCGACGGGGACACGGGCGCCATTCTGTCGTCCTTTGACGCCAGAACGATCGGATCCGGAGCCGGCGGTTATGGCGGACTCGTTGATGGCAACGGTGTTCTCTGGTCGTCAGCCCCCTTGCTCCGGTACGATCCGGCGACCGGCAGCGGCGTTGCCATCCCGTTCAATTCGTCGTACGGTTTGGAGATCGATTCGTACGGTTTGGGGATCGACTCGCACGGTTTCATCTGGAACTCGCTGTCATTTCCTGGCGCCATCGTCAAGGTTGATCCCGCGGGAAACATTGTATCAGGGTTCCCGAAGCCCGTACTACCGACCAATTCGGAGGGCGCTATTCCGCGCGGCGTGGCGGTTACACCGAACGACGACGTGTGGGTGGCCAACAGCGAAAGAGACTGCGTTTCGCGTCTGGACAACGATGGCAACATCAAGGCGGTCATTCCCGTCGGTGATGTTCCGACTGGCGTGGCCGTAGACTCCCACGGCAAAGTATGGGTCACGAACCTGTCTTCAAACAACGCTATGCGAATTGACCCCGCGACGAACACGGTCGACCTGACGGTGGATCTGGGCCCTAACGCTGGCCCGTACAACTACAGCGACATGACGGGCCAGGTGGCGGTGAGCAAGACCATGCCGCAAGGGATGTGGTCGGTGGTACAGGATGCGGGTGGCCCGTTTCTGTGGACGCAGACCACTTGGAATCAGGAGCTACAGAGCAGCGAGCCACTGGGCTCCAATATCACGGTCGAAGTCCGGGCGGCGGATGACCCGGCGGCGCTGGGCGGTCTCTTGTTTGTGACGGTAGCCAACGGCGCCTCATTCAGTATGCCGGGCCGGTATCTCGAAGTCCGCGCCACGTTGCGGCCCGCCGTCGTGGACGGATCGAACATCAGCCCGGTGTTGTCGGACTTGATGGTTTCCGGACGGCCGCTCTACGACTTCGGCAATACGCACTTGGCCGAGATCAGCGGCACCAAGTGGAACGATGTCAACGCCAACGGCGTGCGTGATCCCGAGGAACCCGGCTTGGAGGGCTGGACGATCTTCCTGGACACGGACCAGGACGGCCAGTACGATCCGCCCCTGCCAGGCGGCTGGTCGATGGAGATTGATGCGCACGCAACGCTCCCACCCGGTCCGATTGTCGATCCTCAGGGCTTCGCCACGCTCAGCGAATCCGTTCATGGCGGGTCGGTCTACAACGTGCTCGGTCCGTGGGATCCGCATCCGATCTCCGAACGCATCTTCGGCTGGCACGACGGCATTTCGATGCGAAACACGTGGTCGGAGGGCGTCGCCGTACTACGGGTCGACTTCCAGAACCCGGTGAGTTCCGTGGCCCTGAACTTTGCCCCGCTCTTCGAAACCATCGGCATACTGCGCGCCTACGACGCTGCCGGGGTCTTGCTCGATATCCAATCCGTGACGCTCTCGACAGGCAGGATCGTAAGCATCGTCCGACCTGGAAATGAGATCGCCCGGATCGAGGCCACCGGCCAGGGGCCCGTATTGCTGGACCGTCTGCAAGTGACGGTCAGCGCCGGGCCGGGCGAGCCCGTGACCACCACCGCTGCCGACGGCAGCTACGCGTTCCAGGGCCTGGAGCCCGGCACGTACTGGGTCCGCGAAGTCCTGCAGGACGGTTGGCAGCAGACTTTTCCGGGCTTCGTCGCCCAGGTGGGCGCCGGTCAGCACGTGGTCGAACTAGCATCTGGTCAACTGCTGGAGGGTATCGATTTCGGCAATCTCGCAGTGGGCGAGATCCGAGGGCAGAAGTTCGAGGATCTGGATGGGGACGGCGTGCGGGACGCGGGCGAACCGGGATTGAACGGTTGGCGCGTCGAGTTGTACGACGCCGGGGACAACCTGCTGGCTTCGGACACGACGCACGACTGGGACCTGAACGGGGACGGCCAGATCGATCCGCTCAGCGAGCGGGGCTGGTACGCGTTTGTGGGACTCGAACCGGGAACGTACACTGTGCGGGAACTGCCGCAGCCCGGTTGGTATCAGACGGCTCCTGACGGCAGCCACACGGTCACCGTGGGAGCGAATCCCGTGTTCAACTTTACGCAGGATGCGGACTTCGACCGGGGCATGCTGCTGCAACTGAATCACGATCCGCCCAACAGCGACCAGTTGCAGGTGAACGAGCCGGTGGTCGTCTCCTTCCCATTCATCAACGTGGCCGCGTCGATGCGCGGGACGGTGGTGCGGATCAACACGGAGACGGGCGACATCGTCGGCGAATATCGGACGGCTCCGCAGGGGCGTGGCCTCGACCCATCGCGCACCACGGTTGACTTGCATGGCAATGTCTGGGTGAGCAATCGAGCGGAGAACGGATTCATCGGGCCGGTACGACATGGTTCCGCAACCAAGATCGGCGTGGTGATCGGGGGCACGCGTGGGGACAAGAACCAGGACGGTTCTCTCGTGCCGAATCCCAACGGCAAGTATCTGCAAGGGCCTTTCGCGTATTCGACCTGTGGTGATCGGGATGGCGACGGATTGCTGCACACGTCGGGAGGCTTGGGGCAGATCTTCGACTGGCCGGACATCACGGATGGAGCGGGCGGGGCCGACCACCCGCAAGCCAACGGCAAGCCGGGGGACGCGCGGGTAGGGGATGCCGCGGACGAATGCATCCTTGTGTATCAACGGCTCCCGGACGCGGACAAGACTCGTCACGTTTCGGTGGACCGCGACAACAACGTGTGGGTCGCCGGCTACGATCCTGCCGGAGGTGGTTCGCCGACGACGTTCCGTTCGTTCCACAAGCTCGACGGGGACACGGGCGCCGTTCTGTCGTCCTTTGACACGAGAACGTTCGGGGCTGGCGGCTACGGAGGACTGATTGATGGCAACGGTGTCGTTTGGTCAGCAGCGCCTTTGCTGCGGTATGATCCGGCGACTGGCGAGGGGAAGGGCATTCTTTTTGGCGGATCGTACGGATTGGGAGTCGACTCGCGTGGCTTCATTTGGAACGCGATCTCGGTCGACGGCGCGATTATGAAGATCGATTCGGACGGAAATATCGTGCCCGGTTTCCCAAAATCCGTCCTGCCCAGTGGCAGTGCCGGTGCCATTTCTCGCGGTGTGGCCGTCACGCCCGATGACGACGTGTGGGTCGCGAACACCGAGCGCGACAACGTTTCCCGATTGGATAATGACGGCAACATCAAGGCGATCATCTCCGTGGGAGACCTGCCGACAGGCGTGGCCGTCGACTCGCAAGGCAAGGTGTGGGTCACTAACTTGGGTTCGAACAATGCCATGCGCATCGACCCCGCCACGAACGCGGTCGACTTGACGGTGGATCTGGGTCCGGGAGCCGCCCCGTACAACTACAGCGACATGACGGGCCAGGTGGCCGTCAGCAAAACCGTGCCGCAGGGGACGTGGTGGGTGGTGCAGGATGCCGGCGGGCCGTTCTTGTGGACCACGGCGTCGTGGAATACGGAGCCGCAGGGCAACGAGCCGCCGGGTTCCAGTATCACGGTCGAAGTGTGCGCCGGCGACAACCCGGCGGCGTTGGGCGGCGCGTGCTTTGTCGAAGTGACCAACGGCGAGAGCTTCTCCTTGCCGGGCCGGTATCTCGCGGTACGAGCCACGCTGCGTCCCGCCGTTGTAGACGGGCAGAACATCAGTCCCGTCTTGTCCGACCTGAGCATTTCCGGGCAGCCGGTCTACAACTTCGGCAACGCGGTCCCGGGATCCATCCACGGTTACAAGTTCGAGGACCGCAACGCCAACGGGGTGGACGACGACATGGACGGCGACGGCTTGGGCGACGAACCGCGGCTGGGCGGCGTGGCGATTCACCTGACCGGCACCGACGGCAAGGGCCAGGCGGTCGCGCCGCAGACGGTCGTCACGGACGGCGACGGTCAGTACCACTTCGAGGGTCTGTTGCCGGGAACGTACACGGTGACGGAAACGCCTCCGCTGGGTTGGCTGCCTACCACGCCCGCTTCGTTCACGGTGACAGTGGCCAGCCGCCAGGAACTGGTAGCGATTCCAGGACAGGCTTTGCTACCCGGCTCGGCCAGGCTGTTCGGAGAACCGGTCGACTTGTCCGATGATCTCGTGGAGCTTGATCCCGCGACCGGAGCCGAGATCAACCGCTTCACGCCGCCCGGCGCTCCGGTCGGTGCCAGTAACGGCTTGGCCTACGACGGAACCCGTCTCTGGTTCGTGAAAGGGTTCCCCTTCGAACCGCAGACGCTGTACGAATTGGACCCGGACGACGGCTCGCTGATTACCAGCTACCAGATCAGCGCCGGGTCGAAGAACTACGAAGGTTTGGCCGCTCTGGGCGGCAAGATCTACGTCCTGGACGGTCTGGACGCGGATCTCCACGTGTTCGATCCCGCCGTCGGGGCCGTCACGCAAACGTTGAATATCACGCTCGGCGGTCAAGGTGCGTCCGGTTACTTTAGCGGCCTGGCCGCCATCCGCCATCCAGACGCTCTGATCGCGGTCGACATCAACACCGGCACGGTTCACGAAATCGATCCCGCGACGGGCGAGATCACCCACTCGTTTGCCACTTCGATCAGCTATGCGATGGGCGTGGGCGTCGTGGGTGGTGAGATCTATATCAGTGGCGGGCTGGGCGATGGGAGCCCCGCCGAGGTCGCCGTGTACGATCGCCAAGGAACCCTCCAGCGCACACTGATCGCCCCGTACAAGCTGACCGCCTTGGGGGCGGACGATCAAGCGTCCGATCTGCGGGAGGAAGTCGTGGTCGGCCCCGCTTTGGCTTTTGGCAACGTCTTCACGGGCACGATCCTCGGCAACAAGTTCGAGGACTGGGATGCCGACGGAGTGCGGGACGACGGCGAGCCGGGCCTGGCGGGCTGGACGATCTATCTGGACCTGGACCGCGACGGCCAGTTCGATCCGCCGCAAGGAAACGAGATTCCGGGCGAGCCGTCGGTGACGACGGACCGGTCCGGTGACTATGTGTTTGCGGGTCTTCTGCCCGGCGTCTATCAAGTCGCCGAGGTCCTGCAACCGGGCTGGCAAGCCACGTTCCCCGGCCCCGGTGCGCTGCTGACGGATGCTGTCAGCCGCCAGCTTGGGAATGGGGGGGCGTACGATTTGCACCTGGAGCATGCGACCGCCCGGATCGGCACCGGCGGCGAACTCGTTGCGGACATCGCCCTTTCTGTGGGCTGGAGCAGCATCTCGTCGGGGCTCATCCCCGAAGCCACTGAGTACGAAGTCTTGGACGGAACGATTTTCATCGACCTGTTTGGCACGGGGCCGGAGATCAGCTTGCCCGTCGTTGGGGACGAGTGGACGACGGTCGCGGTGCCCCTGCCGAGTCCGGGAACCTACGGCCTAGTGGTGACGTTGCACTGGCCCGCCAGACCGATGCTGCCGGCCTTCGTAGCGCACTGGGAAGCGACCGGCACGCTGCACGCCAGCCCGCCCGGCACGCACTTGGTCCAGGTGACCGCGGGCGGAACCGTCGCCGACATCGACTTCGGCAACCTGAACCGGTCTCCGTCCGTGGCGATCAGCGAGGCGCACGGGCAGTACGATCACACCTGCCGGCTGCCGATTAAATTCACCGTCGTATTCTCGGAGCCGGTCACCGGCTTTGCGGCAGACGATGTCACCGTCGTCTGGGCCGATGCGGGCACGCCGGTCATCACCGTGACCGGCTCCGGCGCGACCTACGACGTGGAGATCAGCGGCCTGAGCGCAACCGGAACGGTGACGGTGGGGATCGCCACCGGAGCCGCGTACGACGACACGGGCAGGCCCAGTTTACCGCCCCTGGTGCTCGACAACCGGGTCACCTATCGTCCCTGGACCAACGAACGCCGGCCTGCGGACCTGGAGGGCGAGGGCGATCTTTCGCCCTATGTCAGCCTCGACGACGAAGACGTGACGGCTCTCGACGTGCTGCTGATCATCAACTATATCAACGCCCACCTCGGAGACACTTCCCTGCATGACCCGAGTGAGGTTTCGCAACGGGGCTATGTCGACGCCGACGCTGACGGTCAAATCACGGCGGCCGACGTTTTGTTCGTGATCAACTACATCAACAGTCATCTGTCAGGAGTCGGCGAGGCCGAGGGATTGGAGACGGATCAGGGCGAGCGGGCAAGCCCGGATGCGAACCCGGCGAGGATTGGCGTTTTCCAACGGGAACTGTTGCCGCTGGACGTATCATGCATTGCTCGCGAACGGCCGCAGGATTCGAAGGCTGGGATCATTAGCACCACCGCGGACACCGATGCGGCGTTCGCGTCCTGGGGCAATACAGCACGAATCGAGACACCCAAGTGGCTCCAGCCGCTGCCGCGGTCCACGCTCCGGAAACCAGCGGCTCGCGGACTGGCAGACCCCACGGTTCTACTGCAGGAATGGGAAGCGGACGGAGACCGCTGGCTGTCAGAACTGGATGCCGTGCTGTCGGATCGATTCCCGGAGATCAATTGGCAGGTTTAGAAAGAACTGTCCTGTAGCCCGCGGTCTTCGAGTTGCGTTTGGATAGAAAAAAGGGAAAAAAGAGACGTTCTACTTCACTGGAACAGCAGGCAGAATGTCTCTTCTGTGTCCACTCCGGCATCGGCACATCCGCAGCGATTTCGATAATTGCAATGTCCGCGCCTTCGATGACGGTGTTGCCGAGCAACGTGTTCTTCAATGCCTCGAATTTCGAATGGTCTTCAGTAACGCATTCTCACCTCGATGACCGACGCCATGCCTGCCACCTCCTGTTCGTTTTCTGGGCCATACCAGAATCCTACCAAACGAGCGCCGCCGCGTCGACTGGAACGTCGGCATCAGAAGCCTGGACTTCCCGTATGTAATAGTCGGCGAACAGCCGTTGCAGGTCGTTGAGAGTTCGCTGGACAAGTCGCAGGAACTGCTGGCCGCCGGCGACACCGCGGGTGCGGTTCGCGAGTTTAGCAAGCTCAGCAAACTCGGCAAGCTCAGCGCGCTGGGCCAATTGGGCAGCTATGCTCAAACCGCCGTGCAAGCGGACAGCTTTGCTCAGAAACTGGTCGAGCAAGGCCGCACGGCGTTGACGGAGGCCAACGAGAAACTCGGCCAAGACGATACGCGATTGGAAGGGGCATTGGTCTTGGCAGAGACCAAGCGGATCTACAACGCCCTGCCGCCGCTCAAAAACGACATCGTCGCCGCCGCCAGCGCGGCTCGAACGAACCCGGAATTGCGCGACACACTGAAGTTGGCCGAGCAGTTGGACGAGGCCCGCGACCTGCAGCAGGAGCCGGCAGGCCAGCGCCGCGCCGTCACGGCGCTGAACCGCATCATCGCCGAGAATCCAGGAACCCCCGCGGCCCGACTGGCTGGCGATTGGCTGCAGGCGGAGAATCTGGCCGCCCCCGCCGTGGCCAAAACGTTTCGCTCGTGGACCAGCGACCGCGGAACGACTGTCGAGGCGGTCTTGGTCGATTTTGGCCGAGATGGCGGCCATCCTGCCGCGTTTGCGGGCGCGGTTGCAGCTCTGGCAGACCGATGTCGGCAGGCTGCCGGTACACGAGGTCCATCGCCGGATCGACGAGCGGCTGTCCGACGACTTGGCCCGTTTTGCCGAGTTGCGGGAATCGCTGATCGACGCCTTTGGCCTGGCCGATTTGGCCGCCGTGATGACCGA
>Ga0351962_1060_pt1 | contig 31533 bp, 21 predicted proteins | sample TotcelT113001N13_FD_205805 | JGI IMG/M metagenome (GOLD analysis project Ga0351962, IMG submission 205805) | Enriched cells from coal bed in the Powder River Basin, Montana, United States - Total cells T11 rep3 HSBNCT.T11.300.1.N13 ...
GTCGCTGGGAGGACAACTCAGATGCCTCTCTTGATATAGTTAAGATGAACGGTCACAACACCTATAAAGACAGAATCCGTACATGGGAGCTCATGGCAAGAATTGCCCTGAACAAAAGGCCAAAGTAATATCAGAAAGAAGATGATCTTAAATACTCAAAACCTGGCCGCTCTCTTCGATGAGCAACTTAACTCCTGGGAGCAGGCCGGGTCTAATTATGAGGCACTTGCAAAGGTTCTTGTGAAAGAGATAACTGTCGAGGGTTTTCCCTTTAAGGTTCAGTTTAATCCGGCAAGAATTGTCTCATCCGCTGCCAAGGTAGATGCGAAGTCTATAAGCGAAAGGAAGTGTTTCTTGTGCAAAGAGAACAGGCCTGCCGTACAGAAGGGGCTTGAATACATTAATAATGGAAATTCAGAAAATCCATATACTGTACTAATAAATCCTTTCCCGATTTTTCCGGAACATTTGACCATACCACTGCTGGATCATACTTTGCAGCTCATTTCCGGCAGGTTTGATGCTATGTTGAATCTGGCAAAAGAGTTGCCCGGTTACACCCTTTTCTATAATGGTCCAAAATGCGGAGCATCTGCTCCTGATCATTTCCACTTTCAGGCGGGAAACAAGGGTTTCTTAACAATTGAAAGTGAGCTTAAAAATATGGAGCTCCAACCCATTTTCCAGACTGATAACACCGGTGTATCTTTGGTAAAAGGGGTTTTCCACGGTCTGATTTTGATCGATTCGACCTCTCCTTCAGAAGCGAATGAAGTATTTGAAAAGGTATTATCTGTTCTTCCGGTAAAGGAAAATGAGGCAGAACCTATGGTAAACATTCTCTGCTGGCATGAAGTTTCAGAGGGTGAGCAGGGGAGATTTATCACTCTGATTTACCTTAGAGACAAACATCGACCATCTCACTACTTTGCCGAGGGAGATGCAAATATTTTACTTAGTCCAGCATCGGTTGATTTGGGAGGAGTCTTGATAACTCCGCTTGAGAAGGATTTTCATAAGATTTCGGAGAGGGAGATAAAGGAGATAATGGAAGAAATTTTGATTTCGGAGTCTGATACAAACGCTATTGTTAATAAAATTAAAACTGTACTTTAAAATGAAAGAGCCAAAAGTTAGCGTAGGAATAATGTTCGAGCCGGAAGTATCTTTTGTCTTGAATACCCCTTTTATGTTTAATGGAAAGAAGTACGAGGGAGCAGGTAGTGTTAAGCTTTCGGGAAATACAATATTATTTAACGGAGAACTGTATGATTCGCTTCAGTTTGACCCTACTGATATTGAGTCTGCTTCGTTTGAGCTTAAGGATGTAACCATTGGAATCAATTTTCACTGGGAAAGAAAAGAGAATCAGGCATTTAAAGGGTCTTTGCGTTTTATTGTCGAAAATAATAAACTTACAGCCATAAACTATCTGAGTGTTGAAGAGTATCTGACTTCGGTTATCTCTTCAGAGATGAGTGCTACAGCCTCTCTTGAGCTGCTCAAGGCACACGCGGTTATTTCACGTTCATGGCTTCTGGCTCAGATTCAGAAAAACAAAGATATTGAAGAGTCTCAGATACAATACAGTACAATGACAGAAAGTGAGGGAGAGCTGGTCAAGTGGTATGATCGTGAGGATCATACAAATTTTGACATTTGTGCCGATGATCACTGTCAAAGATATCAGGGTATAACCAGGGCCTCCACAAAAATTGTAAAACAGGCTATTGCGGAGACTCGCGGCGAACTGCTTATGTACGACGATAAAATTTGTGATGCCCGTTACTCAAAAAGTTGCGGAGGTGTTTTTGAGGAGTTTCAGAACTGCTGGGAGGATATAAAATATCCATATCTGATTGGCAAGAGAGATCTCCCTGAAGGATCACCTATGCCGGATCTTACCATCGAAAACAATGCAAGGGAGTGGATACTCACTTCGCCTGAGTCATTCTGCAATACATCAGATAAAGTTGTACTTTCTCAGGTTCTTAATAATTATGATCAGGAGACTGTTAACTTTTACAGGTGGAAAGTAGAATACACAACCGAAGAGATTTCTGAGCTGGTTGCGAGACGCTCCGGTACAGATTATGGGTTGATAACCGACCTTATTCCTGTTGAAAGAGGCACTTCCGGTAGACTAATAAAGTTAAAAATTGTGGGAACCAAACGTACAAGAGTTATTGGTAAAGAGCTGGAAATAAGAAGGACACTTTCTAATTCTCACCTTTACAGCTCGGCTTTTGTTGTTGAAAAGGAAATGGGAACAGATGGTAATCCGGTCAAATTTACGCTTCTTGGGGCTGGATGGGGTCATGGAGTAGGCTTATGCCAGATTGGAGCGGCCGTAATGGGAGAAAAGGGTTATAACTATAACAGTATTCTTCTTCATTACTTTGTAAACGCATCCGTTGAGAAGCTCTATTAAGATTATACAATTTAATAATTACACAAATGAGTAATAAAAAGACCTCTCCATGGGCATGGATTCCCTCGCTCTATTTTGCGCAGGGATTGCCCTATGTGGCAGTAATGACCATCTCGGTCATAATGTACAAGCGTCTTGGCATTTCCAATACGGATATTGCTCTCTATACAAGCTGGTTGTACCTGCCATGGGTAATTAAACCTTTCTGGAGTCCTTTTGTGGACCTTCTCAAGACAAAAAGGTGGTGGGTTGTTACAATGCAGATTCTTGTGGGGGCAGGCCTGGCCGGAGTTGCATTTACAATACCGACAACTAATTTCTTTCAGATTACGCTTGCGGTATTCTGGCTCATGGCATTCAGTTCAGCCACACACGATATTGCCGCTGACGGTTTTTATATGCTGGCTCTTGATACAAACAAACAGGCAATGTATGTGGGTATCAGAAGTACCTTTTACCGGGTTGCCACAATTGCAGGACAAGGGTTACTGATAATAATTGCCGGCTCACTTGAGTCAGCAACGGGGCTTAAACCTCTTGATATACAGGTAAACGCCGGTCCCGAATACTCTGCATCAATTGAGATACCTGCAGATAGCACGTTTGCCAATCCGTATGCCCTGGCTCCAACTGATGAGTTTACATTTGACATTACACCTTCTTTAATTAATATTGGAACCGGTAATATTTCTGCAGACTCTGCCTCAATGCTCAAAAGGTATGCAATTGAACAAAATACCCTTAACGGATTTATTCCAAAAGAGAGTAACACATCCATGTCTGCCGGAAAAGAGGCATCGTGGTGGAGTCGTGGAGTTTCAGGTCCTCTTGGTCAGTGGATTAAAGGTAATTTTGGAGAGGAAAAATCTGCAACAGATGTTCACCAGCTTACCGGAAGTTCTAAACTTGTTGCTGTTCGCCTGACAAAATCTCCTGCTCCCGGAGAGAAGATGGTTCTTAATACATCTTTCAGGGGGGGAGACAAGAGTATATTCCTTGCACATGGCGAAAGGATTGAATTTACATCAGAAAACTGGACAAAACCAGCCTATGTTTTGATACAGGTTGATCCTAAGCTTGAAGAGAGCGCGACTGCAAACTTCAGAGGTCTTTCTGGAAACATCACTTTCGCCTGGTCTATTACATTCTTCATACTCGCCGGATTTTTTATAGCTGTAGCGCTATATCACAAATTTATTCTTCCAAAACCCGAAAGTGACTCTGCAGCAAAAGATGTAACTCCAGGTACAATTTTTAAAGAGTTCTTCGAAACATTTGCCTCATTTTTCAGGAAGAAACAGGTGCTTATTGCAATCGCTTTTTTGCTGCTGTTCCGCTTTGCCGAGGCTCAGTTGGTTAAGATGGTAACACCATTCCTTCTTGACCCTAAAGAGTTAGGAGGGATGGGCCTTACAACTGGTCAGGTTGGTATGGTTTATGGCACTATAGGTATTCTGGGTCTTACACTGGGAGGCATTATCGGAGGTATTATTGCTTCTGTGGGAGGTCTTAAAAAGTGGTTGTGGCCGATGGCTTTAAGTATCTCTCTTCCTAGCTTCTCATTTGTATATCTGGCTGTTGTTCAGCCTGAAAGTCTATTTGTTATAAATCTTTGCGTATTTATTGAGCAGTTTGGATACGGTTTTGGATTCACTGCCTATATGTTATTTATGATATACTTCGCCGATGGAAAGCACAAAACGGCGCATTATGCAATCTGTACAGCCTTTATGGCCCTTGGCATGATGCTTCCGGGTATGATGGCCGGTTGGTTGCAGGAGCTTTTGGGTTACAGAAACTTCTTCTACTGGATTATGCTCTCATATGTGCTCACATTCCTGGTAACTGCGTTTGTAAAGGTTGACCCTTCATTTGGCCGCAAATCGGTATCAAAGGGTTAAACCCGTTAATGGTTACTTTAGGGTCTTTCCCGATAATGCTGATTGACGGTTAAGACCTGCTAATAACAGAGTTTACAAGAAAATAAAAAAAGTTTGAAAATGAGAATTACAAAACTGATAATCACTGCAGCACTGATGCTCGCTACGTTTTTAATGACAGCACAGGATGTTGACACAGGAATAGATGTTCTTCAGGAGCAGAAGTTTAAAATACTTGAAGGTAAAAGGGTTGGGCTGATTACAAATCCAACCGGATTTAACAGTGAACTTAAATCTACCATAGATATTCTGCATGAAGCTCCAAATGTAAAGCTTGTTGCCCTATTTGGTCCTGAGCATGGAGTAAGGGGTGATGTTCACGCAGGTGACAAAATTGAGAACATGAAAGATCCCAAGACAGGTATCCCGGTATTTTCCCTTTACGGTTCAACAAGAAAGCCTACAAAGGATATGCTTGAAGGAATTGACGTATTGGTCTATGACATACAGGATATCGGCTGCCGCTCTTTCACATACATAAGTACAATGGGGCTTGCAATGGAAGCTACTGCCGAGTATGGAATTGAGTTTGTTGTTCTTGACAGGCCAAATCCTCTTGGAGGAAACAAAGTGGAGGGTAATTTAGCAGAAGATGGATTTTTGTCATTTGTCAGCCAGTTTAAGATTCCTTATATCTATGGGCTAACCTGTGGTGAACTTGCGGTAATGCTAAATGAAGAGAAGATGCTGAGCAAAAAGGTTAAACTTCATGTTGTTAAAATGGAGGGTTGGAAAAGAAGCATGACCTTTGACAAAACAGGACTCCAGTGGGTTCCTTCATCACCTCACATTCCACAACCAATAAGTGCAATTGCTTATCCTATTTCAGGTATTTTAGGCGAACTTGGCTATATATCAATTGGTGTTGGTTATACAATCCCTTTCCAGTTATTTGCTGCTGAATGGATTGATGCAGATGCCCTTGCAGAGAGACTTAATAGTTATGAGCTTCCGGGAGTTCACTTCAGACCATTGCACATTAAGCCTTTCTATGCAGTAGGAGTTGGCAAAAACCTTCAGGGTGTTCAGGTGCATATTATGAAATATGAAAAAACAGCACTGACTGACATTCAGTTTTACGTGATGCAGGCTTTGGCCGAACTCCATCCTGATCAGGCTGTCTTCAAAAATGCAAATGAAAAAAGGTACCGCATGTTTGATCAGGTTTCAGGCAGTGATCAGATTCGTCTGAAATTTGCCGAGCGCCATAAGTTCGAAGACATTAAAGCGTACTGGTACAAAGATGTAGAGTCGTTTAAAGCACTCTCCCGGAAATACTATATGTACAAATAGATCTCTTCACCGGTTTTAGGTGATTTGTTTTATTGCAAACGAATAAAAATTAGCCAACACTCGTGTAGATGTTGGCTTTTTTGGTATAATTATTGCGGCTTTAACAGTAAGTAAATTATCATGTTATGAAAACCTTACTACACTCTTTCATCATTGCCGCTTCATCTGCATTATTTGTTCCGTCAACCCTGATTGCTCAGGAGACGACAGCCCATGAACAGGCACATAAACAAGCTATGGAGTCGCACAACCAGATTCATAATCAGGCGCATAATCAAGCAATGGAGGCCCACAACAGGGCTGTTGAAAATCATCGTCAAACAGTTGAAAATCACCGTGAAATCCATGAAAGGTCAATGGAATCACACAGAATTTCAAGACAAAAGGCTAGAAAGGCCAACAAACCTGAGGCCACTCCTGCAAGAAGAGAGGGATCTCAAACAAGAGAGAGTTTTCTAAGAAGAATTTTCACTAAACGGAAGTAGGCTTCTTACAATCTGTCACTATGGATGTGCTACTGAAAAGAGATCTAAAGCGCATTGGAAATTCTTTGGAGACCCTCTTTTACAACTGAAAGGGGTGTTCCGATGTTCATCCGAAAGTGGAATTCGCCTTGTTCTCCAAAGGTTAGTCCGTCATTTAACCCTACTTTGGCCTTGTTTACCAGAAGCTCTTTAATCTCTTTGTGAGACATACCGGTTTGGCTGAAGTTGAGCCAGAGCAGAAAAGAGCCTTCGGGTTTTATGAATGTGAGGCCGGGTATTTTCCGTTCTACAAAATCCATGGCAAACTCAACATTTTTCTCTAAATATATCTTTAGCTCTTCAAGCCATGGGCCTCCATCTCTGTAGGCTGCCTCCATTGTGATGTGAGCGAAGATGTTGCCCAGGTCAAGGTGCAGAGAGGTTAGCTCTTTGTGGAATTTTTGAAATAGATCTCCAGATTCGGCAATAATCAGAGAGTTTAGCATTCCGGCAATATTGAAAGTTTTGCTAGGAGCCATCGCTGTTATTGTGTTCTGTGCGATCTCTTCTGAAACCGATGCCATTATAGTGTGCCGATTGTCAAAAAGGGCAAGGTCGGAGTGGATTTCGTCTGAAAAAATAATAGTGTTGTATTTACAGCAAAGCTCACCCATCTTTAAAAGCTCCTCTTTTTTCCAAACCTTTCCAATGGGATTATGAGAGTTGCATAGTATAAACATTTTCACCCCCTGCTTAAGCTTCTCTTCAAAATCTTCCCAGTTAACACTCCATCCTCCCTCGTCCTGAATAAGATTACTACAAACCAAAGTTCGCACATTCTCTTTTACGATTGTATGAAATGGAGGGTAAACAGGTGTCTGGATTAAAATTTTATCTGACGGTGCTGTGAGTGCTCTAATGGCTATTGGTAAGGCCGCTACAATTCCGGGTGATGAGGTTATCTGCTCTCGGGTTATTTTCCAGTTGTATCTCTTGTCTACCCAATCAATAAAGAGATCAACAGACTCAGCTGATCGAAAAGTATACCCGAATACGCCATGCTGAGAGAGTTTCATGGCGGCCTCCCTTACACATGGAGGAGACTGAAAATCCATATCTGCAACCCACATTGGAAGAATGTCTTCCCTTCCGAAAACCTCCTTTCTTGCGTCGTATTTAAAGCAGGAGGTTCCTCTCCTGTCAATTATTGTGTCAAAATTGTACATATTTGAGAAATTTATTTCTCCTGAGAGTAAAGCTTAACTATGTTTATAATTACCTCGGATGCTTTAACCATGCTTTCAAGAGGGATGTATTCGTATCTTCCGTGGAAATTGTGGCCCCCGGCAAAAATATTGGGGCAGGGAAGACCCATGAAAGAGAGTCGTGCGCCGTCTGTTCCTCCCCTTATAGGTTTTATGAGGGCTGTAATTCCTGCCATCTCCATTGCCTTAACTGCTTTTTCTACAATATGGTAGTGGGGCTCAACCTGTTTACGCATATTAAAATACTGGTCTTTGAGCTCCAGGCGGAAGCGTCCATCTCCATATTTTTTGTTCATATAGGTGATGCTCTCCTCTATTAAAGACTTTTTCTGATCAAATTTTTCAAAGTCATGATCACGGATTATATATTGGATTGTTGCCTCTTCGACAGTTCCGTCAAATCTTATTATATGGAAGAACCCTTCGTAATCACGGGTAAATTCCGGCCTTTGCTCAACAGGCAGAAGAGAGTTGAACTCTGTTGCAAGTATAATGGCGTTAACCATTTTGTCCTTCGCGTATCCCGGGTGAATATTTCTGCCCTGAACATAAATTTTGGCTGAAGCAGCATTAAAGTTTTCGTATTCAAGTTCGCCGATCTGACCACCGTCAAGAGTATAGGCATATTGTGCACCAAATCTCTTTACATCAAATTTGTCAACCCCGCGCCCTATCTCCTCGTCTGGTGTAAAACCAATCTTGATTTCACCATGAAGGAGTGCTGGGTTACTCATGATGTAGTCTGCTGCAGTCATGATTTCTGCAATTCCTGCTTTATCGTCTGCACCCAGAAGGGTTGTTCCATCTGTTGTTATTAGTGTTTGCCCTTTGTACTCGGGAAGTTCAGGGAACTCCTCAATCTTCATTATCATTCCCTTTTCTTTGTTAATTACAATGTCTTTACCATTGTAATTTTCAATAATCTGAGGGTTGGTAACCTTTCCCGGTGCATCAGGGGCACTATCGACATGTGCAATAAACCCAATTACCGGAACTTTAATTCCTGCAGGAAGATTTGATGGAATAGTTGCCATCACATAACCATGTTCATCCAGGATAACATCTGTTACCCCAATCTCCTGTAATTCTTTGACCAATAGTCGAGACAGGTCAAGTTGCTTATTTGTACTTGGCTGAGTATTTGACTCAGGGTCAGATGCAGTATCTATTGCAATATATCTTAAAAATCTCTCTAATAATTTATCCTTCATGATTTCATCTTTTTTTTAAAAATGTAAAGGTTATGAATTAAATCAATATCAGGCTTATTCCCATTACTGCCATACCCGCAATAACCCCCAGAATTGCAGGGTGGTGCTCTCCATATTTCTCGGCCGTAGGCAGTAGTTCATCAAGTGAAATGTATACCATGATACCTGCAACACCCGCCAAAATTACACCCACAAATGAGTCGTTGAATAGGAATGAGAGCAGGAAATATCCCACGATTGCTCCAACCGGTTCTGCCAGTCCAGACAGAAGGGAGTAGAAAAACGCTCTTCCTTTGCTTCGTGTTGCGTAATAAATGGGAATGGCAACAGCTATCCCCTCTGGAATATTGTGAATTGCAACAGCAACCGCAATACTAACACCTAAATTGGGGTCGTTCATGGCTGTCACAAAGGTTGCTATACCTTCGGGAAAGTTGTGTATGGCTATTGCAAAAGCGGACATCATTCCAAGCCTCATCAAACCCTCTTTATTTACCTCTTTTTTCTCTTGTTTGATATTATTGTCATTAATTGATAGCTCCCCAATTTCGTGGGGGTTCTCTCCCGATGGTACCAGATTGTCAATTATTGCGATTACTGCAATACCTCCAAAAAAAGCAAGAAGTGTGTACAGGTCTCCTTTGGAATTACCGTATAGCAAAGAGAGTGATTCCCGGGCCTCTCCGTACAACTCGACAAGTGATATATAGATCATTACCCCGGCCGAAAAACCAAGGGAAGCCGCCAAAAACCTTGGTGAAAATTTCTTAGAAAAAAGAACAACCGCACTTCCGATTGCTGTTGAAAGACCGGCAAACAGAGTAAGTGAGAAAGCTAAAAGAAAATTTCCTTCCATCATAACATAATCATTGTTTAATAATATCTTAGTTCTCCTCTTTGGCTCTGAGACTGTCCCAGGCAATGTATACAATAATAATAACATACATCAGCAGAGCAAGATATTCAGCTGGAGCTGACTCCATCCACTCTTTAACCGAGAGGTTAAACCCGGCAAAGCGGATTAGTGCACTCACAACTCCCATAAGGGCGCCCCCTGCAATAAATCCTGAAGCGATAAGTGTTCCTCTCTCTTTTCTTGCAGTATTTAGCTTCTCCTCTTTGCTTCTGGTAGATACATACCATGCAATTGCACCACCTACAACCAGTGGAAGGTTAAGTTCCAGTGGTATAAACATTCCCAGAGAAAAGGCAAGTGCAGGTACTCCAAAAAACGCCAGTGCGATTGAGATAATAGCTCCAATACCATATAGTAACCAAGGAGCCCCTCCTCCCGACATCAATGGTTCAATAACGGCAGCCATTGCGTTGGCTTGTGGAGCAACAAGGGCGTTCTCTCCGACAAAGCCGTATGTTTTGTTTAGAATAATCATCACACCACCCACGGTTGCAGCAGCAACCAATGTTCCCAGGAATTTCCATGATTGTTGTTTTATAGGGGTAGATCCCAGCCAGTATCCAACCTTCAGGTCAGTTATGAATGCCCCTGCAACAGCAAGTGCCGTACATACAACACCTCCGATTATTAGTGCCGCGGTCATACCTGCTGTCCCCTTAAGACCGGCAGCCACCATTACAACTGATGCCAGAATAAGAGTCATAAGCGTCATTCCGCTAACCGGATTGGTCCCCGCTATAGCAATTGCATTTGCTGCCACAGTTGTAAACAGAAAAGCGATAACTCCTACTACCAGAATTGCAATTACAGCGTGAAGAAGATTGTCCACCACTCCAAAGTAGAAGAATAAGAAGGTAATTATTAATGTTACAATTATTCCTATAGCAACAATCTTCATAGGGAGGTCTTTTTGTGTTCTGACAGTACTTGCAGAACTGTCTGACCCACCTTTAAGCTCTTTTGCAGCAAGCCCGAATGCCGATTTTATAATTCCTGCAGAACGAATTATGCCAATGACACCGGCTGTAGCAATACCACCTATACCAATATGTCTGCCATATTCACGGAAAATTTGCTCCGGCGACATCTCCGAAATAGTTGTAGCTATTCCTGTTCCCATGAGGTCAATTACCTCTCCTCCAAAAAGCAGATTCATAAGCGGAACAATAACGAACCAGACCAGCATAGATCCGCAGCTTATGATAAATGAATATTTTAATCCTATAATGTAGCCGAGGCCCAGAACGGCAGCTCCTACGTTGAGCTTAAATACAACTTTGGCTTTGTCGGCAATAATATCTCCGTAGGGTAATACCCTCGAGGTAAATACCTCTGACCAGTATCCGAATGTTGAAACGATAAAATCGTATATGCCGCCTATCAATCCGCTTACAAGCAGTACTTTGGCTCCGCTTCCTCCGCTCTCTCCGCTAACCAGCACCTGAGTGGTAGCAGTGGCTTCGGGGAAAGGGTACTTACCGTGCATGTCTGAAACGAAGTATTTTCTAAATGGAATGAGAAACAGGATACCAAGAACTCCTCCAAGAAGAGAGCTCATGAATACCTTAGCGAAATCAACGGTGAGTTCAGGATATTTTGCTTGCAAAATGTAAAGTGCTGGCAGAGTAAAAATTGCGCCTGCAACGATAGCTCCGGAACTTGCTCCTATTGACTGAATTATCACGTTCTCTCCAAGAGCGTTTTTTCTCTTTAACGCACCCGACAGACCAACGGCTATAATTGCAATTGGTATTGCTGCTTCAAAAACCTGCCCGACTTTAAGCCCCAGATAGGCGGCCGCAGCTGAAAAGATTACGGTCATAACTATACCCATAAACACCGACCAGGGTGTTACCTCCGGGTACGATTTTGTGGGCGACATTATCGGTTTGTACTCTTCGCCCTCTTTTAATTCACGGTAAGCATTTTCCGGCAGACCTTTTGGCTTGCTGTTTGTGTGTTCCATAATTTTTCAAAGTTTATCTTTCAAAGATAATGTTTTTATAAATAATTCTTTTACCTTTGCCGCGATTATGAAGAATAGCAGCCACCATATTAATTCAACATTTTTCCATAGACACGTCCGACGATGTGCCTAGGAAGGGCAGCTATTTTAAATTGCGGTAAACAGTAAAAACCGCAATCTACGCAGGTAAAGTCTCCTGCAAAATTTACAAGTTAGAAATTTATTATACTGTTTTATTCAACCATGAATGTAAACATTTATGTGGCTGATAAAAGCCATATTAAATATGCAGATTCAATCTGTGAACTGATGTATATATCTGCGCTTGAGCGTGGAACCGGAATTGCCAAAAGGTCTCCGGAATACATAGCGGAGAAGATAAGTTCCGGCAAGGCTGTTATTGCTCTTGACGGAGAGGAGTTGGTAGGCTTTGCCTACATTGAGACCTGGAGCCACAGTAAGTTTGTGGCTAATTCAGGATTGATTATAGCGCATAAATACAGACATTTAGGCTATGCCAAAAAGGTGAAATCAAAAATATTCAACCTTTCAAGAAAGCTATTTCCCGACGCAAAAATATTTTCAATTACCACAGGTCTTGCGGTGATGAAACTTAATACGCAGCTGGGATTTAAGCCTGTAACATTTTCTGAACTCACAGATGATCCGGAATTCTGGAAGGGTTGTGAGGGGTGCAAAAATGTTGAAGTTCTTAAAAGTAACGAATATAAGATGTGTCTTTGTACCGGTCTTCTTTATGATCCGGCCAAAAAGAGCAAGTCAAGGATTACGCCCGCTTTGGTTTCTGTAGGTAAATCTCTTATAATTAATCCATTGGTAAAATTTAATTCAATAATTACAAAAAAGTAACATGATGAATAACAAAGTGGTTTTGGCGTTCAGCGGCGGATTGGATACATCTTTTTGTGTTCCGTGGCTTAAATTGGAAAAGGGCCTGGAGGTTCACACAATAATGGTTAACACTGGCGGATTCTCAGATGAAGAGGCGCAAAAAATCGAAGAACGTGCTCTTGAACTGGGTGCAGCATCACATGTGAATATAAATGCAATTGATGAATACTACACAAAAGGGATAAAATACCTACTGTTTGGAAACATTCTGAAAAACTCAACATATCCATTATCTGTTAGCTCAGAAAGGGTATTTCAGGCAATGGCCGTTCTGGAACATGTCCAAAAGCTGGGAGCAGCTTATGTTGCACACGGTAGTACCGGAGCCGGTAATGATCAGGTAAGGTTTGATCTCGTTTTTGAAGTTATGTCTCCAGAGGTAAAGGTTTTGGCGCCTATACGCGAGCTTCAGCTTTCAAGGAAACAGGAGATTGACTATCTGCAGGAGAGGGGATTCAGCTTCTCATGGGAGAAGGCGAAATACTCTATTAATCAGGGACTTTGGGGGACGAGTGTTGGCGGTGTTGAAACGTTGACTGCTTCTGGTGTTTTGCCGGAAGATGCCTACCCCTCACAAATTAAGACAGATAAACCTCTTAGAATTAAGATTGGATTTGAAAAAGGTGAGCCGGTTTCATTGAATGGAGAGAAGGGTTCACCGGTAGAGATTATCAATAAAATTAATTCTATCGGAGGAGAGTATGGCGTAGGAAGAGATATTCACGTTGGAGATACAATTATTGGAATAAAGGGAAGGGTTGGTTTTGAGGCTCCGGCAGCTTTAATTCTGATTAAGGGTCATCATCTGCTTGAAAAACATATTCTTACGAAAGGCCAATTATACTGGAAAGAGCAACTTGCCGGCTGGTATGGTCAGTTAATGCACGAAGCTCAGTATCTTGAACCATTGATGAGAAACATCGAAACTTTCCTTGAGGATACTCAGAAATATGTTACCGGAGAGGTGGAGGTTGAACTAAGACCTTACCATTTTGCCGTACTTGGATGCCAGACAAAGTATGATTTGATGAGCAGCAAATTCGGAGACTACGGAGAGGCTAATAAGTCTTTTACCGGACAGGATGTGATAGGGTTTACCAAGGTCCTGGCCAATCCTCTTAAAATTTATTATTCAGTTCATAAAGATGATTAATGTTGCAATAGCAGGTGGAACCGGTTATACCGCCGGTGAACTGATAAGAATACTTATCAATCACCCAGATGTAGAGATATCAGCAGTACTAAGCAGCAGTTTGGCAGGAGAACCTGTGTCATCAGTTCATCGTGACCTTATTGGCGATACAACTTTAAGGTTTGTATCTGATTTGAAGGGTTTGAGCGGAAATAAAGAGATTGATGTTCTTTTTCTGACACTTGGTCACGGTCTTTCAAAGAGATATCTTGATGAAATCGGGTTACCGGAAAGATGTAAGATAATTGATCTTGGCAACGACTTTCGCCTTGATTCAAAATACAAAGATGAAGAGTTTATCTACGGTTTGTGCGAGCTCTCAGAGAGTACGATCAAAGATGCCAAGTATATTGCAAACCCGGGATGTTTTGCAACCTCCATACTGCTTGCCCTAATCCCCCTGGCATCTGCCGGGGAGTTGAATGACGAGATACACATTCATGCAATAACAGGATCTACCGGAGCAGGAAAAAGCCCGTCTGATACTACCCATTTTAGCTATAGAGATTCCAATATTTCTGTTTACAAACCATTTACTCACCAACATCTTGGAGAGATAAAAAAAGTATTGAAATCTCTTTCTGCCAATGTGCCCCAGATCAATTTTGTTCCAATAAGAGGTGATTTTACCAGAGGAATTTTTGCGAGTCTATACATAAAATCAAGCAGCACATTAACCACAGAAAAGATTACCGCTTTGTTTGTCGAGTTCTACAAAGAGTCACCTTTCGTGAATATATCAAACGAACCAATCTCACTAAAAGAGGTTGTCAACACAAATAAAGCACTACTGCATATAGAGCAGCATAACGGATACTGGCATATTACATCGGTCATAGACAACCTTCTTAAGGGGGCATCAGGACAGGCAGTGCAAAACATGAACATAATGTTCGGCCTTGATAGTAGCACCGGACTAAAACTTAAGGGATCTGCCTTTTAGACCAAAATATTGATTGAATGAAAGCATTTGACGTATACAAACTCTGGCCAATTGAGCCGGTTAAAGCAGAGGGAACTGCTGTCTGGGACAAAGATGGTACTAAGTACCTTGATATGTATGGTGGCCACGCTGTTATTTCGGTTGGCCATGCTCATCCTCTTTACAATAAAATGGTTAAGGATCAGCTTGATAAAATATCGTTTTACTCGAACTCGGTTCTTAATTCTCTCCAGACAGAGTTGGCAGAGAGACTGGGAAGGGTCAGCGGGTATGAAAGTTACTCTCTGTTTTTGTCAAACTCAGGTGCAGAGGCCAACGAAAATGCTCTTAAACTCGCCTCTTTTCATACAGGTAAATCAAAGATCCTGGCCTTCAAGGGTGCATTTCACGGAAGAACCTCGGGAGCTGTGGCAGTTACGGATATTCCAAAGATTGTAAGCCCTTTCAACTCATTTCATCAGGTTGTATTTGCACCTATGAATGATATTGCAGAGGTAAGGAACTATTTGCATACAGGTGATTTTGCCGCGGTAATTATTGAAGGAATACAAGGCGTAGCAGGAATATATGAACCGGATTTCAATTTCTTAAAGGAGCTAAAAGAGCTTACTTCACAATTAGGGGTTGTTCTCATACTGGACGAGGTTCAGAGTGGCTATGGCAGAACAGGCAAGTTTTTTGCACACCAACATTCAGGAGTCGAGCCTGATATTATTACAACAGCCAAAGGAATGGGCAACGGCTTCCCAATAGGAGGCACACTAATCTCCCCAATGTTCAAACCTGTTCAGGGCATGCTTGGTACAACATTCGGAGGAAACCATTTGGCATGTGCAGCTGCGATTGCAGTTCTCAGGATAATTGAAGAAGAGAGTCTGCTGGTTAATGCTCAAAAAACAGGCGATTATTTAATGAGCAAGCTCAGTGAAATAAAATCGAAATACGGTGATGAGGTTATCTCCGATATAAGGGGGAGAGGTCTTATTATTGGTATTGATATGACAGACAAATTTATACCGGTTAGAGATGACCTTCTATTTATGGAGAAGATTTTTACCGGAGGAGCAAAGAGCAATATAATCAGATTGCTACCGCCGTTAAACATTACTAACGACGAGTGTGATGTTTTTTTGGAAAGTTTTGTAAGGTGCATAGAAACAATAAAAAAGGATTTGAAATGAAACAATTTACCAGCGTACATGATATAAAGTCAATTGATTGGGCACTTTCAATGGCAAGAGAGGTAAAGGAGGATCCGTTTGGAGATACTCCACTGGGTAAGAACAAGACTTTGCTGATGATCTTCTTTAACTCAAGTCTGAGAACTCGTCTAAGTACACAGAAGGCCGCAATGAATCTCGGGATGAATGTTATTGTTCTTGATATTAATCAGGGAGCATGGAAACTGGAGACAGAGAGAGGTGTGATTATGGATGGGGATAAACCGGAACACATACTTGAGGCGATACCTGTGATGGGTACATATTGCGATATTATCGGAGTGCGTGCTTTTGCAAATCTTGTAAACAAACAGGAAGATTACAACGAAACCATATTAAATCAATTTATCAACTATTCGGGAAAGCCGGTTTTCAGCATGGAGGGGGCAACAAGACACCCGCTTCAGAGCTTTGCCGACCTTATAACCATTGAGGAGTTTAAGACAGTTAAAAAGCCAAAGGTTGTACTGACATGGGCTCCCCATCCAAAAGCATTACCGCAGGCAGTTGCAAACTCTTTTGCAGAGTGGATGAATCAGACAGATTATGAATTTGTTATTACCCATCCTGAGGGATATGAATTATCCAAAGATTTTACCGGGAATGCTAAAATTGAATACGACAATAGGAGTGCATACGAAGGAGCAGATTTTATATATGCCAAAAACTGGTCAACATTTAACGATGCTACTTATGGTAAGATTATAAGTAACGACAGAAGTTGGATGGTCGACACAGAGAAGATGCGACTAACTAACAATGCTAAGTTTATGCACTGTTTGCCAGTGAGGAGAAACATGATAGTGAGCGATGATGTAATAGAGGGGCCAAACTCTATAGTCGTTCCTGAGGCAGCCAATAGAGTGATATCGGCTCAGGTTGTGATTAGAGAGATGTTAAGAACAATTTCCGGTTAAATTTTAAATTACAGATTATGAAAAGTTTAACAGTTATTAAAATCGGGGGAAATATAATTGACCGCCCGGAAGAGCTTGATTCTTTCCTGATGAATTTTATTAAAATTGATGGTCCGAAAATTCTGATTCATGGAGGGGGAGTCATGGCTAGCGAGATGGCAACCAAACTTGGCATAAAAACGGTGATGCATCAGGGGCGTAGAATTACAGATCTGGAGACGCTAAAACTTGTTTCTATGGTATATGCGGGATGGATAAATAAAAGCATTATTGCCAAACTGCAAAAGTTAGGTTGTAATTCAATAGGCCTTTCAGGCGCTGACGGAGATTCTGTTCCGGCAGTTAAAAGGTCGCCAGTTCCAATAGATTTTGGTTATGTAGGAGATGTAGATCCGGCTCAAATCAACGGAGGTTTTCTTATGAGTTTACTGGGAAGGGGAATCACTCCTGTATTTTGTGCAATTACTCATGACAGAAATGGCTCAATTTTAAACACAAATGCAGATACAATGGCCTCCTCTCTTGCAATTGCTCTTTCAAAAGATTACTATACAAAGCTAATTTACTGTTTCGAAAAACAAGGTGTATTATCTGACCCGGATAATGAAAACTCTGTTATACCTCTTATCACTAGAAAAAATTATGAGTCTATGAAGGAGGCCGGGTTTATTAAGGATGGTATGATCCCTAAAATGGACAATGCTTGGTATGCTATTGACAAAGGGGTATCGGAAGTTTATATTAAACATGCCTCCAATCTCAATAACGATAAAGGGACTGTTTTAAAGTAATAAACTAATGCAAGATTATATAAACGAAGCTGTAGATCTCTTAAAAAAAATTATTGCCATTCCCTCATATTCAGGAGGAGAGGGCAATCGGGCTGATTTTATATATAATTATCTTACAGCCAAAGGGCTGGCAGTAGAGAGGGTGAAGAATAACCTTATTACAGGCGTTTATCCCTTTTCGGATCCTACCCCTGTTCTGATGCTTAACACGCACATCGACACTGTATTGCCGTCGTCAGGCTATACTCTCGATCCATTTGATCCACAAGTAAGGGATGGCCGTATATTCGGTCTGGGCAGCAACGATGCAGGGGCTTCTGTAGTCTCCATGACAGCTGCATTATTATTCTTTAAAGACAATCCCGGTGAGCTCCCTTTTAACCTTACTTTACTACTATCTGCAGAGGAGGAGAACTCAGGACCTTCAGGTGTTACACTTGCTCTGGAAAGCATTAATAAGGCCGACGCTATAATTGTAGGAGAGCCAACCAATATGAAATGCGCATCGGCGGAGAGAGGTTTGCTTGTAATTGATGGTACTGCGGAGGGAGTAAGCGGACATGCCGCCAGAGAGGAGGGAATCAACTCAATCTATATTGCTCTTGAGGATATTGTGAAAATTAAAAATCACAAATTTTCAAAAATTTCCAAACTAATGGGAGAGGTAAAGATGACTGTAACACAGGTCTCTGCAGGGCATCAGCACAATGTAATACCCGAGATATGCAAATTTGTTATAGACATTAGACCAACCGATGTTTATGATAACAGTGAGATTGTTCAGGAGCTGAAAAATTTAGTAAAAAGCAAACTAACTCCACGGAATCTCTCTAACAGATCATCTTCAACTCCGGAAGGACACCCATTATTAAAATGTGCGCAGGAATTGGGGGTCGATTGTTATACATCTCCTACAACCTCCGACTGGATGAGGCATAGTTTACCTGCAATAAAGATGGGTCCCGGTGACTCCTCAAGATCTCACAGGGCCGATGAATACATCTGCATCGAAGAAATTCAAGAGGGGATTAATGGGTACATTAATTTTATCAAACACCTAAAATTAAAACAATGAGTACATTATGGAGCAAGGGTGCTTCGGCCGATCAAATGGTTGAAAAATTCACCGTAGGCAAGGACAGAGAGTACGATTTGCGTCTTGCAAAATTCGATATCATAGGCTCAATGGCTCACATAAAAATGCTTGAGAGTATATCCCTAATCTCTGCAGATGAGTTTCAAATACTTGAAAAAGAACTTAATAAAATACTCCTAGAGGTGGAGAGCGGCAATTTTGTACTTGAGAATGATGTCGAAGATATTCACTCTCAGGTTGAGCTTATTCTTACCAGAAGAGTGGGGGATATCGGTAAAAAAATACATAGTGGTCGCTCAAGAAATGACCAGGTTCTCACTGATGTTAAACTATACCTAAAATGGGAAATTGAGACTTTAAGAGATAAAGTGGTAACGCTCTTTAATACTCTTCAGTCTTTAAGTGAGGAGCATAAAAATATTCTGATGCCGGGCTACACTCATGGACAAATAGCCATGCCATCATCATTTGGGTTATGGTTTGGGGCATATGCCGAAACTTTAGTTGATGATGTATATCAGCTTGCAGCTGCATATAAGGTGGCAGATCAAAATCCTCTGGGTTCGGCAGCCGGTTACGGAAGCTCCTTTCCTCTTGACAGAGAGATGACAACTTCTCTTATGGAGTTCGGCACCATGAGTTATAACTCAATTGCAGCCCAGCTAGGCAGAGGCAAAAGTGAAAAGGCAACAGCAAATGCAATGGCATCAATTGCCGGGAGTCTCAACAAATTCGCTGCAGACTGCATTATGTACATGTGCGGGAATTTTGCCTTTATCTCTTTCCCGGACGAATTGACAACCGGCTCAAGCATTATGCCTCACAAGAAGAACCCTGACGTTTGGGAAATAGTAAGAGGCAGGTGTAACAGAATTGCCTCTATTCCAAATGAGATTACACTCATGACAACCAATTTGCCTCACGGTTATCACAGAGAATTTCAGCTACTTAAGGAGACGCTTTTCCCTGCACTTGACTCTCTTCATGAGGTATTGGAGATGACGATTTTTATGCTGGGTCATATAAGAGTTAACGAAGCAATTCTTGAAGATTCAAAATATGAGTACCTCTTTACTGTTGAAGAGGTAAACAGACGGGTTCTGGCAGGCACTCCCTTCCGGGATGCCTATAAAGAGGTTGGATTAGAGGTTAACAGCGGTAAGTTCAGGGCTGAAAAAGAGATTGCCCATACTCACAAAGGAAGTATAGGCAATCTGTCTAATTTTGAAATTCGCTCTAAAATGAACGCAGCACTTGAACTCTTTTAGAATCCGAATGAAAACTCGTATTTCCCAAAAAGCAGGAATGCAATAATCAATGTAAAGATGACATTGAAAAGCTGGGCAATAAGAAATGTCCAGGTATATTTGCTATTCTCTTTTCCAAAAACTTTTCTGAAATCTGTTTCAAGTCCTATTGCAATAAATGCAACCGAGAAAAGCGTCTCTCTCATTGCTTTTGAAGCTCCGCTTAGTGATTTTACCGTTGCAGGTTCCATTAAAAAGCTAAAAACCATAGAGGCAAGAATAAAACCAAGAACAAATTTTGGGAATCTCTCCCACAATATTGATGGGGTTGGTTTAATGTCTCTGTTTGTCCCTTTAAATGACCAGTAAATTGATATTGCAAATGCAGCAACTCCAAGGAGTACATTTTGAGAAGATTTAATAATTACACTCTGTGATTCAGCAACATCTCCCAGAAATTTACCAGCAGCAACAACTGCTCCGGTTGTGTCTATTGTACCTCCTAGCCAGGCACCTGCAACCTCCTGAGACAGCCCCATCAAGTTAGCAAGATACGGCATGATGTACATCATTGGTACGGCAACAACCAGCACCAGAGATACTACAAAAGACAATTTTTTGCTATCACCTTTAATGGCTCCAGAGGTGGCAATTGCAGCTGAAACACCGCAAATTGATACTGCACTTGATAGAAGAACCCCCATCTCTTTGTCAACTCCCATCTTTTTGGAAAGCCAGAAAGAGAAATACCAAACCGCCAATACCACTATCACAGCCTGAATCATTCCGTATGAACCGGCTTTCATTATCTCCCCGAAAAGAATGGAAGTGCCCATTATAACAAGCCCTGCCTTGATGAAGAATTCACTTCTTACGGCAGGTTCAAGCCATTTTGGCAAACCGAAAAAGTTCCTGATGATAAGACCGATTGCCACTGAAAAAAATACTGCTTCGAATCCGGTACTCTTTACAAATCCTATTGTACTAATGTACTGAGCCAGAAATGAAAGCCCGTAAATTACAATAAATGAAACAGGAAACCATTTCATTTTAACTCCCAAAATCTTAAGCCCTATCGCACTAAGTCCGAAAACAACAATAAATTTTGTGAATTCAAAAGGGACTTTGGCAAACCAAAGAGGATATCCTTCAGGAAATTGATATTTTACCTTTCCCAGTGATGGGATAAAAATTACCAGAAGTACCAGTATTGCCCCCATAAATGTAGCAATCCAGTCTTCATTTTTTAATTGAGTCAAATAATTTGACTTCGTAACAGGTTTGTTCATAGTTTATCAAGAGTAAGTTTAAGACAAATATAGTTTTTATCTCTAAAATAGTAAAATGTTTTACTATTATTTAATAAAAAAAGAGGCAACAATTTATCGCCTCTTTTTTATCTTATTTTAAAACAGCCCTTTTCCACAAATCTGTATAACCCGGAAAATGGGGAGCAGTTGGAATAATCGGTGAGTGTCCATTAGTTACGAAAGAGCCGTCAGGATTTTGTTTTTTTGTATTTCCATCAATGTATTTCACCAGCAGGTATTCATCCAGCTTCTTCCACTTTGCAAAAAGAGAATTTGCAGTGCTTACAGAATAGTTAGTCAGAAACTCTGAAACAAAACCGGGATTTTCACTCAACAGAATAGTCGCTGTGCGGTCAATCGCATTAACCTCGGCAATTTTTGCCTTTTCATGCTGATCAATTACCTCTCTGACCTCTTTCCCAATGTGATTGTACCTTAAATAGGCAAACTGCGCAATTCTGTTGGTCAGCCAGAACATAGAGGATGCAGAGTATTCAATCATTGATCCATTACCAAGAGCGTAATGTGTTGAGATTGCTTTTGATGAAGTGTATATTGGTGTTAGAGGCGATGTTGCTGCATCATCTACCCCAAACCAGAATATACCTCCAATTTCATCCGGAACATGAGGTCGGCTTTGTCCAACAAACCAGAATCCGGTCTGCTGTGTAGCTATTGCTCTCTCGTTAAAGCCTGTTACCCCGTCAACCTCGAAGCTCATAGGTCTCCAGCGGTATGGAAGCGCATTTCCTCCTGCTCCTATATCATTTAGCATATCCATAGGGGTTCCTTCATAATGGTCTCTCATCATATCTGCCACATTCTTTACAGACAGCTTCTGCTTTGCCTTTACATAAAGAGGCATCCTCTTTTTTGAGGGATCTCCCAATGCATATGGAAGATATATGCTCATATCTCCCTCGGCATATCTATTAAAAAAACTCCATACCCTTGCATCACATCCCCTGATTGTCGAACCGTCTGCAGGGCCATAGGCGTCTGCGAAGCTGAAATCTTTATCATTCCCTTTGTATAATCCCTGTTCTCTGGCGTGTTTAATTACGTCATGAGCGTAGAGACAGTTTTCCAGATCATTGAGTGGAAACTGAGTAATTCTTGCCTGATTTGCATGGGCTGATATTGCCCCCTCAGGAAGTTTAATTGCTACCCAAACGGCTCCTTTGTTCACATTAACGCCATTTACCTTCTTGGGGGCTTTACCAATTATCTCTAAAAACCAGACTTCATTCTTGTCAGCTATCGATATTGATTCTCCGGTTGAAGCATATCCATATTGATTCGCTAAAGAGGTAATTACCTCAATTGCCTCGCGTGCAGTCTTTGCTCTTTGAAGTGCAAGATACATTAGTGACCCATAGTCAAGGATGCCTTCAGGGTCAAACTGACTCTCTACTCCTCCCCATGTTGATTCTCCAATAACTAACTGATATTCATTCATGTTACCTATAACAGAATATGTTTTCTCAACCTGAGGAATCTCTCCAAGGTACCTGTCCTTGCCCCATTCATATATTTTTACCATCGATCCTTTTGGGTAGGTGGCAGCAGGGTAGTGAACAAGTGTTCCGTAACGCGTGTGTGAGTCCGCAGAATAACTGACCAGGGTTGATCCGTCAACCGAAGCCCCCCTTGTTATCAGGAGATTAGTGCAGGCATCTCCGCTGTTTGTTACCATGGTAGTCAGCAATGTCGCAATAATTAATCTTTTCATACTTTTATATTAATGTGTTTCTAAATATTAATTGCATTATTAAATGTTGATTGTATTTCTTAATGTACAATAATCATCATCAGGGTGGCTAAGATAGTAAAATTGTATTATTCCAGCTATAGTTTACAATTTAGGCCTGAATAACTCTGAAAAAATTTGGAGTTTTGAAAAAAGTGGCTACCTTTGCAGCCCGTTTGAGAAAAAACGGTTAGTTCTTTGACGTTTTGAGAGAGATAAAGAGGTAAAGAATGAGAGAAAAATTTTAATAAAATAAGATTTATCTCGAGCAAAAAAAAATAGATTGGGTCTGTTAAATTTTAGATTTAAGGGACTACAATTTCAGTAATAAGAAGTTACTTAAGGGCGAACGGAGGATGCCTAGGCTTCTATGGGCGAAGAAGGACGTGGTAAGCTGCGAAAAGCTGCGGTGATTAGCAAACATGAGTTGATCCGCAGATATCCTAATGGGGCAACCCGGCCGGTTGAAGACCGGTCACATCGAGAGATGGGCCAACGCAGGGAACTGAAACATCTAAGTACCTGCAGGAAAAGAAAGAAATATCGATTCTCTGAGTAGTGGCGAGCGAAAGGGGAATAGCCTAAACCAATATTGTTTCGGCAATATTGGGGTTGTAGGACCGCGATATTGGGATATAAAATGAAGTGGAATTAACTGGAAAGTTAGATCGTAGAGGGTGATAATCCCGTACATATAAGTTTTATATATCATAGCGGTATCCTGAGTAGGGCGGGACACGAGGAATCCTGTCTGAATCTACGGGGACCATCCCGTAAGGCTAAATACCAATAGAAGACCGATAGTGAACCAGTACTGTGAAGGAAAGGTGAAAAGTACCCCGAACAGGGGGGTGAAATAGAACCTGAAACCGTTCGCTTACAAGCGGTCGGAGTCCCTTCGTGGGATGACGGCGTGCCTTTTGCATAATGAGCCTACGAGTTGCATCTCACTAGCAAGGTTAAGTACTTAAGGTACGGAGCCGAAGCGAAAGCGAGTCTGAATAGGGCGCTTTAGTTAGTGGGAGCAGACGCGAAACCTTGTGATCTACCCTTGACCAGGTTGAAGGAGCCGTAACAGGCTGTGGAGGACCGAACCAGTATTCGTTGAAAAGAATTTGGATGAGTTGAGGGTAGGGGTGAAAGGCTAATCAAACTGGGAGATAGCTCGTACTCCCCGAAATGTCTTTTGGGACAGCCTCATTTTATAGCTTATCGGAGGTAGAGCTACTGATAGGATGCGAGGGCTTCATCGCCTATCAATTCCTGACAAACTCCGAATGCCGATAAGTGTTTAATGGGAGTGAGTCGCCGGGTGCTAATGTCCGGTGGCGAGAGGGAAAGAGCCCAGACCAACAGCTAAGGCCCCCAAACGTGTGTTAAGTTGATAGAACGATGTTCGGTTGCAGCGACAGCTAGGATGTTAGCTTGGAAGCAGCTATTCATTTAAAGAGTGCGTAACAGCTCACTAGTCGAGCGACTGAGCGTGGATAATAATCGGGCATCAAACACACTGCCGAAGCTATGGACTGTAATTTATTATAGTGGTAGGGGAGCATTCTAGTCAGCGCAGAAGGTGTACTGTGAGGTATGCTGGAGCGGTTAGAAAAGAAGATGTAGGCATAAGTAACGATAATGCAGGCGAGAAACCTGCACACCGAAAACCCAAGGGTTCCTGATCAACGTTAATCGGATCAGGGTTAGTCGGGTCCTAAGGAGTAGTCGAAAGGCGAATTCGATGGATAAATGGTTAATATTCCATTACCTGTATATTGAGAGAAGGAGAGACGGAGTAGTGACACACACGCCAACTGACGGAATAGTTGGTTAAAGGCCGTAGGTATAGGATTGAGTTAATAGCTTGATTTTGCTGATGGTTTACAGTACAGCGAGTCTTCGGACGAGTTGATAGTTGTGGTAAACAGACTTCCAAGAAAATCTTCCAATCGTTAATTGATATACAGCCCGTACCGTAAACCGACACAGGTGGGTGAGGAGAGAATCCTAAGGTGCTCGAGTGAATCATGGCTAAGGAACTCGGCAAATTAACCCCGTAACTTCGGGAGAAGGGGACCCTAGAGATAGGGCGCAGAGAAATGGCCCAGGCGACTGTTTAACAAAAACACAGGGCTTTGCTAAATCGAAAGATGAAGAATAAGGCCTGACACCTGCCCGGTGCTGGAAGGTTAAGAGGGGATGTTAGCTGCAAGGCGAAGCATTGAATCGAAGCCCCAGTAAACGGCGGCCGTAACTATAACGGTCCTAAGGTAGCGAAATTCCTTGTCGGGTAAGTTCCGACCTGCACGAATGGTGTAACGATCTGGGTACTGTCTCAGCCATGAGCTCGGTGAAATTGTAGTAGCGGTGAAGATGCCGCTTACCCGCAACGGGACGGAAAGACCCCGTGAACCTTTACTGCAACTTAGCGCTGATTTTGGGTAATTGATGTGTAGGATAGGTGGGAGACTGCGAAGCGGATACGCTAGTATTCGTGGAGTCGCTGTTGAAATACCACCCTTTGATTATTTGGAATCTAACTTCGAGAGAAAGACACCGCTTGGTGGGTAGTTTGACTGGGGTGGTCGCCTCCAAAAGAGTAACGGAGGCTTCCCAAGGTGCACTCCGCACGGATGGTAATCGTGCATAGAGTATATTGGTATAAGTGCGCTTGACTGTGAGACCGACAAGTCGAACAGGTACGAAAGTAGGGCAAAGTGATCCGGTGGTTCCGCATGGGTGGGCCATCGCTCAAAGGATAAAAGGTACTCCGGGGATAACAGGCTGATCGCTCCCAAGAGCTCAAATCGACGGAGCGGTTTGGCACCTCGATGTCGGCTCGTCACATCCTGGGGCTGGAGCAGGTCCCAAGGGTTCGGCTGTTCGCCGATTAAAGTGGCACGCGAGCTGGGTTCAGAACGTCGTGAGACAGTTCGGTCCCTATCTGTTGTGGGCGTAGGAAGTTTGAGGGGGTCTGACCTTAGTACGAGAGGACCGGGTTGGACGCACCGCTAGTTTACCGGTTGTGGCGCCAGCTGCACCGCCGGGTAGCTATGTGCGGTTTAGATAAGCGCTGAAAGCATCTAAGCGCGAAGCTAGCCCCAAGATGAGACTTCCCTTGAGGGTCGTGGAAGACTACCACGTCGATAGGCTGTAGGTGTAAAGGCAGTAATGTCAAAGCCGAGCAGTACTAATAACCCGATAGGCTTCTTATTACAAAGTGTAAAAAGAAAGTCCAACGCAAGTTAGATAGAATTAGACACTAGACAGATATTTACCTCTTAATCTCTCTCTTTACATAAATTACGGACAAGGTTTACGGACCGACTCCGAGATATTTAGGTGGCTATAGCGACGGGGCTCCACCTCTTCCCATTCCGAACAGAGAAGTTAAGCCCGTTTGCGCCGATGGTACTGCTATACCAAGTGGGAGAGTAGGTAGCCGCCATCTTTTACAAGCCCGATGAGAAATCATCGGGCTTTTTTTATTGTAAACAATCATCTGTAAAAAGGTTATCTATAGCAGTACCATCGGCTATTGACATATTGTTTTTGCTTCAAAATGGAAATTTTTCAAGGAGAAACGAGACTGATTAGCGCAGTGTGGCAGAGCCACATAAGCGACATCAGACGACTGCCGACGCCGAAAAAAACCATTTTCAAGCAAAAGAGGTACTGCTATACCAAGTGGGAGAATAGCTAGCCGCCATCTTTTACAAGCCCGATGAGAAATCATCGGGCTTTTTTTATACCAAGTGGTAGAGTAGCTAGCCGCCATCTTTTATTATATATAACTATACGTCGATAAAAGAATAATTATTCCCCCTGTTATCAAGAAATCTGAAAAAATCCTCCCCATTAACCACCGTACTTGCCCTATTGTCATTTGGGTGGAAACTAATTTCATCAGCACTCTTCAAACAACTGTCAATAAAAAGGAAAACATGATGCTCCTTATCATTTATCAGACCGAATGGTGTGACCGATCCAGGCTCTACCCCAAGATATTTATTCATTCTTTGAGGAGACGCAAATGAGAGTTTTCCCTGCTGAAGTTTCTTTTCCAATGTATGAATATCGAGGTTTTTTGAACATTCGAAAATAACCAGATAGTGCTTGTTTCCCTTATGATTTCTAAAAAAAAGGTTTTTACAATGAGTTCCGGGCATATCTTTCCAGTACTCCATTGCAAGATCTATTGTTGGAAGAGGAGGGTGATACCAGGTTTTCGTCTCAATATTCAAACTTTTAAGGTATTTAATAACTCTATCAATTTTTCTTAACCCAACTTCATCAATATCATTTCTCAGTTCATATTTTCTATTCATAAAAATTAAAAGTTGTTATTCGTTAAAAATATTGAGAATTTCAATTATACCTTTCAAACTTTTGAGTGAAATAACAGTCTAAGTTAATAAGACGATGTAAAATTAAACAGAAAGAGAATAAGCACAACTCTCAGAATTAAAACTTTATTATATTTGCATCCCAGTAGTTTGTGCAAATTCTTTTTCCACTTACACATGCAGGTCATTATACTTAATTAATACTATGAAAAAATTCATATTAGCGCCATTGCTTTGTTTTTTCATTTATCCTCTTTTTGCTCAAATAGGAGAAGATTACAACAAATTTACCGAGAATGCGGCGGGTTATTCAAATCTTTACAGAGGTACGGCCCCTTTAGCGTACAAATTCACCCACACCGGAACCTACTTTGCCTACTTACCTGAATTTCAAAGTGGGACAGTCAGATATAACAACAAGACCTATACCAACATCATGTTGAACTTGAATAGTCATATGGATGAGTTATATCTTTTCATAAGTTATTCAGGTCGCTATCTAGTGCTCAATAAGGATTTTGTAGATTCCTTTACTATGGGAACAAAGGAATTTCACAATATAGTTTCGCAAAACAGAGAAAATATCTCTGGTTTAAGCCCCGGTTATTACGAGGTCCTATACACAAACTCTTCGGTTAAGCTGTATAAAAAAATTAAAAAGACATATGCCGAAAGAATAAACCAATCAGCCAGTTCAGCAACAAACAGTAAACTGGAGCGGATGTTTCTTGCGTCATATACTTACCACTTGGTAAAGGGTGAAAAATCTTACACTGTTAAACGAGTAGGAGATATAATCAGGGTTTATCCTGCCAAAAGAAAGGAGATAAGAAATCTAATCAGAGAGAAGGATTTAGATGCGAGGAGTAATCGCGATAACACTTTCGCAGAAATTATAAAGTTTGTCGAATCAACAAGCCCTAATACAAAAAAATGAAAAGGATAATCCTTATTACAATTGCATTTGCAGTTATTGGATGTAATGTTTGTTACTCACAAACTCCCGGTAGAGTAAGTCTTGAAAAAATCCAAATGGACTCTTTAAGAAAAGAGGTTTTCAGGATAACAGGGCTTGAATTGTTTTATAGTGTGGACAAGGGAGAAGACACACTCTTTGTCACTCTAAATTCGACCTACGAAAATTTCCTGAAAGAGCTCTCTTCTCAACTTATAAAGAAGGAGTATACGCTATCGCAAATCGGAAATTCTCTCTTTATTCTTAAAGGGGTGGGGATTATGCCTAACCTACCTGATAACTATTTTACAGAAGAGAAGTCTGCAGATAATACACAAGAACATCTAAGAGCGCTATCATCAACAGACAATACCGCCAGATCAGAAAACAAATTATATAAAATAGGTGACCCAAATGCCACACCAGGTACAGGAAGAGCACTTCTGAGAGGTTATGTGAAAAACATAGAAACCGGAGAGCCAATGGCAGGAGTATCTGTATTTATCGAGAGGCCGCACACTGTGGTTACTACTGATGTGTTTGGTTTTTATAGAATTATGCTACCCAGAGGTAATTATGATCTGCAACTTAAAGGATATGGTCTTGAAGACAGTAAGCTGATGGTGGAGGTATATGGTGACGGAGAGTTGGATGTAATGATGAAAGACAAAGTTTATCCATTAAAAGGGATTGTTCTTACTGCAGAGAGTACTCAAAAAATGAGAAGCACTCAAATGGGACTTGAGAGAATCAGAATTGACAGGATAAAGCATGTTCCTGCTGCATTTGGAGAGGCAGATGTGATGAAGATTGTACTAACTCTTCCGGGAGTTAAGTCGGTGGGAGAATCTTCGGGCGGATTCAATGTCAGAGGTGGTGCCACAGACCAGAATCTTATTCTCTTTAATGAGGGTACCATCTATAATCCCACTCACCTGTTTGGTCTCTTTTCGGCATTTAACCCCGATGTTGTGAATGATATAGAGCTGTATAAAAGCACAATACCCGCAAAATACGGAGGTCGGATTTCATCGGTTCTGGAGATTAACAGCAGAAATGGAAATAGCAATAAAATTACCGGATCTGCAGGCTTAGGTCTCCTTACAAGCAAATTCCATCTTGAAGGGCCTATCGTTAAAGATAAAACAAACTTTATAGCAGGATTAAGAACTACCTACTCTAACTGGATTCTTGGTCTACTGCCTCCGGAAAGCGGTTACAAAGACGGATCAGCCACATTTCAGGACTTAACCATGGGAGTCAGCCACAAAGTAAATAATAAAAACACTCTTTATCTGTATGGTTATTATTCAGGTGACGGGTTTAAATTCAGTCCGGATACAAGCTTTAACTATCAGAACATGAACATCTCCTTTAAATGGAGAAATATCATTAGTGACAAACACAATTTAGTTATAAGCACCGGATACGATCAGTACAGTTACAAAACAGAGGAGAAGGGCAACCCAGTGAATGCCTACAATATGAAATTTAACATTAAGCAGTTATATTTCAAGACAAACTTTAACTGGCTAATGGACGAAAAGCACTCAATAAATTATGGTGCCAATGCCCTATACTACAATCTTACTCCGGGAGTCCTTACTCCGGTTGGTCCTGAATCCCTTTTAATTCCAAAAAGATTGAATGATGAAAACGCAGCAGAACTTGCTTTCTACATAAGCGATACCTGGAATATTCTTGATAAGCTATCCATTGACCTGGGATTAAGGTATACATTTTATACTGCACTTGGCCCTCTCTCATACTACAAGTATGCATCAGAAGATAGAAACGAAACAAATATTACCGAAACAGTAGATGTTGGTAAGGGTGGCATCGTTAAACCATATCATGGCCCTGAGTTCAGGGTCTCGGCCAGATACTCTGTCACTGATGATATTTCTGTTAAGGCAGGCTTTAACAGTATGAGACAAAACATTCATATGTTATCAAATACATCTGCTGTCTCTCCCACAGACATCTGGAAGCTAAGTGATGCCAACATTGAGCCACAAAAGGGTTGGCAGGCAGCTTTCGGAATTTATAGAAATGCGCTTGGAAGAAGAGTAGAACTATCTCTTGAGGGTTACTACAAAGAGATGAATGACTACTTGGATTACAAAGGAGGAGCTATTTTAAATATGAACGAACACATTGAAAGAGATGTTCTCAAAACCCAGGGCAGAGCTTATGGGGTTGAATTATTGGCAAAAAAACCTCTCGGCAAATTAAATGGCTGGGTTTCTTACACTTTCTCAAAAACAATGTTAAAAGAGAGTGGCGCTAAAGATGTGTACAGCATAAATGACGGAAACTGGTATTCTGCATCTTATGATAAACCCCATGATTTTAAATTAATTGGAAATTATAAGTTTACTCAAAGGTTCAGTATTTCACTAAATGTTGACTACTCAACAGGTAGACCGGTAACTATTCCCATTAGCAAATATTATTACGGAGACGGTTACAGGCTCTACTATTCAGACAGAAATGCATACCGGATTCCTGACTACTTTAGGATGGACTTCGCTGTCAATATTGAGCCTAGCCACAATCTCACTCTCTGGACGCACAGCACCATAACATTCGGGGTCTATAATATTACAGGAAGGAAAAATGCCTTTTCTGTTTACTATGACACAAACAATGGCACAAAAATTCAGGGATACAAACTTTCGATTTTTGGTGCACCCATACCTTACATAAACTACAACATTAAATTCTGACAGGAGGCGCGATGAAAAATATATATATCGGAATTGTTTTGACAATATCACTAATCGTTGCAAAAGGATGTATAACTCCTTTTGAACCTGAAGAGATAAAGGCAATTGATAACATGATAGTAATAGAGGGAAATATTCTGCAGAATGATTTAACCCGAGTTATGGTAAGCCGCTCACTGGCTCTTAATTCAGAAAATGTAATAGACTATATATCTAAAGCTACAGTTTGGGTTGAAAACCAAAACGGAGTCAAATATATGGGATACGAAACCAAACAAGGCAAAAAGATAGAGTACCAGATCAATACCATCGGGATTAATCCGGCTTTAAAATATAAATTGTGTGTCAACATTGGTTCTAAAAAATATGAATCAGACCTTGTTCCTGTTTTAACCTCTCCGCCCATTGATTCAATAGGGTTTACTACTAATCCTTCCAAGAAGAGTGTAACATTTTATGTAAACACACATGACCCGGAAAACAAAACAAAATACTATAAGTGGAACTACAAAGAGGACTGGGAATTTAAATCTGAATACATGACACTTCTGGAGTATGATCCAATCACAAAAAGTGTTAAAGATATTCTTTGGGAAAAGAACAAGTACCACTGTTGGAGTAGTGGTGTATCTACTTCAATTTTAA
>Ga0351962_1061_pt1 | contig 31392 bp, 29 predicted proteins | sample TotcelT113001N13_FD_205805 | JGI IMG/M metagenome (GOLD analysis project Ga0351962, IMG submission 205805) | Enriched cells from coal bed in the Powder River Basin, Montana, United States - Total cells T11 rep3 HSBNCT.T11.300.1.N13 ...
AACGTAGAGAAACCGATACAATAAATAGACCCGAAAATTATAAAAGCATGAGATTGACCAGTCATAAGACAAACCAATCAAGGGATAAAAATATCCCGGCAACATATGGAAGGGCCTTTCTATCTTGCCTCACCTTTCTTATAGTTTGCTTCATTCCTGGAATCTCTTATGCGTTTAGTGAGACAGATTTAGCGCGGCTTTTGTCATCAAAGGAATGCAAATTTTGCAACCTTCACAGTGCCGATCTATCCAATGCTCAGCTTTCAGGGGCTCAACTTGCTCATGCCAGCCTCAATAGCGCTAAACTCTCTAACGCCAATCTATCTCGTGCCAATCTATCCGATGCCTTCCTCTTAAATGCCGATCTCTCAGGCGCTAACCTCACCGATGCGTATTTAGTCAATGCAAATCTGTCTAATGCTAACTTATCCGGCGCCAACTTGGCCAATGCAAACCTGTCCGGCGCCATCTGGACAGACAAGATTAAATGTGACAAGAACTCATATGGTGAGTGTAAAAGAACAAGTCTTGAAGGCTTACCCAGCAGCCCTGAGGGCTCACCGGGTAGAGGTGTTAATACCTCCCCTTGGCTTCCCGGCTTCAGATAACCAGTGTATGTGTTTGTTACGATTTGTAGTATGGTACCTCTCAAAGGGAATTAAAACATTTGTTCACAGATTGTAACCTAGTGAAATTAAAACGCGCCCAGCAGGATTCGAACCTGCAGACCTTTGGATTCGTAGTCCAACACTCTATCCATTTGAGCTATGGGCGCAAAAATTTGACGAATGGAATTATACCATATTTGAAGGCTGCTGCGAAGATTTTGTTGATTAAAATATCAGCTCACAGCTGATAGTAGTTGGCTCAAGGTGAAAACTTTCTGGCAGTACCGGCATTTTTAAGGTAAAGTCGAAATTTGTTCGTGGACACTCGAGCCCTAGACTCCTTGAACCAATTTTTAACAGCATTTACGAATTAAAACATGTATCTTCTCATGTTGATGTTTAAAAGAAGACCAACGGAGATAAGCACTGAGATTAGCGATGACCCACCATAGCTTATAAAAGGCAGAGGAATACCCACGACTGGCGCCAGGTGTATATTCATCAATACATTTATAGCAAATTGTAAAAAAATGATGGAACCAAGCCCAAAGGCCATAATGGAGCCTAACTCATCATATGCCTGCTGTGATATTTTCATGCATCTGTTGATGAATGTAATAAATAGTAGAAAAAAAATGATAGAACCAAAGAATCCCCACTCTTCCGCAAAAACAGTGTAAATAAAGTCCGTATGGTGCTCAGGGATAAATTGAAGCTTGTGCTGTGTTCCCTGCAAGTAGCCCTTACCGAAAAACTTACCTGATCCGACGGCAATAATTGCCTGTTTCGTGTGGTAACCAACCCCCAGGGGGTCTGAATCGATGTTAAGGAACGTATAGATTCTTTGTTTCTGGTAAGGCCTGAGGACATATTGCCAGGCGATAACCGGCAATACAATCCCAGCGCTCAGAAGTGTCGCGTAAGTAGATTTTTTCATGCCTACGAACCAGACTATTGCAAGAAATACCAAAAAAATAATGACTCCGGTACCGAGGTCCGGTTGAAGAACGATGAGTACAAAAGGGACAACAATCCAGGCAAAAGGCAAGGCGATATCTTTCAGTCCGAGGAGTACTTTATCCCGCTTTTTTTCGTAGAGGATAGAAGCAAGGAGAATTACAATCACAGGCTTAATAAACTCTGAGGGCTGGAAGCTGATGCCAGCAATACTGATCCACCTCCGTGCACCGCCTGCTGCCATGCCCCACACAAGAACAAAGACGATCGCTCCAAGGCTGAGCAAATAAAAGAGCTTCGCGTTGTTGGCTAATGTCCTGTAATCAAAATTAATGATGATACCGATGAGGACGATTCCAACTGAAAAAGCGATGAGCTGTTTTATGATGAAATTGTATGAACCACTTGAAAAAGAGCTTGTTGCGCTTACAAGGTTCATGATCCCTATGGCAAAAAGAACGAGACCGTTGATTATAAGATACCAGTCGAGATGAAAGAGCTTTCTCTTATCGACTTTGACCACGGATCATTGCCTCCTTTATCTCCAACTTAACGGTAAAAAGGCTTTCAGAGATTGCCTTGGCCACTGGTGCAGCCTCAGATGAGCCATGACCCCCATATTCAATGAGAACACTGATCGCAATAGAAGGATCTTCAGAAGGTGCAAAAGCTATGAACCATGCATGGTCACCAAGATCCCTTCCTTTATCCGGGGTTGATTGGGCTGTGCCGGTTTTCCCGCTCATGTAAACATTCTGAATGCGTGAGCCATAGGCAGTGCCACGTGGCTCGTTTACTACCCCTTGCATACCTTCTTTGACCATCTTAAAAACCTCTTTTTTCATTTTTATATCTGCAGCGACAACGGGTTCAAAGGTTTTCAGGGCTTTTCCATCAGGCCCAATGATCTTGTCAACAATATGCGGCTTAAAGGTTATACCCTCATTTGCTACAAAAGATGATAACTGAACGAGTTGGATGGGGGTAAGCCATACAGCACCCTGGCCGATGGCGACAGACACCGTCTCTCCTTCATACCAGGGTACGCCATAGGTTTTTTTCTTCCATTCGGTTGAAGGGAGCAGGCCACGGACTTCATTTGGAAGGTCTATGCCGGTATGCTTACCTAAACCAAGCGCGGTACCAAAGCTATGGATTTTGTCAACTCCAAGTTTCAAACCGACATTATAGAAAAACACGTCGCATGATTCTACGATTCCACGATGTACACTTACACTGCCATGACCGCCCTTTTTCCAACATTTAAAGACCCTGTTGCCGAATGGAAAGCCGCCGCCACAACTAAAGCTCGTGTTGTTATTAATCAACCCATCTTCAAGAGCTTTCAGTGATGTCAATATCTTAAATGTAGACCCTGGCGGATATCGGCCCTGGATAACCCTGTTCTGCAAAGGATGTGCTTTGTCGGTTGCTATGACTTTCCAGTCCTCTTTTGTTATGCCCGATGTGAATTTGTTGGGATCAAACGCAGGGCGACTTACGAGCGCCACTACTGCCCCTGTTTTTGGTTCTACAACTATGCATCCACCTCTTTTCCCTTCCAGGGCTTTCTCGACAACCATCTGGACATCAAGGTTGATGTTCAGGTACATATTATTACCGGGAATCGGATCTTTCATATCAAGAGTCCTAACCTCGCGGCCCATGGCGTCGACTTCTACTCGTTTTTCACCATCGATACCTCTCAGATAGGTCTCATACATTCTTTCCAGGCCATATTTTCCGATATAATCTCCAGGCGAATAGGTCTTATATTCCTTGCGCTTAAGCTCCTCAATACTTATTTCAGATACATAGCCAAGCGTATGGGCCATCATCTTGCCATAGGGATAATTCCGCTTTGGCTCAATCTGAATGCTGACGCCCGGAAGATAGACCCTGTTGACTTCCGCCTTTGCTAATTCATCCATGGATATGTCATCCTTTATCTTGACAGGAAAAGATGACGGAAAACCACTTGCAGCTTTTAATTTATCAATCACATCTTCACGGTTAATGCCCATAAGGTTGGAAAGCCCATCGACCGTTTCATTGAAATCTTTTATATCCTCAGGAGTGATATATAGGTTAAATGAGGGTCTAGTATCTGCAAGTACTTTTCCCATTTTGTCGAACATAATACCTCTGGGTGCCAGGACTTTCTTGATGCGGATCCGATTCATCTCTGATTGTCTTCTCATCTCATTGCCCTGCATAATCTGGAGGTGCCAGAGCCTGATGGAAAGAACAACCATGGTTGCGATGAGGATCCACTTACACCACTTGTACTTGTCAGGAGTAGACTTTTCCTTCATGACCTTCTCAAACTCAGAGCCACGAGGTTCAGCGTAAAACATGTCGCTGCGAGGATTATTATTCTTTTTCTTCATTCATTCCTGGTGTTCAGGTATCGAGTATTCAAAAAAACAATAAGGTTGTATAAGAAGAGGGAAAGAAAGCCTGTAAAGATTGCGTTTGGTACGGAATAGAAAGCCACGTTGAAAGCATCCCGACTTTCCCCTCGCACAAGAAAGGAAAGGGCAAGAAAGAGGAAAGATTCAACAAGAACGGCACCGCTACACACAAAAGAAAAACTATATTTGGAATCAATATAAATTTTGTTTCTCATAAAAACAGAAATGATAAAGATAGAAACTTTTGTAAATAGTAGCGACCCACTAGGGGAGGTTGACACAATTTCCTGCATTAAACCAATCAAACCAGCTGTAATAAGTCCAGCCTGGGGGCCGAGGAAAAACGTTGTATAGATGATGAAAGGAATACCAAGATCAGGTTTAAAAAACTCGATGGGGAGAAAGTTGATAAACGTGGCTTCAAAAGTTGTCAGGATAAGCCCAATAATAAGATAGACAGCAACTTTTATCATTTCTTCAGCACCAGAACCTCTTCCAGTATATTGAAATTATTAAAAGGCATTACTTCAATTTCAGAAAATATTCCCGGCTTACCCCTGTTAACAGTGGTAACAATTCCTGCAGCCAATCCTTTCGGATAAATACCATCCTTGCCTGACGTGATAAGTTTGTCGCCAATTTCAATCTCATCATTTTTCCTGATATATTTCAACTTAAGCACAGTTTGACCTGTACCTTCGAGAATTCCCCGGGTATTCCGTCCCTCAACATAAACATCAACAGAAGAGTTGGTGTCATTTATGACCATAACCTTTGTAACCCACCGGTCGGTTTCAACAACTTGCCCAACCAGGCCACTTGGTGTAATCACAGGCATTTTTATCATTATGCCGCTATTTTTTCCTTTATCGAGGATAATACACTTAAACCAGTTTTTTATGTCTTCGCCAACAACACGGGCTGCAATCATTGTTTTTGGACGTTGTTCCATAAGGCTGAGGATGGTTTTCAATCTTTTGTTTTCATGCTCAAGTTGAGGAATTTTCTGGTTTTCCATCTGAAGCTTGCCAAGCTTATTGCGCAGGTCTGCATTTTCCCTGTTGGTGCGGACAAGACCTATATAGTTGTTGACCATATAACTGGCAAATTCAGCCGGCTTTCCAATTATTCTAAGCAGAGGGCCGCTTATTTCGCCAAAACCTGTTTTGGCAACTGAATAACCCTTAAGAAAGAGAGGCGTGTTCGTGAAGATAAAGAAAGAAACAACGAGGACTGCGATGGCAATAATTATGACAACTGTATTTTTCAAGTACCCGCTAAACTAAAAATACGTAGCTATTTCTTTTAATAGTGTTATCTCATCGAGTGCCTTGCCTGTTCCCTCAACAACAGCGGTTAGTGGGTTTTCCGCTATAATAACAGGCAGCCTCGTTACTTCTTTTATGAGAAGATCAAGATTTCTGAGCAAGGCACCGCCACCACTAATAACGATACCTTTGTCTACGATGTCTGATGCGAGCTCAGGAGGAGTTCTTTCAAGGGCAATCCTGACAGCTTCAACGATTGCATTGACTGGCTCAGCGATAGCCTCCCTGATTTCTTTCGAAGATATCTCCAATGTTTTGGGTATACCACCTACAAGGTCCCTGCCTTTTACCTCCATGGTCAGTTCTTCGCCATCCTGGCTTGGGTAGGCAGATCCTATGTTGATCTTTATCATCTCGGCAGTTCTTTCACCGATGAGGAGATTGTATTTTCTTTTGACATACTGAATAATTGCCTCATCGATCTTGTCGCCTGCTACCCTTACAGAATTGCAATAGACAATACCCGCAAGGCTTATGACCGCCACTTCAGTTGTGCCTCCACCAATATCAACAATCATATTGCCACTCGGTTCTGTAATGGGGAGTCCCACTCCTATTGCAGCTGCCATCGGTTCTTCGATGAGAAAGACTTCCCGCGCCCCAGCTGACTCTGCCGACTCTTTAACTGCCCGTTTCTCGACGGGAGTGATTCCGGAAGGAACAGAGATGACAATTCGCGGCCTCGCATAGGACTTCTTGTTATGAATTTTCTGGATAAAGTATTTAAGCATAGCCTCGGTGATTTCAAAATCTGCAATGACACCATCTTTGAGGGGCCGGATAGCAACAATGTTCCCCGGTGTTTTGCCGAGCATTTTCTTCGCCTCTTCACCAACAGCTATGACTTTTTTTCCGCCTTTGGCATCTTTATGAACTGCCACGACTGAAGGCTCATTTGAAACAATACCCCTACCTTTGACATAAACTAAAGTGTTAGCCGTACCTAAATCTATAGCAAGGTCTTTCGATATAAAACCAAACAAAGACTCAAACATTCTATTTCCCCTTCGTTCCTGATTTAAAGATGTTGAAAAAACCGTCTTAATATACTATTTTAAGGAGTTAAAATCAACAAACATAGGAGCACAAATGCTGAAATTTATGCGGAAGTATGCAACCGGATATATGGTCAAGGCCATGTTCGGGTTGATCATTGTAGTATTCGTTTTCTGGGGTGTCGGCTCATTCAGGGAAAGTGATAGGACTGTTGCCGTGGTAGGCCCTTATAAGATATCTATCATGGAGTATCAGGAAGAATATAATCGTCTTCTGAACATGTACCGTATGATCTACAAGGATAAACTTGATGAAAATGTTCTTCGTGAACTTAAGTTGAAAGAAAAAGCAATGAATGAGCTTGTAGACAAGTATATCCTCCTTATTAAGGCCGATGAGCTTGGAATATCAGTTACCGATAAGGAGTTCAAAGAATATCTGGAAAATATCGAGATGTTCAAACGTGATGGAAAATTTAGTGAAATGGCATATAAGGAAATTCTGAAACGTAATAACCTGGACCCTAAGCGATTCGAACAATCAGAAAAAAATGCGCTCTTAAATACAAAAATGATCAATCTCATCAAAGACACAGGCGCCTTAATGGGTGAAGGTAACTTGTGGAACTCATACGTTAAGGAAAAAGGAAAAGTCAACCTCGGATATGTTGAGTATGACCCATCATCATATCGAAACAAAGTTAATGTTGATGACCAGGAGGTTTCAAGCGTTTACGAGAAAGAAAAAGATATTAAGAGAGGGGAAAATGTTTATAGGCTGAAATATCTTGTTATTGATGAAAAATCAACTATCAAGGATGATGCAGCCTATCTCGAGTTATTAAAGGTAAAGGATCTGGAGGCGTATGGAAAACAAAAAGGGTTGCAGGTAATCGATCTTGGCCAAACGAAAGAAGGGGAGGCTTTAAAGAAACTGAAAAACCTGAAGGCTGATGAATGGCTCAAAGGATTGAAAAAAGGAGAAATTTCTCTCCCGGTGCGGGTTGAAACAAAATCCTATATCTTTCAGGTACTGGATATTGAAGAAGGGAAACCGCTCGACAAGACTTTGGCGATGAAAGAAATAAAAGAACGTCTCATGAATGAAAAAGCGAAAAGCTTTGCGAAGAGCTTGGCGCAGGAATCGATAGACAAAAAGACCGTTGATTCAAAGAAAGATACCGGTCTTATACCAAGAACGACCCAGGCTATTCCGAAAATCGGACAGATTCCGAAAGATGACCTTGGTGTTTTAGCGCTCTCAAGAGAATCCCCTATTTACATGAAACCGGTAGAAATCGACGGGACTCTTTACGTCTTTTACTACAAAGAAGAAAAAATTCCAGGCAAAGATGAATGGGAAAAAGATAAAGAGAGCTACAAACGATATGTTCTCTCGCGGGGGCAGGGCGATTTTCTCAAATCATTTATGGAAACACTACGTAAGAAAGAAAAGGTAAAGATCGAGTGGAAAGAGATAAGCTGAGGCATGATTATTCTTGGAATAGACACATCGTGCGACGATACTTCCTTTGCACTTTTAAGAAACGGAAAGGAACTCCTTGCTAATCTCGTTTCGAGCCAGATAGATTTATACAAGGCGTTTGGCGGAGTTGTTCCTGAAATTGCATCCAGAAAACATATTGAGCTTATAGATGGCTTGTACGAAGAGGCACTGCATCATGCAGGACTTTCTGAAAAATCAATCGATGCGATTGGCGTGACAGCCGGTCCGGGATTGATAGGCTCAGTCATTATCGGGCTCTGCTTTGCCAAGGGTCTTTCCATGTCATTGAACATCCCGATCATTGGCGTTAATCATATTGAGGCCCATGCCATGAGTATTCTCCTTGAAAATGACGTGGAGTTTCCTTTTATTGCCCTTGTTGTATCTGGCGGCCATACAATAATTCTCCGCTTTGATGATTTTGGAGTATATAAGGTGCTTGGAAGCACCCGTGACGATGCTGCCGGGGAGGCATTCGACAAGATTGCGAAGTTCCTTGGTTTAGGTTATCCGGGCGGTAGAATAATTGAAGAATTGTCACGACAGGGCAAACGCGATTTTGTTGCTTTCCCAAGGCCCATGTTGGCTGACGATAATTATGATTTTAGTTTCAGTGGTTTGAAAACATCTATGATAAATTACATTAAGAAATATGGTATAACTGATAACAATTTAAACAGTATATTATCATCCTTTCAAGAAGCTGCCTTTGATGTGCTGGTAAGTAAAACATTAAGGGCATCCAAAGATGTCAGAATCCCCAGGATTGTGGTTGGCGGAGGGGTTGCAGCGAATGAAAGGCTGAGAGATTTATTTCAAGAACGATGCTCCCGAGACGGAATTGATGTTTTTTTCTCATCACCAGTATTCTGTACTGACAACGGGGCTATGGTTGCTAATATCGCTCATCATTGTTTTGTGAATAATAGGCTGTCTCCCCTGGACATAGCAGCATATTCCCGGATGAAATTTCACTGACCCATGCTAAAAAAAGGCCTGTCGCAGCACCTCTTACGGGATAGAAACATAACGGACAAAATGGTTCGGCTCGCAAATATCAATGAAGACGATGTGGTCGTGGAGATAGGTCCAGGTTATGGGGATCTTACCCAAAGTATCGCTGAAAAAGCCGGACATGTTTATGCAATTGAGTTCGATAGGGATTTAATTTCCCGACTGGAGACGCTTGCCGGCGAGTATCCCAACCTCACCATCCTTCATGGCGATTTCCTTAAAATCTCCTTGTCACAATTCAAGTCTGACAGAAACATTATTGTAATAGGCAACATACCCTATAAAATTACCGGCCCCATAATCTTTAAACTCCTCGAAGAAAGAGAGGTACTCTCAGGCGCCTACTTGACTATGCAGGCTGAAGTGGCGAGACGTATTGTAAGCAAGCCTTACAACCGAACCTACGGATCTCTATCAGCCGTGTGTCAGATCCTCTGTGATGTGAAGATTCTTTTTACCCTGAGGCCATCCGTCTTTGTTCCTCCTCCCAAGGTTGACAGCGCCTTCCTTGCAATGATCCCAAAGGAAGATAAGAGAAACGTTAACAATGACGTGATGCCATTCATGCGGGGGTGTTTTCAAAACAAGAGGAAGTATTTAAGGTATGCACTTTCTAAGACGTACCCGGACGATGTGATAGAGCGTATATATTCTTTCATGAAGTTTTCAGATACTACCCGCGCTGAAGAGATCAGTCCTGATCAGTTCGAGAAAATATATGACTTCTTGCAAGGAGAAGGTGATAACCATTGAGTATTAAACAAAAAGGGCCTGTCATTGGTTTTACAACAACGATCCCTGTTGAAGTGATCTTTGCAGGCGGATATACTCCGTGTGATCTGAACAACATTTTTGTCACTGACGACAATCCGATTCAATACCTTGAAAAAGCAGAGAAAGATGGATTTCCCAAGAGCATGTGTAACTGGATAAAGGGGATCTACGGTGTTGTCATGAAGAAACCCGTTGACGCCGTCATAACCGTAATGGAGGGTGATTGCAGCAATACCCAGGCTCTGGCCGAGATACTGCGCTATAAGGGTGTTCGGACAATACCATTCTCCTATCCATTTGACAGGGACAGGGAGGTTCTCCAAAGAGAGATAGAAAAGCTGAAGATTGCATTTTCAGCGAAGGAAGATCGTCTGAATATGGTCGAAAAGGAAATGCACGGCGTAAGATCAGCCCTGGAAAAGATTGATCATATGACATGGGACGAAAGGTTGGTGTCCGGTTATGAAAACCATCTTTGGCTTGTTCAGGCATCTGACATGCTTGGTGATTATACTGCGTACAGCTCCATGGCCCATGATTTTTGTGAAAAGGCGAAATTGAGAACTCCGAAGGATGGCGTAAGGATAGGGTACATCGGGGTGCCGCCCATTGTTCCTGACCTCTATGACTTCATTGAGAGTGTGGGCGGCCATGTGGTTTACAATGAAACCCAGAGACAATTCACGCTGCCATCCAAGGCAATGAATCTAACCGACAGATACCTCAAGTACACGTATCCTTATGGCGTTTTTGCAAGGCTCGAGGATATACAGGAAGAGATTGACAGGAGAAAGATTCAGGGCATCATACACTATGTGCAGGCCTTCTGCTACCGAGCGGTTGAGGATGTCATTCTTCGTGAAACACTGGGCATACCAATGATTACCATAGAGGGCGATTTGCCAAAGCCATTGGATTCGAGGACAAAATTGAGAATAGAGGCATTTATCGAGCTTTTAACGAATGCAGGGGATGCCGCTTGAACGCTTTTGACCGGCAGGTATCGCAAACCCCATTAATAGAAAAAACAAGAAGATTCTTTATTGATCGAAAAGGTATTGGTTTTTTTAAAGCCATTCTTGAATCTTACGAAGATGTTGCAATCTTTTCTGTTTTGGATGGGAAATCCGGTCTTATTGAGCTGATCTATCCACGTTATTTTGAAACGGATGTTTTGGCAATTGTTCATGACATGATAAATTATGATATTGTCATCAAGGAGGCTCCAGATGATGAATAAAGAAAAAATACTGAAAACCTTGATGGAAGGGAATGGGCTGTACGGAGATATATTCTCCGAGAAAAGGACCTACACTCACATTCACCTGGAGTCAGAGAGAATCGAAAAACTTGAGCGAGGCCTTGATGAGGGGATCGGCTTACGGCTTATAAACCCCTGGAAGATGTATTTTGCCTCAACCAATAACACAGACGAAAAGAATCTCCTGGATATAGCCGGGACTTTGTCCAAGTTTTCACGTGAAAACTCAAAAAGTCAACAAGTATCTGCAAATCATCAAGATGGCCTGTATCCGTTTGCAATCATTAAAGATCCTGAAGGAATAACCATCGATGAAAAAATAACGATGGTGAAAAAGGTCGAGTCCATGGCAAAAAACATGGAGTCAAGAATACGCCAGATACGGGTTATTTACAGGGATACCCGGCAAGTAGCTCAGATCTTCACAAGCGACGGAAAAGATTTAACGGATAACCGCAGCCAGGTTGTGCTGAACCTGCTTCTGGTAGGTGAAGAACAGGGAGAGATGCAAACAGCCTATGAAGCAATAGGTGGTTTTTACGGATACGAGTTTTTTACGGATGAAGTAGTGGAAACTTTTGTCGCCAAAACAGTTAAGCGGTTATCCGGTCTGCTTTCAGCAAGAGAGGCCCCCATGGGGACCAAGACTGTTATTCTCTCATCAGAGGCAGGCGGCACCATGATCCATGAGGCCATCGGTCATGGCCTTGAGGCGGACCTGGCAATGGAAGGGCTCTCATGCTACAAAGGCATGCTTGGAGAAGCTATCGCCTCGCCTTTGATAAATGTTGTGGACGATGCAACAGTACCTCATCTCAGAGGAACCTACGCATTCGACGATGAAGGAACAGAGTCTGAACGAACAGTTTTAGTTGAGAACGGTATCCTGAAAAACTTTCTTTTCGACAAGTTCTATGCAATGAAGTATAAAAAAAGTTCCACAGGGAACGGAAGAAGAGAATCATATCGGTATAAGCCCATTCCGAGGATGAGCAACACCATGATCCTTACCGGCAAAGATGACCCTGAGAAGATCATATCGAGCGTGGATGACGGCGTGTTTGTTGTGAAGATGGGTGGGGGGCAGGTAGATACTGTACGCGGTGACTTTGTCTTTGAGATCTCAGAGGGCTATATCATTGAAAAAGGCCGAGTGGGAGACATGATCAAGAACGCAACCATGATGGGAAACGGTCTCAAGGTGCTCCAGGAGATTGACATGGTGGGCACGGACCTTGGCTACGGGATCGGAACATGCGGAAAGGATGGCCAGGGAGTCCCTGTTTCCGATGCCCAGCCAACACTCAGGATACCGGAAATAGTTGTAGGCGGTAAAGCCGAAGGGTAAAAATCAGGGGTATGGATTATGATGTATGGGGTATGGATTGGGAAGGTTACCCCTTGCCCCTTAATCCTTAATCCCATGTGACGTCGGGCATTCCCCGCAAACACGCTCATTCGCTCCAGCGGCGGCCTTCGCTCGCGTTCAGCTTCGGAACTTTTACTACCGTAAAAGACCAAGCTTCCTCGCTTCTCGACGGTTTGCTAAAGGAAAACCCGACACTATGCTACAATAAGTTTACTTGAATAACACTAAAATAAGGTTGTCATTGCGAGGAACGCAAGTGACGTGGCAATCTCGTTTTCATCAAACAACCGTCAGGACGGGGTGTGGCAATCTACAAAAATACTTGCAATTATAATAGAGAATTGAGAGAATAATATATTCATTTCATTGGCTTGGGTCAGAAAGGCACATAACGCGCAATGTGTATAAGGGGACACGATGACCTATCGGTTTTTCTGATATTGACTTTCCACTTTACAACAAATGATTGCACTGAAGATCTGTCTTTTAGCCTGGCTTCAAAAATATTTCATAAGTTCTCAAAGGTAAGAATATATGCAAAAAACGAACTTCGTTTTTGATGATATTATGGATGAAAAAAGAAGTACCTAGATGCATAATAGTAATGTATTTCATATTATTCACAATTGCATATTTGGTAATTGACCAAAATATTATTGAAAAACAGGAAATTACGAAGTTCGTATATTAATTGCTCGCCATGGAATGACTTGACAACAACACGGTGATGACGTACGATATGTGGTACGGTTAGGAGGACATGGACAATGACAACTTTATCAGCATCTGAGGCAAGAAAACGGCTGTACAGTTTAGTAGACGAAGTCAAAGAATCACATGTTCCGGTCCAGATCGTAGGCAAGAGAGGCTCTGCGGTTCTTGTATCGGAAGAAGACTGGAAGGCAATTGAAGAGACACTCTATCTTACTTCAATCCCGGGTATGAGGGAGTCCATCAAGAAGGGCCTTAAGACACCGATAGAAAAATGCTCGGAGAAGCCCGTCTGGTGAACTGGCGGTTGGTCTTTACCAGGCAGGCCCAAAGAGACGCGAAGAAAATCGCAGAATCCGGTCTTAAACCGCAAGCTTCAAAACTCTTAGCGATACTGCAGAATAATCCTTACCAGAGCCCGACGCCTTATGCGAAGCTGGTGGGTGATCTTACCGGAGCTTTCTCTCGAAGAATAAATATTCAACATCGTCTTATCTGCCAGGTTTTTGATGATAGTAAGACCGTGAAGATTATACGTATGTGGACACATTACGAATAGAAAGGGATTATTGGGGAGGGCCCCATCACCCGCCTCGTGTTAGGTAGCTCCCTGAAGCAAAGAAGAACAAATCGAAATAGAAGGTTCAACCAGGCTCTCTATTCTCGAACAAACGAAAGATAAAGTTGTGGGAAGAATGCCAATTCACTCTGGCATAAAGAATAATTATGGAGTTGTCCATGTGGGGGCCATGCTCTGGTTTGCTGATGTAATAACTAGCCATGTATTGGCTAAATGATGAATAAAGATCTTTCAAGGAGGGAACAATTATGCCGCATGGGCTTGTTGGCAAGAAGATAAAGTATCGGTACGAGAACGGTTGGGAATATCATGCCCATTACGAAAGCGAACAGAAAATATCGTACGAGGTCGTGAGCGGGCCCTTTGGCAGCAGGAAGGCCTCCCAGAAGACCTGGAGCAGGGAAGTGGCTCCCAATGTGTTTATGGTGGGCTGGTGCGAAGAGACAGGTACCATTGTGGTCCAGGTGGTCAATCTCAACAGCATGCAGGTAACTAGTTTCGCAGGTTTTCCTCGCTGGGTTTTCGACAATCCCGGTGTTACACACGGACAAAAGGAAGACAACCTTGAACGGATAATGCAAATGCGAGAGGCCGGGCCGGACGCTCCACGGGAGATATTCTTTGAAAGTGGAACAATTTTCGCCGTGGAACAGATCGGCTAAACTAAGAATACGTTTAATCAGATGCTGGGCTTAATACTAAGTTGAATATGATGAAAGAAATTGACTGGTTGGGGCTGTGGCGTGAGTTAGTAATGAGAAAGCTCCATCCCAAGACGGAGATATTGGTTGAAAGATACAAAGCTCACGGGCAGAAGCGGAAAGAAAGGCCTGACAGCCTGCTGGATTTTATACTAAAAGAGATAGATGCACAGGATACCGCAATTGATATCGGGCCCGGTACCGGGCGTTGGACTATCCCTCTGGCACAAAAGATAAAAAGTGTAACAGCCGTTGAACCAACATCCGGTATGGCTGAAATGCTGAAAGAAAATCTTGATAATGCCATCCTCAGGAATGTGGAAGTCCTTTCGCAAACCTGGGAGGATGCAACCCTGTCAGTGCACGATATAGTTGTTTGTGCCCATGGTATGTACGCCAGTAATGATCTGGCAGCGTTCGTGCACAAGATGGAACGCTTTTCGCATAAGCAATGCTATATGGCCATAAGGCTTCCTCCGGCAGACGGCATCCTCTCGGAATTATCCTTGAAAATTCATGGCTGCAGGCATGACAGCCCGGACGCCGTGATCGCTTACAACGCACTCTATACAATGGGGATTCATGCAAATGTGCTAGTTGAAAACAGCATGGTAAACTGGGTTAATGAAACAGTTGAAGATGCCTTTATCCGGACTAAGAGGCATTTACGTCTTGAACCATCCGATATGACATATGATGAGCTGATCTATTCTACATTAAACCGTCGGCTGAGTTTCTCCGATGGCGTTTATACATGGCCGGACGGTATGCGCTCCGCACTTCTCTGGTGGAGTCCCGGTCAATAAATGTTAGTAGTTGCGAATATAGCTGATTCATTTACATTAAGTAATCCTTTTATATTGCTTCATATTTCATCATTCCATTCTCAGTATACAGGGGGTATTATCACGAAAGAGAGGGTCATAACTTGGCCTACATAAAAAACATGATACGAGAGAAAAGGTATACAAATGCGAGAAACTAATTATTATAAGAAATGGGAGCATGAGATAGGTTGTCAAAGAATGTTATTCCTTTTCTTTGCTCTTATGGCACTTAGTTTTTTCTCGGTACGCATTTTGAATGCCGCGATAATTGACCCTGCCCCATCTGGAAAGGGTTCACTGCCTGCTCGTCTTTTCTCCAACGGCACAGTCTGTCTCGTCGATCCAGATAAGCCTTCTTTCTGCCGGACCAGGTTGTTAAAGCTCCCGCAGACGGTCAAGAAAGCACACTCCGCCACTTTTTATGGTGTCTTTGACGTGGACAGCGACGGGTCTCCAGAGGTATTCGTTGACTATTGGTCCCCTATACATCGGAAAGGCGGCGATAACGTAGTTCTTCTTGTGTATAAAAAGATCCTTGGAAAATATAGCCAATATCTGAGACTGAAAGCTCCAAGTCTCGGCTACAACCCAGGGGCATGGTTCTTCACTGAGCCCCCGCACCCGAAGGCAGTCTTCATGACACGCTCTGGAGGCTCATCCGGTTCGGGGCTTTTCTACCTGAACCTGAAGACAAAATCCCTTGACCTTATAAGCGGACCCATCATCCTTGAGGGGCATCCGGAGTTCCTTGATATGAATGGTGACGGGATAGCAGAGATCTTCCTTCCTGGACGAGGCCGAGACAGGACGTCCAAGCCCGGAGCAGCCATACTCCGCTGGAATGACCAAGGTTACCAGATGTGGTGGCCAAATTGGACGGGTACGCCAAATGTTATCTATGCAACCGCTGTGGACGTGGACGGGGATCAGAAAAAGGAGGTTGTGGCTGTTCTTGAACCTGAAGGGTTGGATATCGATAGAAACGGAGATGGCAAAACAGCGTCACTCAGGGAATTGGCCGTGTGGAAAGTGACGACCGAAGGTATGGTGTTGCTTTCGCGGTCAAATCTGCCGGATGCGAAATTCCTTTCTGAGCCCACGATAGGACGTGTTCCTCCTTTCCACCCACATATTGAACTGAAATACATTCGGAGGGTGAGATGTGCCGTGCAGGGCAATAAGATGGCATGTGGCGAGGACAAATAATAGAAGAGGTTTAGGCTATCCCCTCGTGCAGATACTATCCATAATGATCCCAAAATGTGCTTGACAAGCTTCAACCTTGCCGGTATTCTTGAGGTACAACCCAACATTACAACGCACAGACGCTGCTCAGACATCGCCTGTATTTTCCTTCCCAAAAGCGTCTTGCAGAAAGGAGGAGAACGATGATAAAAGTTGTTTTAATCTTAAGCGTAATTGCTCTCTTTGGCATGGAAAATCTGCCTGTGTATGCACAAAACAAAGTTCAGGCAGAACACTTTTCTCCAAAACATATTCCTGCAATCACTCGCCCATATATACAGTGTCAGCAAGGGTACTCTCGGCTGTTTGGCCGGAACCCTCCGACCTGCTATGAAAACTGCCCGCAAGGTTGGACTGTTCAGTCAAACGTAACAGCAGGGGCAGTATGTGTCCGCTGCCCCCAGGGCTGGGTCCCCTCTTACTCAGGTGGCGTAAGTGGCTATTGGTGCATGAGGGCCGGTGGGCTGCCACCGGAAAAGCCAGCTCCTGGAGGGCCATGGGGTCAACCCTGAGAACTCACGGTGCGGTGCCGGAACTGCCATTAGTAGAAACAGTGACTCTGTCTCAATGCTCCCTTGAAAGCGGAGATGACGATTAAGGTTGTTCGTGAAGAACAGTGGCCCGGTGCCGAGAACGTCATTCTCAAACGAAAGACTGGAACCATGTGAATACTTTTTTCCTGGAGGTTCGAACATGCAAATGCGATCATTAAGACCAGGCTTTAAAAATCGCTTCTTTGTGACCGCGGCTGTAACTGCGCTGCTTGTGTCAGGCTTCGACCCGGCTTTTGCCTCTAACCGAGAATTGACCTCCGATGAGCTGAATTTGCCGGCTATCCTCCTGCCGAATGGAACGAAAGTTCCTGATAGTCTGAACGATCCCGATCTTTGGATCGAGTGCATAGACAGGATGAGAGGTTCCCGGCTCCCTGAAGAGTTTCGAGAAGTTGCCCGTTTTTTTAAGGAGGAGGGTGAGCGGCTTGGTGTGTTTTGGCCGGGTGTGCTTGTGCAGTCGATGCATGAAACAAATTATTACAAGTACGGAGGTGACGCCAGGAAAGAAAGCTGGAATGTCGGTGGTGTGGGTATCACTAAAGACGTTGCAACAACCACCCATCAGAACTTTGGTAGCTTGAGAAGAGGCGTTCGGGCCATGCTGGAGCATGTCGCAATTTATGCCGATCCCGACCGTATGCATACCGTCATCATAGAACAAAACAAAAGAGACAGGGACATCGGTGAAAGATTCCTGGCAGACCGCACGCAACAGTTCTTCGGTGATATCCGTGATAAAAACGAATCCTTTCGCAAGATGGCCAAAAAAATGAAGGATCCAAATCGGCCAGTCAGATTCAATGATCTGGGGGAATTTCGTACGGAAGAAGACCTTAATAAACTGAGGGGAAGAGGAGACGGAAAAATTGACCCCGATTCATTCGACAGGTATAAAAGGACACGTGCGAGTATCGGCGGTGCCACATTGGTCTATGCAGGAGATCCCTTTTACGGAGCAAAGTGGTACTTAAAGTGGAAGCAGGCTTCTTCCTGTGTTCAGAGTAAGTATCCACGGAAGGTGGTTCTACCTGATTTTCGTGGGGAACCGCTGAAAAAGTCCAAAGAGTGGTTGGAAGAACACAGACTGACGGTGAAGCTCAATCCGGGTGTTCCCGCCCCGACGGAAAACAAATCGGGAACCATTCAAGAACAGGCCCCTGAGCGCGGAACACAGGTGAAGCCAGGAGACACGGTAACCCTTACCGTCCACTCTAAATACGTCTCATTAGTTTCTACCGTTGTGGTGCCTGACTTGAAGGGGATTTCCTATCCCGATGCCAAAAAGAAGCTGGAAGCGATGGGACTCTCCATAGTCTGGCGAGATGGGGGGAGGCCAAACCCACCAGCTTTGGCTAATACCTTTCAAATGCAGGATCCACCGGCAGGCACACAGGTCTCCAAAGGAGAAACGGTGTATGTTTGGTTTTATGGCGCGCATACCCCAACCAGGGAAGAACGGGTGGCCGCTGCTGATTGTTCACAGTATCTAAAAAGTCGGGCATATTGGGATAACAATGCTGGAAAACCCCTTTGCGGATGTTTTGATGGCCTCCAATGGAACCTGAATGCGACACAGTGTGTTACGGCAGATGTCTACGCCAAAGAGTTCTGCGATAGAGAAAAACCGGGCAGCATCGCCGAGGGCACAACCTATGATGGTAAACCCAACTGTGTTTGTTCACAAGGCCGTGTCCCCACAGCGGATAACAGGAGTTGTGCTGACAAACCAATAGGCCCCCCCTTAGAAAAATGCAATGATTTGCTTGCTAAAATAAGGCAGTTCATGGACAGGTACCGACGCGACCCAAGAAATAATTCTGTTCTCAAGGGAGCAGCTCAAACAAGTGCAAACCAAGCTCAAAGATTGGGTTGTGATCAAAATCAAATAAACCAAGCACTCAGTGATCACCAAGATAACATTCAAAAACCGTTTACAATTAACGGTGTCATTCACCCTTCAACCGTTGAAATGGGTGGAGATAGACAGGATCTGTTCGTAACTTGGGGTGGAAACCCCTCTTTCCCGGTAAAAATGATTTATTTCAGAAAAGGCCCTTGCCCTGGACCCTTCAATTGTACGAATATGACCAAGCAGTTTAACACTGCCACGAATCCGCTTCATTTTCCTGGGGCTCTATGGTGTAGCAATATCCAAAAAGAAGGGAACTATTATTTTGACTATGCCGTAGTTCTCGAAGACGCACTTGGTAACCGGACTCAGGAGGCACCCGCAGGTTTTACCTGCAAGAGCACAAGGAATCCTCTATGCGAGCAATATGCCAGAAGAGCAGTTTCCATGAATCAGGAAAATCTCAACAGAAATTGCAGATATACAGGTGCTCGATGGACCAGCGATTACCAAGGGCATTATAACTGGTGCATTAAAGCACCACGGTCCACTGTTGATTCGGAAACGCGTGCCAGAGAAGGAGAACTAAAAAACTGTCAGGTTAAACAAAAAGATTGTTCCCATTGCAAAGTCTATGAGGATTGGCTCAATCTCAAGAAGAATGCTGAAGCGTGCTGGTATCATGGTAATAGGCTACCTTCAATTTGCCAACTGGATCCTGAATGCATACGATGGAACAAGGAATGCAACCGAGTAAAGAAGCAACTCGGAGATTGTCAGGCTAAATGCCAGGACAGATGAATGATCTTGTATTCTCTTCCTTTTCGGGACAAAACTAAAAATTGAGGGCAGCAGACGAAAAAGGCTCTAGGATATCGCAAGGTTCTGTAATCATGAAATCGCATAGCAAGATTTGCAAAACCACAGCCTAATCTTTCAGAAGGGGGGCTAATCCATGGCTAACGGAAAACAACAAATCACAAGGATAGGGCCTGTGAAAATAGCGGCTGTATTGATTACCGCGACTCTTATCATGCTATAAGTCATCGACAAAATAGGCGCAGCACCATCAGTGCAAAATGCCTTCACTGCATACTCAACGGCTAAAGGCAAGGTAATCATGACCAAGGGAGACGTTATCACGGTCCGGATTGATGAAAAGGATTGGCCCGTTGAAGTAGGGGACGCCGTCAAGGTAAGTTTTTCCGTGGATGGCGAATTGATCCATGTGGGTAAGTGGCGCGTCAGTAACATCAAGGAAGGCGGCATAGTTGAGGCCTTGCCATATGAGATCCATGGGAAGCCCAGCATTGGCATGGATGCGATTATACACACTCAAACTGGGAGAACTAAAGCGAAGAAAGAACCGAAGCTGCATCAAAAGGAGAAGGAACAAGCATCTGTTGACAAGGAGCCAAGGAAGAAATCACTCGAGGAAGCGCTCGCGTCATACTCCCAGACCGCTGTCCCTATCAACCTTAGTGGTTTGGGAAGATCTTTATCTTGCGAATCCGGAACGATTCAAATCCACCCTAACAAGGTTGAGATGACCGCTCGAGGTGGATTGGACTCTGAATGTTGCACGCTGAGACTCTCAGACGAGCTCTTTACAAATTTCTACGCAACAGTAAAAGTAAGGGTGGATACAACATCACACAAACACTTTCTTGCGGGGATCTTGTACGGCAACAAATCAGAGGACGTTATCAAAACCGATTCCATCATGGGGGTGACAGCCTTCAAGTATGGTCTCGAGTCCTGGATTCACGTTTATCGAAGAACAACAAAGGGCAAGCCGTGGAACACTATTCTCGGGAAGAAGATTTCGGAACATTATCAAGAAACAAACCCTAACCCTGCTCCCGGCATATTAGCGTTGGTGAAGACGGGCCGGATATGCCGAGTCTTCTGGAATGGAGAAGAAATGGGAACTTGGGAAGAGCCGATCATTTCAAATGATTACCTCTGGATTGCATTTACCCCTGTGGTTAAAGGTAAAACTTCTGCGACTTTCGAGGATATTCGTATCTATCGTTTGCAATAGGAAGGCTCTTTGACGTTATGAAAAGCAATTTTTTTCGTATTGTTTCTGTCATCTCCTCAGCATTTCTGTTGGTTACAGTTGTTTTTGCCTTTTTCACATCCCCCCACATCGGCTCCGCTTATCTCCAGGCAACAAGCAGGCTCGGCTCCGCATTGCCCCTTATCACTAAAGATTTTTCACTAGCATTCTTGGGCAATAGCAAAGATCCTTTTTCTACCTTTCCTGAAAGGGCTATATGGGCATGGTGCTTGTGGCTTGTCCTCTTGTGCTGGCCCATAGCTCTAATAATCTGGGCGGTCCGCGCATTAGATTTTGAAAGATCATTGGCAAAGTGGTGCCTGTGCGTGATTGCATACCTTTCTGCCCTCGCTGCCGTGACAGTAATAGGTATAATTGGAATGATCTTACCATTTATGAATCTATAGCAAGAGAACAGATCATTCGCTATTTCAGATAGTGGTAAAGCATGTCAAGCCTTCCATGTTTTACAAGATATATCCCGGAGAATTTCATTATTTCCCTGATTTTTGATCGGTATTCACCCTTATAGCACTGGGTCGTGCACTTCTTACACATTGGTTTGGGATCATGGGGACACTTGAGGCGCATAGTAAGACCGTACCTGAAGAGTTTTGTGCATTCCGGGCACAGCAGAAGGTCTTTTTTTCTGATGGATTTTACATCTATATTGTTGAAGGTAATTGGAGATTTCTCCTGGAGATGCTTCTCCCTGCAATAAATCTCCACAAACCGCATCAGAGTGCGAACGTCTGATTTTTCCTTGGGGGTGAACTCTCGTGTGATGTCTTTTGTGGGGCGGTCCCGATGATCATTCATAACAGGGTAGGGTGATCTAGTCTCAGGACTTTGATGATGCGAGGATCCCTTCGAGAATCTCTGCCGCATCTTTTACAAAACGCGCACAATGAGTTTCGATGAGTTTTCTGTCTTTGAATTCCTGCAGCCCTTCCGGCGTGCTCATGTCGCAATCAAGCAATTCCCTGCATACAATTGTGCCGTGCTTTCCCTTGAAGGCCTTAACGAATTCATCGACAAGACGGTAGGTTTTCTCTTTCGCTTCATCATCGGCAGCCTTGATTTTGCCGTGTTTGAGTCCTATTGCCATCATGGAACCGGTGACAACGCCACAGGTCTCACCCATACGGGCCATGCCTCCGCCAAAGGCGCCGGCCACCTTGAGTGCCAGCTCCCGGTCAAGCCCAAGCTCCTGACCAAACGTGGCCAGTATAGCCTGCGCTCAGCTAAACGTCTCTTTAAAACATTCAATGGCCTGTGTCGCTTTATCCATTTTCACTCTCATACATAACGCTTTTGTCAATCAAACATCACCCGTTATCGATCACGGCCTACCTTAGAAGCGTACCTTTCTTAACCGTTCTATCGCTTCCGCAATCCTCGCTTCATTAATAGTAATAGATATGCGAAAATAACCTTCACCTTCTTCGCCAAACCCACTGCCGGGCGTTACGACGATGCCATGTTCTTCAATGAGTTTCTCGCAGAAGTCAGCACTATTGTACCCTTGAGGAACTTTTGCCCAGATGTAGAACGTTGCGCGGGGTTTTTCAACATGAATGCCGATTGATTTGAGCCCATCAACCACCACATCTCTTCGCTTCTGGAATATCTTTTTTATCTCTTCTACAGAGCTTTGATCACCGGTAAGCGCTTCAATGGCTGCGTATTGTATTGCCTGGAACACACCTGAATCAATGTTTGTTTTCAGCCTTCCAAGATTAGAGACTGCTTCCTTGTTTCCTACAACAAAACCAATTCTCCAGCCGGTCATACAATATGTTTTTGACAAGGAATGGAATTCAACGGAAAATTGTTTCTCTTTATCGAATTCGAGGATACTTCTGGGATTATATCCATCATAGGCGATTTCACTATATGCAGCATCATGACAAATAAGAATGTCATGTTTCTTTGCAATCCATAAGGAACGCTCATAAAATTCGTCGTCTGCGTGAGCCCCTGTTGGATTGTTCGGATAATTCAGGAACATGATCTTGGCTTTTTCCAGGATGTTTGTTGGGATTTCATCAAAATCAGGCAAAAACTTGTTCTCCTCTTTCAGAGGCATAATATAGGGATTACCACCCGTAAGGAGTGTCATAACTTTGTATACGGGGTATCCTGGAGAAGGAATAAGGGCAACATCATCTTTGTCAATATATGCCCACGGCATATGGGCTATGCCTTCCTTGGACCCTATAAGGGCAACAACTTCGTCAGTTGGATCCAAATCAACAGCAAAACGTTTTTTGTACCAGTCTGCCACTGCTTTTCTATATTCAAACATTCCTTCGTAGCTTGGATAGCGATGATTTGCAGGATTGTCCACTGCCTCTTTCATTTTATTGATAATATTCTGAGGAGTAGGAATGTCGGGATCGCCGACTCCAAAATCTATGAGGTCAAGACCTTTCTTCCTCGCCTCGGCCTTTTTTTTATCAATGCGAGCAAAAAGATATGGCGGAATGCTCTCAATTCTTGAAGCAGGTTTTACCATGGTGCAGCCCTCCTCATTATCCTAAAATCCACTAAGCTTTTACTTTAAACTACATCCTAAAAATTTGACCATATTTTATACTACAAATGATGCAATGGTTGCATTTCTTTTTTTGGATTTCTGGCCATAGCAAGGGAAACTGTTTTTATTTGCAAACCCCTGGTGTATGTGTAAAAATAGACCCGTGCTTAAGAACATGGATATTATATTGCAAGCTATTCCCTATGATTTTAGGGTGTGTGAGAAACCCTACCAAGATATTGCCAAAGAAGCCGGGGTCAATGAGAGTCAACTCCTAAACATTTTAAAAGACCTAAGAACAAAAGGAGTCATCAGAAGAATTGCAGCCATACTCTATCATAGGAAAGCCGCATATATGTATAATGCCATGGTCGTGTGGGAAGTTCCCGAAGAGGATATTGAAGCAATTGGCACAACAATGGCTGGCTTTCCCGAAGTCTCTCATTGTTACGAGCGGGAGAAAGGAAGCTACTGGAGATACAACATCTTCACCATGATACATTCACGGAGTTTTGAGGGCTGTACCGACATCATCCAGCGCATTTCAGAGAAAACAGGGATTAATAAATATGAAATGTTTCTTAGCAAGAGAGAGTTCAAAAAAACTTCTTTAATGGTGAATAATGATTAGAGTAAAATCTGAAGCTTTATTCAAAAAAGCAACCAATCTGATTCCGGGTGGTGTCAACAGCCCGGTACGAGCATTTAAATCAGTAAATGATAGTCCATTCTACGTGAAAAGAGCAAAGGGTGCATATCTCTATGATATAGATGGGAATGAATATTTGGACTATGTCTCGTCATGGGGAGCAATCATTCTCGGCCATGCTGATGATGGCCTTGTTAATGCCATTAAAAGGGCTGTTGAGGATGGAACGAGCTTCGGAGCTTGCCACCCGGCTGAAGTTGAAATTGCACAAATCATTATTGATGCCTTCCCTTCTATAGAACTCCTCAGGCTGACAAGTTCCGGCACTGAAGCGACCATGAGCGCTATCCGCCTGGCGCGGGGCTTTACAAACAAGCAGGGCGTCATCAAGTTCAGGGGATGCTACCATGGTCATGTAGACAGCCTTCTCGTAAAGGCAGGCTCAGGGCTTGCAACGTTTGGGACACCTGACAGTGGGGGGGTACCGGAAGATCTAGCAAAGCATACCTATGTAGCCGAGTTTAACCACATTGAAACTGTAAAAAAAATTATTCAGGACCATAAGGATATCGCATGCCTTATTGTGGAGCCAATTATGGGCAACATGGGCGTGATTCTTCCTGAGAAAAGCTTTCTGAACGATGTTCAGGAATTGTGTTATCAATCCGGTATTTTATTGATATGTGATGAAGTAATTACCGGTTTTCGGGTGATTTATGGGGGTGCCCAGCATATTTATGGCATTGATCCTGACATAACCTGTCTGGGAAAGATAATTGGCGGAGGTTTTGCTATTGGGGCCTTTGGTGGTAAAAAGAAGATTATGGAGACCCTTGCGCCTCTTGGTGCAACGTATCAGGCAGGAACGCTTTCAGGTAATCCAGTGGCTGTAAGGGCAGGGATTTATACCCTTCAATACCTCCGTGACCATAAAGAAGTGTATGAACACATGAAACAAAGAATTGAAATGATGAAAGAGGCAATTTTTAAGATAGCGATGAAATACAAGATTCCATATTGCATTAACTCTACAACGGGAATGTTTACAGGCTTTTTTTCCGATATCGACGTGACTGATTATGAATCTGCAGCAGCGTGTAACAAAAGGGCGTACGAGAGCTTCTTTAAGTTTATGCTCGCAGAGGGCATATTTTTTGCACCAAGTCAATTTGAGGCATCGATAGCGACGCTATGCCATAAGGAGAGGGAGATTTTAAAAACAATTGATGCATATGAAAGAGTTTTCAAGACAATGGGTTCTTCGTCGTAAGGTAGGCATGTACCGTGGCAAGCATTAACAGGGCTGTTGCATATGTTGATCTTGGTATCCTTGAGGAAAATTACAAAACAATCAAGTCGAAGCTTTCATCTGAAACGGGAGTTCTTTGCGTTGTAAAAGCCGATGCATACGGTCATGGAGCTATTGAGGTAAGTCGACGCCTGGAGTCTCTCGGTGTTTTATACCTGGGTGTTGCCACCATTGATGAGGCGGTCGAATTACGGGTTAATGACATTAATAGTCCTATACTTGTCATGAGTGGTATCATGCCTTGGGACGATGTTTCTGTTTTCCATCACCATAGTATTACTCCTGTTGTTTATGACCTTTCTGTATTGACAAGGCTTTGCTCCATGGCAAAGGGTTTTCGGACTCCCTTGAAGATACACCTTAAATTTGATACCGGAATGGGTAGGCTAGGATTCATGCCAGACGATGCTGCTATAGTCATGGATCGATTAGAGCGTACTGAAAACATTCAAGTCGAAGGTCTTATGAGTCACTTTTCAAGCTCAGAAACCAGAGATGAATATGGCATTGGGCAGGTAAACACCTTCAAGTCAGTTACGGAACATTTTATAAAAGGAGACTTTAGGCCTGCCATCGTTCACATGGCAAACAGCGGCGCTATCATCAATTACCCGGAGGCCCATTTTAACATGGTACGCACCGGCATTAGCCTTTACGGGTCTCACTCTTCGAAGGAGCTCAAAAAACTTCTACCAACGAGACCGGTCATGAAATTTGCCTCGAGAGTTGCCCTCATTCGTGAATTCCCGGCGGGATTTGCATTAAGTTACGGCAGAACGTACATAACTAGGGAAAAAGCCAAAGTTGCTTATATTCCTGTTGGGTACGCAGACGGGTATCTCAGGGCGCTTTCCAATAAAGGGTCTGTTTTAATTCATGACAGACGCCATAATGTTATCGGAAGAATATGCATGGACTGGTTTTTAGTTGACATTACAGATAATGAAGAAGTAACCGTAAACGACGAGGTAATCCTTCTCGGAGAAAGTATAACAAATTGTATTTCCGCTGATGAGATCGCTGAAATTTCTGAAACGATACCATACGAAATCCTTTGTAAAATATCAAAGAGGGTTATAAGGAAATATCAATGATAAAAGTTTTTTTTGCACCCCTCGAAAAATTTGTACGAGAGTTTGGAAGGATAAGTATGATGCTTGTAGAAAGCATCCTTTTAGGTTTTAGGCCCCCTTTCAAACTGAATTATATTTTTAAACAAATGGAATTTATCGGGGTTCACTCGGTTTTTGTAGTCATTCTAACAGGGTTATTTACCGGTATGGTGCTTGCGCTTCAATCATACTATGGATTCAGAAAATTTAGTTCAGAGGGGCTTGTTGGGGCTACTGTCGCTTTAAGTATGACTCGGGAATTAGGACCTGTGCTGACATGCCTTATGGTTACAGGAAGAGCGGGATCGGCAATGGCCGCAGAATTAGGAACCATGAGAGTCACGGAGCAAATAGATGCCCTTACCGTTATGGCTCTTAACCCGATTAAATACCTCGTTACACCGAGGGTTATTGCTGCTTTCCTCATGCTGCCCCTTCTTACCGTCATTGCTGACTTTGTTGGGATTGTTGGCGGATACCTGGTTGGCGTAAAGCTCTTAGGGATTAATGAAGGGGCTTACATTGATAAAATGATAAAATTTGTGGAACTGAATGATATTTACAATGGGCTTGTCAAGGCATCAGTTTTCGGGATAATACTGAGTATTGTTTCGTGTTACAAAGGTTTTTACACGAAAGGCGGCGCAGAAGGCGTCGGCAGGTCAACCACAGAAGCAGTTGTTGTATCGAGTGTGACAATTCTCGTGGCAGATTATATTTTGACATCCTTTATGTTTTGATATGGAAGAAAGAGCGATACGCATAGTCAACCTTCATAAGAGTTTTGGAACACAAAAAGTACTCAATGGGATCAATCTTGAAATTGAGAAGGGCAAGACGACTGTCATTATTGGCAAGAGCGGCGGCGGGAAAACCGTCCTCTTGAAACACCTTATCGGTCTCATAAAGCCTGATGAGGGAGAAATCTGGATAAATGGTGCTGAAATTACACAATTGAAAGATAAAGATCTAAATCAAATCAGAGTAGGGTTTGGTATGCTTTTTCAGGAAGCTGCGTTGTTTGATTCCATGGATGTTTTTGATAACATTGCATTTCCATTGAGAGAACACACAAAAAAATCAGAAAAAGAAATTGAGAGGATTGTTGAAGAGAAATTAAAGCATGTTGGGCTGCTTCGCTTCGGAGACAAGATGCCGGCTGAGCTTTCAGGAGGTATGAGAAAACGGGTTGGCCTTGCAAGAGCCCTCGCCTTGGATCCTGATATAATATTATTTGATGAGCCTACCAGTGCCCTTGATCCTATCATATCTTTAACAATATTAGATCTTATCAAAGAAACTCAGACTCGTTTAAATAAGACATATGTAGTAATTAGTCATGATATTATGGGGATGTTCAGAATCGCTGACAAGGTGGCGCTTCTTTCAGATGGAAAAATCATTGAATATGGAACTCCTTATGAAGTAAGGAGGAGTAAGAACGAGGTCACAATGGAATTTTTGAATGCAACAAAAATACCTGGCTTTTCAGGAGGTGAGTTATGAAAAAAGCTTTCATCACTACTGAGATAAAAGTGGGAATTCTGGTTATCATCGGGGTTTTAATCCTTTTCTATATGTCTTTCAAGGTAGAGAAATTCGGCTTGTTCAGGGAGGACGGATATGAGCTTAGCGTTATACTTGACAATGCAAGTGGCCTCGATATGAGAACTCCGGTCTTTGTAGCCGGGGTACAGGTTGGTAATATTAAGAAAATAAGCCTTTCCGGTTACAAGGCAAAGGTCAGAATGCTTCTGAGCAAAAACGTAAAAGTCCCTTTTGACAGCACGATAGCAATAAAATCACAGAGTCTCCTTGGGGATAAGTATATTGAAATAATCCCGGGTGTTGAAAGCAAATACTTTGCAGAAGGTGATAAAATCACAAATGTTTCGACTTCACCTGATTTCGACCAGCTTTTTGCCCGCTTTGATATAGCAGCAAAAAATATTGGTGATACCATGGGTGAGTTCAAGGGTATTTTAGGTGAAGATGATAAAGTCAACATTAAAAAAAGTATTGAGAATATTCAGGTAGCAAGTTCAGATTTCAGGAATATTCTGGGGAAAAATAAAGACGATGTTGATCGCATAATAAGCAGCACTGCTATTATTACAAATAAAATGGAAACAATTGTAAAGGATGTGGAGCAGGGAAAAGGTACTCTGGGGCTCCTTGTAAAAGACGACAAACTGTATAATGACGCAAAAGATACGGTTACATCATTAAAAAACATTACCAGCGACATCGAACAAGGGAAGGGTACTCTTGGTATGCTGGCAAAAGATGAAGCACTGTATTCGGATGCAAAAGAAACCTTTTCGAATGTTCGGGAGATAACTGACGGTATCAAGCAAGGCGAGGGTACTCTTGGAAAACTGGCAAAGGATGATAGCCTGTATCTCGAAACTGAGAAAGCACTGAAAAAAGTTCAGAAGGGGGCTGAGAGTCTCCAGGAAATGGCTCCTATAACGATTTTGGGAACAATATTTGGATTCTTTTTTTAATGTACAGAATCCTTTTTATGCTTTTTGTTCTCTTTTCTTGTACGTCCTGTGCCATTTGGCCTATCTCATGGGAGTTTAACGATGAAAAACGATTTTTAGGGCCATTGATATCGTACCAGAATAAGAACAATGCAGACAATTTGACCTTCAGGCCCCTGTTGGCCACATACGACTCAAACGATGGAGGCGTCTATAATTATCTTTATCCTTTGGGCCATGTTAGGAAGGAACATTCATATTTTATTCCCTTGTATCGATCGAAACAGTTTGATGATGACTCAGATACATCTTTAACGCTCTTTTTCTGGGGAAAATCAAAAAAGCAGGGAAGATATGGAGGTGTTTTCCCTTTTTATGGGAAGCTGTATGACAGGTTTGCCAAGGATGAAATGGGTTTTTTGCTGTGGCCTTTCTATAGCTATACCCGGTCAGATGAAGCAACAAAAACAAATATAATTTGGCCCATCTTCACAATTTACGGCGGAGCAGAGTCAGGATTCAAAGCCTTTCCGTTCTATGGGAAGAGGACGCGTCCCGGAGTAAAAGAATCACAGTTTTTTTTATGGCCCATCTTTTTTTCTGAGCACAAAAACCTTGATACTGATGAAGCTGTTGATAGCTTTTATGCCTTCCCATTTTATCTTCAGACAACATCCAGGACGATGGCCTCATATAACATTATGTGGCCTTTTTTTAGTTATGTGGAAGGCAAGGATAATAGCGGATGGGGCTTCTTTGCAAATCTTATCTCTGTAACAAAAGGAGAACAAAAACAGGGATACAGTTTTTTTCCATTGTATAGCTACGAAAAAAAAGAAAAAGATACAAGATTTAACATTTTGGGCCCTCTCTACCATGAATCAGAATGGTATGTTCGTGATGAAAGGTTTTTCCACCGTCGTGTTGCAGTTGTGAATAGGTATTTCGAAGAAAAGGATAAGACATTTTTGAATGTATGGCCTCTCTTTGAGTATTCATCTGAAAAAGAAGATTACAGCTTCTTATTCCCATCATTACTTCCATTTCGTATTGAAAATTTTAATAGAATTATTAAGCCTTTGTATACTCTCTTTGAGAAAAGAAAAGAGGGGGGAAAGGACATGGTGAGTATTCTCTATGGCCTCTATACAAAGGAAGAGATTGGTGAAAACTGGAGAACACGTTTTGCCTTTCTTTTTGAAATGAAGAGCGATAAGGGTAGAATTGGCTTTGAGATTCTTTCAGGCCTTTTCGGATGGGACAACGAACATGTAAAGATCTTTTTTGTCCCCATCAAAAGGGGTTCAGTAAAAAATGAGCCTTCTTCGTGATGTGAACTAACATTCTTGAGGGGTTTTTACTATATAGCCAAAACGTTCTTTGAACGCCTCAGGTTCCATTCGTGCGGTTTTTGCAATCTTTTTTAAACGATCTCCTTCAAGATCCTGCTCTTCGAGACGGATCATATACTCTCTCGCTACCTCATAAATCTCGGATCGAATATCTACTTTTCTAACTTTCACAATACCTTTCGAATCAAGCATCTCCACAAATGGCATGGAAAGGATACGTCCTTCAAAAACAACAATCATTGCGCCGGAACCACCCTTCAATAGATAGCGGATAGCCCCATAGCCAAGATTCTTTGTATATTCTATATCGAAGGGAATAGGGTTGGCAGCCCTCAGCTCGTACCCGATGTTCATGCTGACAATAGGAATCTTTACCCCTAGCGAGTCCAGGGTATCCTTCACCAAAAGTTTGAGAATTCTACCGAGTTGGATATCGGAGAGCCTTGTTTTCCCTGTGGTCTCGTCCTTTTCAATATTTTCGCACCGGCTTAGCTCTTCAGGATCGAATTTTTCTGCAATGCCTTCGGCCATGATCGCTACGCCATGGTCCTTGTCCATAGAAAGCCTTTTGATGATTGAACATGTTAAGATATCCGAAATTCTCCTGATGGAAACCTTTTCTTCCGGGAATTCTTCCGGTATAAGGCTTATCGTTGTTCCGGCAGCCTTTCCTATGCCCAACGCCAAATGACCGGTGTGTCGTCCCATGGTTGATATGAAATACCATCTGCCCATGGTTCGGGCATCTTCCATGATGTTGCTTACAAGCTCCACACCAACATGTCTGGCTGTTTGGAATCCAAAAGTAGAAAATCCTCCAGGGATAGGGATATCGTTGTCAATTGTTTTCGGTGTATGGACAACGTTGACAAGGCCTCTTGCTTCACGCTCAATCCAGTTAGCCATGTAGAGCGTTCCATCGCCACCGATTGTTACAAGATATTTTATCCCACTCCGTTTAAGAGTGTTCAGAAGATTTTTAAATTTTGCCTGTGCATTGTCTGGCCTATCACGGGATGTGCGCAAGATGGACCCACCAGTTGCGTGGATTCTCGATACATCTTGTATGGTTAGAGGTATAATAGCGTTCTTGTTCCCTTCGAAGAGGCTTTTAAAACCCCCCACAATGCCAACAACCTTTTTACCGTGGTTGATTGCATCTATAGTGGCAGCCCCTATAACACCGTTA
>Ga0351962_1062_pt1 | contig 30990 bp, 28 predicted proteins | sample TotcelT113001N13_FD_205805 | JGI IMG/M metagenome (GOLD analysis project Ga0351962, IMG submission 205805) | Enriched cells from coal bed in the Powder River Basin, Montana, United States - Total cells T11 rep3 HSBNCT.T11.300.1.N13 ...
CCAAAATTTATCAGAAAAGATGCGCTTTACCGCGCACCGCACTTAATTAGCGATATGGAGGGATATGCCCAGACCAACCGATGAAGAGATTCGACATGCGAGAGAAATCCGTGCCGCGGCCATTAAAAAAGGCGGCCTGCCGCAGGGCAAGGCGGACCTGACGCTCTCAGAAGCGCTGGTGCTGGGCCTGCTCAAGCAGGGAGTGAGTGTTTTCTATACCGTTTTCGGCCACGGCTCCACCGAAGTGGGCGAGGTGCTGCGCATTTATCACGAAGCCGGGCTTGTGCGGGTCTACGGCTTGCGCAGCGAGATTGAGGCTTCGCACGCGGCCTCCGCGCTGAGGTGGATCACCGGCGAAAAAGCGGCGGTGGTGACTTCCATCGGCCCCGGTGCTTTGCAGGCGCTGGCGGCATCCATCATGCCCGCGTCTGACGGGTTGGGCGTGTATTACCTGTTTGGCGACGAGACCACAGAGGATGAAGGCTACAACATGCAGCAGATTCCGCGCCACGAACAGAGCGGCTTTCTCAAGCTGATGTCGGCCATGGGCCGCGCATACAGCCTGCACACGCCGCTGGCGCTGGCTTCCGCGTTGCAGGCGGGGGCGGTCATCGTGGATCATCCCTGCAAGCCCGCGCCTTTCTATTTGTTGATGCCAATGAACACCCAGGCTGCCTGGCTCGAAGGCTTTAACCTGGATGAACTGCCCGAAGCCGTCACGGTGACGTCCGCTGCGGCTGCCGGGGATTACCAGTCCGCGGTTGAGGCGATCAGATGCGCCAAACGGGTGCTGGTCAAAGCGGGCGGCGGGGCAGTAGGCGCCGGGGAAGAACTGACCACTTTACTCGAACTGACGCGCGGGGTGCTGGTGCATACCCCGATTGCCACCGGCTGCATCCCTTATTCGCATCCGGCCAACATGGGCGTGGGCGGCAGCAAGGGCTCGCTGTGCGGCAACTTCGCCATGGAAAACGCCGACCTGTTGATTGCGGTGGGCACGCGCGCGGTGTGCCAGTCTGATGGCTCGCGCACGGGCTATCCGTTGGTCAAGCAGGTGATCAATATTAACCCCGACCCCGAAGATGCGCTGCACTACCATCACACCCTGGCACTGACCGGGGATGCGGCATCCACTTTGAGACTCTTGAATCAGGCACTGGCGCAGGAACCGGTCAACCCTGATAACGCCTGGCGCACCCAATGCACGGAGCAGAAGAATCAATGGCTGGTGCTGAAAGAAGTGCGCCGCCAGGTTCCGACACTGCATGATGATTATTGGCAGCGCGAGGTGTTGACCCAGCCTGCGGCGATCATGACTGCGCTGGATTGGGCCAAAGCCAACGCCGTGGTCAGTATTTTTGACGCCGGTGACGTGCAGGCCAACGGTTTTCAAATTGTTGAGGATGAGGCACGAGGTCTGACCTTCACCGAAACCGGCGCCAGCTATATGGGTTTCGCGGTCAGCGCACTGCTGGCCACGGGCACGGCCTCCAAACCGTTTTACGGGCTGGCTTTCACCGGCGACGGCTCTTTCACCATGAGCCCGCAGGTGTTGATTGACGGCGCGGAGCACGGCGTAGCCTCGTTCGCGGACTAATTCGAGATTCTTCTTCAGTGCATCGGTGCTGGTGAGCGTGTTTTCAGTGAAGCGTTCCAGCTTCTGCGGCAGGGGGATGCGCCCGAAGGCCAGCATGGCCTTACCCAGCGCCGTGCAGTGCAGCGGAGAGAGCGACCCAACCTCGGCGTTCACTCGCAGCGACGCCGCGGATTCCACCTGGTCGATGTAGAGCACCTTGCACTGAGATAGAATGCCCACGTGCGCACACTCGCCGGATTTTTCCATCAGTTCGCGTAAAAAAGGCTTGGCCACCTCGCGCAGCGGCAGTTTGGCCAGCAGACTGCGGCTCAGCGTCACCACCTGTGGACCGAGCGAATAGCGCCGGCTGATGGGGTCCTTTTCGGCATAGGCATAATTGGCCAGCGTGGCCACCAGCCGCGAAGCGCTGCCCTTGTCGAGATTAAGCTGCTCGGCCAGTTCGGTCACCGAGACGCCGCCGGGCGAGTCGCCCAGAATGTCGAGAATCTTGAGTCCGCGTGCCAGGGATTGAATTTCAGTCATGTGAACCTCATGCAATTAAGATTGTAGTGATGTTTTGCATATAATACAACCTTATTGCACAATATGCAACAAGGTCGTGGTGGGGTGGCGGTATGTGGAAAAACAAAAACTCCGCGTGTGGCGGAGGGTTTGATAAAAAACAATAAAACTCTAAACTATTTAATACGTAACTAGGTTAAATGAGACTAAGAATACGCACACTTGAGTATTTGGTCTGTCCAATATTTAAACTGCGATCGTGAAAACTTGATTAAAGTTATAACCTCATACTGTTGGAGTAAATAAGTCATATTTAATGAATCTAAAAAACCTTCAAGTAGGTATTCAAATGAAGTATAAGCAGGGTAAATAATCAAATCATTTTTTACTGATAATGACCCAGGTGCACCTTCAGGACGTTGAAGATCATTTGGAACAAACTTTTCTGTTGCGTGATAAGTTTCATGCATATATACCAAAGAATTAATTAGCTTTTCAGCAATAAATTTATCTATGAAAGGTGGAATATTTTCACCTTCAGTAGAAAATAGAATTTCCGGCAAAACTTCAGGATGAGTTTGGTGATGGTCTTGTGCAAAGTCAAAAGCAGCAATAAATTCATCAAGTATCACCCAATTTTTCAAGCTAACATGTGAAACCCAATCTTGTTCATTAAAACGTTCTTTTTCAATTGGATAATTTATAACAAGACATTCAAGCCCATAATCTGTAACGACCCATTGACCAAAACGCTTGACTATTGGTGAAATCTCAAAATTCTCAATTACTTCAGATAAAGTCATAGTACCACTGGCAACAGTTTCAATGAGTTGATCTGGATTCAAATTGGATTCCATTTTTTCTCCCTAGTATCAATTTTTCTTTTTTTGACCGTAAGATGGGTTCGTTTTTGAACCAATCATTATTCCCACCATTAATTTGGATTTAGTATAGCAAATTGGCGCTAATAAACCAAACAATATGTTCCTCTAGCGCTCTACAAAAATCCCATTAATAAATTCATAACTAGAAACGTCACATACTTGAGAAAACTTCTGTTTATAAATAGATAGATAGTCAATTCTTAACGAGACTCTTGAAAACGCCTTATTTAGGTTGTCGATAATTAGGTCATTATTATCCTTTTCGGTTAGGCCAATAAATAATTGATTTTCCCCAGAGGCAATCACTTCATCTCGTAGCATTATAAATAGAGTAAATTGCGGAATTCCACTTGTAAATACAGCTTTTTCCAAAGCATAAAATAAATTCTCACCATATGAATTAATATCAACAATCTTGCCATCTAGTAACACTTCAACTTTCGTAATTATTGCTGGCCCGAGTCCCTTATTTTGTATATAAACCCCTGGAGTCATTTTGTCATTTCTCCAATGCCCATAAAAAGTTATCTTCGGGGTAACGGATAAACGGTAATTATTCCGTGTTTCATAACCCTGCCATACAGAAACTGTTAATGCAAATAAACCAATCAGAATAGCTACAATACTTCCAATGATTTCAAAACTTATAGTCTTATTTGACAAATTAAAAATTGTGTACAGTTCCTTTTTCGGACTTTCAATTTCTTGAGTCTGTTGATCTAATTGGGATTGGTAATCACCTATTTTCTCTGGGGTTGTAGTAATAATGGGAGTTGTGTCGGTCTGTTCAGTTATTGTCTGTGCAAAGACACCCACGTTATGATTGTTACTTAAGAATAGTGAAAATAATAATAGGAAATAAATGAATAATATGGCTTTTTTAAGATATACGTTGTTGTTCATATTTATCCTATAGATAATCACTATTGGAATGATGAAATCTTATTTTGTGCGAAGTCAATCCACGGAGACACTGTTCTTCATTCCCACCATTAATTGGATTTAGTATAGCAAATTGTAGCTTGTAAATCCATCGAAAACGTGGGGCTGGACCGCTTTAAGGAGGGTTTATTGATAATAAATAGCCCAAAAGTGAATCCTTTTCAAAATACTTTTCATAAAACCAACAGGCTTTTCTTAATAACAAATCTACAATTAGGATAAATTTCTAAATATTACAAGTGCGTTTTTTTTATGCCGCAAACATCATTAGTTTGCTTTTGTTCTACCGTATGTTAATTTTTTTATGAGATTCTCATTCTCTAACAAGACCTTGAAATTTAAACTCAGTTTCTGGAAATAAATTAAAGGAGCGAAAAGAAGAAATCTTCGTTTTATTACATGAAATAGCATTTTTTATTATCATGGCTTCAACTTCAATCCATTGACATGGATTTTCATAAGGCGAAATAATTAGCGTTTGGGATAGTTTTAACTGCTTGAATATAGTTTTATTGCTTTTACATTCAGAATAAGACTTATAAGAAACAATATTTTCTTTCAAATCGCAGCCTAACCGTTCATTGATTTCCAAAAATGAACCAAGTTTGCGTAAAAAAGAATTTTCTATACCTCGTAGCCCATGACTTAATAATACTTTGGAGTGATAAACGTCAGTAACTTCAACAAAACTTACTATTGGCATGTCAATTGTTCTTATCACTACAGAATAAACTAATGCGAATTTATCTTTGATGGTTTGAAGAGGAAAAAATGCAATAGAACGCACTCCAGTATATAATTTCCACCGCGATCCACTTGGAAATGCTTTGTTCAATATTTCATTTTTCAATTCATCATTTACCGAGTTTGTAGAGAGAACCGTAAACTCGGCATTACCTAAACAAATTAAGGTAATTTCTGTATCTTGCAAATTAATCACTCTTTTTGAGCAACTGGTAATCTGACTGTTGCAGTGAAAAAAGGGTTTTCTGCTAACTTTATTACCATCTCTTTACCTGCATACTCATTAACAATATTTAGTGTGTTTCCAAATCCCTCATATTGTCCTGCAACAGCAATAGGCCGATGCCAATGAATGTTATTGTTTGCCAAACTTATATTAAGGGTTTGAAGTGCATCATAATACCAACTAGTGAAAATGTGGAGTGAATACCCTCTTTTTTCCCATGAGTCTCGCTTATTTACAATAGGTAACACGAGGCGGCACCTACGAGCAATGGCAGGATTTGCAAAAAAAACCTTGCACAATTCATTTATTGCTTTTTCATGTTCATCGAACCGAAGTCGAATCGGATGAGTGGGATCAACTGGCATGTCCCCATTAGTTGGACAATTGTAATCATTATCTTCTTCTCTACCTCGAGGGGCATGATCAAGTAACAGCAAAATTGCTAACGGCTTTAATTTATTGAGAGATCTAATTCGAATACCTTCGCTTCTTATAGAATGCTCACCCGGAGAATCAATTACAAATGCGAAATCACCTTTTTTTCCGATCAAACGCGGAGGTTCATTTCCAAAAGATCTTTCTATTTTTTTTAACTCCTCTTGACTTTTCCCTGTTGTTTTTTCTAGCATTGTTGTTTTTCCAGCACCTGATGCACCATGTAAATAAACAGAAGCTTGTTTTCTAAAAAGTCCTTTACTGCTATTATCAGAATCGTCTTTTAATGAAAGGTTTAAATTTAAAACAAACAAATTTACTTCTGGAAAAAGTCCCATATTTTCTCCTAGGTGGTGTTATATATATTAAAAAATCAAAACATACTAGTTGAACAACAAATAAAGGTTACAAGAGTTTAGCTATATTTTTTTGATTGTTTCGGCTTAAAACCCCATGTTAATTCCCACCATTAATTTGACTTAGTATAGCAAATTGTCACCAATAAACCAACTGGTTTTGCCTCACCCCCTCTACCTCTCCCTTCGGTCGGGTACGCACAATTCGCGCCCTCTCCTGCTGGTACCACTCTCTTTGCTCGAAAGCACATTCACCGCAGGAGAGGGGTGCCTTGCCCTTTTGTGCTTTTGCACTTTCTTTTTAATAAATTCCTGTCTTCGTGTTAAGCTCTGTGTTTTCTTTGCGGTCTTGGCGTCTTTGCGAGAGATAGCTCTTGATCTTTTCTGCGCACTCCGCGGCTCCGCGTGAGGTTGCATTAATGGTTTTCTTTGTGTGCTTTGCGTGCCTTTCCTTGGCGAACTTAGCGAGAGATTGTTTTTCCCACCATTAATATGGATAGTATAGCAAAACGTCAATAATAAACCAATTGATTTGGCTTCATCTCCACATCTCGTGCCGCGGTAGGGGTGCCTTGTATATGGAGTCTTTGCACTTTTTATTTAGTGTTTTCCGTGTGGTTCGTGGTTAACAAAATTTCTTTCGGTGTTTACATTTTCAAGCAACACATAACACCCCGCCCGCGTGGGATGGTCTTCAACCAGTGCATCTTTATTCACCTTGCGTAAAGACCACAAGATCAACAGATCGCCGCCCGCTGCGCAGATAAACAACCCGCCCAACATCACCAGCCAACTATTGCCAAACAGGATGCCATAGAAAGCCGGCAGAAAACCGGTGATAAAACCCGGCATCCAGGTGCCAATGCGATAGGCGCCTGCCTGCAGCGGCTCCTGAAGATGGGTATACGGCGTGAAAGTGCTCTTCTGAAAACCAAATTTGATAGCCGACCAGGGCTTTTTCCCCACCAGCACCCAGGTGAGGCCGTGAATCAGCTCATGAACCACAACCCCGACAATCAGAATTCCGATCAGCACCCCATAAGCAGCCACCAGCCGCCACGGTCCGTCAAAAAGGGCAGCGAATTCAACCGCTGGCCTTTGAAACCCCCACAAAGCGGCGTAGACCCCGCCCAATACAATGATGATCGGCACCATAATCAGCAGGGTATACAGATTGGCCTGCGCCATAGACATCGAATAATCTACCTTTTCAAAAGCCGGGGTTTCTCCGCTTACTACTGGTTCCATACATCATCACCTGTGTGTTAGAAATATATTTCTCAAAAAGATTGCTCTCATAATTATATCCAAATGACCTGGGGTTAACCCTCATCCCGATCAACAAAATAAAACGGATCCTTCTTCAGCATCCCCAGCACCTTTTCAAACAAAATCTCACTGCGGATCAAATAAGATTTTGCTTGACCAACCATGCCTGTCTTCAGCCCATCCCCGCCCAAAAGCCCCTCAACCCGATCATAACGCTGGGTGTAACCTTCAAAATCATGGGGGATGTAGGTTTTGTCGAAAGTGTTTCCGTGCGCATCTGTGAGGGTGTAAACCACAGGTGAACCCAACAAATACGACGGTGGCACATATTCTTCAATCGCATGCATGGAGGTGTTGGGTTCCAGGCCGCAGCCAATCATCAAAATCTTGCCATGGCGGTTGAAAAGTTGATTGAAAGGGGAGTATTCTCCGCAAGGAGTGGTGTCTTGCGCGTGCGCCTCAAGCAGTTCACGGGCATGACCGCCAACGCCGCAGACCGAATGTGTGGGGTGCAGGCTTCTAAGCGTGCTTGTCCGCTTGCGAAAAAACTCCGCCAGATAACCGACGTTAGATAACGTGGTTAGGTTATTGTGAATATTCGGGGGGTCTTGATCATCTGACAAGGCTGGCATCAGCAGTGTGCCATCCCCGCCCAGCACTTCAAGTAGTGCCAGAATAAAATCTTCAGGGTCGGCAATCCCCAATGATTTAAACGAAGCATGCACCATGACCGTGTCATCTCGTTTGATGCCCAAATTTTGAAGCTGCTCAATCATTTTGCTCATCAATTTATCTGTGGGTTTGTCCTCAGACCCCATCCATAAAAGTATAACAAACTGTCATCCACAAACCCAAGCAAAACCAGATTCATACCAATAGAAGGTTTGTAATTTGTTTTCACGATATATTTGCTAACTAAGCGCCCCAAATATCCCTCGCTATATTTAAAGGTCCGGCGCTTGCGAGTGGCATGCCTTGCTTTTTAAATTTGTGCCCTTTTTATTTAGTGTTTTTCGTGTGGTTCGTGGTTAAAAGAAAGTTTTTCTTAACAAACGCTTCGACAACAAAAAACTCCCCGATCTCTCATTAGAAACCGGGGAGTCAATCAACTAAACGCACCAACGGTTACGGTGTCGCTTCAATATTTACTACTAGCGTGCACATGGTTTTGCCTTCCATGACCAGTGCAAAGGTTGTGGTGTATTTTCCGGCTGTGGATGGTGCTTTCATATCCACAGTCAACGAGATTTCTGCACCCTTTGCAACAGCAGTATTGACGTCATAAACATCAGCACCGGTCTGCATCTTGGTACCGCTGACGTATATGAGATCAACATAGCCTGATTCCCAGTCTTTGGTACCGGTATTTTTCACCTTCCACACCGCATCAAAATCGGCGTTAATACCCATCTTGGAACCTGTTGAAGGCGAGGTACTTACGAGAGAGCAAGCGTAAGCAAGAGGGGTAGGTGTGGCTGAAGGCATTTTTGTTGCAGGAACAAGCGTTTTGGTCGCGGTCGGAACCACCATCGTCGCCGTGGGGGTCGCAGTTTTTGTCGCCGTAGGCTCAAGGGTAGCAGTGAAAGTATTTGTGGGCAGCGCTGCGGCAGTACTGGTCAGCATAAACGCCTCCGTTTGCATGGCTCTGGCAACACCTTCATCCACCGTAGCCTGCAAGGCAATGGGATCCATGGTTGGTGTAGCCGTTAAGCCGCATCCAGAAAGCAGCAATCCTGAAACCAAAATTAAACCAAGCACACTAAATCGTTTTCGTAACATCATCATTCTCCTTTGTAACCGATACACAATTGCACTTCATTCAGCCAGAGTTCATGCCTTGAAAGTTCCATTAAGGGTAGATTGAAATGGAACCTGCATGTCTGCACTAAACTCCGTAAGTTTCTTCTATATCATTGAACAATTAACCCTCATTTGCATTGTAATGCCGATAGCAGATATAACCCCTGTATATCTCCTGAATAATTCCTGAATTTTTTCCCCCTGAAAATCGACTAAAGATGTTTTTGTAGAGCCATCAATAAGGCGATTTCGTGCTTGTGATTTGTGGGTCCACCTGTCCTTGTTTTCGAGGGCGAGTTGCATCTGCAAATGCGTACTGTTCACCTGCAATAAAAAACTCCCCGGTCCCTAAACAGAAACCGGGGAGTCAATCAACCAAACGCAATAACGGTTACGGCGTAACCTCGATGTTTACGGGCAATGTACACATGGTGATGCCTTCCATGACCAAAACAAACGAAGCAGCATATTTTCCGGCTGAAGAAGGGGCTCGCATATCCACGGTAAGTGTGATTTCGCCGCCTTGCGCAACGGGCGTATTGACATCAAAAACATCAGCCACGGTTTGCATCTTGGTGCCGCTGACGTATTTAAGATCCACATAGCCTGATTCCCAGGCTTTGGTGCCGATGTTCTTCACTTTCCACACCGCATCAAAATCCGCGTTGGCGCTCATCTTGGTTCCAGTTGAGGGGCTGATGTTGGTCACCTGACAACTATACCAGGCGGGGGTAGGGGTGGCAGAAGGTTTTTGGGTCGCGGGGATATAAGTGTTGGTCACCACAATATACTGAATAGTCGCTGTCGGTGGTGGTGTATTTGTTAATGTTGGCTCAGGGGTCGCGGTTTCAGTTGCGGTTACCTCCGGGGTTGCAGTTTCAGTGAACGTGCTGGTGGGCATGACCAAGGCTGTGCTGGTCTGAACGAGTGAAGTAGCCAAAACAGCCTGGGCTACAGCGGCATTCACTGTGGCCTGCAGTGCGATAGCGTCGATGGTTGGTGCGGCGGCAGGCTGGGTTGACAAGTTACAGCTTGAAAGCAGCAAGCCCAAGATCAAAACTACGCTTAGTACAGCGAACCGTTTTCGTAAAATCATATTTAATCTCCTTTGCAAATCAATACACAATTGCACGTATTACAGACGGATTCTATACGAATAATGTTCCATAAAAGTTGTGAGAACTGGAAACCGTTTACCGATAAATTCCCCATATTTCCCTGGTGAGAAAACAACATGAACTTAATAACATTGTAATCCCGTTTCGCTCATTTACTTTCCGAAAATCCTCGGGTGGTAAAATATTTTAGATGGATATAAAATAAACCCATTCGATGATTTTTACTAAACCAAGATAGCTTTCGTCCAAGGGGAAAAATGCAGCATAATGGTAATTTATTGGAAAAGCAAAATCCACAAAAAAATATAACTTACTGTTATCTGGTGTTTGGCGGATTAGTCATTAGTCTCGGATTATCCTCGGATTTCATCAGAACCATTGTTTTTGCAACGGGTCATGTAAAATTTGTTTTCATAAGTATCGGAATTCTAGGCATTTGTTATGGACTTTGCAAAGTATTAAGGAGAGATGTTTCCATCTTTTTTACTATACGAGTCCTGATAATTTCCAGTTTTCAGTGGATTAAAAAACTTTCTTTATCAGGCGATAAAACGATAACTGTTTTTAATAAATATACGATCAAAAGAAATAAAACTTCTCGGTTTCTACTGTCACTTTTTTTATTGATTATTTGCCTCATCTCTTCAATAAAAATGCAGCCATTTGCTTCAGATGACGCCTACATTCACTTTCGAATAGCAGAAAATTTCTCAACCTTTTTTTTCCCATACTATAATTTATCCGAACCTGTAATGTCTACATCCTCATTCGTTTGGACATCATTTCTAGCCATACTTGCTTTATTAAAATTACCCCTTCCTGTTACAGTTGCAATCATCAATCCAGTTTTGACTGTTTTAGGGTCTCTTGTTTGGACTTCTATCTTGAGTAAGAATAATCAAGACAGAGTTAACAGCATCTTTATAATGTGGTTTCAAATAATTTATGTGGGTTTTCTCTTGCCAACAGAAATTAGTTTCATGGAAACACCTTTTGTGATGTTGCTTGTTGGGATTGCGATTTTGTTAATCTCGAAAGAAAAATATTGGGGGTGGATTATTATAGCCTTGGCTATATTTACACGATATGAAATAGTCGTTTATGCAGCACTTTTTTGCGTGTATTTTTTGCTATCAAAGCGGTTTTGGAAACAAAAGGGATTTGGAATGCTGTATTTTATTGTTACTTGCGTTTTAATTTCCTTAATTCTGCTTGGATTCTATTCCACAATTCTTCCAAATACATTATTTGCAAAAAATATCGTCTACCAATTAAAAACAATTGACACCTTTAATACAGTTTTCTATTCAATTTTTCCTAATCCACCTTATCCATTATTAGGGATATTTCCTTCAGGTGGAATTATTCAATCGAATTTTTATGAGCTATTTTCTAAGCTTTGGGTCCCTGCAATAATTACGCTCATCGTAGTTGCCATTTTTCTTTACCCGTATAAAAACAAGCAAACCAGAACTGATAATATTGGTCTGGTATTGTTAATTGGAGGAGGGCTTTTATCTACTTTATATGTTGTTCAGAAAACTTTTGTTTTTGAATGGTACATGCCGCTCTATTCAATACCAATTGCTTTTGGTGTTTATTATTATGCTGAAAAAATCACAACATTTTTCTTAAATAAAGAGTATGTTGAAACTACACAGAAAAAAAATAAATACCAAGTGATACCGATTGTTCTATTGGCAGTGATCATAACTATAAATCCGCTGGCAAGTTTAATACAGAATACTTATGCTGCTATTTATGACATGTCAAAAAACTCATCTGCTGCAACGGGGATGAGAGTTCAACGCTATATGGAGGTAGGAAGGATTCTCTATACACTTTATCCGGATGCCCGGTTGTTAACCTCTGAAATTGGAGGGTTAGGTTATTCTTTTCATGGAGAAATTATCGACGGTATAGGATTAATTACACCCCGTGCTTTAGTTTATCATCCCATGAGTGTGCCAGAGCAAAGAGAAAATGGGGCGATTGGAGCGATCCCTGCAGCAATGATTGATAATGAAATGCCAGAATTAATCGTTTCATATCCAGGTTTCATAAAAGAATTTGATTCTTCTGTTGGTGTGAATAAATATTACAAAATCACAGTTCCTCCTTTTTCAAAATCCTGGCAAACTAAGACGGGAATTGAGAGTGTCTATGGAAATTACGAGCTATTTATTTATATAAGAGAAGATATTGTTAAACCACAAGACGTAAAAGAAATCATCGACTACTTAACCTTTGATTGAAAATATTATAATTACCGTATCCCCTTCTCATGGTGCCATATACTGTTTGGCAACGTCATTTCCGTCCTGCTTACTCTGTCCAACGCCCCTTTCTTTGCCATCCCCGCCCACCCGCGGAGTGTACAAAGGCCAACGCTGCCGCGCCTGAACTGCTGGCCTTCATCAAATTTGCCCTCCTCGCCAGACTGGCAGAGATCGTGCAAGCCGGGTTCTCAGCCAGGTTGCGCGCTTTGCGCGTCGCCGGTCCGCTGGTGAAATAGATATCACCATCCATCCAAATAGCGCCGATTCCAGCAGAATGAGGCCGTCCGTCCGGGCGAACTGTACCGAGAAAAGCAGGTCTGCCAAAAAAGACTCCCGCCGCTAAAAGATCGCGCGGCCTGCTCCACGGCAGCGGATCGTGGCCGTAAATATCCAGATTTTTAGTTTCAATTGGGATTCGCTCGGTCATGAGAAGTCCTCTGTCATTATTGAATACACTCTTAATCACTCGCATGTAACCTTCAATCCAACCGCATTATCAACGGACCCTTGCGCCTTGTCAAAAATACGAATACTTTGATCACCCTGAGTATGCGGCGATAATAGGCGGTCATTTCTTCGACACCTATGACCCTAAATCCAAAGCGCTCGTAAAATCCACTGAGCTCAGGCCGGCACATCAAATACAATGGCCGCGGACTTTGGGTCACGAGCTGCTCAATCAATGCCCGGGCAACGCCCTGACCTCGAAACGCATCATCCACGGCGAGAGACGCCAATTCGATTGATTGATCTTTATGCGGTTTGAGTTGTGCACAGCCAACAAAAACACCCTCAGAAGTTTCAGCCACAATAAAATGCTTCCAATTCAAATCCATCCGGTTGATCTTGACGCGATGGATTAAGTCGCGGATATTTGCGGTATCAGATTCAACAGCAGGTCGTAAAATGAAATTTGCGATTTCAACCTCTATAGTAGTGGGGTGGGTTCATTCGCCGAACCCACCGTCGAATATTCATTCCAATAATAAAAAAAGTATAACAAAATACCGCTGGGAATTCCAATCACAAGAATTACACAAATACTTAATCACTCAACCCTGATTTGAACGTGCCAAATATACGACCTAATATTTGAGAAATTTCCTTCAAAAAAGAGATTTTCTTTTCGCGTTTTCCGTGAGTTTCGTGGTAAAAAGGTTTATCAAAAAATTATTATTACCCCATCTCTTCCCCACGGAGCTCCGCATGCTGATTGGCGACCTCATTTCCGTCTTGCTTACTCTGTCCATCGCCGCTTTCTTCGCCATCCCCGCCACCCGCGGATTGTACGTAACGGCCAACGCCGCCGCGCCTGAGCTGCTGGCCTTCATCAAATTTGCCCTGCTCGCCACCGGTGGCGAAATTTGGGCCTGGCGCATCAAACACAAAACCTACAACCTCAAAGGCTTCGGCTTGCTGCCCAAGACCCTCCTCTGGGGAATCTTTGGCATCATCATCTACTGGGCGTTTGGCATCTTTAGCGGCGGTGTGCCCAAAATCTTTCCTTTTCTCGGCGAATTACCCGAACCCTGGCGCAACATCCTCACTGCCTTCGCTATTTCACTCTGCCTCAATCTGATCTTCTCGCCCATCTTCATGACCACCCACCACCTCACGGATCGCTTCATTACCGCCAACCAGGGCAGATTCCCGATCAGGAAGTTCAACATGCTTACCGCACTCAAAGGCATTGACTGGGATCGCATGTGGGGATTCGTTTTCACCAAAACCATCCCCTTCTTCTGGATCCCCGCGCACACCATCACCTTCATGCTGCCGTCTGAGTGGCGCATGATCTTTGCCGCCAGCCTCTCCATCTTCCTCGGATTGATCCTCGGCAGTGTCAGCAGCAGTAAAAAATAACCCGATTTGTCATATAATTGACAAATTGTTTTTTGTTTTTATTGCAAGAAACTAATCCATCCCCAAAGTGTTTGAATTACAACAACAAAATAAACCAATCTACTTCGTCAAGAAAGTGTGCACACTATGATCGATCAGACCTTCAAGTCATACCGTTACCGCTGGGTCGTGTTGGCCGTTTTTATGTTCGTCAACCTGATGATGCAATTATTATGGATTTCTTATGCCCCCGTCACCGGCCCCTCCGCCAAATTCTACGGCGTCACCGATCAGGGCATTGGCTTTTTGGCCATGACCTTCATGATCGTTTACATTCCCCTATCCATCCCCGAATCATGGGCCATCGACACTTTCGGCTTTCGCAAGATGGTCAGCCTGGGCGCCATCCTGATGGGCGTCTTCGGTCTGCTGCGCGGATTTGCCGGCGACAATTACACCCTGGCCATCCTCTGCACCATCGGCATTGCCATCGGCCAGCCCTTCCTGATGAACTCGTGGACCACCGTCCCCGCCAAGTGGTTTGAGCAGGAGTTCCGCGCCACTGCCGTGGGTCTGGTGACCCTGTCAGGATTGATCGGCGTGGCGCTTGGCATGGTGCTCACCCCCATCCTCAACCAAAGCCTGCCCATTGACCAAATCCAGGTGCTTTACGGCGGCGTCGCTGCGCTTTCTGCGCTTTTGTTTGTCATCCTCGCGCGTGAAACCCCGCCCACTCCACCCTGCCCTGACGGCATGCAGACCCGCGCCCTCATGCTAGACGGATTGAAGAATGCGCTCTCCAACCGCAAATTTTGGCTGATCCTGTTGGTGGCCTTTTTGGGCATGGCTATCTTCAACGGATTGACCACCTGGGTAGAATCTATCGTCCGTCCGCGCGGATTCTCACCGGAAGAAGCCGGCACCCTGGGTGCGGTTTTGCTGGTCGGCGGCATCGTCGGTGCCATCATCCTGCCCGCCTTTTCTGACAAAGAACACAAACGCCAGAAATACCTCATCATCGGCCTGCTGTGCGCCATCCCTGGTCTGGTGGGATTCACCTTCGCCCACTCACTGTGGCTGCTGGTGGTTTCCGCTTTCGCCCTGGGATTCTTTTTGGTCAGCACCAGCCCCATCACCATGCAGTTTGGCGCCGAAATCACCCAACCCACCCCGGAGGGCACCTCCAACGGACTCTTCCAGCTTTTCGGGCAGACCTCCGTGGTCTTCGTCTACATCATGGAAGCCATGAAAGACAAATCAGGAGGTTTTACGCCCTCACTGGTGCTTTCCATCGTGCTGCTGGTATTGTGCGTCTTGGTATCATTACGCCTGAAGGATCCGGATTTCGCCGCACTTCCTATTGAGAACACAGCCGAAGTGGAAGCGCCGGTTACTGGAGTGGTTAGTTAACCTTCAATCAGATTTGGAGTGAGGTCGTAATGCTGCTGCTTTTTATTGTTTCGCTTGCCTGGGCTTTTTCATTCGGACTGATCAAGGGCAACCTTTCAGGCGTGGATTCCAACTTCGTTTCCTTCATCCGTATGGCTATTTCGTTTCTGGTTTTTTTGCCCTTCATTAAATTTAGACACATCAATCGCAAACTTTTTTTCAAGTTAGCTCTGGCTGGCGTGATGCAGTTTGGCATCATGTATATCGCATACATTGCTTCATTTAAAACCTTAAAAGCTTACGAAGTGGCGCTCTTTACCATTTTCACCCCCATTTATGTAACCTTGATCGACGATGCCTTCCGCAAAAAGTTCAATCCACTTTATTTGGTGACCGCTCTGCTGGCTGTGATCGGCACCTGGATCATCAAAAGCGGCGAACCGCTTTCCCCCGGCATCTTAAGCGGATTTTTGCTGGTGCAGGTTTCAAACTTAACCTTCGCCTTCGGACAAGTTTATTACCGCCGCCTGATGGCTGAAAACAACGAATTGAAAGATCAACACGTTTTCGGTGTTTTATATCTCGGCGCCGTGGCCGTCACTCTGGCTGCCACCCTGCTCTTTACCCCGCTGGCAGAGGTTGCCCTCACCGCCAAACAGATCCTGACACTGCTTTATCTGGGCGTCTTTGCCTCAGGCATCTGCTTCTTCTTGTGGGGCATCGGCTCGCGCAAAGTCAATACCGGCGCGTTGGCCATCTTCAACGACCTCAAAGTTCCCCTGGCTGTCGCGGTTTCGCTGCTGGTCTTCGGCGAAAAAACCAACTGGATCACCCTGCTCATCGGCGGCCTGATCGTGGTGGCTTCGCTGGTCTTCAATGAATGGCTCACCAAAAAGGTGATATTAAAAAGACCATAATGTAAGGGCAATTCATGAATTGCCCTTACAACCGTTTATTTCTTCGCCAGCATCGAAATGATCTTGACCACCATCTGCGTGGAGAGTTCCATCGACCGGGTCGGAATACACTCATACTTGCCGTGATAATACAGGCCGCCCGTGAACAAGTTCGGGCACGGCAGCCCCATGTAGGATAGCCGCGAACCATCTGTGCCACCGCGCACCGGAACAATATTCGGCTCGATACCCAAAGATTTCATTGCCTCACCTGCCAATTCCACAATCCAGTACACCGGTTCAATTTTTTCGCGCATATTGTAATAAGTATCTTTGGTCGTCGCTTCAACCACCGTTTTGCCATACTTTCGATTCAGATAGGCACCGGTTTCAACAAACAACGCCTTACGATTCTCAAAAATAGCCTTGTCATGGTCACGGATGATATAAAGCATTTTGGTTTGTTCCACCGTGGCTTTCATCTCCATGATATGGAAGAACCCTTCGCGGCCTTCAGTGAATTCCGGACGTTCGTTCACCGGCAGCATTTGGTTGAACTCCATGCCCACCAGGATCGCATTGAGCATCTTGTTCTTGGCGCTTCCCGGATGCACATTACGACCGTTTATGGTCACATAGCCCCAGGCCGCGCTGAAGGTTTCATATTCCAGTTCGCCAACCTCGCCGCCATCCACCGTGTAGGCGAACTCTGCACCGAATTTTTCGACGTCAAAATGGTCCGCGCCTTTGCCGACCTCTTCATCGGGGGTGAAAGCGATTCTGATCTTGCCATGTTCAATCTCTGGATGATTAAGCAGGTATTCCACGGCTGTCAGGGTGATGGCGATGCCGGCTTTGTCGTCCGCGCCGAGCAGGGTGGTGCCATCCGTGGTGATCAGTTCCTGCCCCTTATATTTGGCCAACTCAGGGAACATATCCAGCGTCATCACGATGCCAGCTTCTTTGTTCAGCACGATATCGCCGCCGTCATAATTGTCAATAATCTGCGGGTTGACGCCCTCGCCGCTCATATCCGGTGAAGTGTCCATGTGGGCGATCAACCCCATGGTTGGGATTTTTTTAGTCGTATTGGCTGGCAAGGTTGCCATGAGGTAGCAATTCTCATCAAGGCTCACTTCTTCCAATCCCAATGCTTTCATTTCATCAACCAGCATATGCGCCAGGTTAAACTGTTCAGGGGTACTCGGGGTAGTCTCCGATTCAAGATCAGATTTTGTGTTTACCTTCACATAGCTGAGAAATCTTTCTTTGACTGATACCATCCTTACCTCCATGTAATGAATTAACAATATTATAAGCGCCATTGCAGACGAACGTCAGTTGTAACCCGGGTTTGAATCCTGTACAATGACAATACTTTTTACTGGTTTTCCAGGATTAACCCTATGCCTAAAATCGTCGACTACCCTGAAGATGCTAAATACAACATAAAATCTGTCAGCCAACGAACAGGTGTGCAGCCTGTCACGCTTAGAGCATGGGAACGCAGATATAACATATTGGAACCAAGCCGCGCACAAAATGGATACCGCCTTTATAGTGAACGCGACATCGCGCTGTTGGTCTGGTTGAAAAATCAGGTGGATGCAGGTATATCCATTAGCTCGGCTATTGCAGATTTTCGTGCCAACACACGCAAGGGTATCTCACCTGAAGCTGTGATCAATACACCTTCTCCCACCCCTTCCAAACGCTCCAGTTTACCCACCTCAGATTTTGTTAAACGCCTGTATCACGCCCTCGTATCACGTGATGAAACTGCTGCCACCGAAGTACTTGAACAAGCACTAGCGTCTTTTGACCTTCATGCACTGGTTGAGGCAATTCTTTTCCCTACCCTCAGAGACATCGGAGATGCCTGGTATAACGGCAAGATTTTTGTCGCCGTCGAACATTTTGCCAGCGGATTCATCCGCTCAAAACTCATGGCGATCTATCAATCCATGCCGGTTCATCGCCGCGTTTCATACATTATGGTGGGCGGCGCTCCAGGTGAATTGCACGAAATCGGCTCATTGGTGACCGCCATCCTTCTGAGAGAAGCGGGTTACCGCGTTGAATATCTTGGCCCCGATTTACCGCTGGATGACCTGGTTCAATACATCAAGGAAGAAAAACCTAAAATGGTGATCCTTTCAGCCACAATTCAGGAAGCCACCGAAGACCTGGTTAAATTTGATGAACTGATCAGCGGTGTTAAACCAAAACCCATTTTCGGATACGGTGGTGCGGCTTTCAATCGCCATCCCGAATTGATCAGTAAAACCCCCGGTAGTTACCTCGGAGAAACCATCTCGCAATCCATTAAGACTGTTCAAGCAATTCTCGAAGGCAAGAAACGCGATCCTCTGGCCGGATAATGTTCATACAAAAACAACCCTAATCGGGTTGTTTTTGTAATTGTTCTCTTGTTTTTCGGTATAAAATAATCGGACCATCAGCCGGTACCAATACTTCACCAATTTTCATGCCCGTTTTCTTTGGAAGTTGTGTAAGGACCACACGTTTATCTTGATTGAGAATATGTCTGTTGGCAGGATTAAACGTCCAGGCAACAAGGTTTCGCAAAATGGGCACTTTCAAAAAACGCTGATAGCTACGCAGATAGATCAGGCAGTTTTCATCATCAATGGGGGTAAAAAAGACCGAGATGCGCACATCTTCAGAAATCCGGTTCATCCACAGATTCGGAAAGCGAAACTTCAAAAATGGGTGCCTGTTCGGTTTAACCAACTCAGAGGCTCTTTTCGCTGTTGAAATACCATCATCCACCCGGCTGTAAACCCAGATTTCCATCGTGTCTTCTTTTAATTCAGCCAGCGGACCGTCAGCGATGGTGCGGTTGCCTCGCCCGATCGAATCTGCATGCACAAAGGGGATGTGAAAGACATCAAGTTGATTTTCAATGGCGCGTGAATAATCCACCGTCCAATGATCCGTCATGTCGCTGGTGGTAAAAGATTCATCGAGGTCGTCAAACCAGGGCAGATCGGGATATACAGCCCTCACATCTCCCCACCAAATATAAATATAACCATGCGCTTCACGAGCGGGATAAGTGACAACCTTTAAGGCTTTTGGAGGCTCTGAGGCCTTGCCGTTGGCCGGCACCAGCACACATTTTCCGCTGGCGTCATACTCGAAACCATGAAACGGACATTGGATGTGGTCTTCCACCAGGCAGCCAATGCTGAGCGCCACCCCCCTGTGCGGACAAAAGTCCGCCTGACAAACCGGTTGACCAGAGACGTCACGCCAGAAGACCATCTTCTCGCCCATGCGTGTCGTACCCACAATTTTGCCTTTTTTGAGTTCGCGAGATTGTAAAACCACATACCATTGATTTCGAATCATCTTCCCTCCGGCACCATCTAATTGTTATGCTGTATGCAAAGAGCCGTCGCGTGGACGGCTCTCTGTGTCTTTGCGCTGCGACTTCCCTATCTCATCGTGAGGAGGGATGTCGCAGCGCGTTGGTCAAAATACTTATCTTTCATAGACACCACCTCCTCATCGTTAGGATGGCACAACTTATTTTGTTTTGTAACGTAAGTATAGCTAAATGAACACGAAAGTCAAGATATTTATCAAGTTTGTAGACCCTTTTTTAGATAATTATGCAAAACTTGCCTTGAGGTTCAATCCCTCGTATAATGCCTCACATGAAATTATCCGATTGGACTAACAATAAATGGGTCAAAATCAGCCTGCTGGGTGTGCTTCTGGCGATCTTTTCGATTTGGGCTTTTGAGACACCGCATGGCCTGGAAGGCAAACTTGAGGCAGTCGGTTACGCTGTCTTCCACCAGATCGCCAGCCACACGCTTGAGATCGGCGGCAAACTGCTTCCGCTGTGCGCACGCTGCACCGGCATGTATCTCGGCACCTTGCTGGGGTTATTGATTCTCAAACCCAATCAACGTTTGTCAGGCAAACCCTCCACGGCAAAGATCGTGGTGCTGGCTGTCTTTTTCATCATCTTCACCGTGGATGGTGTCAACTCCATGATGGATGCCTTCTTTTCAGTTTCGCCGCTTTACACACCATCCAATTGGCTGCGTCTCGGCACCGGTCTACTGATGGGGGTGGTGCTGGCCAATATTCTGCTGCCCCTGTGGAACCAGACCCTCTGGAAGCAATCTGATGTGCGCCCAGCGCTGCAAAGCTGGAAGCAATTCGCACTGCTCATGCTGTGCATCATCGTGGTGGGTGTGCTGATCTGGCTGGATATACCCATTCTCTACTATCCGGTAGCCATCCTCTCAACCGGCACGGTGTTTGTCATCCTGGGGATGGTATACGCCTTATTATGGAGTATTATTTTAAACAAGGAGAACACCCTCGAATCGCACAAAGACGGCATCACTTTTTACTTGTTGGGCATCATCTGCGCTTTGCTGCAAATCAGCTTGATGGCCCTGATTCGGTTAAACCTGACAGGATCATGGAGTGGGATTCAGATTTAGTTATGAAGAGGAAACATGGAAATTTTTAACATTTTTTCGGCCTTTGGTCTATCCGCCAGCGCGGGTTTGAATGCCTATATCCCATTATTGGTGGTCGCATTACTGGCAAAATATACCAGCCTGATTCATTTACAAGAACCATGGAGTGCTTTGACTTCATGGTGGACCATTGGTGTATTAATCGTGCTTTCAATTGTTGAGTTCCTCGCGGACAAGATCCCCGCAGTCAATCATGTCAACGATGTGATTCAATCTTTCGTTCGACCTACCGCCGGCGCCATCGTTTTTGCTGCCACTGCAAATCAAATTGGTGACGTCAATCCCACACTGGGGCTGATCGCTGGCCTGCTCGTGGCGGGCAGTGTACATGCTGTCAAATCCGTGATCGTGCGTCCCGTAGTCACTGCTACCACCGGCGGCGCGGGTAACATCCCCGTCAGCATGGCAGAAGACGCTGCTTCAACCGCGGTATCTTTTCTGTCAGTCGTGGTGCCGGTGATCGCCATCTGCGTGGTGATTGTGCTGACCACCATTGTGGTCACCAAATTGATCTTCAGAAAGCAGAAAACCCAACCCCCTGCTGAGAGCAATAAATAACGAGTAAAGGCAGTCCCCAGGGGTTTTGAAAACCCCTGGGGACTGTACTTAAAATAGAATCGGGAGTTTGCTTTAAAACTCCCGATTCTTGCTCTGGTCAAAGACGATTAAGCTATTTATCAAGACAAATAATAGATGAATCAGGCACTTGAATCGTAATGGATTTCCCACCTTCACAACGTTCTGTCAGTGAAAATTCAAAAACCAATTCACCGCAATTCAAAGTCACTTTAAAATCATCACCCCTGAATACACATTCGGTGACAATGCCACTGATTCTGTTAAACCCATCTAGCGTTTTCGCTAGCACAGCACCGGTCGTCTGGATCAAGAGTAATCTCTGATCACCAATTTTGACATCTGGCATCGTACATTTAGATGGTTTCAGTTTTCCTAATGAAGTTTCAACCTGCAATGGCTCCACCGACACCACCTTGCCCTCCACAAAATTGGTCATGCCTAAAAATTCGGCCACGCTGCGATTCTTCGGGAACTTGTAGACTTCCTCCGGCCTGCCGCTTTGTTCGACCAATCCATCAGACAAAATTGCCACGCGGTCGCCCAACACAAAGGCTTCTTCCTGGTCGTGGGTCACATAAATAGCCGGGATGCCCGTCTTGTGCAGCAATCCGCGCAGTTCATCCTGCAGTTCCAAACGCAGGGCGCGATCCAGTGCCGCCAGCGGTTCATCCAGCATCAACAGCCGCGGATGGGGCGCCAGCGCGCGCGCCAGCGCGATACGCTGCTGTTCGCCGCCCGAGAGGTCGGTCACCTGGCGTTTGGCAAATGCGCTCATGTTGACCAACTCCAGTGCCTCATTTACCAAAGATCCAATCTCGGTTTTCTTCATCCCCGCCATGCGCAGCCCAAAGGCCACATTCTCGCTCACATTCATATGCGGAAAAAGCGCGTAATCCTGAAACATCAATCCAAATTGCCGCTGCCAGGTAGGGACATCGCAGATACTCTCGCCATTCCACAATAAGTCGCCCGCCTCCGCGGATTCCAGGCCCGCAATAATGCGCAGCAGCGTGCTCTTGCCGCTGCCTGAGCGTCCCAACAGGCACAGCGTCTCTCCACTCGCAACACTCAAGTTAATCCCCTTGAGCAGCGGCTTGCCCTCGTAATTTTTATGGATGTTGATTATTTCAAGTTGATTCATAGTTACAATCCAATATTGCTTTTTTCCCAATCACCAATCACTATTCACTATTCACCAATCACTATTCACTATTCACTATTCACGATTCACGTTTCACGATTCACAAATCACTATTCACTGATCCACTTCCTTCCACCTGCAACCTGTCCAGCAATCCAATTGCCAATGCGCATACCAGCATCAGCAGTGTTGCCATGGCCATTGCCTGGCCGTAATTCATTGCACCGGGCTGCGACAAGAATCGATAGATCGCCACCGGCAGCGTGGGCGTATCCGGCCTTGCCAAAAAACTGGTAGCGCCAAACTCACCCAGCGAAAGGGTGAAAGAGAAGATCACCCCCACCATCAACGCTCGGCGGATGATTGGCAATTCCACCTCACGCCACACCCGCCACGGGGATGCCCCCAGACTGGCTGCGGATTCGCCCAACGACGCAGGGATGGACGCCAGCGCCGGTTGGATCGTCCGCACCACGAAGGGCAGCGCCACCAGGCTGTGCGCCAGTGGAATCAGCAGCGGAAAGCTGCTCACATCCAGCGGCGGCTTGTTAAAGGTGACCAAAAAACCCAACCCCAACGTTACCGCGGAAGTGCCCAGCGGCAGCATGATCAGCGGATCGAGCCAGCGTTTCAGTCCGCGCTGACGCACCAAAGCGTATGACGCGGTCAGTCCCAGCCCTACCGAGATCAGCACGGTAACGGCTGCATAAAACAGTGAATTGAGGGCTGCTTTGGCAGGGGGCACATAGAAAAAGGCGTCGTTACGATTGATGAAAAGTTCCCGATAAAAGGCCAGCGTCAGGCTGCTGGTTTGAGTCGCGGCATCCGTCTGCAGCACCGATTTCAAAGCCAAAGCCGCCAGCGGAGAAACGAGCAGCACAATTAGAACAGCAACCATCAAACCAATAGCCGTCTTTTCAAAAATACTCTTCGGCGTGCGCACCGTTTCGCCTCTCAGCCGCGGCATAAGCGGAACACTGCGCTTGCCGTTCAGTCGCGTATACAAAATCGTGATGCCAATCGTACAAGCCAATTGGATGAATGAGAGCAGCCCTGCCATGCGCAGGTTTAACATTGATAGCGTTTGGGTGTAGATCGAAACTTCAAGCGTCGCGAACCGTGGACCGCCCAAAAGCAGGATCACGCCAAAACTGGTGAAATCAAACAAAAAGACCATCAGCGCCGCAACTAAAATGGAGGGCCGCAGCAGCGGCAGCGTCACCTCTCTAAAGACTCGCCAGGGTGAACCGCCCAATACCTTGCCCGCCTCTTCAATCCGCGGATCGAACTGCACCAGCGCGCTGCCCACCACGCGAATCACCACCGAGGTGTTATAGAAGACATGCGCAACGAGAATCGCCCCCAATGTGTTCATAAAAGCAATCGGTGGGTTTTGCAGGTTGAACGCCTGCATCAACCAGCCGTTCACCAATCCGCGCGGACCGAGCAGTGCGGTAAAACCCGCCGCAACCACCACCGTGGGTAAAATGAAGGGCAGCGTGGTCAACAACCTTAATGCCCCCTTGCCTGCAAAGTTGTAACGGGCAAAAATGAAAGCAGCCGGCAGCCCAAGCGCCAGGGTCAGCAGCATCGAAAGCGCCGCTTGCCAGATCGTGAACCACAGCGGTTGCAAAATGGCATTGGCGCTCACCACCCCGCTGCGCGTGGCCATCACCAAAAGGATATTGCCGAGGGGTACCAAAAAGAAAAATAACAGGAAAGCCGCAGGCAAAACCCATAGGGCTCTGCCGATCTCAAACTTCTTTCGCGGCTTTCCGATTGATTGCATTATCTTAAGACCGTGTCTGTCCAGGCCTGAATCCACACGTCGCGTTTGTCAGCGATCAACTGCGCATCAAGTGAACCTGTGGTTTCGGGTACTTGATTATATTTCACATACACTTCAGGCAAAACCGCATCGGGGTTGACCGGGTAGACAAACATTTGCAGGGGCATGTCCTCCTGAAAATCCTTGCCCAGCATGAAATCCACAAAACTTTGCGCCAGTTTTTCATTTTGGGTGCCCTTGAGAATGCCTACAAACTCGATCTGTCTGAAGCACATACCGTCACCCACCAGTGAGGCGGTCGGTGCATCCGTGATCGGGGTCGCGGCGTAGACCACTTCCACCGCCGGGCTTGAGGCGTAAGACACCGCCATCGGCTGTGCACCCTTGCCTGAGCTTCCACTGAAGTTGGTGTAATAGGCCGTGCTCCAGTCGTTCACCACCACCAGGCCGTTGTCTTTGAGCGCCTGCCAGTAATCCAGATATCCTTCTTCGCCATATTGGGCGATGGTGGCCAACAAAAACGCCAGCCCGGGTGAGGAGACCGCCGGGTTTTCTACCACCAGCAAACCTTCATTGCCGCTGCCCTGTCCATATTCCGGCTTGAGCAGGTCATCCAAACTTTGCGGCAGCGCCAAATCATGGCTGGCAAAGTAAGCCTTGTCATAGTTGATGCACACATCGCCATAATCCACCGGCAACGCGCGGTTTTGGTTATCCAGTTTGAACTCGGCCGGGATCTGCTCAAGCAGGGGGGAGGCGTAACTCACAAAAAGGTCTTCTTCCAGCGCGCGTGATAAAAAGGTGTTATCTACACCATAGAAAACATCCGCCTCAGAAGAGCCCTTGGTCAAAATGGCGCGATTCAGTGCTGAACCCGTATCTCCGCTCTTGAGGAAAACCAATTTAACATTGTTTTCAGTTTCAAACTGGGTCACCAGACTTTCTGAAATGGCAAAAGAGTCGTGCGTCATCACCGTCAGCGTTAGCGGACCCACCGGCTTCGTAGCGCAGCCTGCCAGCAGTGCGCCGATTAAGAGTACGAAAATTATCTTTTTCATCATTCCTCCACGTCGCTTATGCGGGTGTGAACACAAAGTAGTAAACCTGATTCGATTGAAACCTCTGCCCGGTCGCCAAGCATCACATTGCTGATGCCGCGGCCTTTTTCCTGGTAGAGGGTTTCATGCCTGAGCGGAAATTGCAAATCGCGCGTCTCAACCCCGACCACATCACCCTGCATTGGAATCAAAGACACCACATCTCCGGGGCTGCCGCTGATCTCCACGCTGTCGCGGATGATGAATATTTCTTCGGCGCCGTCTTCAATGGTGACTTTGACTCCGGCCAAAAGCGGATGTGTCAGTAAATTGAGATTCCCCAGTGTATGGTCTAACCTACCGCCCAATGCAGCGATGATCAGAATTTCGTCAAATCCCTTTTCAATCGCCGCCATAAGCGCCAGTTCCAGGTCGGTTTCGTCTTTGTCAGGCTCATAACGCCGCACTTCTATGCCCTGATCGCTTGCCCCTGCCACCTCTGCAGTGGTGGCAGAATCCAGATCGCCAATCAACAAACCCGGTGTTTTATTGAGATTGCGCAAATGTCGCAATCCGCCATCCACCGCGATGAAGTAGTCGTCTGGTCTGAGATAAGACAGGATCAACGCCGCCTCGGGCATCACCCCGTTGGCAAAAAGAACTGCGCGTTTAGCCATAAAAAAACCCTCCGCCTGGGAGGGTTGGTCTTTTAGACACACACATCCCTCCGCCGGCATTATCCGGATCAGGTTTTGCGGGTCGAAGGCGCCTAGCCTTCCTCTCAGCCTGGTACGCCAGGCTCCCCGTGAAACTGTTTCTTGCAAGCAAAAGTATAGACCGCTTTCAACTCAAAGTCAAGAAAATAGCGAAACAAATGGTGTACAATTTCATATCGCTTATCTGGATTGGAACAATGGCTAAACAACAAAAACTCATTTTCTGGTTGCTCTTCATGCTCTCGCTGCTTATTTTCAGCGCCTTTATCATCCCCAACCTGACTGGCGCGAAAGATGCCGCCATGCTCAGCGCCTTTGAACATGATGAATTTGCCCAATACCCGAACGTGATTCACATGCTTGAAAAAGGTGATTCACTTAAAGCGACCCTGCATAATTTTTTGGTCTATCTGCATTACTATTATGGCTATCCATTTTACTTTTTTTCTGCTCTTAGCATCCTGCCCGTCAAATGGATCCTCGGCGTAGATTGGACTGCCCACACCCAGGTCATCGTAGCAGTATTAAGACAATTGATTAACGTGCTGCCCATGCTGCTGGCGGCTTTCATTTTGGTGCGTGATCAACTGAAATCCACCTCGCCGTGGAAAGCGCTGATCTCATTTCTATTAATAATGCTTCTGCCCGCCGTGGTGCGCAACAACCTTTGGTGGCACCCTGACAGCCTGCTCACCTTATTTGTAGTGTTAACCATCTTCTTGCTGATCACAGACCGGGGAAGATTCGGCAAGTTTTTCTATCTTTCAGCTTTCACCTGCGCCCTGGCCATCGGCGCCAAGATCCTGGGGGTGCTCTTCGTTCTCACTTATGCCAGTGTCTTGATTTACGGTTTGGTCACCAAAAGCATTTCGCTCAAGAAAGCATTATTGTCAGCGTTGATTTTCCTGGTACTGCTGGTGGTTTCAGTGGTGGTGACCAATCCGCTGCTGCTCTTGCCCATCGAACGCGGCGAGATCATTGCCATTTTCAAAGCCAACCTCTCTCAAAGTTCACAGGGCTTTTGGGTCGCCGGCAACGGCACAAGCGGCAAACTGACCGAGATCATCCAAATCATCAGAGATTACTACGGCGGCATTTTGCTCTTTTGCGCCGCCCTTGTTACTACCTTAGTCGGAGTAATTAGAAAAGAAAACCGGCTGAAATACCTGGTGATCCTCACCTGGGTGATCGGGTACATGGGTTATTTTGTCATTTTCGCTGCCACCATTCGTCCACATTATTTCATCCCTGCCGTGCTGCCGCTTTACGCCACCCTGATGGATTGGCTGCCGGATGATCTTAAAACGCTATTTAAGCCCGGAAAAAACGTTAACAAATGGCTGAAGCTGCTGGCCAGTCTGGCGATTATGTTGGCGATGCTGATCACAATCGGTGTCAACACAGTCCACACCGCGGATGCCATCCAAGGCACTACACAGCGTGAAGATACTTCCCCCAGTCTGGCGATGTTTGACACCTTTGAAGCAGAATATCTGCCCAGCCTGCCAGCGAACACACCACTCATCATTTACCGCGATTGGCGTGCCTATGTTGCCGACGATCCGCACTGGCGGGTGATCTACAACTGGAATCTTGCCACCTACGACTATATTAACGAGAACCAACCTGATTATCTTTTTGTTGAATATGAGAATGCGTATTACTTCGCGGATGAATCCAAGCTCGCCATCGCCCTGGATAGAGACGCCATGCAAGCGATGTTTGACTTCTATTCTGATGTGCTGCAAGAAAAGGTTAGCGGTTACCACTTGCTGTTTAAAGACTCTTTTGGTTATATATTCGTGAGTGATTCACTTTATTCAAGCTATTATCAAAAATAAACAGGATAATTTTGAAATACAAACTCAAAAGACCACCTTGACAAGGCTAGTGAAAGCCTTGTCAAGGTGGTCTTACTTTACTTATATATTTTATATGTTTACGTATATCCTTTGATTGTCTTACTTTTCTCCCACGATCACATCTTCCAGCGTCCTTTTTGGCACATGATGTCCTTGTTCGGCATCCCGCCAATACTTGATATCGCCATCCGCTTTCACTTCTTCGATCACCACCTTTTCAACCGGTTCACCCAGCGCTATCACATACAGCACTTCATACTGCGCCGGGATTTCAAAAAGCGACCGAATTTCATCCCGCTTGATTGTGCCAAAAATACATCCGCCCAGACCCTGCTCAACTGCCCCCAACAAGAGCGTCTGCGCTGCAATGCCGGGGTCAATGCCAAAACTGGGAGCAAGTGCGGTGTCGCCTAACATGATCACATAGGCCGCCGGGCGTTCATCTTCAACCGGGCCGTCCCAATCTTTCAAATAGCCCGCCCAACTCAACGACGGATACAGCCTTGTACACCATTCATCGGAAGTCACCAGCAAATACTTCAAGGGCTGCGCATTCCGCCCTGAGGGGGTCAGCCGGGCAAGATCCACTAATTCGCGCAAGACGGAAGGTGAGATGCGTTTCGCTTGATTGAATCGGCGGTAACTGCGGTTTCGAATGACAAGGTCTCTTAACATGAATGTCTCCTAAGATAATTTCATTAAAGTATAACTTAACGATCTTATAAGTTAAACAAAAAATCCCTTTCGGGTCTATAGAGAGCGGGTAGCGGGACATCGGATACCACACATTTGCGAAGCACCTACCGGGAGATGGTGCCAGTGAATATGTAGACAAAAAAACTGTAAAAAAACCTTGCCAAGGTTTAAAACCTTGGTAAGGTTGCTGGTTGAGCGGGCAGCAGGATTCGAATATCTTACCTAGATGGTACCCGCAAATATAGGAACAAAAAAGACTCTTTCGGGTCTAGGTTGAGCGGGCAGCGGGATTCGAACCCGCGAATATCAGCTTGGAAGGCTGACGCCTTACCACTTGGCGATGCCCGCATTTTGTCAAAAATTATAATGCAACCTTTTCGATTGGGCAAGTATCCTTTTTACAGAATAAGTTTCGCAATCAGAGATTGTACTTTTGACAACTCATAATCAGGCAAATGATCGATAATTTCGACATTCCTTGTAGTCCAGTCAACCGTTCTTAATTGATTGACCAGGATCACACCCGTAACTTTCAATCCCTCTGGGATCTCAACATCAAATGGATAGCCTCTCTTTTGATTGGCGGTTGGACAAACAATTGCTAGATGGGATGGATAATTAATAACCTTGGGTGATAATACCAATACCCTTCGATAACCGGATTGTTCATGCCCACTTGTGTCACCAAAATAACAGGTGATTAAATCTCCCCAATCTGGACAAGTCGTCATAAGCCTACCACTTCCTTCCCAACTTCAGGTCCAAAATCTTCCAATTCTTGTCGGTTCTCGTCAGTTATCATTGCAGCTAATTCTTCAAGTGTGTAGTCTTTTTCAATATAAAGACAGTCATTTTTCACAGTCAAATACACACTCGAATTTTCCTTAACTCCCAATTGTTCAGCAATCGCCTGCGGGATACGCAGCGCCAGACTATTACCCCACTTTGAAATCGTCCCTTCAGCCATATTAATTCCTTTCTGGTACCTTGGTGTCATTCAATGTATCAAGAAAATTATAACATTTTGTATATCCAGTATCTACTGTATATACAAAAAATTCTTGAAGTATCAGGTAATGACAATTAATGAGGATGGCAGAATTTGTTTTTATACCAAAGGGTTTCTTTGCGTTTTTTGCGACTTTGCGTGAGACTAATTTTTTGAGTCTTTAATTAGGGTTTTTAGCGCGGAGGTCAGCACCCGCACCGCTTTCTCGTATTCCCCCATCTCAATCCTCTCGTCTGGCGTGTGATCCAGCGCGGAATCACCCGGACCATACACCAGCGCAGGGCAGCCCCACACAGGCGCTACCACATTCAGGTCCGCGGTGCCGGTTTTGTAGACAAACGCCGGTGTGCCTCCCTCCCCGCGGATGCCCGCCAGCACGGCTCTCACCAGCCGGGTGTTCTTGTCGCAAGTATGAGCCGCCAGCGGCACGCCCAGGTGCACCACCTCCGCACCCACTGCCAGGTCTTCCAGTTTGGCGTACCACTCTTGCGGCGAAAACGCAGGCGGCAGCCTCACCCCCACCCTCAAGGTCGCCCATTGTTCAAAGTCGCTGTGGTCAGAGTTCATTTCTTGAAGTGAAGGTTGAATCTGGTCAAAAACACGCGCTTTATCGGCATTGTATGCATCGGTAAAAGTTTTGATTGTTTGCCACACATCCACCGCTCGTTCACAGGCGGTTATCCCGCCGCTGGCGGTGTGTTCCTGTCCCTGCTTGATCTTTATCTCCGTCCAGGCCGTCCCTTTGTAACCCAGCGCGGTTCTGTCCCAACGGTTGGGTTCACCGATGATGGCATACTCAGGCTTATATTGATTCACCACAAAATAAGCCCCTTTGGAATCTCGTTCTTCTTCCACCGCGCCGATTACTACCAACTGCCATCCTGCGGCAGCGCCGCAAGCCGCGGCTGCATCCGTGAAACACGCCAGCGGACCCTTGGCGTCCACCGCGCCTCTTCCATAAAGGATGCCGTCCTCCACCCGCACGGGGATCTCTCCCGGCACGGTGTCGATATGCCCCAGCAGCACGATCTGCCTTTCACCGCTGCCAATCATACCCACGGCGTTGCCGGCCTCGTCGCGGAATGCCCGGTCAAAGCCGAGCGTCTGCATGCGCTCCACCAAAAAGCGCACCGCACCCTCTTCATTGCCTGAAGGGCTGTACTGGCCGACCAATCCGATCAGGGTTTCAGTCAATGCTTACTCTCCGCCTATTTCGCTGGTCAAGACATCGTTGATGGCTGCTGCCAGTTGGTCAAGCTGTTCATACGTAATCACCAAAGGCGGCAGCAAACGGATGACCGTTAGCCCGGCATTCAATACAATAATATGTTTTTCCTGCAGCGCCTTCACGTAAGGC
>Ga0351962_1063_pt1 | contig 30701 bp, 24 predicted proteins | sample TotcelT113001N13_FD_205805 | JGI IMG/M metagenome (GOLD analysis project Ga0351962, IMG submission 205805) | Enriched cells from coal bed in the Powder River Basin, Montana, United States - Total cells T11 rep3 HSBNCT.T11.300.1.N13 ...
TACCGACCAACGCAACAACTGGTTTAGCCATCTTTCCTCAATCCTTAATAATACCAATTTTACCCTGATAATGAGGAAAAATGGACACGGTATCTGCAAGTAAAAAAATATGGTTACTTAATAGTTACTTTGAAGGTGGTTGGCGAAATACTTTCGATTTTGACATCGGGCAAATTGAGTGAATATTCCGGCTCAAGGGTATAGGTACCTGCCTCGTACTCTGAAAGATCAAGTAATACTCTGAGGGTGGTCAAATCAAGCGATTCCAAAATATTCAAAGGACCGGAAACAATGATATCCACTTTATCAGGCAAAATTGTAGCTTCAAGTTTGGTATTCAACCCAATGGCTTCGACTAAGACATCCGAGATAGATAGCGAGGTAATGATGGGGGTGATTTCCACCCTGACCAAAACCGATGGGTCGTCAATCACTTGAATACCGGCTGGCAAATTCAGCCCTATTTCTTCTTCAAAGCTGTCGGTTTTTTTGCTCAAATCAATCGGGTTTGTTTCAATATACCCGGGTAATGCGTCAATTAAAGCCGGATCGGATGAAAAAACGGTCACCGTTGGCGGGTAGACAGGAATGCTCGATAATCTGAATCCCGGGGCGGGCTGCCCATTGGTGACCACTTTGACCACCACGTTGCGGTAACCGCCGCGTTCAACAACTTTTTGGGTGATCGTGATCTTCTCAGGTGAAAGACTGACATCTTTGACCACTGAACCGTTGGCGTCCACAGCTTGAAGGGTGATGGTTTGATTGATATCAGTTTTGGCATCTGTGAGTTTCACCACCGCTCTTACTTCACTGACCAAGCCCACAAAGGATTTTGCGCCGCTGACCAATACACTGGTTTCAGACAACTCAGCCGGGTTGGATTGGAACCCAACCGCCACAGCACCTTGATTGATGACGCGAATATTGAAAGATCGCGTTTCAAGTGTTTGCAACTGAACTGTTGCAGATCGAGGTGTGTAACTGCGGATTTCAACCGGGCGAATTCCTATTTGAATCTGGATGGGAACGGTAAACTCACCCTCACCCAAACCCGAAAGATCCATGATGGCTCTTACAGGAACTTTTTGAGAGGTCAAACTTGTCCAAATGGATGTTGGTGCACGCAAGGTAAGCGAGACGTTATCAGGTAATTCACCGGTAATCACCAAATCAGAGCGCTGCCCAACGATTTCGACGGGAATCGCGGTTGGATAAACTTTTTCAACAGATGGATCGGATGAAGTTACGGCCATAATCCATACTGTAATGGCCAGAACAAAGGCTGTGATCAACAAGGGCAGGGTTTTGGCAAATGAGCGCAGTGCTTTTAACATTATTTGATCCTTTGTTCGCCGGTGAAGAGGCTGCGCAGCCAATCGCTTATTCTTATACGCGATCCAGCACCGTCTGCAGGACGGTAGAAGGCAAGCAGGATATTTTCAAGCCGCTCACTATCAAGTCGCCGGATCATACGTCCACTATGCGCAATCGAAATTGAACCTGTTTCTTCCGATACAACCACAGTGATCGCATCAGTGGCTTCTGAAGTACCAAGTGCGGCACGATGACGCAGCCCCATCTGGCGGTCTGGTGATTTGGTTAAAATTCCACTTGCCGAGAGGGGCATCACACATGACCCTGCCACAATACGATTATCCGCGATGATCACGGCACCGTCGTGCAGCGGTGTATTGGGATAAAAAATTTGCAATAATAATTCTGGTGTGACAGCAGCATTCAGCTTTACACCGGTTTTGGCGTAATCGACAAGGCTGTCATAGCGCTGGATGACGATTAAAGCGCCATGTTCACGAGCTGAAAGCCTGGCAGATGCTGTGACGATGGCACGAATGGTGCTTTCAATTTGTTTGTTCTGGCTGCTGGATTGCGTCTGCATCAATTTGGGGGTTCCTGCGCGTCCAAGCTTTTCCAATCCGCGTCTGATTTCGGGGGCAAAAATAACCGGGATGGCAAAAAGCAAAGCAGGAACGATAGTCTTAAATAACCATGAAAAGGCTGGCAAACTGATCATTGAAGTCATCAATGCCAACACAATGACCATGAAAATCACACCGCGCAAGAGCACCATGACCTGCGTATCTCTTAATAACAGCAAAGCGGCATACATCACAGCAGTGACCAGAAACAGGTCAAGCACACTGAGCCAGTTCAGCCTTTGAAAGAGATAAGCAATTTCAGTTAATAAATCAGACAATTATTAATCCTTAATGTTTCAAGGGTCAGATGGGTCTTAAGACCCTGTCTTCTCTAAGCTGCTTGAATAACAGGGTCGTTCCTGCCGGCATGGATTCTTCAGCGGCTTCCTGCCAGGCGAGTACTTCAAGAGAGGATGGAATTTGTTTTTCATATCCCAAACCCGTCCACAATACATCATGATGCGCCAATTGCTCTGGCACAAAAATCAGAGAAGCTTCGCATTGCAGGTCGATGGAGGCTTTTTCCATTTCGTTAATCATCAGTGGTAAAAACTGGGCTGGCGGCAGTGCAGAATCCAGTACAATTTCGGTGGTTCTGGCAACCAGGTTTTCAACCTGCCATGCCAGAATACCCACAGGATTTTGCTCAATCCGCAATATCAAATAGGCTTTTTCACCCAGGGTAATCGTATTGCTGGTAACCAACTCACTATTTTGTGAGCCCTTCAAGCGATTTAACACTTCAACTATTTCATCTACCTGTTTAGGGCCGGCTCGTTCGATATTCACTTCGCCTAAAGACAACTTCACCGGTTGTGATACAGGGATTGGATGATTGTTGGCGGTTGGTACATGCCGCTGCCAGGCTGCGGTCACTTGCTTCCATGTGTCGTCAAAAGTGGTGTTGTTCTTTATCACTACAGCCGCTTCTGCAAACCTGGATTCCTGGGGTGCCTGGGCAGACATCCGCTGACGGGCTTCGGCTTCTGTCATGTTGCGATTGTGAATCAAGCGTGAAAGCTGAGCCTCAGGCGGTGAATAAACCACCCATACGGCATCACATTCACTGGCGAGATTGCTTTCAAGCAGCTTGATGGCTTCTATTACAATAACTTTTTGGCTGGCTCGCCTGATGATCAGATCTACGGCTTGTTCCACCAATGGATGGATAATGGCTTCCAACCGGGCAAGAGCTTCTGGATCGTTGAACACAATTCGTCCGAGTTTCTGGCGGTTGATCTGGCCCTCGGGGGTGAGAATGTGAGAGCCAAAGGTGCTCACAATTTCATCAAAACAGGGGGCGTCGCGTGAAATGGCGCGATGCGTGATGGCATCCGCATCGATGCCATAAGCACCAAGATGTTCCAGCATGCGACGGACAACACTTTTGCCCGTCCCAATGCTGCCGGTTAACCCGATGACATACTTGTCAGCCCACTTCTTCATTTGTCTCCAGCAGATCGAGATAATTGCTTGATAAACGTATTACCATTTTAGTCACAGGAGAACCAATTGTCAAACAGTGTAGACCAAAAAAGAATGAGAAAGCTATAACTTAAGGCTTTTTGAAAAACGATCTCCTTCAGAACTGATGAGGAGATCGTTTAATACACTTGTTTAATTTAATAGACTAATCGCCCCAAACTGTTTTCAACAGGTTCAATTGGGCTGAACGCTGAAAACTGTCCCCACCCTCATGATTGTTGTAGGTGTAGTAATTGATGGCTTTTTCACCCTGGTAATGATTGAAAGCTGCATACACGGTGGATGGCGGGCAGATGGTATCCATCAAACCGACGGAGAACAGAGCCCTAGCCTTGGCGCGTGCCGAGAAATTCAGACCATCAAAGTAACTGAGGGTATTGAACACCTGTTCAACCTGATCACGATGGCAATGCAAATATTGGCTGATCTCACCATAAGGGAAGCCATCAGTGATTTCAGTGGCACGACGATAGTGGCACAAGAAAGGCACATCAGGCATGCTGACTGCAAGATCGGGTACGAGGCCGCTGACAGCCAAGGTGATTCCGCCGCCCTGGCTTCCGCCACAGGCTGCAACTTTGCTGGAATCGACAACCGGGTGGCTGCGGGCCGCTTCAACGGCGCGGACTGCGTCAGTGAAGACCCTGCGATAGTAGTAATTCGTTGGATCAAGTATGCCCTGGGTCATGAACCCGGGGAAGAACGGGTTGGCGCCCTCAAACAGATCAGGCGTGTCGCCAGGTTTCCAGTTGGATCCCTGTCCGCGGGTATCCATGACGAAGTGGGCATAACCTGCGCAAGCCCAGACGAGCCAATCGAACACAAATCCGCGCCCGCCGCCGTAACCGATAAATTCCACCACACAGGGGATATTCGCAGCACGTTCTTTGGGCAAGATCAACCAGCCCTTGACGGGCTGTCCGCCGTAGCCTGAAAAGGTGACATCAAAAGTCTCAACCAGTTTCAACCCTGCATCCACGGGAATATATTTCGCATCCAGAGGGTGTTTGCGTGCCTCATCCAGGGTGGATGCCCAAAATTGGTCGAAATCCTCCGGTTCAACACGTTCCGGTTTGTAAGTTTGAAGTTCTTTAAGCGGAAGATCATAAAAAGCCATAATTATTTCTCCTGCAACCTGATTTGATTTATTTTACTCCAACCTCGAATTCGCGTGAAAAAATGATTTTTCCACTTCAGCAAGACACCTTGAAATCCCCTTCAATTAATAGGATAATATTTATATGAAAAGTAAACATATTAAATTGTTGTTATTGGGAGCGCTGAACCTTTACCTTCTGGCAGGCTGCGCTTCGTTTGTACTGACTGATCAACCATCAGCTTCTGTGACGCCCTTTTTACCCATTACCTCCACGATGGAGCCTACAAACCCACCCGACACGGCAACCACAGAGCTGCCTGCCTCGACTGTTGTGGCAACCGAAGCCAGCACCCCACTGGCACTGCCAGCAGAAGATGAAGCTTCTGCTCGCCTGAGCGTGCCTGACGGATTCGCAATTCGCATTTACGCACAAAATTTGCTAGGTAAACCCAGGTTCATGGCTTTTGGCCCAGACGATGCCTTGTATATTTCAATGACCAACGGCGGCACGATCATGCGCCTTCCCGACCTTAATCAGGATGGTTTGGCGGATTCCAATGAAGTGGTGATTAGCGGATTGAACCAGCCGCACGGACTGGAATGGCAGGGTGAATGGCTTTATGTGGCCGAGAATGACCGCATCGAACGTTTTCGCTACTCGTCTGAGACCGGCTTATTTGAGCAACGTGAATTGGTGACAGATAACATCCCCGGCGGCGGCGGGCACTATACGCGCACCCTGCATTTTGGGCCGGATGGCATGCTTTACGTCAGCGCGGGCTCTTCATGTAATGTTTGTAAAGAAGCAGACCCAAGACGGGCAGCCATTTTGAGGTTTAACCCCGATGGCAGCATTCCAGCAGACAACCCCTTTGCCAGCGATGCTGACAGTCGCAAACAGGCTGTTTGGGCATGGGGGCTGCGCAATAGTGTGGATTTCTTATGGACGCCAACCGGCGCGTTGTGGGCCAACCTCAACGGACGGGATAACCTGATCGACAGCAACGGATTACCCGACAGCCTGCCGCCTGAAGTGATCGTATTTCAGATTAGCCCCGGTCAGTTTTACGGCTGGCCTTACTGTTATAGTTCGGTCATGGGAAGCAACCCGGATGCCATCCCCCAGGTGTTGGATACACAATCCAATTTACGTCTTCCGGATGAGTTGAGTTGCGATCAAGCCGTGCCAGCCTTGTTTACTGATTTAGCGCATTCTGCACCACTGGGTATGAGCCTGGGTCAAGCGGGTAACTTTCCATCCGATTATCAAAGCGACCTCTATGTCGCTTATCATGGCTCATGGAATGTTGAAAACCCGGATGCCATCCGCGATTGCAAGGTGGAGAGAATCGTGATTGAAAATGGGATTCCGGTGAGGAACGAAGTTTTTGTGAATGGATGGCGAACACCTGGCAGCAGTTGCGGAAGCGGTTCAGCTTATGGCCGCCCGGCGGATGTGATCTTTGGACCAGACGGCGCCATGTATATTTCAGATGATGCTGCTGGAAGAATTTACAGGGTCATATCTGTTCAGTAACTGGCTATGATTTTTCTTCGAGCCATCCTTTTTGGGCGGCGATGGCTATCGCCGCCGCGCGTGAATCGACACCCAACTTGCTGTAAATGCTGGCTAAATGGGCTTTCACCGTGCGTTCACTGATGCCCAACTTAAAGGCAACTTCTTTACTGCGTTCACCCAAAGCGACGGCTTTAAGCACTTGCTGTTCCCGTTCGGTTAAGCTGATATCTTCATTTATTGACTGCGAGGGTTTTTCTACCTGGTTCAGGAGTCTGAGCATGGTTTCGGGCGACAGCAGTGTTTCTCCTCTGGCTGCAGCCCGTATGGCATTAAACAAAGCCTCACGGGTGGTGTCTTTGAGTAGATAACCTTTGGCACCGGCTTGCAATCCACGCATCATTAAATCATCTTCATTGAAGGTGGTCAAAATTACCACCGCAGTTTCAGGTTGATCGCCACGTAATTTCTCGATGGCAGTCAAGCCGTCCATACCGGGCATGCGCAAGTCCATCAAAACCACCTGCGGATGAGTTTGTGCGCAGACTTCAAGCGCTTCTGCGCCATCCCCGGCCTCACCCACCAGGTCGAAATCAGACTCGGTTTCAAGGATCAGTCTCAAACCCTGCCGGATGATGAGATGGTCATCTGCAATCACAATTTTGATGGTCATGAGCAAGGTATCCTGACGTTGATGGTGGTGCCTGCACCTGGCTGGCTGATCACGGCAAAGGAACCATTCACCAGATTCACTCTTTCGCGCATTCCGATTAAACCGTAATGGCCTCCAGCAGGCACAGCAGAAGGATCAAAACCCTGGCCGTTGTCTTGAATGTTGAGGTTCAGGAATCCTTCGGCTATTTCAACATTAATTTTGACAGTAGCGGCGTTTGCATGCCTTGTTACATTCATCAAGCTTTCTGTCACTACCCCGACCAGTGCTTCACTGATTTCAGGTGTCAGATTTTCAGGCAATTGGCATTGAAACTCACAGGGGATGCCGGTATTTTTAGTAAATTGTTTGATTTTCTTATCAAGGTCGCCGCAGCAGTCTGAAAATTTTTCTTGTCGTAGATCATCAATCGCCATACGGGCTTCAAACAGGGTTTGGCGGGCGCTTTCCATAGCCTGCTGTACAATCTGACGACCGCGATCCGATTTACCATTAGCCAGATTGGCATCCACGGCTTCAAGCTGAAGGATTAGCCCTGCCAGACCCTGGGAAAGGGTATCGTGAAGTTCACGCGCCATCCGCTGACGTTCAGTTGCGATGGTCAGATCCTCCACCTGGGCGGCATAATCAGTGAGTTGTTGATTAGTGGATTCAAGTTGTTCAAGCAATTCCTGTGCTTTTTCATTGGCGTTTGCCTGACGTGAATATAGTTCTACATAGAGCACCACGAAAATCATCATCGGAATGGTGGCAACCAGCCACCAGATCAGTTGATCAAAACCCACTATCCATACATAAAAACCAAACGATAACAGTGTATAAAAAAGAGCAGATAAAAATCCTTTTTTAGTTAGCCCATAAACGCCGATGGCTTCGCCAATCAGCGCCATGGTTAAGCCAATTGTGACACCGATATGCTGAGAAATTAAGATCATTAATGCAGTAAGTGATCCCTGAATAAGAATATATCCTATTGTCCATCCGGGTTTAGCAACAAATTTTCTTAACAACCAGTGCAAGGCAATATGTATACCCATACATAAGATAAAGAAAATCATGTTACTGAGTTTATGCAGACGGGGAAGTTCAATAATGACCCAAACAGATAAACAGGCAAGAATAAGGGTCATAAACCAGAAGAAACTTCGGGTCTCTTTTTCCGTATTAATGAGTGTTGTGGGTGGTTTTTCCATACTTTTAATTGTATTCCAGCTTAAGCAGTTATGCCACTGGCGCGTCGGACACTGTACGAAAGTACAGGGTAAGTTGAGCCCATCGACCAATAGCGACAGCCCTAATTGACCTGTAAACTAATAACGACTTATCAAAATCAGGAGAATAAACATGCAACCTGCACTTTTTGTCAAAAATCTTCATAAAACCTTTCGCAACGGACAAAATTTGAAAGCCGTTGACGGCGTCAGTTTTGAGGTGAACCCTGGAGAAATCTTCAGTCTTTTAGGCCCCAACGGCGCTGGCAAGACCACCACCATTTCAATGCTTTCAGGCTTGTTGAAACCGGATAATGGCGGCAGTGACATCCGCATCATGGGACGATCACTGCTGAACGAACCTCTAGCGGCCAAAGCCATGATTGGCGTGGTTCCGCAGGATATCGCCCTCTATCAAGACTTGACGGCACGTGAAAACCTGGTCTTTTGGGCAAAGATGTATGGTTTGAAGGGCGCCCAGTTGAAAACCAGGGTTGCTGAAGTGCTTGAACTGATCGGCTTGACCGACCGGGCCAATGAACGCATTAGCAAGTACTCCGGCGGGATGAAACGCCGGGTGAACATCGCTGTAGCGTTATTGCATCAACCCAAAGTAATCTACATGGATGAACCTACTGTGGGCATCGATCCGCAGAGCCGGCGCAGCATTTTGGACGGTGTGATCGCCTTGAAAAATCAGGGCATGACTGTGCTCTACACCACGCATTATATGGAAGAAGCCCAGGAACTCTCGAACCGTATTGCCATTATGGATCAAGGCAAGATCATCGCCAATGATAGCCATGAAAACTTGATTCGTCTGGTGGGACAAAAAACGCGTATTTCGCTTTCAATCAATGATGAACCCGAAACCATGGTTGACGCCTGGAAGAATTGCATAGGTGTATCAACGCTGGTGGTAGAGGAATCAAGGTTGAATTTGTTGGTGGATGACTCCAACGTGGTGCTGCCGCGGTTGTTTGAAGCCGCTGCCGCCAAAAACATACGCATTACATCGGTTGAAATTCAAGAGCCTAATCTTGAGACCGTCTTCTTGCACCTCACCGGCCGCGCACTGCGGGATGGATAAAGGAATCACCATGAAATCTTTAACCATTGCCCTAAACGACCTGCGCCGATCTTTTCGCAGCACCTTTGCCCTTCTATTCATGTTCGTCATCCCCTTGCTGGTGACAGGCATGTTTTATGTGATGTTCGGTAACATTAAAAATGATGACTCGTTAACCCTTAATGCAACCAAAGTCGCACTTGTCAATCTGGATGCCGGTAGCGGCCAAACCGGGCAGATCGGTCAAACACTGGTGGATGCCCTGCAGAATGAGGGATTGACTGATGTGATGGAAATTACCCTGGTAAAAGATGAAGCCGCTGCCCGTGAGATGGTTGATACACAGCAAGCGGCAGTTGCCATTATCATCCCGGCCAATTTCTCTGACTCGTTTTCTGATTCACAAGCCGAGGTTGAAGTAGAGTTTTTTCAAGATCCCACATTAACTTTAGGTCCACAGGTGGTGCGTTCAGTGCTCAACCAGGTGCTGGATGGTTATGCCGGAATAAAAATCACTGTGGCCGAAGCATTGAAACTCGCTAAAAGTGGCACCCTGCCTTATGAAGAAATCACTCGCATCGTAAATGAGTATATGGCTGCAACGGAATATTCCACTGAAAGCACTCCGCTGATAGATCAGCGCACACCTGCTGCAATGCCAGAAAAAAACCCCATGCTGGCGTTGATTGGTCCGATCATGGCAGGCATGATGATCTTCTATGCCTTCTTTACCGGTGCTAATACCGCCAACTCAATTTTGCATGAAGATGAAGAAGGTACACTGCAGCGAATGTTCACCACACCCACAGCCCATGCCGAAATCATGCGCGGAAAAATCTACTCTGTAGGATTGACAGTCATGGTGCAAATTATCATTCTGATGCTTGCGGCAAGACACATTTTCGGCATCCAATGGGGAGCGTTGGCATCAGCTGCCCTGACTGCACTGGCTATTGCTGCAGCCGCAGCCATGTTTGGCATTATGCTGGTTTCTTTCTTGAAAAACACCAAACAAGGCGGCGTGATTTTCGGCGGATTGTTAACCGTCACCGGCATGCTGGGTATGGTTAATATTTTCACTGGCAACCCGCAGGGCGCACCTTTGGGGATTGTTCCGCTTTTCACCCCGCAAGGTTGGGCCACCCGTGCAATCCTCGCGAGCATGGATGGCGCCGCAGTTGAAACAATTCTGCCTTACCTTTTGGCTCTGTTGGCTATGAGCATCCTGTTCTTTGTGGTTGGGGTTTGGCGTTTGCAAAGACGTTTTGCATGATTGTTATCGAATCGAATAATTGGAGTATCACATGTCATCCATAATTAATATCGCAATGAAAGACCTGAAACAAGTCATACGTGATTGGAAATCCTTTCTATTTCTCTTGATCATGCCAATTGCTTTCACATTTCTGTTCGGTTTTGCTTTCAGTGGATCATCAGACCAGGAACAAGATTCAAGGCTGTTAGTGGGACTGGTTAATTATGACAACCAGTCACTCCTTGGGCAAGAGTTGGAAAAAAATCTATCGTCTTCAACTGTGATCAAACTGCAATCAGGTGAAGAGGAAAAATTAATCAACCAGGTCACCCAAAAAGACCTGACCGCTGCGATGATCATCCCGGCTGGTTACGGCGAATCACTGAAGAGTAATAATCCAATGCAACTTACACTGTGGGTGGATAGCGCCTCAATGGATGGAATTAGCGCCCAAACCGAGATAGATGTGCAGGCCAAACGCTTGAGCAGCGCCGTTCAAACTGCAAAAGTATTGGCACCGGAAGGTGGGGCGACATTTGAAAAAGTCTTACTCAATGCACTGCAAAATTGGCAAAATCCGCCCGTCACATTGAGTCAGACAGAGGCCAGCATCCAGACTAACGAGCCAGCAAGTGCAGTCGAGGTTGATAATAAATTTACTCACAGTTCGCCAGGAATGATCTTGCAGTTTGCCATCGCCGGTTTGTTAACTTGCGCGCAGGTAATCGTCTCGGAACGAAAAAATCATTGTTTACAACGCCTGATGACCACTTCTGCAAGTCGGATGCAAATATTGCTTGGGCATTACCTTTCGGTTTTCATCATGATTTTGGCGCAATTCACTTTGTTGATCACCTTTGGCACTCTGGTGCTAAAGCTTAATTATTTCAGCCAACCTCTGGCGACATTGGTGATCGCATTATCCGCAAGTTTGGCCATTGCAGCATTGGGCTTGTTAATTGGCGCATTGGCAAAATCTGAAGAGCAAGCGATTGGATTATCACTCGTTTGCATGTTTCTGTTCGCCGGGCTGGGAGGCGCATGGGTGCCGCTTGAATTCACAGGAAAAACATTTCAGGCTATAGGGCATTTCACTCCCCTCGCCTGGGCTATGGATGGGTTTAAAAATATTCTTGCGAGAGGGATGGGACTTGAATCCGCATGGCTGCCGGCCGCTGCTTTGCTGGGATATGCAATGGTATTCTTCATATTGGCCAATTGGAAGTTCAAAACGGAATAGATTGATATGCAGTGGGAAAGAAACTAGATGGAGGTAGTTCCATGATATTACTACCTCCACCTAAAATTATACAATTTGTAAAATAATTGGTCACAAACCAACGATTCAATCACGCACTTTAGCATAGTTAACAAGGAATTTTTAAACAATGAGTAGTCAAACCAATAATTCACAAATTTCTCGCCGCCACGATCTGGATTGGCTGCGTGTGGCAGCCGTACTGCTGCTTATCCCCTTTCATGCATTATTGATTTTTGTGGCCGATCCAAATTCGATCATGTATGTTAAAGACAATGTTGACAGCCTCTTCTTTGACCGCATCGCTGGATTTATTCATCAGTTTCACATGCCGTTGCTGTTTTTCATCGCGGGTGCTTCATCCTTTTTTGCACTAGCAGTTCGCAGCAAGGGTTCGTTTCTGCTTGAAAGAGTTAAAAAATTGTTGATACCAGCAGTTTTTACGATCACATTTCTGGTTCCGCCAATGACTTATATTACCCAACTTTCTCAGGGCAATAAGATCTCATTTTGGCAGCATTATTTAGGTTTCTTCCGCTTTGATGCCGCTGATCTTAGTGGGATAAATGGAACTTTTACACCGGCGCATGCCTGGTTCATCCTGTTTTTGACATTCTTCTCTGCAATCGCCTTGCCTCTTTTTCTATCGGTTCGAAAACATTTATCGAGTTCAATATCACACAAACTTGCCGCGTTTTTTGAAAAACCATTCGCCCTTTATCTTTTGTTATTTCCAGTTGCGGTCACAGCATCAATTGACCTGCTGGGAGATAAAAACCCCATTTACTACTTTGGTATCTTCATCTTGGGGTTCCTGCTTATGGCAGACAGCCGCTATCAAAAAGCCATTGATCGCGATGCGCCGATCAGCTTTGTCTTGGGCGTGGCCTTCTTTATCGTGAGAGTGCTGTGGCACCCTGCTCTAACCGAATGGACTCTTGCCTGGATTGGTTACGGATTAATGGAACAAGCAACACGTCTCTTTTTACTCTTCGGCATCCTGGGGTTGGGTCATAGATTCCTTCGTAAAGGCGGAACTGCCCTCACCTACCTTTCAAAAGCAGCCTTCCCCTTCTATTTGCTGCATCTGCTAATCACCACTTCAACAGGTTACTTTGTGATTCAAATTGATGCGGCCATCGCAATCAAATACTTGATCATTATTTCAATATCCACACTGGCTACCTTTGCTGTCTATGAAGTGCTCAAGCGAATATCGTTGTTTCGGTTTTTATTAGGCATAAAGTAAGAGAACTAAAAACAGCCTCTCAATTTAACAAGAGGCTGTTTTTTGATTCTTACCTTAGTAACCATAAGGTATAAACATCATCCCGGTGGAAATATCCATCAAAACATGAACAATTGCAATATAGGGGAGCAATCTTGGCCGCCATTTTATTAACAATGCAACCAGCAAAGCAAAAGGCAGAAACATGAGAAAACGCCAGAGTATGAAATTCATATTGAAAACCAATGGGATGGCAATATGCTGTGCAGCCAAAAATAAAGTTGGTAAAAGAATGGCTGCCCAGCGGGGAAGTCCACCTTTTTCAAGGCGCGGCATGACGAAAATCATGTAAGTTGGAATTTCAACCAGACCCTGAGTCACAGGAAACAAAACGATGCTTGCGGCCACTGCCCACATAGGCAAAGGTCTGATAAATAAAACCAGAGCATTATTCATATCGCCAAAAAGAAGGTTTCCCAGCAAAAAATTAGGTAAAAACGCAACTGGACCAGCAATTATAAGAAAACCCAGCATGGCAAGCATATCTTTGCCGACGAATTCTTTTTGAATTTTAAAGATACTCCAAAAATTGTTGCCTTCTGCCTTGTAAAACCGAATCAACAGCAACAAACAAATCAAATTTACATCAAAAACGATAATTGGCCACCAATTGGTAGATAAATCCCAGGGATTTGATTTTCCGACCAGAAAAAAGACAAGTGCCAACAAGGCTTGAAGCCCGGCAAACAAAATCAAGCGGATGGGGAGCATGAGCCATGCTCTTTTTTGGGAGTTCTGCATAATGAAAAACCTTTCAAAAATGGGAGAATAAATTCATTGTATTGCTGAGAATAAAAAGATAATATCACAATTAATCAAAAATAAAACCGTACTAACGTACTGTGACAAACCTGTACTTAAGGATAATAAAGAAATATGCTCTCCAAAGTAAAATAATCATATTGCCTGGAAAAATAACAGTTCGCTAAATGAATTAATAATTAATTTTTAGACTTGAAAGGTTATTATGAAAAAGTTTTTGCTCATTTTAGTTCTTATCGCTGTGGTTCTTAGCCTTATAGTTCTTATAACAGTACTCCTTACCCCCTGGATGGACCGTTGGCACACCAGGCCTGAAGAAAGAAGCATGGAACTGCCAGGCGACAAATATAACAGCACACCTGGCCGCGTAGCAAACCGCGCGATTACCATCAATGCGCCCGCAGAAAGAATATATCCGTGGATATTGCAGATTGGTGCCGATAAAAGCGGCATGTACAGCTACACCTGGCTGGAGCGGTTGGTAGGCTGCAAGATGGCAAAGGATGAAACCCTCCACCTCGAGTGGCAAAATCTGTCCGCAGGCGATGAGATGAAAATGTGCGCCGGAGACTTTGCTCCGCCGCCATATATTGTAGTGGAGGTGCTGCCCAACCAGGCAGTTATTTTTGGACACAAAGAAAATGAGGACTGGGTGGATGTCTGGCAATTCGTGCTCGTTCCTCAAACAGACGGCACCACCCGCCTGATCACCCGCACGAGCACCAACATGGTTGGCGGCATGTGGGAAGTGATCCGTCCAATTTCGTTTACCATGGAACGCAAAATGCTGCTGACGATCAAAAAGTTAGCCGAACAGCCGTAACAATTTATAAACAACCAAAAAGTGACCGTCCCTTCATATTGGGATGGTCACTTTTATGAATATCAAGAAATTATACGGTCAGTTTGCGATAACGCACGCGGTGCGGGGTATCCGCGGCGATGCCGAGGCGCTTCTTGCGATCCACTTCATAATCCGTCCAGTTGCCGGGTTGAAACCAGGCCGTGCTGTCATCTTCAAAGGCGAGGATGTGTGTAGCGATGCGGTCAAGGAACCAACGGTCATGCGAGACCACCACGGCGCAGCCGGCGTAATTCTCAATGGCTTCTTCAAGTGCACGCAAGGTGTTGACATCCAGATCATTGGTCGGCTCATCCAACAGGATGACATTGCCCTGTTCCTTCAAAATTTTGGCCAGATGCACACGGTTGCGTTCACCGCCTGAAAGGGTGCCCACTTTCTTCTGCTGGTCAGTACCCTGAAAATTAAACGCACTCACATATGCACGAGAATTTTTCTTCATTCCACCCAACATAATGTTCTCTTCACCGCCGGTAATCTCTTCCCAAACCGTTTTCTCGGGGTCAAGGGTGGCGCGGCTTTGATCCACGTAGGTCAATTTAACCGTTTGACCGATCTCCACACTACCGCTATCAGGTGTCTCTTGGTTGGTGATCATGCGCAGCATGGTAGTCTTGCCAGCGCCATTGGGACCAATCACACCGACGATACTACCAGCAGGGATGCTGAGGTTTAAGTTATCCAGCAATAAGTGATCTCCATAGGCCTTGGTGACATTCGTAAAATCAATCACCTTGCCCCCCAAACGAGGTCCGGGCGGAATGTAGATTTCAAGATTTTCGCGTTTATCTTCAGCTTCTTGAGAAAGCAGATTTTCATATGCGGTGTAACGCGCCTTACCCTTGGACTGACGCGCCTTGGGCGACATGCGGATCCATTCCAACTCGCGTTCAAGGGTTTTGATGCGTTTGCCTTCCGATTTCTCTTCGCGGCGCAGGCGTTCTTCTTTTTGCTCCAACCAGGAAGAGTAATTCCCCTCCCAGGGGATACCAAAACCTTTATCCAGTTCAAGAATCCAACCGGCGACGTTATCCAAAAAATAGCGGTCATGGGTTACGGCAATGACAGTGCCCTTGTATTGCTGCAAATGCTTTTCCAACCAGGCCACGGATTCCGCATCCAGGTGATTGGTGGGTTCATCGAGCAGCAGAATATCAGGTTCGGTCAGCAGTAGACGGGTTAGTGCCACACGACGCCGTTCACCACCCGAGAGATTTTTGACCGGTGCGTCACCCGGCGGGCAGCGCAGTGCATCCATTGCGAGGTCGAGACGATTTTGCAGCGTCCAGCCGTCGTGTTTTTCAATCTGTTCCTGCAATTTGGCCTGTTCAGCCAGCAGGGCATCAAAATCGGCATCTGGTTCGGCAAAGAGGTTGTTCACCTCATCGTAGCGTTTCATCACATCCACCAGCGGCTGCACGGCTTCTTCAACCACCTGCTGCACCGTCTTGGTGTCATCCAGATCGGGTTCCTGTTCAAGCATGCCTACCGAATAACCGGGTGAAAATACCATCTCGCCGGTGAATCCATCGTCTTTGCCTGCGATGATCTTAAGCAGACTAGATTTTCCAGATCCGTTCAAGCCGAGCACACCAATCTTGGCGCCATAATAGAAACCCAAAGAGATATCGCGCAATACCTGCTTGTTATTGGGTTGGTAAACCCGGCCAACCTTGACCAGTGAAAAAATAACTTGTTTATCGCTCATTTAACACCTAAACCGCTTTCAACTTACATATAAAAGATATCATGATCCATGATTTGAATCATTATAATCAATAAATCAGGCATCTTAAGGTTATGGGTATAAAAATTGCCTGTGGAGGGTTATATGGCATCAATTAATCCTCCTCCACAATACCCGGGGACAAGCAGACGGCAAAATTCTCACACCATCCACCCACTCGTTGAGGGTTGAATATGTTAGGTTGAAACAACCTCAATTACCTCTTTGACGGGTTCATGAACCAGACGGGCAAAGAGTATTGTTGCGATCACTCTGACTACTGCAGAGGCGATCAGCAGCACAAAAAACCCAAAGCGGGTGATCAGAGCACTGCCTAACATAGCGCCTAAAGCCAGCGAAAGGGTCACCATAATTTGGTAAAGGGCCGAATAACTTGGCACCTTATCTTTGGGGATTGAATTTAGCAATAAATTGAAGGAAGTGAGGTTAAAAGCCGCCCAAATCGTGCCGCCAAAGATGTTAATGAGTACGACATGCCAGGGCTCACGCGCAAAAATCCACATGACAGGCAGTAGCGGGATGAGAATCATACTAAAAATCTGCAGCTTTCTGGGGCCAAGACGGTCTGACAAGCCTCCCACCCCATTGAGTACCAGCAATCCGCTTAATGCAGTGGCAACAGCCGTCAACCCCACAACAGAGGCTGAAAAATGTAGATTTTGAACCATGTAGACATTAAAAAATGGTCCAGATATATTAATCGCGAAGTTCCACAAGCCTGCGGTTAGCATCAACGCCACGAACTGGGGGTGCCCTTTGAGAAGTCCGGGGATGGCTTTGATGGACAAACTGGCTTTACGCCCAATGCGCTTGATCGTAGGTTCAGTTTTGAGTTTGAAAAAACTATAAGAAGAGGCCAGACCCAAAACAAATGCCGCAGCCAGAACAATTTGGTAGCCTGTTTGATGAACAAACAGGGTAATGATCTTGCCTGCTGCAAGCGTGGTGATCATGCCGGCAATACCCATTACGAAGTTGCGCGATCCAAAATATCGGCCCCTGCCTTCAATTGGAATGGTTTCATTAATCACCGACATCCATGCCGGATATGCCAAATTGTTAAATCCATCGCGGAGCACTGAAAAGGCGATGGCGATCCATACTACACTTACCCCGGGAAATAATATCGGAACAAACACCAACATCAAAATACATAAGCGACCGATTAGTCCACCAAACAAAACGACGATCTCTTTATGATGACCAACACGTTCGGCAAGAATAGCCCCAAAAAAACAACATCAGGGCAGCCAAAAAACTTGAAATAGAACTCATCAAACCAATCTGAAATTCGCTTGCGCCAAGTGAAAGAATATAGAGACTGATGAAATTGATGATGATATTGTCACTGGCCGAGGCAAACAACCCATCAAACCATAACCAGCGAAGGTTCTTTTGAATATACTCTCGAACGGTCCGCCCCCAGGCACCGCCGACAGGCAAATCAGAAGCCCAATGTGAAACTTTGCGAACAATATAAGAAATTCTCATTAACTCTGATACCCATCGATTTTTCCAAGGATAGACATAATTGCAGATTTCTTCAAACGATATTGAGAAATAGTACGATAACGTATTTAATTGCAACCGCTTGCATAGATTGAAATTATAACCGGGTCGGCTCATTTTAAGTTTGCAGTTCTGTTTAGAACTTTTTAATCTTTGGGATTTGTATTCAAGCCTTATGACCACTATAATGGTATTACTCAATTATTTATTTACCAACAGGAGCAATGAGATGGATTCCTATCAAGCCCTTTCAAAAGAGCAATTGATTGATAAAGTAAAAGAACTCACCATTGAGTTGGAAAATGTTCAAACTGAAAAGAACAAGCAAATTGAACAAATGAGTCGTCTGGATTTTTTAACCAAACTCAATAACCGCAGTGAATTGGTTGAACGGCTGGGTTATGAAACTAAAAGAGCTACCCGCACCAAAGAACCCTTAAGTTTGGTGTTGTTTAACATTGATGATTTGACACAGGTTAATGATCAATTCGGACATTCCATGGGAGATAAAATACTTACCGAAATTGCCAAAATCATAACCTCAAGCGTCAGAGTAACAGATATCGTTGGACGTTTTGGCGGGGATGAATTCATGCTCGTTTTGCCTGCCTGCCAAGCCACCGACGCATTAACGGTTGCCGAACAGATTCGAGAATCTGTTGAACTCAATCATTTTGAGGATCAAATAAGAATCTCAACCAGCGGCGGCATTTACCAATATAATGGCGAGACTGTCGATCAACTAATTGTTGCGCTTGGTAAACTGGTTCTCAGGGCTAAACAAAATGGTCAAAATCGGATTGAGGTTTCGGAGGCATAAGCTCCTTCCAGATTCAACTTACTTGTCAATTTGTTTATAAATATAAAAGGGATGGATTATAATTGAGTTACTCTCCTTCTCTGAAAATTGTTCGCGTTTTCAGGAGGAGTATTATGTTAAGAATCAAAACACTTATGCTTGCCGTAATTTTTGCACTATGCCTGAACGGATGTGTTTCAGGTGAGACTGCAACTATCCTTCCAACTGCCTCACAATCGACGGGTAAAATGGTCATTGGTTATTACCCCTCCTGGGCAACCGCCCGCGGGGTTCCGCTGAGTGCCGCCCCCACCCAAAAACTAACCCATATCAATTATGCCTTTTCAAACGTTTCCACTTCGGGGGAATGTATGTTGGGTGACCCAGCCGCAGATGTCGACAATATCTATTCCGCCAGTGAAAGCATCACCGGTAAAGAGGATGATCGCAAGGCAGACTTTCATGGAAATTTCAACCAACTGCTTGAACTGAAGAAACAGAATCCTCATCTTAAGGTACTCATCTCGGTTGGCGGTTGGACCTGGTCTGGCAATTTCTCGAACGCTGCCAAAGATGATGCCTCAAGACAGCGTTTTGCCACCTCCTGCATTGACCTGTATCTCAAACAATATGCCGGTGTCTTTGACGGCATCGATATTGACTGGGAATATCCGGTTGGCGGCGGGTTGACCAACGGTTCGCCCGATGACACTGCCAACTTCACGCTGCTGCTCAATGAATTGCGCTTGCAAATGGATGCGCTTGGTCAAAGCAACGGTAAGCATTATCTGCTGACCATTGCCGCCCCGGTCAGACCGGGCAGCATCCGCAATCTGGATCTACCTGGCATCACTGCCGCCGTGGACTGGATCAACCTGATGACCTACGATTATCACGGCACATGGGATTCAACCACCAATTTTAATGCACCGCTCTTCCGCACTGCCAATGACCCCGCGGATGCCGCACTTAACGCCGATGCCACCGTGCAAAGATATTTGGCAGAAGGTGTACCGGCTTCCAAACTGGTGATGGGGGTGCCCTTCTATGGGCGCGGCTGGACGGGTGTTGCGGATGTAGACCACGGCCTGTATCAATCCGCGGCAGGCTCTGCACCCGGCACCTATGAGGCCGGTTCCTTTGAATATAACGACATCCGCGACCGTTATCTGCCCACCTGGCAATATTATTGGAATCAGGAAGCCAACGTGCCGTGGCTGTATGACTTAGACAGCCAAACCTTCATCAGTTTTGACGACGCCCGTTCGCTTGAAGCCAAGGCTGGGTATGTCAAAGACCAGGGGTTAGCCGGTGTGATGATCTGGGAGATCACCCAGGGTGATCAGAGCCTGATTGACGGCATCTATGCAGGCTTTGCGAACGGCGGACCGGCGAAACCAGCCCCTATGCCCAAAGCGATCGTTCCACGCCCGTTTGAGGCAAGCCTTCATGAGGTCTCCGGTATCAAATTGGATGGTCAGTTATCCGATTGGCCTGAGACACCCAACTTCGTGTTGAATCAAGAAAGCCAGGTGGTTTTCAATGCGGCCACCAACAGTTGGAGCGGCCCTGAGGACCTTTCTGCAAGGGCCTGGGCAGGCTGGGCTCCTGAAGGTTTGTATTTCGCCTTTCAGGTGACGGACGACCATCACGTTCAATCCGCGGCAGATGATACACTTTGGCACGGCGACCACATGGAAATCCAGCTCGATACCCGGATGGAAGAAGATTATGACAACCCAGGTATGAACAATGATGATTTTCAGATTGGGCTCTCAATTGGTGATCTGGCGCGAGTGCCCTCTGTGGGTTACGCCTGGTTCAATGGCGCTAACAGCCCAGGTGAAATTAATGGACTCAAAATGGCATTTACCACCACAGAAACGGGATATATACTTGAAGTTTTTATCCCGGCTGAGGCGTTATCAGGCATCACGCTTGCCGAAGGCGCTGTATTTGGCATGAATATCAGCCCCAGCGACGCCGATACCGTTGGCGGCAGCCAGGAAACCATGCTTTCCACATCAAACATCCGCACCTATGCCGATCCAAGAACCTTTGGAAAGATCACGCTGGTGAAATAGAGACACTTAACTCGTTAAATAAAACAGTCCCCCGCGGTTTCTAAAAACCGCGGGGGACTTTAGTGATTTATGTCACACTTGCACTTGAGGCAGGTGCAAGTGTTGCGAACGAGCGAAGCGAGTGTGGCACAAAATCCCAGGTTCATCGGGAATCCCCACCAGATTTACCTGTGTTCTCTATACGCAAAAATAATCTCATGAATGTTTTGAAAATATACTTATTCACAATTTTCTTCAATTGTTACTGGGTATATCCTGGTGGGGATTGCTTCGTCCCTTCGGGACTCGCAATGACCGATAAATGCTCAATCCAGACGGTACCTGTTGGAGTAGAGCCCGGGGATCGATACTGGCAGTCGTCCTTGTGGTTTGAGTTTTCCGAATAGCACTCTTGCCAGCGCATTCATGGATGGCGATTGAATGCTGTAAGTGCATAAATAGGTTGGCGCTTTATCAAAAGCAATCAAGTCGTAAGGCATGCGTAATGCAACGACCACGGTTGGAATTCCGCTTTGCAGCAGCTTATTGACCAGGTCGGCTTGAGCGACGCAATCAAAAGCATTCAATGTGCCAATAATGATTAGCGACGCGCTTCGTGTTTGTTCAAGCACGGTTTGAATGACAGCCGCATTTGGCGCAAATGGAATCACGATTTCATCCACATTGTCATGATGCTGACGAATTGAAGTAGCCAAGGCAGGCACTACATAGGATGAAGTATCAGCAGGCGTAAGGTCGGCAGGCTGTGGAATAACCACCACTATGCGCTGATGTGGTTCGAGTGATATTGGCAGCAGACGAGCGTCATCACGCACCAGGGTCACAGAACGGTCTGCGATTTCATTAGCGACCGCTAAATGTTCAGCACAGCCCACAACTTCCAAACCGGGGGTCGTGTTGCAACGCTCCAACCAGGATTTGAGCATATGAATACGCTCAACTGAATGATCACAAGTGACGCGAAACTGAGGGTCATACTGGCAGGCGCGGGTTAATCCGTTCCAGGCACGTTTGTGATCAGCAGGGTCTGCGGTCACCAGCAAGAGATCAATGCCAGCGGTAGAAGCTCGCGCACACTCTTCACCCAATTTATCACCCTGTTGAATGGCATGCATATCCATGGCGTCAGAAACGATGACACCCTCAAAACCAAGCTGCTTGCGCAGCAGCCCGGTCAAAATGGCAGGTGATAATGTGGCAGGCGGAGCATCTTCACCGTCAATAGCCGGCATGGCGATGTGGGCACTCATGGTCAGTTTCACATCCGCATCTATGGCAGACTGGAAGGGTAGAAATTCAACCGACTGCAGTCTTTCGAGACTGTGAGGCAGAGAGGGCAATCCGAGATGTGAATCTGAGGATGTGTCGCCGTGACCCGGGAAGTGCTTGGCCACCGCCGCCACCCCCTGCGACTGGATGCCTTCCACCATGGCTGCTGCCATCAGCGCAACCTGCTTTGCATCCTCACCAAACGAGCGTGTGCCGATCACCGGGTTGCGCGGATTAACATTGACGTCGCAGCAGGGTGCGTAATTCATATTGATGCCCATGGCTGCCAACTCGCGTCCGAGTACTTCTCCGGTTTTTCGGGCAAGGTCCACTGAACCGGTTGCACCAAGTGCCATGTTGCCAGGCAGAGGCGTGGTGCCCTCACCAATGGCCATTAATTGACCGCCCTCCTGATCCACACCAATCAGCAATGGCGGCAGACCCAGGGTTTGGGCGTGTTGCTGAAGATCAGATACCAGCTTTTTGACTTGCTGCGGGTTGCTAATGTTATAGCTGCGAAAGAAGGTCACCCCGCCAGGTTTGTAGCTGGCAAGTGCTTGCCGCATTTCGGGTGTGAATTGCTTTCCTTGAAAGGCCAACAATAACTTTTGACCGATAATGTCTAATGCATTCACAATTTATTTCATCCCTGATATGACCACACTGTCTAGTATATAGCGCTGGGCAAAGAAGAAAACCACCATCAGCGGAACGGTTGTGAGCACCGCCGCGGCCATAATGGTTGGCCAGGGCTGCACTGTCAGGTTAATATTATATAAAGTTGAAATATAAATAGGCAGTGTATATAAATCCACGGTTTGCAGATACATTATGGGGACGAGCAAACTGCTCCACAGCCCCACGAACAGCAATGTGGCAATGGTAGCCATGGGCGCTTTCACCAACGGCAGAATGATCTCCCAAAATACCTGGATGTGGTTTGCACCATCCATGACCGCGGATTCATCCATCTCTTTTGGAATCTGGCTCATGGACTGCCGCAACAAGAAGACCATGGCAGCGCCGCCCGCAAAGTAGCCGGGGATAATGAGCGGATTGAAGGTATTGATCCAATCCAGTTTATTGAAAAAGACATATTGCGGCACGAGCAAGGCTTGCGCCGGAATCATCATGGTGGAAAGCATTAAGAAGAAGACCAGGTTGCGGCCAGGCCAGTTGATGCGGCTGAAGGCATAAGATACTACCGCAATGGAAGCCAGCGTGCCCACCAGAGCCAGCGTTGTGTAAAAAATGCTGTTAAAGTAAGATCTCAGGAATACTTGGTTTTGAAATATATCAATGTAGGCCTGCAATGTAGGATGCGGCGGAAACCAGACGATGCCGGCGGAATTGGTCTCTTGCACCGTTTTCAACGAGGACGAGATCATCCAAAACAGGGGGAAGGCCATCATGACGGTGGCGCCGGTCAGGAATATGTAGAGAAGAACACGTTTGAGAATATGCCAGAGTTGTCGCATGGCTGCCTCCTAGTACAAATCGTAATTGACCCAGCGCTTCTGCATCCAAAACTGGATGAGTGTAACGACCAGGATAATAATCAGGATCAACCATGAGATGGCAGAACCGTAGCCAATCTCGAATTGTCTGAAGGTCGAATTCCACAAATAATAGACCATCGAAATTGCAGAAGAGAGCAAAGGTTGATTATCGCGGTAGAGCACGAAGATCGGCTCAAATATTTGCAGCATGGCGATCATGCCTACAATCAGGTTATAGAAGATGTAGGGCGAAAGCAGCGGGAAGGAAATCTTCCAAAAGCGACGCCAGGCGCCTGCACCATCCACCTGGGCGGCTTCATGATAATCTTTTGGAATGTTGTTCAAACCCGCCAGGAAGATCAACATCATCGTGCCGCAGCCCCAGATGATCAACAGAACGACTGACATTTTTGACCATAATGGACTTTCAACCCACAACGGCACCCGGTTGGCAGCAGGCAGGCCAGCTTCCAATACCCTGTTGAAGAGGGTGAAACTCTGGTTGCTAATGCCTAAAAAGAAGGCGCTAATGAGTTCCTGAACATAAATAAGTACCCGTTGCACCCATCCAATGGGGGGAACTGCCTTGACCATTGCCCTAATCAATTGGTTGATAATGCCTGTGCCTCCGTTAAGCATCAAACGCCAGCATAACAAGACAGCAGTGTTGAATCCGAGGATGACCGGCAGATAGAAGGCCATACGAAAAATGCGCTCGCCCTTCATTTTTTGATTAAGCATGACTGCCAAAAAGAGTGCAACGGCCATTTCAAGCGGCAGGCCGAGAAAAGTCAGGTAAAGGGTATTGATGATCGAAGCTCTAAAACTTGAATCCGCGGTGAGTAATCGAATGTAATTATCAAAACCGATCCAGTTAATGGGTTCTTTGGAAGCAATCCTAAAATCCGTGAAACTCCAATAAAGTGAGAACCCCAGCGGCACAACCACAAAGATCAAAAAACCAACGATCCACGGAGAAGCGAAAAGATAACCGGCAAAGGTGTTTTCTTGTTGAATACGGGTCGCCTTGAACAATTTGGCGATCAAACGCGCCAGAGATGCCAATGCCAGACTGGATACAATAATGAAAAGAATGGCAATAATTGCATTGATGATGACACTAATATAAGGATTTTGAAGCATTTCGCTGCCTCCATGTCTTGAAAAAACTGGCAGGTCGTATGAGTTCAAATATTCCCACCGACCTGCCATTTTGTTTCAGTTTCTGTTAATTATTGACCCAAGGCAACAATATATTCAGACTGTATCTTCTCAACCACTTCAGAGGGGGTTAATTCTTCAGTGATCAGTTTGCCGAGGGCATCTTGCATGATGGTAGAGAGTTTGGCGGCTTCTTCGATACCGGCGAAACCAACACCATATTGAGAGGCCAATTCAGCTTCTTTTTTCAATTGGTCAGATTCAGTGACATAACCAAATTGTGAATCGTCACGGGCAGGGATCAAGCCCATGGTTTCATTCCATTTGTTGTTGGCGTCTTTAGAGAAGGCCATCTTGAGCCATTCTGCGGCCAATTCTTTGTTCTGGCTATAATCAGGAACAGCCAGCCAGTCGTTGAAGGCCAAAACAACAGGTTTGCTATTGGGGAAGTTGGCAGGATCACCAGCGAAGGCGTCAATGCTTATTTTTTCCCAGATAGCGCGGTCAAAGGCAGGAGCAGCCCAACCAGAGTGAGCCAGACAGATAGCGCCGTTGTCTTTAGCGGTTTCGTCGTTGACATCTATAACAGAGCCCTGTCCAGTGGGGAGGGAGGCAACTGCATTGGCAGCGGGTCCATAGGTAGCCTGGCGCATGTCAAGCAGGAACCGGGTGGCGGCTAAAGCTTCAGGTGAATCGAAGTTGGGGGTGCCATCAGCTTTGTAGAGTTCGCCACCGAGAGAATTGAAGACGAGCAACCACCACTGCCAGTCAGCCATTGAGCCGGCGTCGACTGGAACCAATGCTTGTTGAATCAAAGAATTGGTGGCGGGATCGATTTTGGATGCCATCTTGGCGAAATTTATCCATTCGGCAAAATTGGCAGGGGTACCGGTGGTCCAGCCAGCAGCTTCCATTAAGTCGGTGCGGCAGAAGACGTAGCGGGGGGCGGTGAAAATGGGCAAACCACGCAGTTTACCATCATACTTGGCATTCTCGAGTGCGGGTCCAAAATTGGCAATGTCAGCCCAGGCGGCCTCTCCCAAATAGGGATCCATGTCAGCCAGGCTTTCGCCGTAAAGGGTATTCATTTCAGAACCGAGGTTGATGATGTCAGGGCCGGCGCCAGCGGTGAAGAACCCGGCGAAGGTGGTATCCCAACCGCTCCAGCTTCCCTGGGTGATCTCAACCTTCACACCAGGGTGCTCGGCGACGAATGCAGGATTGATGGTTTCCTCGAGCCAGGTAATAGTATCAGGGGTGTAATCCAGCAGGTAGATTCTGAGTGTCACAGGGTCGCCAGCAACGGGTGCTTCGGTGGCGGCAACAGGGGCGGCTGCTTCTGTGGCAGAAACCTCAGCAGCAGGTGCAGCAGTCGGAGCGGCTTTTCCACAGGCGCTCAACAAAACAGCCACGATGACAAATAGTGCAAAATATTTAGTACGCATCACTTCATCTCCTTCTCAGATCGATTTATCGGTTGTTTTTACTTGAATACACTGGGTAATGATTGTCCTGGATGCTCCTCCTTCCTGTTCGAAACTCATTATGAACTGAAGCTCATAGTTTACTTTACGCGTTGCAGGCGTTCCATCACATCCTGCATGAAATGATTGATGTATGTCTGGATGAAAACGGCCGGTTCCAGGTCATCATTTTGAATTAATGGCGTCATATCCAAACCAAAAGAAATACCGGTCAAAACATCCACACCGTGAGATTCAAAATAAGTCGCGTTGGCGCGGCGTCGGGCCATCGAAGCCAGATCGTAGCGCTTTCCGCCGGTGATCTGCGAGTCAAACACACCCAACAGCGCGGATTGCAGATTCTCTTGTTGAGACAGATCAAAAGGTACTTTGTCAGTGTCGACCATCCAATCGAGGTTGCGCCAGACTTCACAGCCAAACAATTTTTCGGGGCGGTCAGACTTGGGCATTCTACGAATGGCAGTGATGACTTTCAATGCCGTGGCAATGTGGGTATCATGCTTGTCTGCCAGGTTGTGGGTATAAACAAATTGCGGTTTGGTTGCTTCGAGAATGGCAAGCATGTCATTCACGGGATTGGCACTGCTGCTTTTGGTTTCTTTGCTTGAATAATCCAGCATGAAGAGCGCGCCATACTCGCCCACGATAGCCGCTTTGCGCTGTTCTTTGAAACGTACCAGGCGCATTTCTTCATCATCGTATTTCTCATACAAGCCGTTGCGCGGAGAACCGCGTCCGTCTGTGACCACCACTGCAGAATACCATTTGTCATCCTGTTGGAAGCAGTCAAGGATGGGGGCTGCGGCCATGATCTCAAGATCATCCTGGTGGGCTGCAATAGCCAGATGAGTCGTTCGGCTGAGCGCATTTTCGATCGGCAGCCCATCGGGGATGAAAATTTCGGAGGTGTTTTGATGCAATTTCATTCAGTCCTCATTTCAAAGCAGGCAGGCTGGCGGCTGCCACAGATTGTCCAACACGGCGCGTTTTTTCGTCAGGCAGATGGACGGTGAAACGCTTCAACAGCTCAGGAAACTCGGCTTCAAAGACGTTATGCACGCCTTCCAACAGCAATTCGCCGCCACGACCAGAGGTGCAACGACCAAGGATCAAAACGTGTTTCATTTCATAAAAATCAGCATAATGCGCCAGCCCGTAACCAAGGATGATGCCCATACTCTGCCAGATCTTGATGGCACCTTCGTGACCGGCTTCGAGTTTATCCTGCACGAATTTTAATTTTTCGGCATCCAGCAAATTGGCCGGAATATCGATGCCTGCTTTAGGCGCCAGACGGAAAACACATTGCTGTGAGAAATAGGATGATCCACAACCAATATCACCAGACCATTCATCGCGTGGTGCATTAGGGCTGTAATCCACCGGGGCAAAACATAGTTCGTTGACCCAGCCGGTGATTCGTCCGTTCATGTCTACATACCCGGCAGCTTCACTTGAGCCCAGGGCAATGCCGAGAATACCATTCTCGCCCACAGACATTGACCCTGCCAGTGCGGTCACATCGCCGTCATTGATCACATCCAGCGGAACACCAAAGTCTGCGCCGATGCGCGCAAAGAGGTTTTTGACTTCTGCAAAGCGCTCAGCCGGAATGTTGCGGAAAAGCGACGCCACCATCGGACGGTTATCCAGATAAATGCCGGCTGAACTTCCACCGATGGCATCAAGGGTGGACATTTTTGACGCGGCAGTTTTTAGAGCCGCCGAAATTTCTGTATAGTAATATTCGGGGTCGGTTTGTTTTTTCGGTTCCCACATCACTTCTTCACTGTAAATGATCTTGCCGTCTTTCACCGCGCTGACCTTGCGGTCTGAAGCACCCAGGTCAAAACCGATGCGGTTACCTTCAAGGTGACGCCCAAGCAGTTTACAAACTTCATTCGCTGCAGGCACTTCTTCTGGAGAACACACAATCACCTCGAAAGGTTTTTCATAAACCTGCCGCCCGAGGAAATCCACTTCAAAATGACGGTCGCCGTTGGCAGAATAGTTGCGGGCAATGCCTTCACCAATGGCACGGGGACCGCCGATAAAAACCTTGAAAGCCCCTCGCTGCCAGAGCAGAAACTTTAACAAGCGCTCGACATAAGCAAAATTGGATTTCTCGGCAGGGTGTCCAACGGGCAGCACCCGGGTTTCAAAACGCGAAAACTCACCGTTTTTGCGTTCAAGACCGATCACCAACGGAAGTCCGTTTTCGGCGCACAAAGATTGAAAATGATGGTTCGCCAACACTGCTGGATGGAATTCAGCATCCAGGGGTGGTTGAATGAACGGGCGAATTAATTCAAGAGTGCCAGACATAGTAAAAGCACCTACTCTTCAGATTTAAGAAATAATAAGGAATAGTCTTCCAATAGCATCAAGGCTGAAGAGCCTAGAATATAGCCACGAAAGTCAAGTTTGCCAATTTCAAGTCGTGTTTCCTGAACCATGCGCGCCAACCCCGCTTCCAGCATGGATTCACGGATCTGAGCTAGCCAGGTACTGCCCAGACGGGACATTTCTCCGGTAAGAACGATATTCTGGATGTTCAGCGTGCCCACCAGGGTGGCGAGAGAAAAGCCGAGGTAGCGGGCTGCATCGCGGGCAACCAATAGCGCCAGCGGGTCGTTTTGTTGAAAGGCATCCACCACCGCGTTGAGATTGATCTTTTCAGGGTCTTTTGCCAGATCGGAATTTGGAAAATCTTTGGACATTTCACGGGCGCGCTGCACAACCGCTTTAGCACTGGAGATGGTTTCAAGACAGCCGCGTTTTCCGCAGCGGCACAAACGTCCGCCTTCAGGCTGAACCATGACATGGCCGATTTCACCCGCACTGCCGCCATCACCCTGAAAGAGCTGTCCATTGATCAAAATGCCTGCACCGATACCATGACGCACATTAACCACCACCAAATTGCCTTCAGGTTCATGTTTTCCGCCATAGACAAACTCGCCAATGGCATTGGCCTGGCTGTCATTGACCACACACACAGGCAAACGGTAGCGGTCTTTGATCAAGTGTGCCAGAGGCAAATCTCGCCAATCGAGATTGACCGCATTGAGCACTACCCCTTCGCGGGTATTGACCAAACCAGGGGTGGCAATGCCGATGCCCACCACGGGCTTCCAATTTTTGGCAATGAGTTGATCCAGGATTTGAAATACGGTATCGAGAGCTTGTTTGCCATCATTATCGCTAACGGGAATTTCGACTGTTTCTTTTAATTCGCCCAATAGATTGACAATTGAACCGATGAATTTATCTTGTGCCAGGTTTAGGCCGATCAGATAGCGTGAATCTGCCACTAATGAAAGCAAAATAGGAGACTTTCCGCCAATGGAGGAGCCCAGCCCGACCTCTTCAACCAACCCCTCGGCAAGCAAGGTATTAATAATCTCGGAAACCGTCGCGCGGGTGAGAGAAGTGATGCGTGCGATCTCGGCCCGGCTGACAGGTTGTCGGGCAAAAATGGTTTTGAGAACCAGATCGCGATTATGACGTTTGGTTTTCTGATGTGTTGCCTTGAGGTTGGTCATTTAATTCCTTGCAGGTATTGTATGTTTATTGAACTTACAAAGTTTATTGTATAACTTTTTTTTAAATTTTCAATAGGCAATTTGATTTATCCGGAATATTTAAGATTCATCCAGCTTTTGCCCAAATTATTATTCGAGACACTGTGTATAATGAAAATTATTCATTTACCAAGGAGCAAGTCATGTCTGATTCACCCCACCGCCGGTTCAACCCCCTGACCAATGAATGGGTGTTGGTCTCACCCCAACGCACCAAACGTCCCTGGCTTGGTCAAGTTGAAGAAAAGAAGAAAATCGACCTGCCCCATTACGATCCGGAGTGCAGTCTTTGCCCAGGCAATACACGCGCCTCGGGTGATAAAAACCCCGACTACGAAAAAACTTTTGTTTTTAATAATGACTTCCCCGCCCTGCTGCCCGAATCTTCTGTATCACAGACGGTAAGGCAACATCAGCTCTTTCGTCAAGAGCCCGAAACTGGCTACTGCAAGGTGGTATGTTTTTCTCCGCGTCATGACTTGACCCTCCCGGATATGTCTGTGGAAGAAGTTGAAACCATTCTAAACACCTGGACCTTTGAAAGCGAGTCTCTGGGCGCGCGCGACGATATCAGCTATGTGCAAGTCTTTGAGAACAAAGGCGCCATGATGGGCTGCTCGAATCCGCACCCTCACAGCCAAATATGGGCAACCTCTTCAATCCCAAATGAGCCGGCAATGGAACTGGCTTCTCAACGAGAGTATTTTCAAAAAAACCAAATACCAATGTTATTGGAATATGCCAAAATTGAGATGCAATCCGCCGAAAGACTTGTGGCTGCTAATGAACATTTCATTGCTGTGGTTCCTTTTTGGGCTGTTTGGCCTTTTGAGGTGATGGTCGTTTCAACGCAACAAATTTCTCGTTTGGCAGACTGTACTGACGAAATGCGGAAGAACCTGGCTAAAATCATGCTTGATGTGACCAAATGCTACGACCGCCTTTTCAGTGTTTCTTTCCCTTATTCGATGGGGTTTCACCAGGCGCCTTATGACGGTAAAACTCACCCTGAATGGATACTGCACTCTCATTTTTATCCGCCCCTGCTCAGGTCTGCCACAATCCGCAAATTTATGGTTGGGTATGAACTATTGGCGATGCCTCAGCGAGATATCACCGCCGAATCTGCGGCCAAAGTGCTGCGAGA